>Ga0105106_10003929_pt1 | contig 10574 bp, 10 predicted proteins | sample PPLLaktember2015_5_FD_79109 | JGI IMG/M metagenome (GOLD analysis project Ga0105106, IMG submission 79109) | Freshwater sediment microbial communities from Prairie Pothole Lake near Jamestown, North Dakota, USA - PPLs Lake P8 Core (1) Depth... | ecosystem: Environmental > Aquatic > Freshwater >... | reverse complement strand
GTCGGCGGCCAGTTCTGGAACGGCCGCGCCGCGACCCTCGCCGAGCAGGCCAAACAACCGATCCTGAATCCGGTTGAAATGGCCATGCCCAGCGCGTGGGCGGTGGTCACGCGCGTGAAGCAGAACCCGGAGTACGTGAAACGTTTCGCCGCGGTGTACGGCCTGGACCTGAAGCCGATCACGGCGCGCGCGAACGCCCCGGCCAGCGCCACGCCACCAGCGGGCGTGCTCGCCGCCTACGACCGCCTCGCCCTGGCCATTGGTGCGTTCGAAAAATCACGCACCTTCAACCGCTTTACCTCGAAGTTCGACTACTACCTGGCGGGAAAAATCCGGCTCAGCAAACTTGAACAGCAGGGTCTCGAGCTGTTCGAGGACGAAAAGTCGCAATGTTCCGCCTGCCACACCAGCAAACCCGGCGCGGCACCGGATGGCGGAATACTGCCGCCACTGTTTACCGACTTCACCTATGACAACCTCGGCGTGCCGCGCAACGTGAACATTCCGGGCAACCCGCCGCCCGATCCGGGCCTGGCCGGTCATCCGCTGATTGCCGGGCAAGCCATGGCCGCCAACGAGCGCGGCAAGCACAAGGTCATGGGGCTGCGTAACATCGCGGTCACCGCGCCCTACGGCCACAACGGCGTGTTCCGGACGCTGGAACAGATCATGCACTTCTACAACACGCGCGACACCAAGCCGGAGGTCTGCACCGACAACAACGATCCGCGCTTCGGCAAAACCTGCTGGCCCGCCCCCGAGATCCGCGAGAACGTGAACACCGAGGAACTCGGCGATCTCAATCTCAGCGAGCGCGAAGAAGAAGCCCTGGTGGCTTTCATGAAAACCCTGACCGACGGCTATCCCGACTGGGGCAACGACCCGAAGGTTCCGCCCGGCACGCCGTCGCCCTTCGCCAACACGCCCTTCCCGCCCGCGCCGTAGCGGCAGGCAGGGTGCGGGAGTTCCCCAGATTCCCGACCGCACCTTGGAGAATCAAGCGGCCGGGATGAGTTGCCCGTCCGCCAACTGGATCTGGCGCCCGGCAAGACTGGCGTAGTGGGCATCGTGGGTGACCATGATGATCGTGGTTCCAAGCTGGGCATTCGTCTGGCGGATGATGTCCATCACGGTCTGGCCGTTCACCGAATCCAGGTTGCCGGTCGGCTCGTCGGCGAACAGATATTTCGGATCCATGACCAGCGCCCGGGCGATGGCCACGCGCTGCTGTTCGCCACCGGAGAGTTCGCGCGGCAGGCGCTCGTGCTTGCCCTCCAGGCCGAACTGCTCCAGCAGCCGCTTCGCACTGGGTGTCCGCTGCGCCGCCTGACCGGTCTTGCGCGCCGGCAGCAGCACGTTTTCCAGCGCGCTGAGCTCGGCGATCAGGTAATGGAACTGGAACACGAAGCCCATCATCTCGTTGCGGAAGCGGCACAGTTCCTCTTCCCGCATCCGGCTGATATCGCGACCGGCGATCTCGACGGTCCCGCTCGACACCGGATCGAGGCTGCTCAGCACGTACAGCAGCGTGCTCTTGCCCGCGCCGGAACGGCCGGTCAGGGCAACGAACTCCCCGTCGCGGATTTCCAGGGTGATGTCGGACAACACCTTGTTCGGCGGATGGCCGATCACCTTGCCGACACCGCGGGCGACGATGCTCATGCCGTCCTCAGTCCGCGCCGGCGCGGATGATCTCGATCGGCGCGAGCCGGCCGGCGGCGCGCGCCGGCAGCACGCTCGCGAGCAACGCCGCCAGCATCGCCAGCAGCGCGGACTGCAGGTAGATCGCGGGCTCGAACGAGATGATGAGATGGCCGGCGCCCCGGCCCATCGGGCCCGCGCCGAACGGGATGGTCTCGAGATACAGGCTCAGCAGGTAACCGAAGCTCAGGCCGAGCACCACGCCCGAGAGCCCGAGGATCAGCCCCTGCGAGAAGAACAACCAGATGATGTCGGCGCCGCTGTAACCCATGGAGCGCAGGATGGCGATGTCGCGGCGCTTTTGGACGACCGTCATGTTAAGCACGTTGTAGATGCCGAAGCCGGCGACGATCATGATGGCGCCGATCGACAGGTAACGTATGGTTTCTTGGACCGCGACCACCGAGAACAGATTGGCGTTCTGCTGGTCCCAGCTCTCCACCTTCTCAGGGCTGAGCGCCGCCCAGGTGTTTGCCAGCGCCGCGGCCTGGGTGTAGTCGTGCAGGCGGACCGCGATCTCATTAACCTGGTTCGGGGTGCGGTTGACACGCTGCACGTCGGTGATCGCCCCATAGGCCCGGATGTCGGCCTGCATCGAGCCGGTGCGGTAGACGGCCACCACCTTGAACGGCGTGGGCGGGCTGTTGGCCGACGACACCAGGATGGTCTGAGAGACGTACACGCCGAGCTTCTTCCGCAGCTCGTCGCCGATGACGATACGGTTGCCGCCGGCCGCGAGGTCGCTCCACTTCCCCTCGGTGACATAGTCGCCGATGGTGGTGACCTTGATCTGCTGCTCCGGATCGCAACCGACGAGCGCCGCCGAGGCGGTCGCCTTGCCCTTGCTGAAGATCACGTTGGCCGTGAGCTGCGGCGAGAACGCCGCCACGCGCGGATCGGCGGCCAGCCGCTGGTACCAGCTCTGCGGGCTCTCGACGATGGCGTTGTCCTTGCGTCCCGAGGGCGGCGCGCTCCAGAACACGTGACGCACGACCTTGCCGTAAAACGACTCGTCGAGTCCGTGCTCGGTGAGGAAATCCTCGCGCGCCAGCACGTGCACGTGGGCACTGTTGTTGACCAGCTGGTCCACGAGATAGTAGCGGAATCCGAGCATAAACCCGGAGATGGCAACGTAGGCGGCAGCGCCGAAGAAGATGCCGAGCAGCGTCAAGATGGTCTGGCGACGCCGCGCCACCAGGTAGCGCAGCGCCAAGGCGATCACGGTGCGACCTTCTTGCGGATCACCACGCGCTCGCCCTCGCGCAGGTCGCCGGAGACGATCTCGGCCCGGGCGCCGTCGACGATGCCGGTCTTCACGGGCACGGCCGTGGTCCCGAGCCCGCGCTTGACGTAGACCTTGCCGGCGTCGATCGCCGCCACTGGCACGATCAGCGCCTCGCGCTGTTCGGAAATGCCGATGGCGACGTCCGCCGTCATGCCCGGCAGGATCTGCGACGGCAGGCCGCCGATGCCGATGCGCACGAAGAAGTTGTTGTCGTTGGAGTAGATCGCCTCGACCAGCCCGTCGTAGGCCTGCTCCCGCAGGCTGTCGAAGCTGAGCCGGGCCTTCTGTCCGCGCCGCACGCGCAGCGCCGCCTGCTGTTCCAGCGTCACCAGCACGTAGCGGTTCTGCAGGTCCACCAGGCTCAGCACCACCGCCTGCGGAAAAACGGTTTCACCCACCTTGAACGGCAGCAGGGTAATGGTGCCATCGAACGGCGCGTTGAACGGAACACCGTCCAGGTCCACCAGCCGCTGGTCGCGCTTGACCTGGTCGCCTTCCTTCACGAACAGCCGCCGGATCGTGCCGGTGACGCCGAGCTTCAGCTGGAAACTGCGCGTGGCCGTGACGGTGCCGATGCCGTAGACGCTCTCGACGATCGGACCCTTCCGGATCGGCTCGGAGACGACGCCGCCCTGCTGGCTGGTGGCGCGCCAGCCCAACACGACGACCGCCACCAGCACCGCGCCGGCGACCAGCACGGCCCGCCAACGGTTGGCGCGCAACCACTCGAGCAGAAATGTCACGTTTCCTCCCCTCCAGCCGTCAGCGAGCGGCGCGATAGACCGGCCCGGATCCGGTCGAGAACTGCCGTTATCCCGGATCGCGTGGCCCGTTCATTCTAGCGGAATGCCGAAGCCAGCGGGTAACCGGATACCGTCGCACCACAGTTCAAGGCGCTGCGCCTGTGACCGGGTCTGCGCTTCCGCTGTCGGACGTGGTTCTGCTGCTGTTAGCGTGCGAGCCCTGTCTCAACCCCGCGTTCCTGCCAGCTGATCAACCAAGGCGCCCAGTTTACTCACCGTATTCCAGTTTCTGCCCGTCACCGGCACTCCCATGCTTGGCTCGACTTTCGCGACCCCGTTCACACTGAGCGCTCGCGCCAGCGAGCAGTCGAAGTGCAAGCAAAGGTCCAGCAGAATCTAACGGGTCCGTTCATGCTTCGACAAGCCTGTCTTGAGCGAAGTCGAAGGGCTCAGCACGAACGGAAGAGAGTTTCGGGGTATTTCTCGATCTTAAGTACGTGCCATTCGTGTCTGACCCGAATGGCACGTACTTAAGCGGCTTTGCCCGGAGAACACGGCACGAGGCCATAAAAGATGCAACACGTAGCCCGCATGCAGTCCTTCGACTTCGCTCAGGACAGGCGCAGCGGAATGCGGGGAAAATGCTCAGCCGCGGCGCTGATTCCCGGATTGCGCTGCGCTCCATCCGGGCTACCTACCGTGGTTGTTGCGGAATCAGGGTTTAAGTAAGTGCCATTCCACTCCGACCCTCTGGCGTTTTTCCGTGCAAGCGAGCATTCCGCTACCCGGCCAAGGTCATCACTAAATGTCGCCGTATGTACGACATCGCACAGACTACGCTTGACCTTACTTCCAGACTTTCAATTGCATCCGGCGTTTCCATGGCATCAGCCCTGACGCGTCATACCGCCACCCGAGCAGCTTGTCGCTGCGCGTAGTAGCTCAGTGGCAAGCGTCCGGCTGCGACAAATGGATGCTCGATTGGCAATTCCGCCATCGGGTCCAGAAATGAGGAGTTTTATATGAACGTGAATATCGATGATGGCAACAGGAAACAACTCAATGACAATGTGGAAAAAGACATCCTGTCACGCAGGGTTGTGCTGCGCGGAGCCCTGGTGGTTGGTTGTAGTCTGTTGGTGCCGGCCACACTATTCAGTTCCCCAGCCAACAGCGCGAATCCTGCTGCTCCGGCGGCGGCCAAGAAAGTATCAAAGGCAACCGTGCATTACCAGGCTCAGCCGAAGGATGAACAAAAGTGTAGCGATTGCCAGCAATTCATCGCCAAGTCGAATAACTGCCAGCTGGTGGATGGCCAGATCAGCCCCAGTGGCTGGTGCAGCCTGTGGGCCAAGAATGCTTGAGTGGGTATAGGAAGGAAAACACCGTTATTTCTTGAATCCGGATATTTTGAACAGCCTATGCCCTGAGATTGCCACGATAGTTTTCCGTATCGAGACACAAACCGAGACTGCCGGGTTTGGTGGTATTGCCGTGCGCACTTCTGTGATTGCGCGAACTCAACGAGAGGGAAATAGCGTGAAACAAAAAACGATCGTGGCTGTACTGGGCATTATATTTTCAACATTCCTGGCGACCCTGTTACAGACGTCCGCAACGGCGCAACAAACCATTCCGGCCGACAAAACAGTCGTGACATTGCGGGCCTACGGTCCAGGCGGCCCGGCTCCGGCGATGCGCGAGGCTGCGAAGGTATTCGCGAGCAAGAAAGGGATTAGCGTGGAGATCAACGCGGGCCCCACGCCGGCATGGAAGGAGCAAGCGCTGAAGGATGCCGACCTGATATTCAGCGGCGCCGAACATATGATGACCGACTTCGTGCAGAAGGATCTTCCTGATCTTATAGACACATCCACGATCCGCACGCTTTACCTGCGCCCCTCGGCGATTCTTGTCCGTCCCGGCAATCCGAAGGGCATCAAAAGTGTTCAGGACCTTGCCAAGCCTGGTGTGCGGATTCTTGTCGTGCAGGGCGCCGGGCAAGTAGGCATGTGGGAAGACGTGGCGGGCCGCACAGGTAACGTCAAACTTGTCGATGGCATTCGTCGTAACATCGGTTTCTTCGCACCCAACAGCGGCGATGCCAAGAAACTCTGGGGCAGCGATACCGGCTACGATGCCTGGCTCATCTGGACCATTTGGCAGAAGGAGAATCCTGCCTCTGCCGATCTGGTCAATACCGGGCCGGAGAACACTATTTATCGCTCATGCGGTATTGCGATCGCCAATCGTTCCGAGAGAAAGGCCTTGGCCAGGGAATTCGCCGATTTCCTTCAGTCTCCCGACGGTCAGAAAATCTTCGTGAAATGGGGCTGGATGGCGCCATAGACTACGCGGCGCTGATCGCCGTTTGGGGTTATGTATATCTGTGGTCAGAGTAAAAACTGATCGACTCCTCGTAAGTTGACCAGAGTTTTTACTCTAACCCCAGATATTTCTAGCCGCTCCCAATCCCGCAGCACCGCAACACAAATTCACCAATCTCATCCGGAGCGGCAAGATCGAGCACCGGGATGAGCGGAGCTTTCGCTAACGGCGCATCCGTGGCAATCGCAACGATCGACGGGTCCTGTGGGTACAACAACGGCTTGCCGAGCGCGGGCCGATGCAACTCGATCTTGGGGAACGGAACGTGCTTGAAGCCCTCGACCAGCACCAGGTCGGCGTGCTGGGCATCGAGGCTCGCGAGCGCCCGGGCGAGATCGGGCTCGGCCGGGTGTTCGTGTTCGGTGATGAGCGCCGTGCGCCGGGGCGAGACCAGCAGGGTTTGCGCGGCGCCGGCCTTGCGCAGTTCGTAGCTGTCCTTGCCGGGGCGGTCGATCTCGAAATCGTGATGCGTGGCCTTGATGACCGCGACGCGCAGGCCGCGCGCCTTGAACCAGGGGATGAGCAGTCTGAGCAACGTGGTCTTGCCGGTGCCACTCCAGGCGGCGAAGCCAATGACCGGAATCCTGCTGTCGAGATACTTCATGCTGTGCCACCGCGCAGCACTAACATAGGTATGAGTTACTGATTCACCGCACGCGGAATGTGACGCAGCTCCTTCTTCATGAGCTGCTCAGCATGCCAGAGGTCATAGGCCGCCTGCATGCGCAGCCACAGCCCCGGACCGTTGCCGCAAAACTTACCCAACCGAACTGCCATTTCGGGCGTTACCGCCATCCTGCCGGAAAGCACGCGATGCAAGGTCTGGCGACTCACACGCAGCTTGCCGGCGACCTCAGCCACGGTCAGGTCGAGCGACGGCAGTACGTCCTCGCGCAGCAGGATACCCGGATGCGTCGGGCAGCGACGGGTAGACTCGGTAGCGGTTTTCTCGCGCATAATCACCTCAATGATATTGCTCCAGATCGACGCGCCAGGCGTCTGCCTTTTCGAACTCAAAGGTGATACACCAGGGCCCGCTGACGTGAACGGTGTAACGGGTCGGTTTGCCGCGTAGCGCGTGGAAATCGAACCCCGGGATGTTCATGTCCTCGGGCGCGCTCGCCTGATTCAAGGCGTCGAGCCGACGAAGACACCGTTCCTGCAGAGCCGGTACAACCTTCGCGCTCCGACCCGTCAGAAAGAGCGCCTTCAGTCCCTTGTGCCGGAAGCTCTTGATCACGTTTTCAAGTGTAGCGTACCGATTTACAACTGTAAATCGGTACGCTACACGGGTTTATGCCGCCCCACCGCGCAATACCCTGAGCAGGTCGCCTTGCTTCAACAGTCGGTCCGCGATCCGCGTACGGTATTCCTCGCGGATGCCACGTGCGAGGATGGCAACGGAAAGGGCGATACCCGGTACGCCTAGCGCCCAGAGCAACACATTCACCGGGCGGTCGGTGTAGAAACCGGCAACCACCATGAGATACAGCGGCCAACTGAACAGCAGGCCACGCAGGGTATGTTTGGTGACAAGCAACAGTGTGGCGAGCCACCGGCGCCGGCGTTGCTCGCGCGAGGAGTAAACGCTGTGGAAGACCGCTTGGGCGAGTTCGTGTTTGGGATGTGCCGGCGTTCTCGGAGACATGCGGGGATGATAACGCCTCATCGTCTCAATGACCGGTATGCACTGAAAATATTATCCCCTCACCCTACCCTCTCCCGAAGGGAGAGGGAAAACAAAAAACCTTTCTCCCGAAGGGTGATGGAAAATTATGACCCTTCTCCTTGCGGAAGAAGGGTTTGGATGAGGGCAGCGATTCTTCCGGAGTCAGTGTGTGTCCATCACCACACCCACCTGCGGCATAGCGGCGAGGCCGGTGGCGCGGGCGTGTTCCTCGAAGCCGCGATTGCGCCAGAAGAATGCGCCCGGCATGGTGGTGGGAATGACCAGCGCGTAGAACAGCATGCGGCCGACCACCGCGGCGGCGCTGACCGCCAACGCCGTGAGTGACCAGACTACGAGCCCGGCGACACCCACCGGTGCGGTGACGAGCAATGCGGTGAGCATCGCGAGTGCAAGAGCCAGGATCGCGTTGCGCGCCCGATAGGTGTAACCGAAGGTGGTCGTTAGTTCATAGTGCGAGGCCGCGCCCTCTCCGCCCGCACGCTTCAGATCGCGCGCGTGGAACCAGAGCCCGACGGCTTCGAGCAAGAGGCCAGCGAGCATCGGGATGACGAGATACGCCGGCACCGGACCGAAGGCCTCACCGCTTCCCAAAGCCACCACCGTTTGCACTGCCGTCACCAGCAGCGCGCCGAGCGCCAGCATGTACCCGGAGAAGCTCGTTAGCACCTGCCAGTGGTTCCAGAACGGCCGTGCCGGAATGCGGTAAATACGGTGCATGAACCACAGCGCCGCGAGGCCGGCCACGACGGTGGCCCAGCCGATCGCCGGCGCGAGCGCCGCGACCGTGCCGGCCGGCAGCCAGCTGGTGAGCACCGGCACACCGGTGAGCAGCGTGTAGGCGCCGAGCAGGTTGTAGAACACGGCGATGCCGGCCACTTCGCGCGACACCGGCGACCAGCGCAGATTATTGAAGGCGCGATAGAAACGGTGCGGCCGGCCGAGATGCAGCGTGGACAGCACCAGCGCGAAGGTCTCGATGCCGATCAGGCCGAACAGGAACGCCGGATAGGCGATCGGATTCTTGGCCGCGGTGAGCAGCTCGACGCCGAACAACGGCGCCAGAAACAGCAACGCAAACGCGCCGACCACGGCCTGCGAAATGAGCGTGAACACCACCAGCGGATTTTCGCGGGTACTGAGTTTCGTGAGGCCCCAGCCGCGCGCGCGGCCGTCGTCATCCACCGCCGGGCGGTGCAGGCCGCCGGTGCCCTGCTCCGCTTTCACATATTGAACCGGCATGCTGTCCGGGCGCGTCAGCTCGCGCGGCAGGCTTTTCACCTGCTGGAAGCGGATGTTGGGATGGGTGATGTCGGGTGTCGGGAAACCGGGGATACAGGTCTCGACCTGCACACGGTTCGCGGGCGTGGTTTCAATGATGCCGAAGTCGAGTGCGCCCGCGAGACAGGCGGAGACACACGCCGGCTTGAGGCCCACTTCCAGGCGATCGACGCACATGTTGCACTTCGACACATGCCCGGCCTGGGTGTCGAGCTGCGGGGCATTATAAGGACACACCCAGGTGCAGTAACCGCAGCCGAAACAGATGTCCGGGTCCTGCAACACCGCGCCGTACTCGGCGAACTTGGTGTAGGCGCGCGTCGGACAACCCTTGAGGCACACCGGGTCGTCGCAGTGGTTGCAGGCCATCGAGATGTTGAGCCGCTGGTAGGACGGCCACGAGCCGCCCTCGACATAACCGACCGAGCGGAACGCGATGTGCGCCGGCAGATTGTTCTTCTCCGAACAGGCCGCCTCGCAGGCGTGACAGGCGATGCAATTGTCGGCGGTGAAGAAGAAGCCGTGCTGCTTGTAGCGATTGGGATTCTCGGCGATGGCGGTGTCGCCGTTGATACGCAGCGACTGGCCGCGCAGGACATCGTCTTCCGGCACGGTCTCGATCGGCTGGCCGTAACGGTTCGTTGTCGGATGCGGGGCATCCGGCACGAAGGCATAGGCGGGTTCTTTCGGTCTTGGCTTAAACATAAGAAACAGGCCTAACCGCCAAGGCGCCAAGGACGCCAAGGAAACCAAGAGCTGGATATAACAACCTTCTATTCATGGCCGTAGTAGTTAGATTATGTTTGCCTTTCACTCTGTAATTGCCTTTCTTGGCGTTCTTGGCGTCTTGGCGGTTCATAATATTAATAACTCCGCGCCGCGACGTTCTGCTTCGCCGCTGCGTCCTGGTCAACGGCGCGCTCGATGCGCACCGCGCACTGCTTGTACGCCGGCTGGCGCGAGTGCGGGTCGAGCAGGCCGAGCGAGACACGGTTGACGCACTCGTGGAAGTGGAACGGGATGAACACCGCGTCCGGCGCCACGCGCTGGGTGAGCTGCACCATAACCACCGCGTCGCCGCGCCGTGACACCAGGCGCGCATACTCGCCGTGTCGGATGCCGAGCCGTGCACCGGCGTCCGGGTTCATTTCCATGTACGGCGTGGGCGAGAACTTGTTGCCGTTGCCGACCTTGCCGGTACGGGTGCGGGTATGGAAATGCTCGACCACGCGACCGGTGTTGAGCCAGAACGGGTATTCGCCATCCGGGCGCTCGTTGTTGTCGATGAACGGCAGTGCAATCAATTTGGCCTTGCCGTTCGGATACTGGAACACGCCATCGGCATACAGGCGCGGTGAACCCTTGTCGGCGCCGTCGGTGCACGGCCATTGCAGGCCACGGCTTTTCTCGATCCTGGCGTAGCTCATGCCGGAGATGTCGAGGAACCGGCCCTTGGAGAGCTGCTTCATCTCGTTGAACGCGCCCTCGG
>Ga0105106_10003928_pt1 | contig 10576 bp, 6 predicted proteins | sample PPLLaktember2015_5_FD_79109 | JGI IMG/M metagenome (GOLD analysis project Ga0105106, IMG submission 79109) | Freshwater sediment microbial communities from Prairie Pothole Lake near Jamestown, North Dakota, USA - PPLs Lake P8 Core (1) Depth... | ecosystem: Environmental > Aquatic > Freshwater >... | reverse complement strand
TTGCACAATTGGTTTTTTCATGGTCCACAACCGACGGGGCTGCCCAGGCTAATGCACCCTATGTTCCACCGGTGGGACCCGGATTATGGGTACCCACTCCTCCTGCATTTGCCCCGGCTGCTATTCCTTATTGGAAAAATAACCGACTGTGGGTTTCAGGCAGCCTCGCAGGAACTGAACCGCCGCCTCCGCCGGTTTATTCTGAGAACCCAACATCTGATTTTTATCAAATGGCAAAGGAGATTTATGATATCTCACAAGTACTGACGCCTGCACAATTGAACCTGGCTGTTTATTATGCAGGATTTCCCGGATACGGAGGTGCACATTATCTTTCCATATTGACACAGATATTGCAAAATGAAAACCGGCCCCTGGATTTTACCGCGCTTGTTTTTGCTAAAACCAGTATTGCCCTCGTAGATGCGAATATTGGTTGCTTTAAAACTAAATACTTTCATAACCAGATGCGTCCAATTACTTATATCAGAAGTATTTTGAGCCACCCGACATGGAATTCAGCCATTGTTACGCCTCCTTTCCCCGATTTTACATCTGCTCATTCTGCATCAGCCGGTGCTTTTGTTGAAACGCTGGAAGGTTTTTTCGGTACGAATTATCAATTTACGGATCATTCGTACGATTATCAAGGCATGGTACCACTGGCTTATAGTTCTTTAGATGCCATGTCACAAGCTATCAGTAACTCCAGGATATATGGTGGGATTCACTACAGGCTCTCATGTGAGGCAGGACTGGTGCAGGGACGTAAAGTAGCCAGGAATATTAATAATTTAGTAAAATTTAAATGAAACAACTTTTGCCTATTACATTATTAATAGGAACTTCCTTTAGAGGATAGGATCATCAGAGAAACATCAATTTCTATTTTATAAGAAATACCGAAAACGAATAAATCCGTTTTCGGTATTTCTTTTTAATAATAATTATTGATATACTATCTGAGTATCATCAGAGGTCTTTAAGGAATTACTGTTCACTCAATGAGTACTTGCTACAGATTCTTTCTCAAAAACATTATTGTTAATTTATTAACATCAGGAATTTCAGAATTCTATAAGATAATTTATACCGCTAATTATTAGATAATACCATATATTTACAAATATATTAATATGACTGAGCCGGATAAATGTATTCGTCGGCTCGTTATTATAACATATTCATTAGAATTAAGATGGGTTTTTAAACCTGATTTAAATTAATGCAATTACAATTTAATCAGTGTTCACAAGAGGTTGAATTCCCAACAGTTGATTTTCTTAGGTCTTGCTTTTTAACTGGAAGAGATGGAGCACCTCAGACAGATATTGCAAATTTCATTATCGGCATTGCTTGCGGGTTTCATTTTATTTAGCTGTTCAGAAAGTAAAGATGAAATTGATCCAGTTGAAATAATAGTTAATGAGCGGATTGATCCTGTATTTTTCATCGAGGAAATTATCCCGATTTTTGATCAGCACTGTCTTTATTGCCATTCTGAAGAACATACTATGCACCACCATTATAAAATATCACCATACTTAACGGCATCTGAAGCATATTATGAGTTAATATCCGGTGGATATGTGGATACAATATCACCTGAACAAAGTCTTCTTTATTTAAAGGTGGCAGGTACCACCGCCGGAATTAGGATGCCTCCATCCGGAAAACTGTCCGACTATGAAATTCAAAAAATATTAGGCTGGATCAATTATGGAGCCCCCAATAATTAGAACCTGTCCATGCCATTTGTCCTTCACTTTTGTCTTTTTCATTTTGTTCCCCTTGATTATTTGATACTTTTGAACATTATCCTGACGGCTATGGGGTTCAGGGGCCGGTTTTTGGTATAACCCCGCTGGCGGGCGTTAGCCCTAATAAACTAACATTTTCAGGTACCAAGTTCAACGGATTGTTTTTTTGTTATCTTTAAATGGGGTAATATTTTGACAGAACCCCTGACAAAGGCAGCAAAATGGCTTTGTATGAACCATGAAATAGAAAAATACTGGCAAAAGATCAGAGATGGTGATGAGAAAGCTCTTGGATTGGTTTTTAAAATGTCATATGCCCCGCTGTGCCAATATAGCCTTCATTTCACGCATGATACGTTTTTATCCCAGGAGGCTGTCCAGGATACCTTTCTAAAAATATGGCAGAATCGAAATGAACTTACAATAAGGGGCTCATTTAGAGCTTATTTGTTTCAATCGGTTCACAATCATGCTCTCAATGCACTCCGTCAGCAGAAAACAAACCGACAATCCGTTAACCAACCCTGTTCTGAAGAAATTTGGCAATTCATTACATCTCATTATAAAGTGGATGATGATTTGGTAGAGATGATATTCTCAAATGAAACCGAACAATTGATCCAAAAGACCATTAAAGAATTACCAGAAAAGTGTCTCAGGATTTTTCAAATGAGCCGTTACGAATCGCGTTCAAATAGTGATATCGCCAGGGAACTCGACGTATCTGAAAATACGGTAAAAACTCATATCTACAGAGCGCTTCGCAAAATAACTGAAATTCTCAAAAAAGAAAACTAAAAATTTCTTACCTGTCCCGTTCATCTGTAAACGAAATATTAGTGTCTATACCAGTAGAACTCTTTTTATGAAAATGAATGATCTTACAAAAGATGACATCAACTTATTAATTGTCAGTTATCTTACAAATTCTATTGATTGTTTTGATCTTGAACGGTTGACCTTTTGGATTCAATCCCATGAAGATAACCTTCGCTATTTCAATTTAATGAAGGATGCATGGCTTTTAACTCCTTCAAGGATCAGTGTTTCATCTTTAAATATTGAACAAACCTGGAATGTGTTTAAAGAAAAACTCGAATCTGACAAAAAAACCGGGAATAGGTCGATAGGGAAAAATCTTAGATATATTCTGATTGCAGCTTCCTGGCTTCTGTTTTTTATGATCGGAGCTTGGTTGTCAAATTATTTCAGGGGTAAAAAGGTAATAGCTCCTTCCAATCCCGTTACCATAACCGTACCGATGGGATCAAGAAGCAATATGGCTCTGCCAGATGGGTCTGATGTGTGGATCAATGCAGGCACCTCCATTACCTATAATCAGGATTACGGTAAGAAAGACCGGATAATTCATCTGGAGGGAGAAGCATATTTTGATGTAGCCAAAGATGAGGAACATCCATTCATAGTTAAAACATCCGGAATAAATGTACAAGCTCTTGGTACAAAATTCAATGTGAAAGCCTATCCCGATGAAAAAACAATTTCTGCAACTCTTGAAGAAGGTAAGATTAACGTGAGTATAGGTGACAAAACAGGCAAAATAAAAACTGTCTTACTCACTAGCAAAGAGAAGCTTATCTTTTTCAAGGCCACTGAAAAGTCGGAAGTTTATACTGAAAGTGAAGAAGAAACTATCCTGTATAAAGGAGTAAAATCTAATCCGGTTATTAATGCAAAGATACTCACTGATGTACAAACGGAGCTATATACCTCCTGGAAAGATACCAGATGGATCATAGAAGGTCAACCACTGGGTATCCTTGCGCCTGTACTGGAACGGAGATATAATTTAAAGTTTGTTTTTTATAATGAAGAGCTGAAAAAATATAAATTCTCAGGTACCATTGAAAAGGAAACTGTGGAACAGATATTGAATGCCATGCGGCTTACGGCACCGCTCGATTACAGAATCAGTAAGGATACTGTCAAACTTTTATTTGATAAAAACATTAAAGATAAATATGGAAAAATAATGACACGAACAAATTAAACTTACTAATAACTAACCGGCAAAAACTATGAAACCACCTTAATTTAAAATTTAAGGGAGTAGTTCGCAGCTACCCCCCTAAATAATTATCAGCTAAGTCTTAAACTCTAGTTAAAACCTAACATTACAAATGTATGAAAAAAAAACATTCATGGGGAACGCTTATCCAAATCCTTCCTTTCCCCAAAAAACTGCTTCGCATCATGAAACTGTCGATACTCTTAACCTTTGTAATCTCATCCAATATCCTGGCCTCTGTATACTCGCAACAGGCACGTTTCGATTTTGAATTTAAGAATCAGACCGTTCGGGATGTATTGAAAACAATTGAAAAAGAGAGCCAGTTCCGGTTCTTTTATAATGATGAGTTTTCCGATCTGGAAAAAAGCGTAACTCTTTCAATCAGCGATAAATCTATCGATGAATTGCTATCCCTAATCCTCAGCAATACGGAAGTCAGTTATAAAGTATTGGAGAATGATTTTGTAGTTATCACGCCAAAAGGTATGGAACAACAAATAAAAGTATCGGGTACCATAACCGATTTCAATACCGGTGAGCCTCTGATAGGTGTTAACATTATAGTGGAAGGCACCAACCGTGGGACCACAAGCGATGCTAACGGATTCTATACAATTTTAATTGAAGAGCTCAATCCGGTATTAATTTTTTCTTATATAGGCTATACTGAGGAAAAAATTACAGTTGGTAGTCAGTCTGTTATCGATGTTAAGATGACTTCAGATATCAAAAGCCTGGAAGAAGTCGTTGTAATCGGCTATGGGACTCAAAAGAAGAAGGACATAACTACATCTGTCTCAAATGTGAAAATGGGCGATACTGAAAAGAAGAGCATGGTCAATTTAGCCCAGGCAATTCAGGGGAAGGCTGCCGGGGTCCGGGTAGTTCAGGCGTCAGGTAAACCGGAAGGAGATTTTTCGATACAAATTCGCGGAGCCACGTCAATTACTGCCGGAAATGATCCTTTATACGTTGTGGATGGTATCCCGACAAGCTCAATCAGCGGAATAAATCCTGCAGATATTGAATCCATGCAGATCCTTAAAGACGCTTCTTCATGCGCTATTTATGGAGCCCGTGCAGCCAATGGTGTTGTTCTGATTAACACCAAGCGAGGTGAAATCAACAAACCTGTTGTTTCATTCAGGTCAGTATTTGGTGTCAGCCAGGTAGCAAAAAAGCTGGATCTCCTGAATGCAAAGGAATGTGCGATGTTATTAAATGATGAAAAAATTAATGCCGGAATGGCACCGATTATTGATCCGGATACCATAACTACTGATATTGACTGGCAGGATGAAATTTTCTTTAAAGGAAGAACGAGTGATATGCAGCTATCTTTTTCCGGAGGAACAGAAAAGACGCGCTTTTATTTATCAGCAGGTCGCATAAATAGTGATGGAATAATAAAACCATCAAAATATGACCGGTATTCTTTTAAGGTAAACGTCGACCATGAAATGTTTAAATGGCTTTCCATGGGGACCAGCATCAACTTAAGTAATTCAAAGAATTCGAACATATCGGAAACAGATCCGGTGCATGGAGGTGGTGTGATATTGGAGGCATTGGCTTATACTACTCCCTACACACCAAAATTTAAGCCCAATGGAGATTTTGGGTCTAATCCGCATCAGGGGGGATGGGATAATCCGTATGCCAACATGTATGGTTCCAATGCAGAAACAAAAATATCAAGCCTATTAGGGAATGTGTATGCAAAAGTTCTATTAACCAAAGGTCTCAGTTTTAGAACTTCCATGGCAATTGATGCCTTTTACAATAATTTCAACAAGTTTGACCTCCAGGAACATAGCGAATATAACAGATCGCTGGGTGGAAATGCCTATGCTAATGGCTCACAGTTATTTGTTTGGCTAAACGAAAATATCCTTAATTATGAATACTCTTCAGAAAAACATGCTATTTCGGCATTAGCAGGTGTAACACGGCAGAAATCTCATTTTGAAAGTTCTTACATGCAGAAGCAGGGATTTCCCGATGACAAAGTTCAAACGCTAAATGCAGGTGCTATATTAAAGAGCGCAAGCACCAGTTCATCGGAATGGACACTTCAATCTTATTTATTGCGAATGACTTATGCCTTTGACAATAAGTACCTGTTTTCAGCTAATTTTCGTGCTGATGGTTCATCAAAATTCGGACCCAGCAACAAATTCGGATACTTTCCGTCTGCATCCATAGGATGGAGAATTTCGCAGGAAAACTTCTTTTCCGGTATTAATGTGGTTAATGACCTGAAAATAAGAATTAGTTATGGATTAACCGGTAATCAGAACGGCATCAATGATTATGGTCATTTGGGATTGATCGGTTTGGGGGCCCTATATCCGTTTGGAGGTACCATCTATCCGGGAAGCTATCCAAGTACAATTGCCAACAAGGACCTTAAATGGGAATCAACAAAGCAAACTGATATAGGGATTGATCTTTCTCTTTTAAAATCAAGGATAACGCTTACAGCTGACGTTTATTCCAAAAAAACATCAGACCTTCTGGTAAATGTTGATTTACCCACATCTACCGGTTATTGGAGTGGTATTCAGAACCTTGGTAAAATAAACAATAAGGGACTGGAAATTGAGATAAACACTTACAATTTAACGGGAAAGTTCAAATGGAATACGGATGTGAACTTTTCTCTTAACAGAAACAAAGTGATTGATATCGGGGGGAAGGAGAAAATTATGTACACCGCCGGCATAATACGGGAAAGAGGTCAGGTCACCATTATAAAGGAAGGACAACCATTGAGTATGTTCTATGGATATATTTCGGAAGGTGCGGATCCTGAAACGGGTGACATCCTTTACAAAAGAATTAGTAAAAGTATGGATTACAAATTCAGTCCTGATTCAGACCGGTTCATAATTGGAAACCCAAATCCTAAATTCATTTATGGAATAAACAATAGTTTTTCTTATAACAATATTTCATTATCTGTTTTTATACAGGGGGTGTATGGCAATGATATATTTAATGGAACTCGACTGAACCTGGAAGATATGGAACAGGTGAAAAATGCATCCGCGGCCACATTGAGAAGATGGAGAAATCCAGGAGATATCACTGATATGCCCAGGGCTAATTTTGGCAACAGCGATAATTCACTTGCTTCATCGAGATTTGTTGAAGACGGCTCTTACATTCGGGTTAAAAGCTTGACCTTATCCTATAATTTTAATTCGAATTGGTTAAAAATGGCTCATATCAGCAGTCTCAATGTTTTCGTTTCTGCTCACAACCTTTTGACATTGACAAAGTATAGTGGTTATGATCCCGAAGTTAGTTGGGGTGGTAATACTATTTCACCTGCAGACAATAGCGGAGCAAAAATTGACAACGCAATTTCACTAGGAGTGGATTATGGAACATATCCGAATGTCAGGACTTACAATGTTGGAATTAATGTGAATTTTTAATTTCAATGGATTGATATTGATTCCTTAACAATAAAAGTTTTTAAATATGAAATCATTTAATAAATATATCATACTGGCATTGATGACCCTGTTGTTCATCCAATGCGAAAAGGATTTTCTTGACACTATTCCTCTTTCAGATCTCAGTACCCAAAGTTATTTCCGTACGGCTACTGATGCTGAAAATGCACTTGTGGGTTGTTATAGTGAAGTAATGAATTCCCAAACCTTATGGAGTCTAACCATTATTCTGGATGTGACGAGCGACAATAATTACGCTGGAGGAGACAATCCCGGGAATTTCAAATTCGATAATTTTGAACGAAATCCCCTTATATCGGATATTAATAGCCTCTGGAGCGGACTTTATAGTACCATTAACAGGTGCAATAATGTAATTAAATATGTTCCCACTATAAGTAATACCGATGAAGGTTTTGAAAACCGGAAAGAGATCATTCTGGGTGAGGCTACTTTTCTTAGGGCATTTGCCTATTTTAATCTGGTCCGGATCTGGGGTGATGTGCCCCTGACAATAACTCCTACAGAATCGGTGGAGCCAGGAGCGATTAACCTGGAAAGATCACCGGTGGAAGATGTATATGCTCAAATTATCACGGATCTTGAATATTGTACAACTGTATTGCCCAAGGCAGATGTTCCGTCGCAAAAAGGTGGACGTGCTACGCAGGGGGCAGCTTATGCATTGCTTGCCCAGGTGTATGCAGCTAAGACTCCGGCTGATTGGAGTAAGGTGAAGGAATACTGTGATGAAGTTATTAATTCTGACGTCTATCAGTTAATCCCTGATTATGATGCTCTTTTTACCGGCGATAATAACAATAATTCAGAGTCCATATTTGAAATTCAATATGAGCAACCCTCTGTAACCACATGGGTATATCAAATATGGTGTCCGCCGTCATTAACCGGTGATACCTGGAGAAAGTTTAATACCCCCTCGGTTGATCTCGTCCAGGCATTCAGAGCTGAGGGTGATTCAATACGGTTGCATTCATCTATCATATGGGAAGAAATTGGTGAATATTGGGTTGATCCGGTATATGGAACAGTGGTTCCGTTTGTATACAAATGGAGACATCCGGGAGGCTGGTCCAGTTCCGATCATTTTTATGTAATCCGCCTTGCAGAAACTATTCTTTTGCGTGCCGAAGCCAGGAATGAACTGAACGACATAGATGGCGCTTTGGAAGACCTACAATTGATCAGAGACAGGGTCAATTTAGCCGCTAAAGATCTGTCATCCAAAGAAGAAGTTCAAGAGGCAATATTATTGGAAAGAAGACTGGAACTCGCATTTGAACTCTACCGGTGGTATGACCTTTTACGAACAGGCAAAGCAATCTCAACGATGCAAAATCTGGGATATGATGCCGTGGAACCCCGCGATCTGTTGAATCCGATTCCACAGGATGAAAGAAACAGAAATCCCAATCTGACACAGAATTCGGGATATTAATTCTGGTAACTTTAATATTACGGGTTGAAAAGAAAGGATCGGAGAAGACAGGAATCTCCTGAATTCCCGATCCTTTTAAATATTCCCAGGTCCGAATGGTTTCTGGTTCAATCAATCGGGAAATCGTTCTGTCAGTTCAATTCAACCTTTTAAACTAAACAATTTTTATCATGAAAAACAAAGTATGGACCCGTAGGCAAATACTTGGCTCACTGGCTGTATTACCTTTTGCTGCTAATGCAACAGTCTCATCTGTTTCCGGAATCACGACATCTGCGTCGGGAATGATTTGCAGACTTCTTAATTCAAAAGGTGAGCCGTATGAAGTGAAAAAGATGAGCCGATTTTATATATGTGACCTTATTTCCCGACCCTTTCAGATCGATCCACGGTTTGCTCCGGGAGAGATTTCCTTTGTACCTGTATCTGCGCCATTCAGAATCAGCCTGCCTTTCGAAGTTCCCGGATTTGGTGAAGTATTCTGTTATGCCGACAATAAAGGAAGCGGATACACAGCAGAATTTCCTGCAAATTCAAAAACGCTCCTGCTAAACCATGAATTTGCGGCAGACCGGTTGGCAACCGTTCACAGGTTAATGGAGGAATGCCGGAGGATATCAGTCAACCTTTCGTCTTCAACATTAAAAAGGGTTACTTCGGCGGAAAAACACATGGCAAGTGCCGAGGAATCAGGATCGGATGAAATAGCCGTCTCACGTTGGTCTATGGAATCGCTCCGCGAGTCGCTTTGGGCAGGTGAGATGATCGTGAAGGAAAGAGCTCAGCAGATTGTCGCAAAACGAGGAGCACGTCCCGGTTTTCTATTCGGGTGTAATGGTTTTCAGTACGCAGATTATGGTAAGCCATATGCCGAATATTATGAATCCTTATATAACTATACCACGCTTCCATTTTATCATGGTGACACGGAATCCGTAAAAGGACAACCGGACTATTCAAAGGTCGATAAATTGCTGTCATGGTTGCAGAATACGCAAATCGTACCAAAGGGCCATCCATTGATTTTTTTCGTGGCCGGCAACGTTCAGGATTGGCTTAAAAATAAACCCTTTGAAGAAACCAAAGAAATGTGTCTTAAGTATGTGCACAATTCAATATTAAAATACCGCGACAGAATTCATGTATGGGACATTATCAATGAAGCCCATGTGCAACCTGAGACTGGCAAAGGAATCAATGGATTTACAAAAGAACAGCATATCGAGCTCACCTGCGCTGCTACCCGGGCAGCACATGAAGCAGATCCTACCTGTTTCAGGATTGTGAATAGCACCGGTACCTGGAGCGATTATTATATGGGTCGTAATCCGGCTATCTGGCAGGACAATGTATACAACTATTTACAGGGACTCGAAGACGCAAAATGTGAATTTGAAGCCATTGGATTACAGTATTACCACTCAGGACGCGATTTGGTTGAATTTGAAAGAGATATTGAAAGGTTTGCAAAGTTTAATAAACCCATACATATTACAGAATTGCAAATTCCTTCTTCTTCAGCAGAGATTAAGAATAACGAATGGTGGGGAGGTGGTATTGGTGGTTCACATTTTCCCTGGCATGGAGAAACGTTTACGGAAACAATTCAGTCAGACTGGATCGAATCGGTATATACGATGCTATATAGTAAACCCTATATTGATGCAATAACCTGGTGGGATATGGCAGATCCGTCATTTGTACCGCATGGTGGAATAATCAATGCAAACATGACACCCAAGGAAGGTTATTTCAGGCTAAAAAGCTTGCTGGAGCAATGGAAAAGTATGAAATGACGCCTGAACAGGTATACATCTTTTTCTTAGAAAAACTTTTCATGAATATAAACCATTATCTCACG
>Ga0105106_10003927_pt1 | contig 10578 bp, 7 predicted proteins | sample PPLLaktember2015_5_FD_79109 | JGI IMG/M metagenome (GOLD analysis project Ga0105106, IMG submission 79109) | Freshwater sediment microbial communities from Prairie Pothole Lake near Jamestown, North Dakota, USA - PPLs Lake P8 Core (1) Depth... | ecosystem: Environmental > Aquatic > Freshwater >... | reverse complement strand
TCCGGGCTTGAAGCACGCTTTCGCGCCCTCCTTTCCGAAGGAGCACAGACCGAGGAGTCCTTCCGCGAGGGGATGGCATCCTGGACGTCCGGCATCGAGCGCCGGACGGCCGAAAGCCGGGACCTTCTCGCCCGGATCAAGAAGCTCGGCCCCGGGATTCCAATCATCATCGCCGGGGATTTCAACGCCCCGCCCGACGCGGCCGAGATCGCGGCGTTCCGTGACGGCGGGCCCTTTCTGGACGCGGGACCGGCCGGCGCCTTGGTCACCTGGGACCCCGCCCGCAATCCGAACATCGCCTTCTCGGCCGCCCTCCGCGACGCCCGCGGGAAAGCGCGCTCCGGCGCGGACCTCCTCGGCGCCCTCGACAGCGCCATCGCCCGGCGTCTCGATTACATTTTTCTCGGGCCGCCTTTCGGCCCGGAAGACGTCCTCTCCTCCCGGATCGTACTCGATACCGGCGCCGACGGCGTCCCCCCTTCCGATCATTTCGGCGTCTTCGCCGAGATCGATCTCAATCGCATCCTTCGCAAATGATCTCCTCATGACGACGGGCCGCGAGATCCTGACCGCGATCGCCGGCGAAAAGCGCTGTCCCGAGCGCACGGGTCTCTTCGAATGGTTCTGGCAGGATACCGCCTCCGCCTGGGAGCGTCAGGGCCTTCCCGCCGGCGCGGACCCGGTCGACCATTTCGGCCACGACGTCCGGGAGATCAAGCGCTCGATGTTCCGGACAACCGGCTTCCCTGTCGACGACGTCGTCATGGACGAGGACGCCGAGACCGTCGTCAAGAGGAACGGCTGGGAGGCCCTGCACCGCGAATGGAAATCGAAGCCGGGCGCGCCGGAGCATATCGGCTTCGAGTTGACCGGACCCGCCGTCTGGAAAGCCAAATACCGCGACAGGCTTCTCGGCCTCGACCCCGCCCGGTTTCCCGATTGGGACGGACTCTTAAAGGAGGTCCGGGCCGCCCGGGCTTCCGACAAGTTCTGCGTTTTTCAGCAGATGCTCGTCGTCGAGATCATGCGCCGGGCCATGGGCGACGTCGTCTTCCTCGAAGCGATGGTCCTCGACCCGGCCTGGATCCACGATTTCTGCTCCGTCATGACGGACAACATCATCCTCCATCTCGACTACATGATCCGGGAGGCCGGCCGCCCCGACGGCCTCTGGACCTACGACGATATGGGCTACACGCAGGCGCCGTTCTTCTCCCCGGCCATGTACCGGGAGTTCATCTTCCCCTATCACAAGCGCGTCGCCGATTTCTGCCACGACCACGGCCTGCCGTTCATCCTCCACGCCTGCGGATATATCCGGCCCTTCCTCCCGGACCTCGTCGCGGCCGGAGTGGACATGCTCCATCCGCTCGAAGCGAAAGCCGGGCAGCACGTCGTCGAGTTCGCCGAGGCCGTCCGGGCCATGGGCCGGGAGATCGCTTTCGCCGGGAACATGGACATCCGCGCGTTTTCCGCGAACGATCCGGCCGCACTCGAAGCGGAGATCCTCCCGAAGCTCAAGGCGATCCGGGAGAAGCGGATCCCCTATGTCTTCATGAGCGACCATTCGATCCCGGGGACCGTCGCGCTCGAGACCTATGAACGCGCGCTCGGCCTCTTCCGGGCGAACGCCGCCTACGACTAAAGCGAATTCAGCGGCGAATCCGTTCGAAGCCCCCGACGCAGACGTATTCGAGCCGCTCCTTTTTCTCAACCTCGTCGAGGAGGAGGTTCAGGCCGAGCGTGTCGCTCGAGATGTGCCCGGCAACGACAACGTTCAGGTTCGCTTTCTTCGCGTTGGTCAGGTGATCCTCGGAGAAGTGCATCCCGACCAGGGTGCTGATCCCGCCGGCGGCGACCTTGTCGAAGATGTCCTTCGAGCCCTCGGTCCCCCCCGTCATGTCGACGAAGATCTTGCCGCAGGAATTCCCCTCCGCCCCGCTGACGATCTTGACCGGCACCTGGTTCCGGGCCGCGCGCTCGTATTCGGGGATGGACTTGAGCAGGGCGACCAGGTCCTTGAGCGCGGCCGGCTTCTTTTTAGCGAACAACGCCGTCAGATGATGCACGACACAGTTGTCCGCCGGCGTGTGGAGGCAGACGAGGGGGATCCCCAGGACGCGGGCGACGTCGACCTCGCGCATATGGTTGATCGGAAGGAGGCGGCGCTCGATCTCGCCGATCCGCTTCTCCATGAGCTGCTCGGCGACGCTGACCGTGACCCCGTACTTGGCCAGAAGGGCCGCCTGGAGCCGCATCACGTCGTGGAGTTGGGCCTGGGCGGCGCCCATCGGATGGTGGGACAGGACGAGATCGATCTTCGCCCCCTGGTCGCGGTTCAGGAGATAAGCGAGGAGGATCTCCCCGACCTCGATATCGATCCCGGCCAGGATCTTCCGTACGCGGGCGCCCTTTTCCCCGTTGAGGATGCGCGAGTCGGCGAAAGGATTGGAGAGCCTGTCCGGATCGAAGAGCGCCTGCTCATCCGCTTTCAATCCCTTGAACTTCTCGTTTTCGGCGGCGAGCGTCCGGTTGATCGCCGCCCGGCCGCGCAGGTCCCTGTCGATCCCTGTCCGGATCGCTTGATTGAAGAAATGTTCGAGCTTCATGGCGCTGTCCTTTCTCTCTCCTTGGCCCCCGTCCAGAGCATGTTGACGACCTTGATGAGGATGAGCCCGCTCACGACGAACACGGCGAAAAGGACGGCCGCCTGGGTCCAGCGCCCATAAAGGGCGTTCCCGACCATGAAGAGAGCGGACCAGATCGTCGCCACGCCCGTGCTCCATCCGACCAGGGCCAGCGGCATGCTCTCGCGCGCCGCCCCGGATTTTGATTCCGATATCCCGGCCTCCTCACGGATCTTCCGCCACCCCGGTCCGTACGGCCGAACCGCCCTGTAAAAATCCAAGAGCGTCTTCCGGTCCGTCTGGGGCCCCAGGAACGCCGTCAGAATCCAACAGGCGGTCGTGAGGGCGACGGTCAGCATCAAGGCGTAGTGGGTCGGGATGGAGACGCCGCTCTTCCGCAGGACGAGAAGCCCGACCGAAACCAGGAACGAGCTGACCATGGCCGCGACCTCGCACCAGGCGTTGACCCGCCACCAGAACCACCGGACGAGATAGAGCAGTCCGGTTCCGGCCCCGACCTGGAGGATGATATCGAAGCTGTCCTTGGCCGTCTCGAGGACGAAGACGAGGGCGCCGGCGACGAAGAAGATGCCGACCGTCGCGATCCGTCCGACGAGGACATAATGCTTCTCAGACGCGTCCCGCCTGACGAAGCGGCGGTAAAAATCGTGGACGAGATACGAGGCGCCCCAGTTCAGGTGGGTCAGGTTCGTCGAAGAGTTGGCCGCGATCAGACCGCCGATGATCAGGCCGAAGAAGCCGATCGGCATGAATTTGAACATGGCCGGATAGGCGATGTCGTGGCCGAGGAGCGCCGGATTGAGGTTGGGGAACGCCTTCTGGATGTCGGAGAGCTCGGGAAAGACGATGAGCGAGCAGAGCGCGACCAGGATCCACGGCCAGGGCCGCAGGACATAGTGGGCGACGTTGAAGAAGAGCGTCGCGCCCAGGGCGTCCTTCTCCGACTTGGAGGCGAGCATCCGCTGGGCGATGTAGGAGCCCCCGCCGGGCTCGGCTCCGGGATACCAGACCGACCACCACTGGACGGCGATGGGCATGATGAAGATCGCCAGGGCCATGTCCCAGTTGTTCTTGAAGTCGGGAAGCATGTTGAGATAGTTCAGCCCGTTCGGCCCGCTCTTGGCCGCGACGGCGGCGACCATGGCCGGCAGTCCCCCGACGGCCTTGACGGCGAAAAAGGCGACGGCGATGACGGCCGTCATCATGATGAAGAACTGGATCATGTCGATGACGAGCACGCCCCACAACCCGGAGAACGCGGCGAAGAACAGGTTCAGGCCGCCGACGAGGATCAGGGTTTCGAGACGGCTCATCCCGAACAGGAGCGAGGCGATCTTGCAGGCGGCCAGGTTGACCGTGGCCATGATCATGCAGTTGAAGAAGAGGCCGAGATAGACCGAGCGGAAGCCCCGGACGACCCCGGCCGCTTTGCCCGAATAGCGGAGCTCGTAGAACTCCAGGTCGGTCAAGACGCCGGAGCGCCGCCACAGCCGGGCGTAGAAGAAGACGGTGGCGACGCCGGTGAGAGTGAAAGCCCACCAGACCCAGTTGCCGGCGACACCGGTGCGGCGGACGATGTCCGTCACCAGGTTGGGCGTATCGCTCGAGAAGGTCGTGGCGACCATGGACAGGCCGGCCAGCCACCACGGCGCGGCCCGGCCCGAGGCGAAGAACTCCGCCGTGTTCTTGCCGGCGCGTCGGCCGTAGAAGAGGGCCGGGATGAAACAGACGAGAAGCGAAACGATGATGATGATCCAATCGATGGAGTGAAGGCGCATGGGCGGATCCTTATTTCAAGATATCCAGGATCTCTCGGGCGGGAGGAGTCGCGGCTTTCATGGCTTCGGCGGCTTCGGCGGACCGTCCCAGCTTGCGGAGGGCCAGGGCGCCGACGTAGGCTCCGGGGCCCCGGCTCTCGGGATGGGCGAGCGTGTAGTCGGCGACCGCTTGAACGGCCTTCTGTTCCTTGTCGCGCTCGCCGAGACGGCCATGAGCGAGGGCGATCAGATAATCGGCCAGGCGGTCGTCCGGCTCGAAGGGCTTGCCCGTCCCCAATTTTTCGGGATACTCCTTCGAGCGCTCGAGCTCGCGGACCGCGCCCGCCCAATCCGCCTGGCGCATGGCCTTGAGCCCGAGGGCGAGGTGCGTCCGGGCGAAGAGGGAATGGATTTCGCTCGCGCCTTCGAACGGCAGCGCCTCCGCCGTATCCAGGACCGCGGCGGCTTCATCATAGCGGCCCGTGGCCATGGCCGCCTTGACGAGATCGACCAGGATGGGAGTCTCCTTGGGGAACGCCGAAGCCGCTTCGCGGGCGGCCGCGTAAGAGTCCTCGGCCCTTCCCTGCCTGGTCAGGAATTCGAAGAGGGCGTGCCGGTTGCGCCAGGCGGCCGGATCGAGCCGGACGGCCCGCTCATAATCCGCCCGGGCGAGGGCGGGATCGGCCTTCAGATCGAGCTGGGCCCGGGCGAGGAAGAGCGGGGCGAAGTCGGCGTTCTCGCATTGGGCAAAGAGCCGGCGGGCCTCTTCGACCCGGCCTTTGCTCCACAGGATGAGGCCGAGGTAGTATTTCGGCTTCCAATCGTCCGGCCGGACCGAGGCGACCCATTCATAGAGCGGGATCTCCTCTTCGCGGAAGGGGAAGACGAGCCGCGGGGACAGCGAGCCGAATTTTTCGAGCCAGGCCTTGCCTTTCTCGGGCTCGGCCCGCATGGTGAAGAAAGCGAGCATGGCGCAGACGGTCGGGTGCTCGGGGGCGGCTTCGAGGAGGGCCCGGGCGTCTTCGTCGAGGTTCAGGCGCATGTAGGTCAAGGCCATCTCGATGAAGGTTTCGTGCGGCAGCTCGGTCCGGATGAGATCCTTGAACTCCTCGAGCGCTTTGGGCGTTTTATCGAGGAGATAGAGCTCGAAACGGGCGAAATGGTCGAGCGGGTCGAATTCGAGGAGCCGTCCCAGGAGGGCCCGGGCTTCATCCGCCCGGCCGGCTTTGCGGTGGGCGGCCGCCGCGATCTCGAAGGCGCCCGAATTGCGGGCGTTGACCTCGATCGCCTTCAGGGCGTAATCGACGGCCAGGTCGAGATTCACCTCGGCCAGGGCCGTTTCGGCCAGCCGCTGGTAGGCCGCCGAGCGGAACGCCATCGACCGGGCGGCCCAGCCGAAAGCTTCCTTGGCGTCGTTGAGCGAGCCGATCCGCCGGACGATGGTGCCATAGACCAGGTTCGCTTCGGGATCGTACTGGTCCCGGCCGAGGGCTTTGGCCGCATAATCCCGGGCGGCCGCGTATTCGCCGCGCCGGGCGTAGAGCTCGGCTGTCCGCGTGAGAGCCCGGATGTGGAGCGGGTCGCGGGCCAGGCAAGCGCGGTACTTCTCGAGGGCCTGGTCGTAATACCGCCCTTTCTCGGCCCGTTCTCCCGACTGGAAGAGGCCGTCCGGCGTGGATTCATCCACGGGTTTGAATGAGTAAGGCCGTTCCAGGTCGTCGACGGCCGGATCGTTCTCAAAGATCTTGAGGCCGCCGAGTCTGATGACGAAGGCTTTTCCGGGGGCGGAGACGGGGACGTCTTTCTTGAAGATCGTCGATGGGGCGATTTTGACCCGCTCCCGGAAAATCTCTTTTCCCGAGGAGAAGACGGCCAGGTCGGCGTCGATCGCCTCGAGGGCGAAGAGGCCGAGCTTGATCGTCCCGTCGGCGAGATCCACGCTCAAGGCCGCGGCCGGCGTCGCCCGGGTCATGGGACCGATGCCGCGGTAGGGGAACCAGATCTCGCGCCAATGGTCCGCGACCGAGGGCGGGAAGATCTCATGGTCGGATTGGTTGAGCAGTCGCCCGGCCTGCGGCTCGGAGTATTGGCCGTCGCCGTCGGTGAGGAGGTCCACCCAGATTTCGCCGGCCCGCGACAGATCCCAGATCCAGACCTTGCGTCCGGGCATGTCGTCGTAGAGGGCCCAGTGGCCGAAGCCGGCGTCCGCCCGCTCATACCAGGCGCCGCAGAAGTCGGCGAGCTCCCCGACCGTGAAATAGCTCTTCGAGCCGCCGAAATCGTTGTTCCGATACCAGTCGAGCTGCCGGCCTTGTTCGTCGACGGGCCAGGGACGAAGAGGCTGGTCATAGTCGTGGCCGATCTGGAAACGGCCGGGGAAGATGTACTTCAAGTCTTCGGCCGTGGGAATGGCCGCGCACGACCAGTAATAATAAGACTGGCTGAACAGGCTCGGATTGTACCAGGACCCGCGCGTTTCGAAATACGCCTTGTCCTTGGGGAGGCGGACTTCGATCGTCCAGCGCGTCCGGGACGGGAGGTCCATCGTCCCGACGAAGACGCTCGCGCTCCCGTCGGGGTTCGTCCGATGAAAATAATCCACGGGCGTCGCCACGGAAGGCGCGTGGCCGACGACGCCGAAATTGAACTCGATCCCGCCCGAAGTCCACGGGCCCCGCAGGGCGATCTCCCGGAACTTCAGGACGTGGTTCGTGTAGAGGAAATCGCGGCCCGCGACCTTGTCCGCCGCCCCCCAGACCTTGCCTCCGACCTCGGGCAGGACGGCGACCGAGACGTAGGGATTCTCGAGCCGGACGACCGTCCAGTCCCTGGGTTCTCCCGAAGCGCTGAAGCCGCTGAAGAAATGATACGGGTAGAGGCGCGCGCCATGGCCCCACTGGCTGGAACGGGCGAAGATGGGGACGGGATCGGGATCGGAGAAGGGATAGGTCGTGATCGATTCCTTCGCCTCGCGGATGGTCGCCGCGCCGGCGGCGGCGGGGCCGCGGCCGCACTGCGTCGTCAGGGCGGCGAGGGCGAGGGAAGCGATGAGGACGGCCGACAAACGGAAGGATTTCATAAATACGATCCTTTCATCGGACCCGTCCATCTTATTGAAAACCCGGCCCGGAAACAACCGCCCGGAAGGCCTCGAATCCGGGGGGCCGTATACGCGATTCTCCATCTATGCTATATCCTCATCATCGCCGGAAAACGCAAGGAGGCCCGACCCATGAAAACGCTCTCTCTCGTCCTCGGAATCGCGCTCTCGATCGCCGCCGCGCCGGCCGCCTCCCCCGCCCAGGCCGCCGTTCCGCAAGGCCAGGTCCTGGAGAGCCTGAAGTTCTCGAGCCCCATCCTCGGCCGGGACGTGAATTTCAGCGTTTATCTTCCTCCCGATTACGCCGGGTCGACGCGCCGCTACCCCGTCGTTTATCTCCTCCATGGTTATTCCGACAACGAGACGGGCTGGGTTCAGTTCGGCGAAGTTCCCTTGGCTGCCGACCGGGCTATCGCAGACCGCGAGATCCCGCCGATGATCATCGTCATGCCGGACGGCGGCGTAGCCTGGTACATCAACGATTTCCAGAACAAGGTCCGCTGGGAGGACATGTTCGTCCAGGAATTCATCCCGCATATAGACGCGACGTACCGGACGCGCATGGCCCGCGAGTACCGGGGTATCTCGGGCCTGTCCATGGGCGGCTGGGGTTCATTGACCCTAGCCATGCGCCATCGCGACCTCTTCGCCGCCTGCGCCGTCTTCAGCGCCGCGGTCTGGACCGAAAAGGACGCCGGGGCCATGGAAGGGCCGCAGTACGACCGGATGTTCGGGCCCCTGTTCGGACCGCACCCGCCCGAAAAGGGCCAACCGACGGCCTATTTCAAGAGCGTCAATCCGATCAGCCTGGCCGGGTCGATCGCCGACACGGAATTGAGGAAGGTCCGCTATTACGTCGACTGCGGAGACGACGACTTTCTGATCCAGGGCAACTGCGCCCTCCACCTCGCTTTACTCGAGCGCAAGATCCCCCACGAGTTCCGGGTCCGCGACGGCGCGCACACATGGACCTACTGGCGGACGGGGATCGTCGACGGCCTGAAGTTCATCGGCGCGTCGTTCCACCGCTGAGGGAGACAACGGCCTAGGCCGGAGGTCGCTTCCTTTCAGAGCTCGCGCGGCTCGAGGAGGAGGCGCAATCCGCTCAGGATCTCCCGGACGCGCGCCTTGCCCAACGTCCCGATCTTTTCTCCGAACGCGGACTTGTCGATCGTTTCGACTTGAGTGATATTCACGACGCTCGCGCACGGCAGGTTCGCCTCTCCCTTTCTCAAAAGCACGTTTCCGGGAGAGGCCGCCCTTTTGAGATTCCTCGTCAGGGCGCAGCAAACGACCGTGCCCAGGCGGCTCGCGTTGAAAACGTCGTTCTGGATCACGATGAAGGGGCGATTTCCGCCGGGCTCCGAGCCGGCCGGGGGCTTACGGTACGCCCAGAGGATGTCGCCTTGCTCAAAAACCATGAGGCTCTTTTTCGATGGCGTCCCAGGACAGCTCCTGGCCCAATCGAAGAGTCGCCGCTTCGTCATCCGTCAACGGATCTTCCCAGGCCTCGTTCAAACTTCGAAGGAGATGCCTGTTTTCCATTTTCTTCAAGTGCTCCCGGACGGCCTGGACGAAGATCCGGCTCCGGGAGACCTTGTTGAGCTTGGCGAGACGGTCCACGGCACGAAAAAGATCGTCAGGAATCGAGATCGCGATTTTCATACCTTTAGTATGAATTGTTTTCATACTTTCGTCAATCCTTTTCCATCGGACGCGGAACCCCGGAGTCCATCGGTCTCCTTTGAATAAGACGATGGAGATCCGCCCGCGCTCTCACGAGTCCCTGACGAGGTTTGTCGGAAAGACTCAATACGTGATCTTCGCTCCGACGTTGTAAAAGAAGAACGAGAAGAGGTCGGCCGATTCCTCGATCGCCTTGGACAGGTTGCTCGATCCGTGCCCGGAGCGGGTCTGGATCCGGATGAGGACGGGATTCGGGCCGGCCTGGCACGCCTGGAGCGCGGCGATGAACTTGAAAGAATGGGCCGGGACGACGCGGTCGTCGTGATCGGCCGTCGTGACCAGGGTCGCGGGATAGGAGACGCCCGGCTTGAGGTTGTGCAGGGGCGAATAGGCGTAAAGGTACGGGAAATCCTCTTCCTTGTCGCTCGAGCCGTATTCCACCGCCCAGCCCCAGCCGACCGTGAACTTGTGATAGCGGAGCATGTCCATGACTCCGACCGCCGGCAGGGCGACCTTGAAAAGCTCCGGCCGCTGGGTCATGGCCGCCCCCACGAGCAGGCCGCCGTTCGAGCCGCCCTCGATGCCGAGCTTGGCGGATGAGGTGTAGCCCTCCCGGATGAGGTACTCGGCCGCGGCGATGAAGTCGTCGAAGACGTTCTGCTTTTTCTCGAACATCCCCGCCTTGTGCCAGGTCTCGCCGTACTCTCCGCCGCCCCTCAGGTTAGGCTGGGCGAAGATGCAGCCCTGTTCGAGGAAGACGATGATCCCCGGGTTGAAGGACGGCTGAAGGCTGATGTTGAAGCCGCCGTAGCCGGTCAGCATGCAGGGATTCTTGCCGTCGAGAGCCAGGCCCTTCTTGTGGACGATGAACATCGGGACGCGGGTCCCGTCCTTGCTCGTGTAGAAGACCTGCTTCGCTTCGTAATCCTCGGGATTGAACTTGACCTCGGGCTTGCGGAACACCTCGGACGCGCCCGAGGCGATATCGAACTTGTAGATGGTCGAGGGGAAGGTGAACGAGGTGAACGTATAGAACAGGATCGTGTCGTCCTTCCAGCCGCCGAAGCCGCCGGCCGTCCCGAGCGCGGGGAGGCCGATCTCGCGGACGAGCGCCCCGTCGAGCTCGTGCTCATAAACCTTCGTATTGGCGTCTTTGAGATAGCTGCAGAAGAGCTTCCCTCCGCCCGTGCTCGCTCCGATCAGGACCTCGGGCTTTTCCGGGATCGCGGGCGCCCAATTCTCCTTGGCCGGCTTCCGGGGATCGACGAGGACGACCTTGTAATTGGGGGCGTCCACGTTCGTGTAGACGAGGAACTTGTCGCCGATGTTGTCGACCAGGGCGCTGTCGTTGTCGAACCCCTTGGCCAGGATCTCGAAAGGCATATTC
>Ga0105106_10003925_pt1 | contig 10579 bp, 8 predicted proteins | sample PPLLaktember2015_5_FD_79109 | JGI IMG/M metagenome (GOLD analysis project Ga0105106, IMG submission 79109) | Freshwater sediment microbial communities from Prairie Pothole Lake near Jamestown, North Dakota, USA - PPLs Lake P8 Core (1) Depth... | ecosystem: Environmental > Aquatic > Freshwater >... | reverse complement strand
CGAGCTCGGCAGCGCTCGTCGGACCTACGCTCATCCGCGTGCCGTCGTAGAGCATCACGTCGAGCGCGTGGATATTGTCGACGGTCTTCCCGCCCATCAGCGCGTGAACACCGCATGAGTTGTTCCCGATCATGCCGCCAAGGGTGCAGCGGCTGTGTGTGGCCGGATCGGGCGCGAACGTCAGGTGATGCACCTCGGCCGCATCGCGAACGCGGTCGAGCACGATGCCGGGCTGCACGCGCGCGACCTTCGACGACGGGTCGAGGGTGATGATGCGGTTCAGGTACTTCGAAAAATCGATGACGACGGCGACATTGCAGCACTGGCCGGCGAGGCTCGTACCCGCGCCGCGCGGCAGGATTGGGGCTTTCGCTTCGCGGCAAGCGGCAATGGTGGCCGCGACGTCCGATTCGTCGAGCGGAATGACCAGCCCGATTGGCACCTGACGGTAGTTCGACGAATCGGTCGCATACAGCGCCCGAGCGCCGTCATCGAAACGCACTTCGCCGCGAACGCTCTCCCGCAGCCGTCGTTCCAGCGCGTCGCTTGCCGCAAACACCTGTCGCGAATGCGCATGGGAACTCGGCAGCGGCAGGAATCGAACCGCGGACACCGGCATGTATCGATCTCGCTGACTCAACTCACCACAGGAGAAGACAACGCACAGAGACGGCGTGCCGGCTCACTTCCAGACCGCTTCGATCGCCTCGAAGCGCGACGTACCGGCGTTGGTGATGGTGTGGGTCGTGGGACCGGTGTGCCATTCGAACTCGCCGGCCTTGATTTCCATGCGGTGCGCCTGGCTGCCCGGCCGCTCGACCGTAATGAGAGCGTCACGCGCCACAATCAACATGCCCGATCGAGGCAGCGTGTAGCGGCCGGTCGACTGGCCGGGCTCGAGGATGAGCCGCTCGATGTAGACGAGCTCGTTGTCCAGCACGGGCTTGGCCTGATACCCGGTCGGTCTGGGCGTGGCGTGAAATGAGGCTCCCGGAGAGACGTCGTCGCGGGCCTGAATCTGGACCGTGATATTGCGAAACGGCGTCGCCGCGATATTGCCCACCCGGTGCGTGAGGGCCGGCGAATATCGCACCTCGGCGTCGACAGGCTCGATGTTGATGATCTCCTTCGCGCCAAGGGTCTGCCCGCGCAACGTGGCGGCGCCGATGGCAATCCAGAAATACGGGTTCTCGTGGATGTGGTACAGCGTGCCGCTGTAGGGCTCGACCGTCACGTCGAGAACGCGCGCGTACTTGTTGTCGAGCTTGACGTAATGATGCGGTTCGCGAATCGCGGGCACCTGCATCTCCGGAGTCGGCGTGCCCTGAGCGAGCACACCGCACGCGAGCACGGTCATGCCGAGAACGACCCCGTAAATTTTCCTCATTGCTGCGGATAATACTATGATCCCGCGGCGCCATGGCGTAGTCCAGGCGCCGCGAAGCGGCCAGCGCCAGCGCGGCCATCGAGCTCATGAGCGCCGAACCGGCCGTCATCATGGCCAGCAGCGCGCAGGACATGGAATCAGATTCGCTGTTGGCTCTGGTCTTGCTTCACGATCGCGCGAAGGAGAACGCGTGATGGCAACCCACGATCCGAAAGATGCATCCGACCTTGGCGAACAGGCGATTGCCCTGGCCGAACAGCTCGGGCGAATGGCTGGCACCATCGAAGGCACCGCTGAAGCGTGGCTGAATCGTCAGAAGCTGGCCGATCAGCTGACCCGGGTGCGCGATAGCGCGACGCAAATGCTCGAAAGCCTTGGGATTGCTGTACCTGCCGCAAAAGCCGCGGCAAAGCCCAAACGGTCCTACCCAGTCTCGGCGGCCGCGCCGAAAAAGGCCGATCCCGCGCGGGCACCAGGAAAACGGCGCCGGAAGCCGGCACCCGCCACGCGCGGCGTGAAGAAGTCGAATGAGACGATCCCGAAGATGCGCACGGCGAAAACGGTCAGGCAGCGCAGGAAGTCGTACGCCTGACGCACCGTTTGCAGGTTGGCAGATTCGAAGATTGTCGGATTAGTCGTCCGGCAGCAAGGGGTGGGCGGATTTTTCCCGGGACTCGCGTGAAAATCCTCTCGTACTCAATCTGCCAATCTACCCTCCCCGCCCGATTTCTCGGATAAAATATCCGCTCCAATCCCCCTCTTGAGGTGAGACATGCGGAGAGCCTGCTGCTTTCTGGCGTTGCTGAGCCTGCCTGTTGCGGCGTTCGCGCAGCAGCCCATTGCGCTCGAACTGAGAGACTTCGCGACCGTACCGATGACCGGCCAGCCGCTCAGCAAGCTGACCAACGAGATGCTGCTCGCGCGGGTCAACACCATTCGCGAAGAACCGGGCGGCGCCGACAGGCTCTTCGTCGTGGATATGAACGGCCCGGTTTACATCGTTGACAAGAAGACCAGGCAGTTTACGAAGTATCTCGACTTCGACGGCCGCCCGACGTGCGACACCTGCTCGGACTTCCGACCCGGCATCTTCCACAAGTTCTACATCAGGAGCGGGTATGGTAACGGTGTCAACGGATTCATCTTCGATCCCGACTATCGCCGCAACGGCAAGTTCTATACGGTTCACCTCGAACATCCCGACATGCCGGTGTCGAATCTTCCAGACAATCGAAGCCATCCTGGTCTCAATACGAGCGGTTACACAACGACGACGGCGGTTGGCGTGCCGGGCGACAGCGTCGGCGAGGGCATCATCGTCGAATGGACCGACACGAACACGTCCAACACTACATTCGAAGGCACGGCGCGCGAGATTCTGCGGACGCGTCTCAACACGCACGGCCACCCGCAAGGCGAGATCATTTTCAACCCGGCGGCCAGACCAGGCGATGACGAGTGGCGTGTGCTCTATGCCGAGGTTGGCGACAGCACGTCGGGAGAGTCGCGCATCGTCGCCATCCGGCCGAACGCGCAGCGCCTCGACAACTTCGTCGGCAAGATCCTCCGGATTATTCCCGACCTGAACGAGCACACCAAGACGAGCTTCGTCAGCGAGAACGGCCGCTACCGCATTCCGAACGACAACCCGTTTGTGAAGACCAAGGGGGCGCGGCCCGAAATCTGGGCGCACGGACTGCGCAATCCGCACCGCATCACCTGGGCGATCGACCCCGAGAATCCGGCCAGCAACCGGCTGATCGCCAACTCGGTGGGCTACCGCACCTACGAAACAGTCAACATCATCGAAAGAGGCAGCAATCACGGCTGGCCTCATCGCGAAGGCAACCACGTCCTTACGGCCGATCAGAAGTCCCATGCGCCGCTGCCGGAGGTCGACAAGATCCCTCTTCAGATTGGCGATGAGATCACCGATCAGGTCGTCACGCCGAAGTACCCGGTGATTCAGTACGAGCACAATGCCGAAGGCGGCGACGCCATCGGCAGCGGTTATCTCTACAACGGCAAGCTGATTCCTGAGTTGCGCGGCAAGTACATCTTCGGCGACATCACGACCGGACGTTTCTGGTACGCCGATTACAAGGAGATGCTCGCGGCCGACGCAGACAAAGATCCGCACACCCAGGCGAAGTACTACCCGGTGAAATTCGTATGGGACAACCCCCACGATTCGCCGGATGCCGGGAAACAGACCTACGACACGATGTTTCCGATCAACGAATGGACCTATCACCACCGCGGCGGCAAGGAAGAGCATTTGGCGGCCCGGCAGCGAGTGGCGAACCAGGGCCGTGCTGACGCACGTCTGGCGTTCGACTGGAACGGCGAGCTTTACATCTACAGCAAGAGCGACGGGATGATTCGACAAATTGTCGGCAGCGCCAAGTGAGACTCGCATTTCCGGGTTTCGTTTTCCTGGCAACAGCAGCAGTCATCGCATCGCCGCCCGACGCGCAGAGCCCTGTCACGCTCGTGCTGCGCGACTTCGCAACCCTCCCGATTACAGGGAAGCTCGACGGGAGTGGCCAGGTTGACGGCATGCTTGCCCGCGTGAACTCGATTCGCGAAGAACCGGGCGGCGCAGGGCGGCTGTTTGTAACCGACATGAACGGCCCGATCTACATCCTCGACAAGAAGACGCAGGCGCTCACCACCTATCTCGACTTCAACGGCAGCGGCGACCGCGCGGGGCTGTTCGACCGGCTCCTCCACGATCCGGGATACAGCAGCGGTGTCAGCCAGTTTCAGTTCGATCCCGATTACCGCCGAAACGGCAAGTTCTACACGGTTCATATGGAGAGCCCGACGTTGCCGGGATCGCAGCGTCCGGACACCGCGAATTTTCCAGGGTTGACGTTCGGCCCCTTCGGGTACGAGCCGACGGCGGCCATTCAGACACCAGGGCCGATTGCCTACGAATCGATCCTCATCGAATGGACCGACACGAACACCCGGAACACGACGTTCGAAGGGACCGCGCGCGAGGTGATGCGCGTGCGGTTGAACCATCGCATCCACCCGATGGGCGAGGTCGTCTTCCATCCGGCGGCCCGGCGCGGCGATCGCGAATGGCGTGTCATGTACATCGGCCATGGCGACGGCGGAGCTGGCGAGATGACCACGATGGCGCGACCGAACCCCCAGCGACTCGATACTCTGGTGGGCAAGATCCTCCGCATCATCCCCGATGCCGGCGAGCACGTAGAGATGAGCACGCCAAGCGAGAATGGCCGGTATCGCATTCCGAACGACAATCCGTTCGCGACCAGGCCCGGCGCACGAAAGGAAGTCTGGGCCTACGGCCTTCGCAATCCTCACAGGCTGAGCTGGGCGGCCGATCCGAGGAATCCCCGCGAGTACCACCTTATTGCCGCAGTGGTGGGGCTGCGGACCTGGGAAATGGTCAGCATCATCCGCAAAGGGGCGAACTACGGATATCCGCAGCGCGAGGGCAATCAGATGCTACGACCCGGCAATGTGATTGCGCCATTGCCTGAGATAGACAAGATCGCCGTGCAGATTGGCGATTCGGTCACCGACGAACTGGTGGCGCCGACCTATCCTGTCGTTCAGTACGGCCACGTCCCTGGCGGCGGCGATGGCATCGGCAGCGGATACCTGTACACGGGCAAGGCTCTGCCGGCTTTGCGCGGAAAGTATCTCTTCTCGGACCTTTCGACCGGACGCGTGTGGTACACCAACTTCGCCGAGATGCTGGCCGCCGACGATGGCAATCCGAATACCATGGCCGAGATGCACGAGGTGAAGTTATTCTGGAACAACCAGGTGCACGACACGTTCACGTCCATTGTGCAGGCGGCCTATCAGGCGCGCGGCGGTAAGGATCCCGATCTCCCCGGGCGTGGCACCGTCTCGGGCTCGAAGCGGGCGGACGCGCGATTCGCGCTCGACGCCTCGGGCGAGCTCTTCGTCTACAGCAAAACGGATGGCATGATTCGCCAGATCGTTGGCGTGAGGTAAAGAGGTCAAGCTGATGCGCAAACTCTTCGTCCCTGTATTTGCCGCGCTCGTCGTCGCGTACGCCATGCTCGCTCAGGCACAGCGAGGCGGAGGCCCGATGACGATGCCCCCCGCGCCCGGGTCGCTGCCTGCGCATCGGTTCGAGAAAGTCGCCGAAGGGGTGTACTACTCGACGGCGACGGGATCGGTGACCATCGGGAGCAATTCTGTCGTGATCGTGAACGACCAGGACGTGATGCTCGTCGATCCGGGCATTACGCCGGCTGCCGCGACAGCGTTCATTGCCGACGTCAAGACGCTGACCAACAAGCCCGTCAAGTACGTGGTCGATACGCATTACCACTACGATCACGCGTTCGGCAATCAGGTGTTCGGCCCCGATGTCACGATCATCGGCCACGACACGACGCGCCGGCGGCTGAACGGGCCGGGCTCGCTGAAAGAGCGCACGTACCTGACCAACAGTACGGCCGCCATCGCGAACCGATTCACGTTGTTGAAGCGACAGATCTCCGAGGCGACAGATGCGCAGCAGCGCGCAATTCTGGAGCGCCAGCTCGCCATCCACCAGCAGTACGCTGACGAACAGGCGAAAGTCCGCCCGACGCCGCCCAACGCGACGTTGTCGCGAGACATGACACTGGTTCGCGGCACGCGCGAAATCCAGATCCGATTCTTCGGCCGCGCCCATACCGACGGCGACATCGTCGTGTTCCTACCGAAAGAACGCATGGTCGCAACCGGCGACATGATCACCAGCGCCCTTTCGTACACGGGAGACGCGTTCCTCGAAGAATGGCCTGCCACCCTGGAGGGGGTACTGTCACTCGACTTCGACACGGTGCTGCCGGGCCACGGCAACGTATTCAAAGGCAAAGATCACATCCGCAATCTGCAGGCGTACTGGCGCGACTTCTATCAGCAGGCGACGGCGCTGCGCAAACAAGGAGTGCCTCCCGAGGAAGCGGCCAAGCGGATCGACCTTTCCAAGCATGCGGGTGCGATTCCCGCTGCCAAGAATCCCGGCGTCGATGTCCGTGGAGTGGATCGCATCTACGATCTGGCCGCGAATCCGAACGCACCGGTACGATAGACAGCATTCGCGGCATGCGCCAGCGACCAACGAACCTGGCCAAAATGACCTTCCGCGCGTAATTTTTTCCCGCCCTGATTGGATCCCAACATCCAGGGCCGCCAATTCCTTCGGCCTTTTTCTCGGATTTCCCTCTCTGAGTCTGGCGCGTTTCCTGCAGCGTTTCTCGCGCCAACACACTAATCACCCAAGGAGATCACACGATGAAATCAATCTTCACTGGTACGCTGGCGGTATTCGTGCTCGGAGCGGCAATTGCGAGCTCGCAGACACCACCTGCGCCACAAGCGCCATCCGGAGCACAGCCCGCAGGGGGACAGACCGAGCCGAGTGGACAGGGGCAGACCGCCGGACAGCGGAGTGCAACGACCCGAAGCCAGACAACGACATACAAGGGGATCCTGAAAGGATCTGCAACCACCGGCTGGACGATCTCGCCGATCGACAGTCGGAGCGGCGCAACCGGCACTGCCGGCGCAACTGCAACAGCGGGCGCCGGAAGCACCACCACGTACGCGGTCGTCGCGGCTGAGGGTTCGAAAGTGAATCTGTCGTCGATGGCCGATCAGTGTGTCGAGATCGTGGGCGTCCTCGCGCCAGAGAGCGGCGCCGCGGCAGGTGGCGCAGCGGCTGGCGGCGCGGCCGGCGCGACGAGCAGCAGCATGTCGGCAAGCGCGCATCGCAGGCTGACGGTCACCACGATCAAGGAAGTCGAGGGCGGCTGCAAGCAATAGGTCTGCACCACCGCGGGTTATCCCGGCCGGTCCGGATTCGTCATGGTCCGGGCCGGCCGGTGTCTTGTCCGCACCGAATCGTTGTGCACGCGGTGACGCCTGCGATGTGGGGATTGATTCCAGCCGCGGGACGCGGCACGCGCATTCAAGCGCTCGGGTTTTCAAAACAACTGCTGCCGATCGCGCGGCGCCTCGAGAGCGGCGCCGAGCGGCCGCGCACCGTGATCGAGTTTCTCGTCGAGCGGCTCATTGCCGGCGGTGCGACCAAGCTGTGCTTCGTCATCAGATCCGGCACGTCGGATATCCTCGAGCACTTCGGCGCCTCCGTTCAGGGGATCCCTGTCTGCTACGTCGTGCAGCCGCGGCCCGCGGGACTGTGCGACGCCATGTTCAGAGCGCTGCCGCTCGTCTATCCCGACGAGCCTGTTGCTGTCGGGCTGCCCGATACGATCTGGTTCCCTGAGAGGGCGCTCGCCGCCCTTCCGAGCGACGATCTCTCACTGCTGTTGTTTCCGGTAATGCACCCCGAACGCTTCGAGGTGGTGCTGACCAACTCGTCGGGGAACGTGCGCCGAATCGACGTCAAACCCGAGCATCCGCAGAGCCCGTGGATTTGGGGCGCGTTCAAGATGCCCGGCGGGATTATGGGCGAGCTCTTCGACATCTGGTGCGAGCGAAATCGCCGCGACGAGCACTTCGGCACGCTCGTGAACGCATATCTCGCATCGGGTGGGTGCGCGCGTGCGTTTCCTATCGGCACCGATTACGTCGACGTTGGCACGCTCAGCGGTTGCCGCCAGGCAGCGCTCCTGCTGCAGGAACGCGGCCTGTTGCCGGCGCTTGCCTGACGTGGGCCGTTTGCGTCACGCTGACGTGCGGAAAATCTCGATCGGGCCGACATGGGTCTGCCCGTGCGGATCGAACCTGGTGATGTCTGCCGGCTGCTGTTCTGGCGTTTCCACTTCGCCGAGCGGCCTCACCGTCATCCGGTCGCCGGCAATATGCCCCAGCAGAAAGTGACACTCTGTCGCCCACGAAATGGTGTGTGCGTGTTCGAATGCATCGGGAGGCAATCGCCGCAGCTTTCCCGCGGCGCCCGTGACGAAGTATTCGATTCCGTCGGCAAACGAGTGCTGGAAGTTGTGTTCGTGACCGGCGAAGAGCACTCGCACGCCCGAACGCTGAAACAACGGAATGAGGCGCTGCATGCTCCTCGTGTTGTGATGCTGAGGGCCGGCGGAATACGGCGGGTGATGGCAGAACGGAATCCGCCAAAGCGCACCTGTTCGATCCTCGGGAAACGCTGCCTCGATGAACTCCCAATGCTTCGGGTACTCGAACAGGCGACGGCCACGGAAGAACGCTTCCTTTGACGTATCGAGACAGATGAATTCCACCTGCGAGCTATAGCGGAAGCGGTAGAAGAGCCCAGGACAGAACGACGCGCGGCCGGCCGCTTCTTCACCGCCCGCCAGGCGCTCGCGAAGGTAAAAGTTATCTTCGACCTGAGCGCGGTCGTCGTGCTCCTCCGTTTCGTTCGCATCGTGATTGCCGATCGACGGAAACACAGGGACGCGATTGATGACATAGCGATACGGCTGGAAGTAGGTGAAGAACCAGTCGTCATCCTCGTCGCCGCTGCCGGCGATCGGAATACCGAGCAGACGGGTGCCGGCGTAGATATTGTCGCCCGTCGTCAGGATCAGCCGGACCTGGTGCGTGTCGATCGCATTGCGCAGCGCGTTCGCAACCTTCTGCTGGCGTCTGGTCGGCGTGTCCTTTCTCACGCCGACACCGAAATCCCCCATCACCGCAAAGCTGAGGGAAGCGGCCGGTACCGTCGGGTCGGGATTCGTACAGAACCGGTTGTCGTAGCGGTTACCGGCCTGGACGAGCGCCTTGTCGCCGGCCGACCAGTCCCACCGCTCTCCCGCCGCCCACTCTTCGTCCTTGACGAACACCTTGTATGCGTACTCGGTATCAGGCTTCAAACCGGGGAGCCAGCAGTGATTGGCGACTTCAGTTCTGGCGACGCTGACGAGGGTGCCCGCCATGTCGTACACCTCCACGCGGGCGGGACCATACGGCGCCGACAGTGCGCCGATGCAGTCTTTGCGCGGCGGATGGATGTACTTCAGATCGTGATCGTCGATAACCTTCCACGTGCCACGGGTCGTCGTTCGAAAGTAAAACGCGCCCCAGGCCACAAGAGCCGACTTGTGAGTAACCGCAGGGAGATAGATGTAAGGCTCGGCGTGAAACTCGGGCATACCTACCTTTTAACAGTAGATCAGAAGACCAGGAGGAATGTTTTTGTCGTACCTTCGTGTCTTCGTCTCCTCGTGGTTCAGCCCGTGTTGCGCATGCCGGCGGCGATGCCGTTCACAGTCACGACAAATGCGTCGAAGAGCGCAGCGTCGTGGTCGGGCCCGCGGAGTCGGCGCAGCAACTCGACCTGCACGAGGTTGATGGGATCGACGTATGGATTTCGAACGTCGATGGATCGCCGGAGGACCGGGTTTCCTTCGAGAAGCACGCCATGTCTGGTCACCGCGAGGACAGCCTCGGCTGCCCGCGCGAGCCGCACGCGCAGCTCGGCGCCCAGTGGCCGGAGGTCTTCGGGGACGAGTGGATCGTACTGTGCCGCAATCCGGCCATCGGCCTTCGCGAGCGTCATCTCGACCAAATCGATCGTTGACGCGAAGAACGCCCAGTGCGCGTACATGTCGCGCAGCATGCCATCGGCGTCCGGGGCCAGCGCGTCCTCGATGCCGAGCCACGAAGGCAACATCAGCCGCGTCTGCGTCCAGGCAAATTGCCAGGGGATCGCACGAAGGCCCTCGAAGCCGCCGTCCTGCGTGCGGCGAGCGGGACGGCTCCCGATGCTCATCCTCGTCAGCTCGGGCTCGGGCGTCGCATGCTGAAAATATGCAATGAAGCGCGGGTCGCTGTACACCACAGATCGATATGCAGCCCGCGCGCGGCCGGCGACTTCGTCCATACAATGGCGCCACTCGATCTTTGGCGCCGGCTGAGGCGCTACCGCGGCTTCGATCGTCGCGGTCGTATACACCTCGAGCGTGCGGATGGCGATGTCGACGAGCCCGAACTTGGCTTGAATCATCTCGCCCTGTTCGGTTGCGCGCAGGGTTCCGCGAATGGATCCCGGCGGCTGCGATTGGATCGCGAGATACGTCGGACCACCGCCGCGCCCGATGCTGCCACCACGTCCATGAAAGAGCGTCAGGTGCACGTCGGCCCGCTCGCACGCAGCAACAACCTCCTCCTGCGCTCGGTATAGCGCCCAATCGGCGCTCAGACGTCCCGCGTCCTTGGCCGAGTCGGAATAGCCGATCATCACCT
>Ga0105106_10003924_pt1 | contig 10580 bp, 8 predicted proteins | sample PPLLaktember2015_5_FD_79109 | JGI IMG/M metagenome (GOLD analysis project Ga0105106, IMG submission 79109) | Freshwater sediment microbial communities from Prairie Pothole Lake near Jamestown, North Dakota, USA - PPLs Lake P8 Core (1) Depth... | ecosystem: Environmental > Aquatic > Freshwater >... | reverse complement strand
TCGACCTTCCCCTGGCACCACAGGGTGATGGCTTTTTGCCAGTGTACGACGCGCAGCGGCTCGTACGTGGCGTTGAGCAGCAGGGTCTGTTCCATAGAACCGAGTTGAGCCATTCTTGCATGACCGCAGGGGTCGTTTCCACACGGCGGCCCGGAACGGCCCCGGAATGACGGCCCCTACCGCTGGATCCGGTTCAGGATGATCTGCTGCCGGCGGAGCAGCCGGGCATTCGGACGGGCGGGGCTGTAGACCCTCGGGTTGATGATGGCCCCTGCCAGCAGGGCCGCCTGCTCGGCAGTCAGGTCGCTTGCCGCCAGGCCGAAGTAGGTCTGGGACGCCGCCTCAATTCCCCACACCCCGTCCCCCCACTCGATGAGGTTCAAATACAGCTCGAGGATGCGCGACTTGGTCAGCTCCGCTTCGAGGCGGCGGGTGATCATGAGCTCGGCGATCTTGCGGAGCGGGTTGCGTGATGGCGAGAGATACAGGTTCTTGGCGAGCTGCTGCGTGATGGTCGACGCTCCGCGCGCGAACTCGCCCTTTTCCAGATTGGTCTCGATCGACACGCGCAGTTCGTCGTAGTCGACGCCGTCGTGCGAATAGAACGCGGCGTCTTCGGTCACGATCACCGCGCGCACGAGCGTGGGGCTGATGCGGCCGAGGGGCACCCAGCGCTGCACGAAGCGCGGCTTCTTGCCTTCGCCTCGGGCTTCGCTCTCGCGCAGCTGCATGAACGCCGTGCGGAGTGGGACCGATCGGCGCAGGGTACGCACGTCGGGCAGCATCAACCAGGTGTAGGCCAGGATCGCGAACCCGACTGCCCCGGTTCCGAGGACCGCTCGGCCGACGTGCACGACCCAGGGGCGACGCGGTCCTCTGCCCACACCTACCCGCCGACGACGACGCGGAGACGTTCGCCAGCCCTGGGCTGGGCGCTGGGCTGACGGCCGTTCATGATGGCCAGGGTTGACGGCCCGATGGTGCCGCCGCCCACGGTCCGCGCAATCGATTCCCACGTGTCGCCCGATCGCGCCACGTAGAAGTCCACGCGGTTGGGCTGGATCCGATCGGCCTCCTGCGCCGAGAGTGCGCGGAACGACTGGATTGAATTGGCGAAGAGGCGATCGGCCCGCGAGAACTCCGCCGCCGTCGCGAGGCCCGCCACCAGGTACGTCTGATTGCCGCTCCGGATGTGGGCCGCGCGCACCACGACGCGCGTCGAGCCCGCCACTCCCTCGTAGATGCCGATGTAGGAGTCGAGCCCGTTGATCCGCCCGCGCTCGCCGTCGGTCTCGCGCAGGCCCGCGGCCGTCATATTGGCTCGCGCCGTCTGTTCCACGGATCCCTCGCTCTTCGCCAGCTCGAGGATCATCGCCATGTTGCCCTGGTCGGCTTGCTGCGCAGACACCTGCTCGTCACCGTTCACGATCTCCCAGCCCTCGGGGAACCGCAGGGAGAAACGGAGGATGGGATGCACGAACTCGTTGCCGCGCACCATGCCCTTCTCACGGCTGTCGCCGAACACGAGTCCGTCGAGCACGCGCTCGAGCGCCTGTGCGTTGGTCGTGGTGGCGCCGGCGCCCTTCGCGGCGGCGACGACCTCGTCCACTTTGGCCGCCCGATCGGCGGCCGGTGGGTGCGTCAGCGCCCAATTGGGGATGCCGCGGCGCGTGCCCTGCGCCTCGTCCAGCCTGGCGAGCGTGCCGAGCAGCCCTTGCATCGCCTGCGGGGCCCAGCCGCCCTGCACCGCGTAGCCGACCCCCAGCTGATCGGCTTCCAGTTCGGCGTCCCGCCCGTACTTGAGGAACACGAACTGCGACAGCAGGTTGCTCGCGCCGAGGATCGGGCGCCCCTCCGGCCAGAGGATGCTGCCGACCGCGAGCACGCCTCCGGTGAGCTGCTGCTTGGAGTACTGATCGACCGAATGCTTCGCGTCCACGTGACCGACTTCGTGGCCGAGCACGGCGGCCAGCTCGGCCTCATCGCGCAGGAACGGCAGGATGCCGCGGGTGAGGTAGATGAATCCGCCTGGCAGCGCGAACGCGTTCACCGCCGACTCGTCGACCACCGTGAACTTCCAGGGCAGATTGGGGCGATGCGACGCGCGCGCCAGCCGCTGGCCAACGCGATCGACATACTCCTGCAACGCCTGGTCGTTGTACACGCCCATCTGCTGGCGGATCTGAGCGTCCGATTCCTTGCCGAGCGCGATCTCTTCCTGCTCGGACATCAGTATCAACTGCCGCCGCCCCGTGGCCGGGTTGGTCGCGCAGCCGGGCACACCGAGCATCACGGCCAGCACGACGGCCACGACACTCGCACGCATTGCCTTCATCATCCACCTCCGCTTGGCGGTCACCGGCGTGCCGCGAGAATGGCGTCGGGGAGCGCCCGCATGAGCCGGTCCACGTTCTCGATCGTGGATCCGGATCCCATGAGGCCAATGCGCCAGATCCTCCCAGCCAGGGGACCCAGGCCGGCGCCGATTTCGATTCCGTGCTGTGTGAGCAGCAAGGATCGTACCGCCGACTCATCGACGCCTTCCGGCACGCGGACGGCATTCAGGCTCCACAGCCGCTCAGCTTCGGCAGGCAGCAGGGATAGATCATGCGCCGCGAGGGCCTGCACGAGAGCCTGGTGCACCCGCTCGTGACGCTGCCAGCGGGCCTCGAGCCCCTCGTCCTCGACCTCGCCGAGCGCGGTGTGGAGCGCGTACACGAGCGGCGCGGAGATCGTGTGGTGATACTTGCGGCGCAGCCAGTAGTCTTCGAGGAGCGCGAGGTCGAGGTAGAAGCTGCGGCAGGTGACACGCCGTTCGAGCGCGCGCGGGCCGACGACGATCGGCGCCAGCCCCGAGGGCGCGCCGAGTCCCTTCTGCGAGCACGAAAAGCACGCGTCGATGTCCCACGCCGCCACGTCAAGCGGCATGGCGCCGAGCGACGTGACCGCATCCACCAGCACGAGCGCATCGTGACGTCGAGCGATGCTCGCGACCGCCGCCACCGGATTGACGACGCCGGTGGACGTCTCCGCGTGGACGACGGCGAACAGGTCGTAGCGGCTCGACTCGAACGCGCGTTCGACGGCCGCCGGATCCACCGCGCGGCCCCACTCGACCTCCACGCGATCGACCTTCGCGCCGTACCGCGTGAGCATCGCCGCCAGCCGCTCGCTGAAATAGCCTGAGACGACAACCAGTGCGCGCTTGCCGGGCTCGGCCAGGTTGGCGACAACGGCTTCCATGCCGGAGGTGCCGGTGCCGGAGGTCGCGAGCGCCAGCGCGGCGTCCGGCGCGCGGAACACGCGTGCGAGCCGGGCGCGGATGTCGTCGAGCAGACCCATCATGTCCGGATCGAGATGCGACCGCTGAGGCGCGCCGAGCGAGGCCAGCACGCGCGGCGACACGGGCGACGGACCGGGCCCGAGGAGCAGGCGTTCGGTGGAGGGCAACGCGCGACCCGTGGCGGTGGCCATCGCTATGACCTCAGCGCCGCCAGCGCGCGCGCGATCTCGTCCTTGGCTTTCGCCGGAGGCGCGAGGAGTGGACCGCGCACCGGTCCGCCGTGATAGCCCAGCAGATCCAGCGCGAGTTTCAGACCGGCCACACCGTACGTCGTGGAGACGAGCTGGGCAAGATGCGTGAGGCGGCGCTGTGCCGCGAGCGCCTCGGCATGCCGGCCCGCGCGCGCGTGCTCGAACAACGCGACGCACGCCTGCGGCGCGACATTGGCCACCGCCAGGATCCCGCCGCACGCGCCGCTCGCGATCGCGGGGTACACGACCGGCGCCCAGCCGCTGAACACGGCGAACTGCCCGTCCCGAAGCGTGACGAACTGGCCCAGCCGATCGAGCTCCGGACTGGTCTCCTTCAACCCGACAATGTTGGGGTGCTCGACGAGCGCGGCGACGATGGGCACGGTGAGCGTCACGCCCGTGACGCCCGGAAGGTTGTAGAGGAGCACGGGCACGGGCGACGCGTCCGCCACGGCGCGGTAGTGCGTGACGACCGCATCGTGCGTCATCTGCGACTTGAAGTAGCTCGGCGTACGCACGAGCACGGCGTCCGCGCCAAGCTCGGCGGCGCGGTGACTGGCGGCGATCGTGGCGCGGGTGGACTCTCGGCCGGTGCCAACCAGCAATACTCTCGACGCTGGCACGGCCTCGCGCACCGCCGCCACGACCCGATCGCCCTCGTCGTCGTCGAGCGACGCGGCTTCGCCGTTCGAGCCGAGCGCGAGCGCGCCAGCGAGGCCCGCCGTCATGAGCCGGCGGACGTTGTCGGCCATGGCCTCGGGATCGACGTCGCCGGATGCGGAATCGAAGATGGTGGGGAGCGGAGGAAAGATGCCTTGCAGGCGATCCTGCATCATGCAATCGAGGCTATCACTTCAGCGGCTCCGCAGTCCCCCCGGACGGCCACGGAGCCTTACCGACGAGCAGCGTCTGGCGCGACGCCGGGGTGGACGCGACGAGCTGCACGCCCAGCACCACCAGGAAGAGCGCCGCGGCGGGCGCGAGCATCCAGGGTGCCTGCCTCATGGCGTTGAGGCTCGCGGCGTCGATTAGCATCGTCCCCCAGCTCGGGTTCGCGTCCGTGAAGCCCAGACCGAGGTACGACACGGTCGTCTCGGCCACAAGGAGCGCGGGCACGAGCAGCACGGCTTCGACGGCGAGGAAGCCGCGGGCGGCCGGCATCAAGTGGGCGGCCAGGCGGAAGCGGCCGGCGCCGAGCGCACGGGCGGCCTCGGCATAGTCGCGCCGGCGTTCCACGGCGACGATCGCACGCACGCCTCGCGCGGCATGCGGCCACGCGGCGAAGGCGAAGAGCGCGGCGAGGAGCCCGAAGACGACGCCCTGCGACAGCACGAGCGGGAGGAAGCCGCGAAGCACGAGCACGAGGTAGGCGCCCGGAAGCGCGAGCAGGAAGTCCGTGACGAACATGAGCGCGCTGTCGGTGCCGCCGCCGGCGCTGCCGGCCAGGCCGCCGACAAGCGTGCCGATGAAGAGCGCGCCGAGCGCCCCCGCGAGCGTGACGCCGAGCGACAGGCGCGCGCCGGTGAGAAGGCGCGAGAAGATGTCGCGGCCGAGCGCGTCGCCACCGAGGAGCAGGAGCGGCGTGGTCGCATCGCCTGACGAGACCACCCTGCCGTTCGCGAACCACTCGAGCGGAACGGGCGCGCTGGTGTCCTCGCGGTACTCGCGCATCAGCCGGTCGGCCAGCACCTGCCGGTACACGAACGGCGCGCGGAGCGACCCTTCATGGAACACGCGCACACGCATCGGCGGCGCGTAGGCCCGATCGGGAAACATCTCGCTCGCGCCGTTCGGGGCGAGGACTGGCGCGAGTAGGGCGACGAGCGCGATCGTCCCGACGAGGGTCAGGCCGAGGACGACGGGCCAGCGGCGCTTGCGGGAGGGCGTCATGCGCGCTCCGTCACGCGACGGTCGGCCATCGCGCGGGCGATGTCTGCCGCGAGATTGCCCAGCGCGATGAAAGCGGCGCCGGCGAGTGCGCAACCAGCGACGAGCCACACGTCGCGCGCGACCAGGGCGTCGCGCATCAACCTGCCGAGCCCAGGCCACGATGTTGCGAACTCGACCGCGAGCGATCCGCTGAACAGACTGCCGATCACGATGCCGTAGATCCCGAGCACCGGCCCGAGCGACTGGCGCGCCGCGTGCACCCACAGCAAGCGGCCCGGCGGGATGCCGCGCGCGGCGGCGGCGACGAGATCCGGCGCGGCCACCGCGTCGGCGACCGCACGCGACTGCAGCCGCTCGAGCATCGCCGCGAGCGGCAGCGAAAGCGCGAGCGCGGGCACGGCGAGCCTTCCGGGCTCGATGGAGATCAATCCCGTGCTGGCCGCGAAGAGCAGCAGCGCGAGCGCGCCGACGAGGGGCGGGCAGGCGACGAGCACGATCGAGATCGGCGTCGTGATCGCGGCGACCCATCCGCCGGGGCGCGAGCCGGTGATGATCCCGAGTGGCAGCCCGATGGCGGAGGCGATCAAGAGGACAATCGCGCCCAGCCGCGCCGTGTGCCAGGCGCGCTCGGCGATCAGACCGGCAACGGGCTGGCCGTACTGAGACGAGGTGCCCAGATCGAAGCGCAGCAGTCCGGCGAACCAGTCGCGGAGCGTGACGAGCGGCGGGCGATCGAGACCGAGGCGCACGCGCGTCGCGTCGATCGTCGCCTGATCCACGCCGGTGAACGTGAGCTGAGAGACTGCGTCGCCAGGCGCCAGGCGCACGAGCATCAGGGCGCTGGCGGAAACCATGAGCACGAAGAGGCAGGCGGCGGCGAGCCGGCGGATGACGAACGAGGCGAGCCCGGAGGTCACTGGCGCGAGGCGCCGGCGGGAGCGAGCGCCAGCGTCTCGGCGTTCCACAGGATCTGCGGCGGGAGCACGGACGGGGTGGCGCCGGTCACCCGACGACTCGTCGCGACGATCACCCTGGGCGCGACGAAGTACAGCACCGGCAGGTGGTCGGCGAACACGCGTTGCGCCTCTGCGAACAGACGGATGCGTTCGGCGCGATCGAACGACGCGACCTGCTGCTTCATCAGCGCGTCGAGCCTGGCCTCCCACGGCGTGGCTGGCGACGTCCGGCCGAGGTTCCAGATATGGAACGAGCCCGAGCTCAGCCAGAACTCGAGCTGCCGTCCCGGGTCGAACGAGTCGTAGGACACGGCGAAGTAGACGGCATCGTAGTCGGCCTCGCCAATGTGCTGGCGCAAGGCGTTGAATTCCAACGGCACAACGGTGGCGTCGAGCCCGACCTTGCGAAGGTGCTCGACGATCAAGGCGGTGGACCGCTCCCGGATCGTGTGGCCCTTCAGGGTCAGGATAGAGAACGATGCCGTCCGGCCCCGGGCGTCGTCCAGCAGGCCGTCGCCAGTGCGATCGGTCAAGCCGGCCTGGCGGAGGAGAGCCCGCGCGCGCGCCGGGTCGAAGTCCGTACGCGGCAGGTCCGGCAAGAACCACTCGCCGTGGCCAGGCGTGATGGGCCCGAAGACGGGCACGGCCGCGCCGAGGAACACGGTGTCGGCAAAGGCCTGCCGGTCCACGGCGTGGGCGATCGCCCGCCGGAACTCGTCGCGCTGCAGCCAGGGACGTCCTTTGGCGGTCGTCGAATCGGACTTCAGGTTGATCCACAGCATGTCCGGGGCCGTACTCACGCCCGCGTCGACGAGCGAGAGTGCGCCCTGGCGTTCGAGGTCGCGAAGTGCGGCCAGGTCTTCCGGGCGCACGTTGTCGGTCACCAGGTCCACACCGCCGGATTGCAGCCGCAGCACTTCGGCGTTCTGCTCGGGCACGATCTGGATCTCGATTCGATCGAGGTATGGTAGAGCTCGACCGGCCGCGTCCTTCTTCCAGAAGTGAGGGTTGCGCGCCAGCGTCAAGGACTTACCAGGATCGTAGGCCTGCAGCACGAACGGCCCCAGGCCCACCACTTCCGAAGGTGGCGTGGACACTCCCCAGGCCGTGACGAACGTTCCGGCCTCGAGCGCCGCCCTGAGCTTGTGCTACGGAAGGATGGGCAGAGCGTCCAGCAGGCCGATGCCGGGCGCGAAGGGCGAGGGGAACGTCACGACCACCGTGTGGGCGTCGAGCGCACGGACGACGAGCGGCTGTCCGCCGACTCGCAGGCTGGACGCGAGTGAGCTGGCGACCTTCTCGTCGTAGAGCGCCCGGAAGCTGAACAGCACATCGGACGCGGAGAACGGCGCTCCGTCGGAGAACGTGACGTCCTCCACGAGCCTCAGTGTCCAGGTCAGTCCATCAGGCGACGTGGTCCATTCTCGCGCCAAGCGGGGCTCGATCTCCCCCGTGACGCGGTTCAGGCGAACAAGGGTGGCGTGGGTCAGTCGGGCCAACAGTTCCTCGGCGGCCTGCGGCGCCATGTACCTGTTGAAAGTGGCAGGTTCAGTTCTGTAAGTGGAGCGGAGAGTGCCGCCGCCTGAACCCGATCCGGGGGATTTCCCGACGCCCGTCGCGGGATCGGACGCACCACAAGCCCAGCAAAAAGCGCTGAACAGCGTGACAAGAGCGATGCCGCGGAATCGCACGGACCTTTGGCTCCCCGCTAACGGTACTGTAATTACCGTGTCGGAATTGTGTGCATGAGCCTCGGATTTGCGCGGAGAACCAGCTAGAATTCCCTGAATTCTCAGAAGTCACCTTTTGGCACGACAAGTGTATGACGGTTCTGGCAGTCGGCTCCCTACTATCGTCAATCCGCGCTTCCAGGGTATAGCAACATGAATCACGCCTGTATCAAATCAGCCACTCGCCGAGGTCAGTTCCTTTCTGTTATCGGCATCTTCGCGCTTCTCTTTGCAGCCGCAGCTCCGGTCGCCGCGCAGCATCGGGCGAAGCTCACGAAGGGCTTGGCCAGGCAGGTTGCGGAGGGGGGCCCCGGCGCCCGGCTGACGGTGATTTACGAAGGGCCGCAGGACGAGGCTGATCGCCTTGCGCGGTCCTACGGCGTGCGGGTGCTCCACCGGCTGCCTGGGGGGGCGGTCCTGTCCGGGAACGGTCAACAGATGGAGGCCGTGGCCGGCGATGCGAACGTCGCGGCCCTGAGCGAAGACGCCGTGGTGATGGGCATGTCCAACGTCACCGCCCAGGCGACGGGCGCCAGCCAGCTGTGGCGGGCCGCCGGGAAGGGCGGGAACTTCGGTGGGCTGACCGGGCGCAACGTCACGGTGGCGGTAGTCGACTCGGGCGTGGCGCGGCATTCGGACCTGCACAACCGCCTGCTGCTCTCACTGGACTTCACCGATGAAGGCACGGGCGACGCGTACGGGCACGGCACGCACGTGGCGGGCATCATCGCGGGCAGCGGAGCCGGCAGCCGATCGGACGACGGCAGCGAGTATGTCGGGATGGCGCCGGGCGCCTCCATCATCAGTCTCAAGGTGCTGAAGGCGGACGGCACGGGCTACGTCTCGGACGTGCTCGAGGCGATCGAGTACGCGATCGAGAACAAGGACCGTTTCAACATCCGCGTCCTGAACCTCTCGCTTGGCCATCCCGCGTCGGGCGACTCCAGCGACGACCCGCTGGCCAAGGCGGTCGAGCGCGCCGTGCGCCACGGCATCGTCGTCGTTTCCTCGGCGGGCAACCTCGGGAAGACGGACGACGGCACGCCGATCGTGGGAGCGATTGTGTCGCCGGGCTACACGCCTGGGGCGCTCACGGTGGGCGCGCTGAACACGCGCGGCACGGTGGCGCGGTCGGACGACGCGGTGGCGTCGTACAGCTCGCGGGGCCCTGTTGGGGATCCGGAAGAGCAGTCGACGTGGGAGATCAAGCCGGATCTGGTGGCGCCGGGGAACGCGATCGTCTCGGCGGGCGCAGCGGGGAGTTACCTCTGGGAGAACTACCCGACGCGCCGCGTTGAGGGCGCGAACGGCGGGACGTATCTCACGCTTTCCGGTTCGAGCATGGCGACAGCGGTGGTGAGCGGCGCGGTGGCGCAGTTGCTTCAGGCGCAGCCGAAGCTTACGCCGGCGCAGGTGAAGTTCGCGCTGCAGTACACGGCGCAGCCGCTGAACGGGTTCGGGTTGATCGAGCAGGGCGCGGGAAGTCTGAACGTGCCGCTGGCGGTGGCCCTTGCAACGAGCCGAAGCCTGCCATCAGCGCCCAAGTCAGTTGAAATCGGTGGAGAGCAAGTCGCCAGCGGCCAGATTGCCTTTGCCAACACGATCATCTGGAGCAACTTGCTCCGAGACAACACGATCATCTGGAGCAACGGCTCGGTCAAGGGTGACACGATCATCTGGAGCAACGGCCGGCTCCGGGACAACACCATCATCTGGAGCAACGACTCGAGGGTCCGACCGGACACGATCATCTGGAGCAACGCCGCGGTCACCGGAAACACGATCATCTGGTCCAACACGATCATCTGGTCCAACACGATCATCTGGAGCAATTCGTCGCCGGGAGCCGATGTCACTCAGGGCAACACCATCATCTGGAGCAACGTTGCCCCGCAGGCGGACCAGGAGACAGATTCCAACACGATTATCTGGAGCAACGCTCGTCCTGACCTCCGGAAGGCGGTCTGGGGCGACACGATCATCTGGTCGAACACGATCATCTGGTCCAACACAATCATCTGGTCGAACACGATCATTTGGTCCAACACCATCATCTGGTCCAATTCGAATCCGGCTGCAATCGCCGATGGAGTCTAGCCATGAACATCATTATCTGGAGCTAGGCATTACCTTCTTGTAAGAAGCCACGAGGTTACGCCATGATGACTCAGAGAATCATTATCTGGAGCTAGGAAGCGTTGGCACTGCGCTTGCAGTTCGATTCGGCGGGCAGGCGCGACGTGGAACCGAAGGAGTGGAGTTGAGGCGTAAGATGAAACAGCCATCGATCATCATCTGGGGCTAGTGGGAACGACACGTCCCCTCGCGGCGGGCACTACGATTGGTGCGTCTTCGACCGATAGAAGGCACTACGGGCAGGCGCCAGCAGGGTCGCGTCAGGCCCGGGTATAGAGGATGGCTCAAGCAGCGCGTCGAACGTTCTCGGTCGCCACGAAGGCCTACGTCCTCG
>Ga0105106_10003923_pt1 | contig 10580 bp, 8 predicted proteins | sample PPLLaktember2015_5_FD_79109 | JGI IMG/M metagenome (GOLD analysis project Ga0105106, IMG submission 79109) | Freshwater sediment microbial communities from Prairie Pothole Lake near Jamestown, North Dakota, USA - PPLs Lake P8 Core (1) Depth... | ecosystem: Environmental > Aquatic > Freshwater >... | reverse complement strand
TGGGGCGGCTGGAAGACCGCGCCCTTTGCATGATCAACATCGATTCTCCGGCTGAGGAAGCGGTGATCGAAGAATTGCGGGCGCTTCCCAATATCATTTCGGCCCAGCAGGTGCGCCTGGACTGAAACGGCGGCCGGCTTTTCCGATGTGACAAAAGCAGAAGGGCGAACCGTGTGAACGGTCCGCCCTTCTGCTTTTGTCGGGGATTTGGTTTGGTCTCCTGGCTGCCGCCGGCGGCTACCGGATTTTGCGCTTGACCTGATCCTTGAGCCATTCAACCCAGGGTGCCAAGCCTTCACCGGTGCGGGCCGACATTTCAAAGATCGGCATCTCCGGGTGGATCTGGCGGATATTCTCCAGCGCAGCCGCTTTGTCATAGTCGAGGTGCGGCAGCAGGTCGGTTTTGTTCAGCAGGGCGGCGTCGCAGACCCGGAACATCAGGGGGTACTTGAGGGGTTTGTCCTCCCCTTCGGTCACGCTGAGCACGACCGCGCGGGCGTCTTCACCGATGTCGAATTCCGCCGGGCAGACGAGGTTGCCCACGTTTTCGACGATCAGCAGGTCCGCCTGATCCAAATCCAGGTCCATGGCCGCTTTTTCGATGACATGCGCCGCCAGGTGGCAGTCGCCGCCAAAGGCGTCGGTGTTGACCTGAACCACCGGCACGCCCGAGCGCGCCAGGCGGTCCGCGTCGTTGGTGGTGCAGACGTCGCCGACGATGACGGCACAGCGAACATCCGGTGCCAGCAGGGCGAGGGTCTTCTCCAGCGTGGTGGTCTTGCCCGAACCCGGCGAGCTCATCATGTTGAGGACAAACACGTTTTTGCTTCTGAAAAACTCCCGATTGCGGGCGGCCATGGTGTCGTTGACGTCCAGGACCTTGCGAACCACTTTGATTTCCATGAATCTTTCCTTCCAATCAGACCGGCTGGCGGCCGCCTGGGGGGTCAGTCTTTTTCGACTTCGATCGACACGATGTCCAGTTCACGCCCCGAGATCATTTCGACGTTCACGCCGTCACAGGCCGGACAGCGGAAGACCGGCCCGTTGAGGGTCCATTCGTGGTCGCAGGCACGGCAGCGCGCCACCACCGGCACCTCTTCGATGAAGAGCTCCGCGCCCTCCAGGGCGGTGCTGCGGGTGATGACCTCGAAGCAGAAGCGCAGGCTTTCCGGCACCACCGCCGCCATTTTGCCGACCTTCAGGTTCACCCGCTGCACCCGGGCGTCGGCCAGCTGGGCGGGTATCGAGGCTTTGGCGATTTCAACAATCTGGAGGGCGAGCCCCATTTCGTGCATGCGCTTCGACCGCGATCCTGATAATAAGTTCAAAGCCGGATGACGGGGCGGCGGCCGTCAAAAAACCTTGGCGCAGAGTTCGCCGAGGGTCCCCAGGTTTTCACAGACGTGGATGCCGCTGGCCTTCATGGCGGCGATCTTGCCCTGGGCGGTGCCGCTGGCGCCGCTGATGATGGCGCCGGCATGACCCATGCGGCGGCCCGGTGGTGCCGTCAATCCGGCGATAAAGCCCACCACCGGTTTGGTCACTTCGCGGGTGATGAAATTGGCGGCGTCTTCCTCGGCCGTGCCGCCGATTTCGCCCACCATGACGATGCCGGTGGTCTCGGGGTCGCTCTGGAAGGCCGACAGGCAGTCGATAAAGTTGGTGCCGTTGACCGGGTCGCCGCCGATCCCGATGCAGGTGGTCTGGCCGATGCCCTGCTGGGTCAGCTGGTGAACGACTTCGTAGGTCAGGGTGCCGGAGCGCGACACCACCCCGATCGGGCCGCCGGGCTTGTGAATCGGGCCGGGCATGATGCCGACCTTGCACGCGCCGGGGGTGATGATCCCCGGGCAGTTGGGGCCGATCAGGCGGCAGGTTTTGTTTCTGAGGTAGTTTTTGACCCGCATCATGTCCATCACGGGAATCCCCTCGGTAATGGCCACGATCAGGTCCACGCCGCTGTCGGCGGCCTCGAAAATCGCGTCGGCGGCAAACGCCGGCGGCACGAAGATCAGGCTGCAGTTGGCCCCGGTTTGCGCAACGGCCTCCTTGGCGCGGTTAAAAACGGGGATTCCGTCCATGTCCTGGCCACCCTTGCCGGGGGTTACGCCGGCCACCACCCGGGTGCCGTAGGCCGCGCACTGGCGGGTGTGAAACTGCCCCTCGCGCCCGGTGATTCCCTGAACCAGGACCTTGGTGTTTTTGTCGACGAAAATGCTCATCTTTTCTCCCTCTATAGGCCCACCTCTAAAATCCGGAAGAGGTGTCAGACGTTGACGATCGCCGCCACCTTTTGGGCCGCGTCCTTGAGGTCCACCGCAGTGATCAGGTTCAAGCCGGATTCCGCCAGGATCCGCCGGCCCTCTTCAACGTTGGTGCCTTCCATGCGGACCACCACGGGCACGTTCAAGCCGGCTTTGTGTGCGGCCGTCACCACGCCCTGGGCCAGCACGTCGCAGCGCAGGATGCCCCCGAAGATGTTGATCAGAATGCCTCTGACGTTCTTGTCGCTGAGGAGGATCCGGAAGCCGTTTTCCACCATTTCGGCGTTGGCGCCGCCGCCCACGTCCAGAAAGTTGGCCGGTTCGGCGCCGGCCAGCTTGATGATGTCCATCGTGGCCATGGCAAGCCCCGCGCCGTTGACCATGTTGCCGACATTGCCGCCGCCGCCGAGATTGATGTAGTTGAGGTTGTACTTGGAGGCTTCCAGCTCCAGCGGGTCCTCTTCATCCGTATCGCGGTAGGCCAGGATGTCCTTGTGCCGGAAGAGGGCGTTGCTGTCCACGTCTACCTTGGCATCCAGCGCGATGACACTGTTTTCAGCGGTCAGCACCAGGGGGTTGATCTCCACCAGCGAGCAGTCACAGGTGCTGAAAACGTGGTAGAGGCTGCTCAGGAGGGCGAAAAAGGGCTTCATCGCCGCCGCCGGGATGTTGAGGCGGAAGGCCGCCTCGCGCAGGTGGTAAGGCTGGATGCCCAGCAGCGGGTCAACGTAAACCTTGACGATTTTCTCCGGCGTCTCGGCCGCCACGGTTTCAATGTCCATGCCGCCCGCCTCGCTGGCCATGATGATGTTCTGGGCCGTGGCGCGATCGGGCAGGATGCTCAGATAGAGTTCCTTGGCGATGTTGAGGCCCTGCTCCACCAGGACCTTCTTGACCAGCCGGCCTTGGGGGCCGGTCTGGGGCGTGACCAGGGTCATGCCGATGATCTGGCCGGCCAGGGCGCCCACCTCATCCAGGGACCGGGCCAGTTTGACCCCGCCGCCTTTGCCGCGTCCCCCGGCGTGAATCTGGGCCTTGACCACCACCGGAAAGCCCCCCAGCGTTTGCGCCACGCCCCTGGCCTCCCCGGGGGTGAAGGCGACGCCGCCATTTGGAACCGGGACGCCGTTTTTGCGGAACAGTTCCTTTGCCTGGTACTCATGGATTTTCATTGCTGCAACCCCCTCTGGGTGTCCTGCGGGAGATTAACGGTGTAAACGCCGGATAAACCGGCGTTTACCCGCTTTTCCGGAACACGACGGGCTAAGCGATGACGGCCAGCACATCATTTTTGGCAACCGAGTCGCCGCTCTTGCGCGTGATGGCCTTGATGGTGCCGGCCACCGGGGCCGGCAGGGCATTTTCCATTTTCATGGCCTCGAGGACCACCACCGTTTCCCCCGCGGTGACGGTATCGCCGACCTCTTTGCTGTAGGAAACGATCATGCCGGGCATCGGGGCCACGAGCGGGGTGCCGTCGGCGACGGCGGCCGCCGCCGGTTTCGGCGCTGCCGTCGGTTTGGGGGCCGCCGCCGGTTTGGGGGCGGCCGGGGCTGCCGGTGCGGTCGGGGCCTTGGGTGCGGCGGGCGCGGTCGTACGCAGCGGCGGCATAAACATCCCCATGGGCGCCGCGGCTGCCGTGGGCGCGGCGGGCACGGCGGGCGCGGCCGGCAGTTGCTGCATGTAGCTGATCACCGGTGAGCCGCCGACCTCGTCCACGCCGACCGCAAAGTATTCGTCATCCACAAACACGTTGAAGGTGCGCAGGCACTCGGTCTTGGGCGGAGCGGCCTCTTGCTTGGCCTTTTCCACCAGCTCGCCGGCCAGCGCTTTCTTGACCAGCTCGCGCTCCTTGAGGGCCTGTTCCAGGGTTTTGGGGCGGACTTCGGCGGGCGCCTCCTCCTTGCCGTACTTCCACTTGAGGAAGCGTTTGCCGGTAACCGGGTAGAGGGCGTAGAGAATTTCATCGTCCAGATCCACCGCGAGGCCCTTGATCTCTTCCTGGGCCTTCTTCAGCTCGGGTTCCAGGACTTCGGCCGGCCGGCAGGTGATCGGCTCCTCGCCCCGCGGATAGCCCTTGAGGGCTTTTTTCTGGACCTCCGCGTTGATCGGCACCGCGGTTTTGCCGTAAAGTCCGTAGCAGAGGTCTTTGACCTGGCCGGTAATGCGCTTGTAGCGCTCGTTGCCATCGTCAAAGAGCACGTTGTTGACCGTCTGCACGCCGACGATCTGGCTGGTGGGCGTGACCAGCGGGATCTGGCCGAGATCCTTGCGCACCCGCGGCAGCTCGGCGTAAACCTGAGCGATCTTGTCGAGGGCGTCCATTTCGCGCAGCTGGTTGACCAGATTGGAGAGCATGCCGCCCGGGGTCTGGTGCAGCAGCACGTTGATGTCGATGATCGCCATTTTGGTGTCGTCCAGCAGGTGCCGGTACTTGGGCATGACTTCCTTTTCGAGGATTTCGTTGATCTGCCCCAGCAGGCGGATGTCGAAGCCGGTGTCGCGGTTGGTCCCCAGCAGGGCCATCACCAGCGGCTCGATGGCGGCATGCGAGGTGCGGTAGGCGTAGGGCGCCATCACGGCGTCGACGATGTCCACACCGGCCTCGATCGCCTTGAGGTGACTCAGGGCGGACATCCCCGAGGTGAAGTGGCTGTGGAGATGGATGGGCGGTTTGACCGCGGCTTTCATCGCTTTGACGATGGTGTAAGCATCGTAGGGGGCGATCAGGCCGGCCATGTCCTTGATGCAGATGCTGTCGGCCCCCATCGCCTCCAGGGCCTTGGCCTTGCTGAGGTAGTACTCCAGGTTGTAGACCTCGCCGCCCAGCCGGGGTTCGGTCAGGGTGTAGCAGATGCAGCCCTGGAAGTGCTTGCCGCAGGACTTGATCACCGGCACGACGGTCTCGAAGTTGCGGTAATCGTTGAGGGCGTCGAAGGTCCGGAAGATGTCCATGCCGTTCTCGGCGGCGCGCTGGACAAAGATCCTGGCCACGTCGTCGGCGTAGTTGCGGTAGCCCACCAGGTTCTGCCCGCGCAGCAGCATGGAGAAGGGCGTTTTTTTGATGTAGCGCTTGAGGGTGCGGATGCGCTCCCAGGGGTCTTCGTTCAGAAAGCGGTGCATGGTGTCGAAGGTCGCGCCGCCCCAGACTTCCATGGCCCAGAAGCCTACCTGGTCCATCATCTCGGCCACCGGCAGCATGTCCTCGGTTCGCCCACGGGTGGCGAAAAGCGACTGGTGGCCGTCGCGAAGACTCAAATCTTCGATCTTGACAGGATTCGCCGCCTTGGGGCGGTCCTTGGCATAATTCATGTCCGTCATGACTACTTGGGTGTGATCGCTCATCTTACGCTTCTCCTCTCAAAAAGATAGCTTGCGCGGGTTAAAATTTTAGAAATCAGATAGTCTTCTGACCGGTTCGGGACCGGCGATTTAGCGCAGTTTCCATCCTTGGAACGCTTTGAGCTGCATCAGCCCCCGCAGCTGCATCTGCTCCTGGCGGCCGCTGAAGCCCCACGGTTTGAAGGCTGCGGCCGGCGCTGCGGCCGGTGCGGGCGCCTTTTGGGCTTCGCCGCCCTGAAGCTGCTGCAGGCAGAGGGCTTCTTCTTCGGTTTGGATGTAGGCGATAACCGCCGAGGCGACGGCGGCCCTTTTTTTGTTGGCTTCCATGGGGTCTCCCTGCGTAAAACGTTGACAAGGGTGGGCGGAAAAGCGGCCCGGCTCACATCGGAATGTTGCCGTGCTTTTTCGGCGGCCGGAGCTCCCGCTTGGTGCACAGGACCTCCAGCGCCTCGATGAGCCGCGGCCGGGTTTCACTGGGCTCGATCACCGCGTCGATGTACCCCCGGCTGGCGGCGCAATACGGGTTGGAGAAAAGCGCCTTGTACTCTTCGATTTTTTCCTTACGCTTGGCCACCGGGTCGGCGGCTTCCTTGATGTCGCGGCGGTGGATGATGTTGGCGGCCCCTTCGGCGCCCATCACCGCGATTTCGGCGGTGGGCCAGGCAAAGGCCATATCGGCCCCCAGGTCCTTGGAACACATCGCCAGGTAGGAGCCGCCGTAGTCCTTGCGGGTCACCAGCAGCAGCTTGGGCACGGTGGCCTCCGAATAGCACCACAGCAGCTTGGCGCCGTGCCGGATGATGCCGTTCCATTCCTGCTGGCTGCCGGGCAGGTAGCCCGGCACATCGGCGATGGTCAGCATCGGGATGTTGAAGGCGTCACAGAACCGGATGAAGCGCGTGGCCTTGTCCGAAGCGTTGATGTCCAGACAGCCGGCCATGTTGTTGGGCTGATTGGCGATGATGCCGATCGTCCGGCCGTTCAGGCGGGCGAAACAGACGAGAATGTTGGGCGCGAAGAACTGGTGCGGCTCGAAAAATTCGCCGTTGTCGACGATCGCGCGAATCACGTCCTGTATGTCGTAGGCCTGATTGGGATTGTCCGGAATGATCGTGTTGAGCGCCGCCGCGGTGCGCCGGGGGTCGTCCCCGGTATCGACCCGCGGCGGGTCCTCCATGTTGTTGGCGGGCAGATAGGACAGCAGCCGCTTGATCTGCTTGATGGCGTCCTGGTCGCTTTCACAGGCAAAATGTGAAACGCCGCTTTTCTGGCTGTGGGTCATGGCCCCGCCGAGGTCCTCGAAGCTGATCTCCTCTCCGGTGACGGCCTTGATGACCTGGGGCCCGGTGATGAACATATAGCTGGTGTTTTTGACCATGAAAATCCAGTCGGTCATGGCCGGTGAGTAGACGGCACCGCCGGCGGTGGTGCCCATGATGGCCGAAATCTGGGGGATGACACCCGAGGCCAGTGAATTGCGGTAAAAAATCTGACCGAACCCCGACAGGGCGTCCACCCCTTCCTGGATCCGCGCCCCGCCGGAATCGTTGATGCCCACGAAGGGCACACCGGCTTTGAGGGCCAGGTCCATGACCTTGCAGATTTTCTTGGCGTGCATTTCGCCCAGGCTGCCGGCACGCGAGGTGAAATCCTGGGAGAAGGCAAACACCGGGCGGCCGTCCACCATCCCGTGGCCGGTGATCACGCCGTCGGATGGCACCTCGACCTTTTCCATCCCGAAGTTGACGCAGCGGTGCTGGACGAACATGTCGATTTCGCGGAAAGTGCCCTGGTCGAAAAACAGGTCCAGCCGCTCACGGGCGCTGAGCTTGCCCGATTCCTTGTGTTTCGCGACGGCCTTCGCGCCCCCCATCTGCAGGACCTTTTGCTCGCGTTCCTTGAGATCCTTTAATTTGTCATCAACAACACCCATCGTTTTTTCCTTTCATCTCGCCAGATTTTCTGATTGGAAAACATCGCGTTTCCGAATGCGCCGCCAGCTGACGGTTGGCGCCGCTTTGCCGGATCACGGCGTTCCCTGCGGTTTGCGGAAACCGGCGGCCCGACGTGAAAACCTATCCATTATCGAACGCCGAATCCTTGTCAAGCAAAAAGAGGAGTTTAGTGGCGGCCCGGGTGGGCGCACAGTCGCCCCTCTGAACGGCGCCGATCACCTCGGGAAGCCGGCGCTTGACGGTCGGATGCTGGTGGAAGCGCTCTTTGAGCCCCTCTTCGAGCAGGGTCCACATCCAGGCCAGGGCCTGCTGGCGGCGTTTGGCCTCCAACTCTCCGACGGCTTCCAGCTTGCGGTGATGCGACATCACGGTCGACCAGATGGCCTCGATGCCGAGCATCTTGATGGCGCTGCAGGTCAGCACCGGCGGAGTCCAGTTGGGTGAGGCCGGGCTGAGATAGTGCAGGGCGTTTTCATACTCCCTGCGGGCCCGCTGCGCCTTTTCGAGGTTGTCGCCGTCGGCCTTGTTGATGGCGATGGCGTCGGCCAGCTCCAGGATGCCCTTCTTGATACCCTGGAGTTCGTCGCCGGCGCCGGCCAGCATCAGGACCAGAAAAAAGTCGACCATGGAGGCCACCGCCGTTTCCGACTGCCCGACCCCCACGGTTTCGACGATAATTATGTCATAGCCCGCGGCTTCGCAGACCGCCATGGTCTCGCGTGTCCGGCTGGCCACGCCGCCCAGGGTGCCCCCGGAGGGCGAGGGCCGGATAAAGGCGTTCTCCTCGGCCGACAGGCGTTCCATGCGGGTCTTGTCCGCCAGGATGCTGCCGCCGCTGCGCGCGCTGCTGGGATCGACCGCCAGCACGGCCAGCCGATGGCCCTTGCCCACCAGGTACATGCCCAGGCTCTCGATGAAGGTGCTTTTGCCGACCCCGGGCACCCCCGTAATGCCCACCCGGACCGCCTTGCAGCGGTGGGGCAGGAGGTGCTCGACGATCTCGCGCGCCAGTTTCTGGCGGCTCGGCAGGACGCTTTCCACCAGGGTGATGGTCTTGGCGAGGCTGCGGTTGTTGCGCTCCAGAACGCCTCTGACGTAGCTTTCGGCTTCGGCGGATAGCATCGCGGTAAGATCAGGCTTTCTTTTCGACGACGTTCAGGACCTTGTTGGCGGCATCGGTCACCACCGTGCCGGGGCCGAACACGCAGGCCGCGCCGGCCTGATGGAGAAAGTCGTAATCGCCCGGCGGAATGACCCCGCCGACCACCACCGCGATGTCGTCGCCGCCGGCGAGCTTGAGTTCCTCGATCAGCTGCGGCACCAGGGTCTTGTGGCCGGCGGCGAGGCTGGAGACCCCGACCACGTGGACGTCGTTTTCGACCGCCATTTTGGCGGCTTCCCTGGGAGTCTGGAACATGGGGCTGATGTCGACGTCGAAGCCCAGGTCGGCGAAGGCCGTGGCGATCACCTTGATGCCGCGGTCGTGGCCGTCCTGACCCATCTTGGTGACCAGGATGCGCGGCCGTCGGCCCCGCTCCTGCTTGAAATCCTCGGTGCGCTTGCGCAGGGCGGCAAAGATCGCGCTGTCGCCATACTCGGCGGCGTAAACGCCCGAAATGCTCTGGGTGGTGGCGACGAAACGGCCGAAGACCTTCTCCATGGCATCCGAGATCTCGCCCACCGTGGCGCGCGCGCGCACGGCCGGGATGCATGCGGCCAGCAGGTTGCCGCCGCTTTCGGCTGCGTGGGTGACGGCCGCGATCGCTTGCGCGACCGCCGCGGCGTCGCGCCGGCCGCGGATCTCCTTGAGGCGCGCGACCTGCTCGGCGCGCACGCTGGCGGGCACCTCGAGAACCTCCATGGGGGTCTCCTGGCCGATCTTGTACTTGTTGACCCCGACGATCACGTCAAACCCCTGGTCGATGCGGGCCTGTTTGCGGGCCGCCGACTCCTCGATCCGCATTTTGGGCATGCCGGTTTCAATGGCCTTGGCCATGCCGCCCAGCTCCTCGACCTCGGCGATGATCTTGCGGGCCTCGCGGATGATGCCGTCGGTCAGGGCCTCCACGTAGTAGGAGCCGCCCAAGGGGTCGATCACGTGGCAGACCTGGGATTCCTCCTGGATGACCAGCTGGGTGTTGCGGGCGATGCGGGCGGAGAAATCGGTCGGCAGGCCGACGGCCTCGTCGAAGGAATTGGTGTGCAGCGACTGGGTGCCGCCCAGGACCGCCGACAGGGCCTCCAGGGTCGTGCGGATGATGTTGTTGTATGGGTCCTGCTGGGTGAGGCTCCAGCCCGAGGTCTGGACGTGGGTGCGCAGCATGGAGGATTTGGAGTTCTTGGGGCTGAACTGCCGCATCAGGTCGTGCCAGAGGAAGCGCGCCGCGCGCAGCATGGCGATTTCCATGAAGAAGTTCATCCCGACCCCGAAGAAGAACGAGAGCCGCGGCGCGAAGGTGTCGATATCCAGGCCGGCCTTGATCGCCGCCCGCACGTATTCGATCCCGTCGGCCAGGGTGAAGGCGGTCTGGAGCACCGAGTTGGCGCCGGCCTCCATCATGTGGTAGCCGCTGATGCTGACGGTGTTGAAGCGCGGCATGTTCTCGGAGCAGTAAGCGATGATGTCGGAGACGATCCGCATCGAAGGCTCGGGCGGGTAGATATAGGTGTTGCGGGTGAGGTACTCCTTGAGGATGTCATTCTGGATCGTGCCGTTGAGCTGGGCCTGGGCGACCCCCTGCTCCTCGGCGGCCACGATGTAGCCCGCCAGGATGGGCAGGACCGCGCCGTTCATGGTCATGGAAACCGACATCTGGTCCAGCGGGATCTGGTCGAAGAGGATCTTCATATCCTCGACGGAATCGATCGCGACCCCGGCCTTGCCGATGTCGCCGACCACCCGCGGGTGGTCCGAATCATAGCCCCGGTGGGTGGCCAGGTCGAAGGCCACCGACAGGCCCTTCTGGCCGCCGGCCAGGTTCCGGCGGTAAAAGGCGTTGGATTCCTTGGCGGTCGA
>Ga0105106_10003922_pt1 | contig 10580 bp, 6 predicted proteins | sample PPLLaktember2015_5_FD_79109 | JGI IMG/M metagenome (GOLD analysis project Ga0105106, IMG submission 79109) | Freshwater sediment microbial communities from Prairie Pothole Lake near Jamestown, North Dakota, USA - PPLs Lake P8 Core (1) Depth... | ecosystem: Environmental > Aquatic > Freshwater >... | reverse complement strand
GGCGTGCTCGCGCGCTACCTCGCGGCCGAGCCATTCACGTACCCGAACAAGGGCGACACGACGGGCGCGCGGTTCCTCATCGTCACCTCGAACGGCGACATGAACGTGCCGGCGTCCAGCGGCGTCACGGTCGGCCGCGCCGCGGGCGTGATCGACTTCCTCAACCCGGATCCGCGTTACGGCGTGCCGGTGAACCAGGTCCTCATCGACACGCACACGGTCGAGGCGGTCAGCAAGCTCGTGCGCTACCCGTACCGCAACCCGCCGACGAACGAGAACATCCATGGGCTGCTCGGCCTCGACGAGACGAATGGCAGCCACGTCGACGTCGAGAACTTCGGCGACGGCGACGACATCTGGGGCCCGAACGTGCCGTGGAACACCGAGGACAACCTCGTGCGGCTCGACCCACCGTTGCGCATCGCGGTCACGAGGGACATGTGGGGCAACGATCTCGGCGGATTCTCCGGCGCGACGTTCCCCTACCCGGTGCCGCAGGGCCAGCACGGCTTCGCGCTGCCCGGCGAGATGACCGACTGGGCGGTCCGCATCTGCAAGGAGACCTTCGGCAGCACCGATCCGCAGTGCGAGGAGGACGCGTGGGTCGGCAGCACGTTCGACGTGGGCTGGTTCATGTTCCACACGTTCGGCAAGTTCATGCGCACGAGCACCGAGCCGCCCTACGCCCTCGGCTGCGTCAGCAAGGACGTGTGCGACTTCGACGTGCCGCCGGTGCCAGCCCCGCGGGCGCCCGACGAGCTGCCGTGATCCTCGGGATCAGAAGATCCCGCACGTCCGGTTCTCCCCGATCGCCTCGATCGGGTAGACCATCACGAAGTTGAAGCACATCTCGTCCTCGGTCGCCTCGCCGAAGAACACGTTCTGCGAGCCCGGGTTGTCGTAGGTGCACGTCGTGCGCAGCGAGTCGCCCGGCATGATCGGGATCTCGGGATCGTGCGGGTACACCGTCTGGTTCTCGAAGTTGAACGCCGGCACCTGCACGAGCGACTCTTCGGGGCCGGTGTCGCTGCCGCGCGAGATCACGGTCTCCAGGGCGCGGCCGAGCTGGTGCATGTGCGGGAAGCTGGCGATCGCGAACAGCGGCTCCTGTAGATACGAGGTGATCCAGCTCGGGCAGGTGCCCGTGACATCGTGGCCCTCGGCGCCGGCCGGGATGTTGATGCCGACGCTGCCGAGCGTGACGATGCCGGCCGTCTGCGGGCGCGGCTCGTCGGCGACGCACAGGGCCACGCCGCTGCGATCGACCGCGTCGGTGTACTGCGCGGCGTTGTGGTAGTGCATCTGCAGGATGAAGGAGTCGTCGGGCCCGCCGAGCTCGAGGCCCACGTCCGGCGGCATGAGGAAATTGCCGCCGCCGGGTGCCCAGCCCGCCACGAACAGTGCATCGCTCGGCATGTTGCATGGCCCCGACGCGCCGTCGACCTGCGGGGTCGCCGTGCGATAGAGGATCCAGTGGTGCAGCACGCGGTCGTCGTCGACGATCGGTGCCCATGCCGTCGCCTGCGTCGGCCCCGTGAGCGGCGACTTGAACGAGAAGCACTGATAGAGGTTGTCGGCGCCGACGGCCGGCACCTGGAATCCGTCGTCGCCCGCGGGCCCGTGCGCGACGAACTCCACACTCGCGTCGCACGGCAGCGCGTCGGGACCGATGGGATCCGGCTCGTCGCCGGTGTCGCTGCCACCGCATGCGGCATCGCCGGCCGGCGCGCCGTCGGCGAGCCAGGCTTGCAGCGTCGCGAGGTCGGCGTCGGGCAGCTCGCCCGAGGGCGGCATCGGCCGCAGCGGATCGACGATGCGCTCGCCGACGAGCGCGTGGACCGGCCGCGTCGGATCCGTCACCGCAGGCACGCGGAGATCGTCGATGGTCCACAGCGACATCGGTGCGCCGAACTTCGGCGTCTCGCCGTGGCACGTCGCGCAGTGGGCGTCGATCACCGCCTGCACGTCGCACGGCAGGCCACGCTCGCCTCCACTGCCGTCGTCGACGGCCGCCGTGCTCTCGCCGTCGTCGTCGGCCGCGTCGTCGTCGGCCTCGTCCTCGGCACAGTCGGACGCACACGTCTCGTCGTCGACATACGTCTCCGCGCCGTCGCCACACGCGGACGAGCAGGCCAAGACCGACCAGAGCCCGATCGCGCGCCCGCTCGTCCCTCGTCCCCGCCGCGTCACGGTGTTGCGCATGGCCGTCTCGGTGTGCAGGCCCCGTGCCACCGCCACAGGGCATCCGAGACGCCGTTCGACGCCGCTTCACGCCACACTCGTGGTGGTCTGCGACGTCGTGGCGTGCCGCGCTCTCGACGGACGTCCATGGCGAATGTCACGGGCGGTTCCACGCACGCGGCGCCGTCGCGCGCGTGTGGCCGTTTGGCCAGGTTTGCGACTGCATCGGTCTTGCTACTGTCGATGCCACACGTGGATCCCACCGGCCGCTACCGACTCCTACTCGTCGAAGACTATGTCCCGCTGCGCCGTACCTACGAGCGCACGTTCACCGATGCCGGCTACGAGGTCGTCACGGCGGACTCCGTCGACACGGCGCGCCAGGCATTCTCCGATTCCTCCGTCGACTTCCACGCGGCGCTGCTCGACTTCCGTCTGCCCGACGGCACCGCAGCGACGCTCGTGCAAGAACTGCTCGATCGCAATCCGCTCTGTCGCTCCGCCGTCGTCACGGGTGCCGCCGATGACGAGACTGCGATGGAAACCGCACGCTGCGGCGCGCACATGTACATCCGCAAGCCGGAGACGTTCCCGAACCTGCTCGCCGCGCTCGCGGGCACGGTGCAATCGACGCTCGAGTGGCGGCGCGCGCTGGGGCAATTGTTGCCGGGCACGAACAACGAGCCGGGAAGCCCGAGCACGGCGCCCTCGCCCGTCGGCATGGACATGCAGAAGGCGATGTCGCGCCTCGCCCACGTCGCCGGGCTGACCCACGTCGAGACGCTCGTCGCGTGGCGACTGCTGTGGGGTGACTCGAACAAGCGCATCGCCAAGCTGCTCGGCTGCAGCGAGCGGACCGCGAAGTACCACGTCGCGGCCGTGCTCGCGCACACGGCGGCCAAGACGCGCAACGGCCTGCTGCGCGTGCTGCTCGTCGACGCCGGCATCGAAGACCCGTGGGCCGCCCGCGCGCAGCCCGACGACGGCGACGACGACTAGCCCACAGCGTCCCGGTGTAGCCTGCGGCGCATGGACGTCGAGGCCTTCGTGCGCGCCGTCGCGGCGGTCGACTGGTCCGCGCTGCACGGCGCGTACGGTCCGTCGGACGGCTCGGCGGAGTACGGGGCCAGCGACGTCGCGACGGCGTTGCTCGTGCTCGCGCGCGAGCCCGACTGCCATGGCGACGACTGGATGGATGCGCTCGATGTCGTGCTCGGTCACGTGTGGCACCAGGGCTCGGTGTATCCGGTCACCCCGCACGCGTTTCCCCTCGTGTTGTGGCTGGCCGACGAGCTGCCGGCACCGAATTGCGTCGAGCTCGCGCAGACCATCGCAGTCTTCGTCCGCAGTGCCGTCGCGTGCGTCGATCATCCCGAGGACGGCTTCATCGGTCGACGGATCCTCGAGCTCGCGCGCGAGCACGCCCATGTCGTCCTCGGCTGGACGACCGACGCACGTGGCGAGTCGGCCGCCGCGATCGTGATCGAGATGCCCGAGCTGCTGCCGCGTTACCTCGAGGTGATCGAGTGCAGCGCCCTCGGTCCGTTCGAGCTGCTGGTGCTCGCCTCCCTGCCCCAGCCGCCCGCCTGGGCGCTCGAGCGCGCCCGCGAGGCGCTGTTCGCCGACCACGAGCCGACCGCCATCGCGGCCGCGATCCTCGTCGCGCGCGAGGGCCCCGATTCGCGGAAGATCGCCGAGCGACTCGACGAGGTGCTCCGTCCCGGCGCCGAGGCGCGACTGCGCGGTGTGATCGGTCTGGATCTGCCGATCCCCGCGCTGCCGCGCGGACCGTTCACGGGCTTCGGCGGCGAGATCCTCGAGGCGCAGGCGCTGTTCGTCGGCGCGAGCGTCGTCACGCTGCGCATCGGCGGCACGCGCAACCTGACGCTGCGCTGGGTGCCGGACGGGCTCGCCAAGGGCGCCAAGGTGCACGTCGGCATGACGACCTCGGGTCGTCCGTGCTGGATCGAGTGGACGAACGCCGTCGGCAAGCGCGAGCGCGTGGGGCTCACCGCCGAGCTCACCCGCGGACGCTGACTCAGGCCAGCGCGACGCCGGTCAGCATTCGGTGCAGCACGACGTCGAGCACGAGCCCGGCCAGATACCACAGGCCGAAGCGGCGGTTGTGATCGAACGCGAACGCGACGAACCACAGCGGCCAGATCTTGGCGGGATAGCTCGGCGGCGGCTCCTTCGGCCGCGGGTTGCCGTAGGTGCGGACGGTGCGGACGGCCGCCGGGATCGCGAGCCCGACGAGCAGCACGGCCGGCGTGAAGACGCCGGCGAGTACGAGGTGCACGAGGATCGCGTACTGCGACACGAGCATCGCGATCACGGCGGCGCGGGCATTTCGCTCGCCGATCAGCACCGGCAAGGTGCGGATCTTCTTGGCGCGGTCCTGGTCGAGCTTGTCGATGTGCTTGCCGAAGATGACCGTGGTCGCACCGAGCGAGAACGGCAAGCTGGCCGCGATCACGCCGGGATCGAGCGAGCCCGTGATCACGTAGTAGCCGCCGCCGACCATGAGCGGGCCCCACACCACGATGACGGCGAGCTCGCCCAGGCCGATGTACTTCATCGGCCAGGTGTAGAACGCGACGAAGACGCAGCCGACGAGCATGAGCGTGAGCGTGGCGCCGCCGCGCATCACGACGAGCGCCGCACCGGCGGCGAGCGCGACGGCAGCGGTGACAGCGATGTAGCGCGCCATCTGCCCCTTGGTGAGCAGCCCGTGCTCGAGCGGCTGCGGCCCGTAGCGCGCGCGGAAGTAGTCGCCGCGATCGACCCCCTTCGCATGATCGGTGAGATCGTTCACCAGGTTGTTCGTCGCGTGCGCGAACAGGAGCCCGAGGGTCACGAGCCCCCACGTCAGCGCATGGAATTTCCCGGCGCGCAAAGCCAACAAGCCCGCGATCGCCGACGACACGAACGTCATGACCAGCACCGCTGCGCGGGTGGCGACGAGCCAGCGCGCGACCAGATCCAGCTCGTCCCACTGCTCTTTGGAGATGCGCGGGATCACGCGGATCGCTTCGAGCCAGATCTTCAGACGAGGCATGCGCGCGTGATAGCGTGGCGTGGGGCTCCGAGGCAATGCGCATGGCGAAGAGAAGCTGGGTTCTGGCGGCAACCACGTTCGCGCTGGCGTGTGGTGGCAATGGTGGGGGCGGCAGCGGCAGCGGTGACGCCGAGACCGGGGGCTCGCTCACGGCCGACGACGCGAGCGCGACGGCGAGCGAGTCCGTGTCCGCGTCGATCACCGCGTCGGCGTCGGCCGACGGCACGGGCGAGACCCAGGCCGACACCGGCACGTCCGCGGACGACGGCGCGGACGAGGGCGCCGAGGGCACGATCTTCGACGTCCACGCGACGGTCGACGTCGGCGTCGGCCAGTGCGGAGACGGCAAGGGCGGCGGCGGCAAGGCTCCGGAGTTCTCGTACATCTGGGTCGCGAACTCTTCGCAGGGCACGATCAGCAAGATCAACACGCAGACGATGCTCGAAGAGGGCCGCTACATCGTGCGACCCGACTCCGCCGGCAGTCCGTCGCGGACGTCGGTGAACCTCTCGGGCGACGTCGCGGTGGCGAACCGCAACGGCGGCGTCACCAAGGTGTACGCGAACGCCGAGGCCTGCCAGGAGAGCAACGGCATGGGCGGCCTGCAGACGTCGAGTGGCGCGGCGAACATCCTGCCGTGGGGCACCGAGGAGTGCGTGGCTTGGCACACGCCATTCGCCTACAACACGCAGCGGCCGGTCGCGTGGGCTCCGGCGCCGTTCGACGACACGACGTGCTCGTATCCCGATCAGAAGCTGTGGACGTCGGGGGCGAACTTCGGCGGCTCGATCACCGTGCACTTGCTCGACGGCGAGACGGGTGTGATCGAGCAGACGATTCCGATCCCCGAGCTCGAGGTCGGCAGCTTCGGTGCGTACGGCGGGGCGGTGAACGGCGACGGCGACTTCTGGATCACGACGTACGATCAGCCGCCGCAGCTCGCTCGCATCGATCGCAACAACTACGACTACGAGATCGTGACCGGCCCGAGCATCCACAGCTATGGCTTCACGGTCGATTCCAAGGGTCGCCCGTGGATCGGCGGCTTCATCAACGGCAGCGCGCGCTACACCCCCGAGACCGACACATGGGACGTGCTCGACAACGTGCTCGGCTACGGCATCCAAGAGGATGCCGAGGGTCAGATGTGGCTCGCCACGTTCTCACCCGAGGGCGTGCGCTCGTTCGACTCCGACAGCCTCGCGCTCGGCTCCTCCCTCAACCTGCCGGGCTTCGGCTGCAAGGGCGTGAGCATCGACTTCTACGGCTACGTGTGGGTCGTCGACATGTCGACCTCGGCGCACCGCGTCGATCCCGAGACGCTCACGTTCGAGTCGTACAGCGGCCTCACCGGTCCGTACACGTACAGCGACATGACCGGCTGGGGCCTGTCGAACGTCACGTTCCCGCCGCAGGGCTGAGCGCTACCGCGGCACGTGGACGACCACCGGCTTCGCGTGCCAGATCTCTTCCGCGTACTGGGCGATCGTGCGGTCGCTCGAGAAGCAACCGATGTGGGCGAGGTTGTTCACGACCATGCGCGCCCACTGCGTGGGGTCGCGGTACGTCTGCGCGACGCGTTCCTGGCACGCGTAGTACGCGTCGAAGTCGGCGCAGACCATGTACTTGTCGTCGGTCCACATGTCGTGGAGCACCGGATCGAAGCGCTTGGGCTCGTCGGGGCTGAAGAAGCCCGAGGCGATGAGGTCGAGCGCGGCCTTCAGCCGCGGGCTCTTGGCGATCCAGTCGGCCGAGCGGTAGCCGGCGCTCCTGAGCTCCTGCACCTGCTTGGTGTCCATGCCGAACAGGAAGAAGTTGTCCGGCCCCACCGCGTCGCGGATCTCGATGTTGGCGCCGTCGAGCGTGCCGATCGTGAGCGCGCCGTTCATCGCGAACTTCATGTTGCCGGTGCCCGACGCCTCCTTGCCCGCCAGCGAGATCTGCTCGGACAGATCGGTGGCGGGGATGATGCGCTCCGCCAGCGACACCGAGTAGTTCGCGATGAACACCACCCGCAGACGCCCGCCGACCGACGGATCCTCGTTGATCGTCGATGCGACGTCGTTGATCAGCTTGATGTGCATCTTCGCAGTCGCGTAGCCGGGCGCGGCCTTGCCACCGAACACGAACGTACGCGGCACCCACTCGGCCTTCGGATCGGCCTTCATCGCCTGGTAGAGCGCGATGATGTGCAGACAGTTGAGCAGCTGACGCTTGTACTCGTGCAGCCGCTTGACCTGGGTGTCGAACAACGAGTCGACGTCGACATCGACGCGGTTGCGCTCGCGGATGATCTCGGCGAGCACCGCCTTGTTCGCGCGCTTGATCGCGCGCAGCTCGTCGTGGAATTCGCGATCGTCGACGAACGCCGCGAGCTTCTCGAAACGCGGCAGATCGGTGACCCAGCCCTCGCCGATGCGGCGGGTGACGGCCTCGGCCAGCTTGCGGTTCGACTGCAGGATCCAGCGCCGGGGCGTGACGCCGTTGGTCTTGTTGTTGAACTTGTGCGGCCACATCTGCGCGAAGTCGCGGAGCACGAGGTTGCGCAACAGATCGGTGTGCAGCTGCGCGACCCCGTTGACGCTGTGCGAGCCGACGACCGCGAGGTGAGCCATGCGGATCTTGCCGTCGGCGACGATTGCCATGCGCTGGCGCAGCGCCTCGTCCTGCGGCGCGGCGATCTGCACCGCGCGTAGGAACCGGCGGTTGATCTCGCCGATGATCTGGAAGTGGCGCGGCAACAGCCGCGCGAACATCTCGACGCCCCACGTCTCGAGCGCCTCGGGCAGGAGCGTGTGGTTGGTGTACGCGATGGTCCGCTGGGTGATGCCCCACGCGCGCTCCCACTCGATGCCCTCGCAATCCACGAGCACCCGCATGAGCTCCGCCACCGCGATGGCCGGATGCGTGTCGTTGAGCTGGATCGCACAGCGATCGGAGAACCGGTCGAAGTCGTGCTCGGTCTTGCGGAACCGCCGGATGATGTCGGCGATGGAGCAGCACACGAAGAAGTACTGCTGCTTGAGACGCAGCTCGCGGCCCTCGGGCGACTCGTCGTTGGGATAGAGGACCTTCGAGATCGTCTCGCTGTCGGCCTTGTCCTCGACCGCGCGGCGATAGTCGCCGTCGTTGAACACGTCGAGGTTGAACTCCTTCGACGCCCGCGCCCGCCACAGCCGCAGCGTGTTCACGGTGGAGTTGCCGAACCCGGCGATCGGCGTGTCGTAGGGCACGCCGAGCACCTTGCTGGTGTCGGCCCAGTGCACGCGCAAGCGCCCCTGATCGTCGATGGTCTCCTCGACGCGCCCGTAGAAGTTCACCGTCACCGTGTACTCGGGTCGCGGCACCTCCCACGGGTTGCCGTAGCGCAGCCACGCGTCGCCGCGCTCGATCTGCCAGCCATCGCGGATCTGCTGCTCGAAGATGCCGAACTCGTAGCGGATGCCGTAGCCGTAGCCGGGGATGCCGAGCGTGGCCATGGAATCGAGGAAGCACGCGGCGAGCCGACCGAGGCCGCCGTTGCCGAGACCGGGGTCGTTCTCTTCTTCGAGCACCTGCGCGAGCTCGAGCCCGTACGCGCCGAGCAGATCGGCGGCGACGTCGTAGATGCCGAGCGACAACAGGTTCTGGCCGAGCGCGCGGCCCAGCAGGAACTCCGCGGACAGGTAGTAGACCCGCTTGACGTTCTGCTCGTAGTACGTCCGTTGCGTCCGGATCCAGCGCTGCACGAGTCGATCTCGCACCGAGTGCGCGACGGCCTCGTAGACGTTGAACAGCGTGGCCGACGGCGGGTCCTTGAGGCAGGTGTAGTAGAGATGATCGAGCACCGCGCGCTCGAGCGTCACCGGGTGCATACCGGTGCGGTCGTCCTCGACGAAGATCTCCGGATGGGCGGTGGGGGCCGCCGACTCGTCGACCGGCTGGAAGTCCGCGATCAGTTGGTGCTCTTCGGGAGATGGCTTACTCATCGTCGATGATCTCGATCCGTTCTTCGCTGTCGCCGTAGGCGGCGATCCACTCGAGCAATCGCGAGCGGACCACGGCATCGGCATCGGGGCCGGCGGCAGCCGACTCCTTGAGAAAGTTCAGCATGGCGCTGCGCTCGGCCGCGTCGTACGAGCTCGACATCGTCAAGAACACCGCTTCGAGCTCGTCCAGCGAGCGATCCGGCGGGGCGACGTCGGCCCGATGCGTGCGCCACGTCAGGATCAGATCGGCGAGCAGCGCCTTGCGATAGCCGGTGGGGTCGAAGCCGGGCGGCGGATCCGCGGCCGCCTTGCGATACTCCTGTAGCGCGAGCTCGATCGACTCGCGCGGCAGGCCGCTCAGGATCGTCGCGCGCTGGAACTCGGCCTCGAGCTCCGGGATGGACTTCGCCATCAAGGCGTGTTTCTCGGGCGGAAGACCGCGCGGCGCGTCGATCGACGGCGCATCGGCAGGAGAATCGACGCTCGCCGGCCCGGCAACGGCGCTCGCCGGCGCGGCGCCGGGGCTCGATGTCGGCGCGGTGCTCCGCTGCGACAGCAACCACCAGCCCATCGCTCCGAATGCACCGACGAGCGCGATGCCGCCGAAGAGCGCGAGCGCGACAGCGGCGCGCGGCGGCGCGCTCGGACGCACCGTGGGCGCCGGGATGTGCGAGGAGTCGACCGTGGCCATGAGCGCCTGCCACAGCTCGTCCGCGAACATCTCGGCGGTCTGCGGGCGCTGGTGCGGACCCTTCGCGAGCGCCCGCATGATGCAGGCCTCGAGCGCCGGCGGCACCCGCACGCCCGGCACGACCTGAGCGATGGGTGGCGCGTGTTCGTGGAGGTGCTTGTGCACGTAGGCCACCGCGGCGTCGGCGACGAACGGCGGACGGCCGGACAGCATCTCGTAGAGCAGCACGCCGAGCGCGTAGATGTCGCTGCGCCCGTCGATGGCCTTGCCGGTGAGCTGCTCGGGCGACATGTACTGCGGCGTGCCGAGCATGACGCCGGCGGCCGTGCCCTCACCGCCGTCGAGCTTCGCGATGCCGAAGTCGAGGACCTTCACGAACTCGGGGCCCCGCTCGCGGACGACGAGCATGATGTTCGACGGCTTGAGATCGCGATGGACCACGTTGCGACGATGCGCGTGCGCGAGCGCCTCGCAGCACTGCGTCGCGATGGCAACGGCGCGCGCAGGCTCGAGCCGGCCTTCCTTGCGCAGGAGCTTCGCGAGCGTGAGCCCCTGCAGGTGCTCCATCGCGAGGAAGAGCGTGCCGTCGGGCATGCGGCCGTAGTTGTAGATGGCGACGATGTGCGGGTTCTGCAGGCGCGCGGCCGCCTTCGCCTCGGTCGCGAAACGCGAGGCGATCGTC
>Ga0105106_10003919_pt1 | contig 10582 bp, 6 predicted proteins | sample PPLLaktember2015_5_FD_79109 | JGI IMG/M metagenome (GOLD analysis project Ga0105106, IMG submission 79109) | Freshwater sediment microbial communities from Prairie Pothole Lake near Jamestown, North Dakota, USA - PPLs Lake P8 Core (1) Depth... | ecosystem: Environmental > Aquatic > Freshwater >... | reverse complement strand
TCGACGTGCGCGTCGCACCGGGACGGCTCGCCGAGCTGCGCGCGACGGGCCTGCCCCACGAGATCCGCATCGCCGATGCCCAGGCACGCATCGACGCCGAGCGCTCGCGCCTGGCCGCCGCCCCCGATCCGGCCACGGGCGGGGCGTGGTTCGCCGACTTCCGCGACTACGAAGCGATCATGACGCAGCTCGACGCGATGGCCGCGAGCGCGCCGGAGATCGCGGAGGTGATCGACCTCGGCGATTCGCTCGAGGGCCGGGCGATCCGCGGGCTGCGGATCGGCAAGGGCGGCGCGGGTGCGCCCGCGGTGCTCTACACCGGCACGATGCACGCGCGCGAGTGGCTCGCGACGATGACGTCGATGTGCGTCGCCGATGCGTTCCTCTCCGGCTACGGTACCGACGACCACGTCACCGCGCTCGTCGACGACCTCGAGATCGTCGTCGTGCCCGTGCTGAACCCCGACGGCTACGTGGTGTCGTGGACCGCCGATCGCTACTGGCGGAAGAACACGCGCGACGGCTACGGCGTCGACCTCAACCGCAACTTCGGCCACGCATGGGGCGGCGCGGGGGCGAGCGGGAATCCGTACGACGAGACGTACCACGGCGAGGGTCCGTTCTCGGAGCCCGAGAGCGCGGTGCTGCGCGACTTCGTCGAGCTGCACGGCGGCTTCGTGGCGCACGTCGACTTCCACAGCTTCGCGCAGCTCGTGCTCTACCCCTGGGGCTACACCTACGACGCCGCGCCGGACGAGCCCGCGCTCGCGATGCTGGCGGACGGGATGTCGGCCGCGATCGCGCAGAGCACCGGCGCGAGCTATCCCGCGATCCAGGGCTCCGATCTGTATCCCGCCGCGGGAGCGGTGGACGACTGGGCGTACGGCGACGCCGGCATGATGGCGTTCACGATCGAGCTGCGCGGCGACGACTTCGTCGTGCCGCCCTCGGAGATCGCGGCCGCGTGTGCGGAGAACGTCGCGGCGGCGCTCGTCGTCGCGGACTGGGCCCACGGGCAGGTGCCGACCGAGCCCGACGACACGACCGGCGGCGGCGACGAGCACGGCGACGAGCATGCCGATCCGACGCTCGACGACGGCGGACTCGACGACGGCACGACGAGCACGGCGGACGACGGCACGACCGAGGGCGAGGCCGACGTCGACGACGGCGCGCCGCTGGACGACGAGCCCGATGCGCTGCCGCCCGGCTTCGGGCTCGACGGCGATCGCACCGGCTGCGCGATCGCTCCCCGCATGCCCGCATGGTGGTGGCTCGCGCTGCTGGTCGTGCGGCGCCGCTACGGCACCCAGTAGGGATTGGCGGGCTGCTCGAGGCCGGGCAGCTCGTCGAGCACGAGCGCGGCCCGGGCCCCCGTGACGCCGGCGAGCACGAGCGCGGGCAACAGCGCGACGAGGAAGCCGCGCGGCGTCGAGATCTGGTGCGTGCGCGCGAGCGCGAGGCCGGCGAGCACGAGGAACGCGAGCGACACCACGCCGACGACCGCGAGGTAGGCGATCCCGCCGACGTGGCCGAGGTACAGCGGGAGATCGAACACCGCGATCGCGAGCAGTGCGGGTCCGAGCGCGTAGCCGACCGCGCGCATCGTTGCGCCGATCGAGCGCGGTGCGCCGCCGGTGAGCGCGATGCCGACGTGCGCGACCAGGCCGCCGAAGAAATACAAGAGCGGCAGACCGACGGGCACCATCAGCACGCACCACGCCGACAACGCCTGCGCGAGCGCGGGATCGAGAATCGTGTGGATCGATCGCAACGGCATCGGCGGCGGCCCGTCGCGCAACAGCGTCTGCACGCCGAGGATCCCGACGAGCACGGCCCAGGCCGGCAGCCGCAAGGTGGCGAGGTAGCCGAGCACGCGCCCGTGGGCGATCGGCTCGGGGCAGCGCCGGAAGCTCTCCGCCGGCCGCGCCAGCGTGCGGGCCAGCGTGCGCGCACATGCCTGCAGCCAGTGCACACGCCCGCGTTGCTCCACCGGCAAACCCGCGGTCGGGGACGCCGCGAGCGAGGACGATCCCGCGTGCGGGGGCGCTTCGGCGGCGGCATCCGAGGTCGCGTCGTCCGGTCGTGGCGGTTGGGCGGGCACGCTCGGCGAAAGTGTAGCGTTTCGCCGACAGTCCGGGGGCTTCCCACCGCTCTGCCCCGCGACTACTCTACGCAGGCGATGGATCGGCGCGTCGATTCGTGGACGACCGGGCGTACGGCGCGAGTCGTCGCGATCGCCCTGGCGCTCGGCGGCGTGCTCGCCTGCCATCGTCACAACAGCGGCCCACCGCAGCACTACGAGGACCCGAAGGCCATGATCCAGGTCTTCGAGAACCGCGAGCGCGACGCGTGGCAGCAGCCCGACAAGGTCGTGCGCGCCCTGCCGATCGAGAAGCGCGACGCCGTCATCGCGGACATCGGGGCCGGCTCGGGCTACTTCACGCGCCGGCTGGCGATGCGCGTGCCCGAGGGGCGCGTGTACGCCGTCGACGTCGACGGCGAGTTCGCCGACTACCTGCTCGAGCATCGCGAGGGCTGGGGCACGCCGAACATCGAGCCGCACCTCGCGATGTACGACGACGCGATGCTGCCCCCGGGCGAGCTCGACTTCGTGTTCACCGCGAACACGTACGCGTACATCCGCGATCGCGTCGCGTACTTCACGAAGATCAAGGCCGCGCTGAAGCCCAGCGGCAAGCTGGCGATCGTCGACTTCCGGCCCGACGCCCAGGTCGCCCAGCACATGGCGCCGGATCCCAAGTTCCGCGTCTCCCGCGATCAGGCGGTCGAGGAGCTCGCGCGTGCGGGCTTCCGCGTCATCGACGAGCCCGACTTTCTGACGAAGCAATGGTTTCTCGTGCTCGAGCCGGCGTCCCCGTGACGTCCGAACTTCCGCAGCGGGCCCGGTCGGCATACGACCGGGCCCTGCGCCATCTCGCGGGCCAGGCCTCGGCCAAGGGGTCGTTCGCCGGCGAGGTGGTGTGGAACCCGATGCTGCCGTGTCAGTACGTGATCCTCTGCCACGTCATCGGGCACGAGCTCGCACCCGAGCGGAAGCGGAGGATCCGGCTCGCGCTCGAGCGCCAGGTCCGGCCCGACGGTGGCTGGGGCATGCACCCCGACTCGCCGTCGTACCTCTTCCACACGGTGCTCGGCTACGTCGCGCTGCGCCTGCTCGGTGCGCCACCCGACGATCCACTCGTCGCCGGCGCGCGCTCGTGGATCGCCGCACATGGCGGCCCGTATGCGATCCCGACCTGGGGCCGCATCTGGCTCGCGATGCTCGGCCTGTACCCGTGGCGCACCGTGCAGCCGATCGTGCCCGAGCTGTGGCTGTTGCCCGAGGCGTCGCCGCTGCACCCGCGGCGGCTGTACTGCCACATGCGGCTCATCTATCTCGGCCTGTCGTACGTCGTCGGCAGCCGCTTCGTCGCGCCGATGGATCAGAGCGTCGCGGCGCTGCGCAAGGAGCTGTATCCCGAGGGCTACGACGAGGCCGCGTTCGAGCGCTTCCGCGATCGCATCGCCGAGACCGATCTGTTCGAGGCGCCGACCAAGGGGCTGCGCGCAGCGTTCCGCGTGATGCGTCGACTCGAGCGCCTGTCGCCGACGGGGCTGCGCGACCGGGCGCTCGCCCGCGCGCTCGAGCACATCTTGTTCGAGTTCCGCAGCACCGGGTACGTGTGCCTGTCGCCCGTGAACGGGCTCTTGTTCTGCCTCGCGCTGCACATCGCCGATCCTCGCCATCCCGATCTGCCACGCGCGCTCAAGGGCATGGAGTACTGGTTCTGGGAGGACGACGTCGACGGCACGCGCATCGCCGGGGCCAAGAGCGACATCTGGGACACGTCGTTCCTCGTCCAGGCGATGACCGAGTTCCCCGAGCCCGAGCTCGCGCGGCCCATGATCGCGAAGGCCTGTCGCTGGCTCGCGACCGCGCAGATCCAGGAGGAGATCGTCGGCGGCGCGGCGCACTACCGCTCGCCCGCGTACGGCGGCTGGGGATTCGCCGACGAGTTCCACCCGTGGCCGGTCAGCGACTGCACGGCCGAGGCCGCCGAGGCGCTCGTGCGCGCGGCGCGGGCCGACCTCTCGAACGAGGACGGCCAGCTGCAGCTCGGCCGGGTCCACGCGGCGATCGAGTTCGTGCTGCGCCGGCAGAACGACGACGGCGGGTTCGGATCCTACGAGGCGCGGCGCGGCAGCATGGTGCTGCGCCGGTTCAATCCGGCCGAGATCTACGGCAACTGCATGCTCGAGTACAGCTACACCGAGTGCACGGGCAGCTGCGTGCGCGGGCTGGCGTACGTCGCCCGGCAGTTCGGCGAGGCGCTGCCCGGCGACCTGCTCGCGCGCGTGCGCAAGGCCGTCGCGAAGGGCCAGCAGTTCCTGCTCGCGCAGCAGCACGCGTGCGGCGGCTGGCTCGGGTTCTGGGGGATCAACACGACCTACGGCACGATGTTCGCGATCTCCGGCCTGCTCGGCAGCGGCCTCGGTCGCAACCATCCAGCGATCGTGCGCGGGTGTCGGTGGCTCGTCGAGTCGCAGCGGCCCGACGGTGGCTGGGCCGAGAGCTACGTCGGGATGCTCGAGGATCGTCCGGTGATGCTCGCCGATGGCGAGCCCTCGCTCGTCGTGCAGACGGCGTGGGCCGTGCTCACGCTGCTCGAGGCGGCACCGCACGAGCGCGAGGCCATCGATCGCGGCATGGCGTACCTGCTGGAGAAGCAGGGCGACGACGGCGCGTGGCCGCGCGAGCTCGCGACGGGCGTGTTCTTCAACACGGCCGTGTTGGACTACGTGCTGTACCGGCAGATCTTCCCGACGTGGGCGCTGGCTCGGTATCTGAAGTCGACGAGCGAGTGAACCGGCGAGCGCGCGAGCGCGCCACCGCGCGATTTCGCCACGGGGCTGCCAACGATCGGTGGACGTCTGCGATGGGGGTGGCCGTCGCCAACGTCGCGCTCGGCGGTCGGATCCAGGCGGTCACCGACCGCGCGTCGTTCGACGAGGCCATCGCGGCGGCGTTGCAGCGCACGACGCCGGGGGTTAAACCGATGAGCCGCGAACGGAACGGGGGAGACATGAGATTCGAGCACGCACGGCGGACCTGCCTCGTCACCCTGCTCGCCGGCCTCGGCACCGGCTGTGGGCGCGACCTGCCCGAGGCGGTGAAGCCCACCATCTTGGCCCAACGCGGCGCCGCGATCGAGCTGGCCGACGCCGCCGCGCGCGTGTGTCCGCAGGCGGTCCTGTCCGCGCCGTTCCAGCCCAATCCGATGGCCGCACCGGCGCTGCCGGGCAATCCCGCGGTCGGCACCGCGCTCGCGAACGACCCGCACGTGCTCGACGTGATCGTCTCGTGCTCGTGGCCCGACCCGCGCGACCCCTCCGGAGAGACGTGGGGCGGCACCAGCCTGCCGCGCCTGCATGACCACTGGGGTCCCCCGGTGCGGGTCGTGACGATGCCCGAGGACTTCATCGAGAACACGTGCAAGGGCGACGCGAAGACGTGCGAGCAGCTGATCGTGCCCTCGCGCCATCACGAGGACGCGAGCTCGGCCGACCTGCGGATCGTCCGTCCGACCGAGGATGGTGGCGTCGCCGAGGTCACGGTCGTGTTCGTGCCCACGAGCGCGCCTCAGCCCTGATTCTCGTCGTCCGACTTCGCGAGCAGCTTGCGGCGGATGAGCTCGAGGTCCTCGCGCCGCATCACCATGCGGCTCTCGCCCTGGGACATGAGCTGCGCGAGCGCCTGGGCGAGCGCGGCCTCCTCGTCGACGGCAGCGGGCGGATCGGCCGAGGCGGCGACGGGCCGCGGTCGCTCGCGCGGTCGCTCGGGGGCCGGCTCGATCGGTGGCGACGGCGGATCGAGCCACGCCGGCGGCGCGATCAGGGACGGCTCGGCGACGGCCGGCTCGCGGGGCTCGACGATCGGAGGCGGCGTCGCGTCCCGCACGACCGGCGGTGGAGCGACCGACTCGCCGCGCAGCGCCGCGAGCTCGTCCATCGAGAGCATGCCGGTCGACTCCTCGTCGAGCGAGTGATCGACCGCGTGCTGCAGCACGCGGATCTCGTCGCGCGTCCAGCTGCGCGAGCCCTCCGCGGGCGGCGAGGGATCGTCGACCACGCCGCCCCAGTGCACCTTCGCGATCTCCTCGAGCGTGAGCAGGGCCGTGCCCTCGTCGAAGGCCGCAGCGGGCACGCGCGGTTCCTCGGACACGCACGGCACCTCGGGCACGCGCGGCACCTCGGGCACGCGCGGCACCTCGGGCACGCGCGGCGTCGCGACCACCGGCACCTCCGCCGCGCGATCGCGGGGCCGGGCGAACCGCAACGCCTGCACCTCGAGCTCCTCCGCGCGACCGTGCAACGCCCGCTTGCGACACACCGCCGCCAGCATGCGAGCAGCGAGCGGCGCACTCGATCGCGACACGTCCTCGGTGCTCTCGTCGGCGAGCCGCACCGCGCGACCGAGGAACGCGATCGCCTGGGGCTCCATCTTCAGATCGAGCGCCGCCTGCCCGGCGAGCCGGCTGCCCTCGATCGCGAGCACCGGGCTCCCGCTCGCCTCGGCGGCCAGCGCCGCCTCGGCATAGGCGACGAGCGCCGTGTGCCGCTCGCCCCGGATCGTCCGGGTCGCACCGAGCCCGAAGCCCGCGGTCGCGACCTGGGCCGGTCGCTCGTGGGCCCGCGCGCGCTCGATCGCCCGCAGGAAGCTCGTCTCGGCCTCGCGCGCCGACCCGGCCGCGACGAGCTGGGCGCCGAGCACGAGCTCCATCGTGATCGCCTCGCCGGTCCAGCCCGCGCCCTCGCACAGGTCGCGCGCCCGTCGTTGCGCCTCGATCGCCTCGGCCGGCCGCGCGCGACTGCTCGCGAGCGCGGCCGTGAGCACGAGCTCGCGCAGCGCGAGTCGCTTGGCCCCCTCCGCATCCGGGGCTCGCGAGGGCACGTCGCGACGCACGGGTGGCTCGACCCCGCGCGGACCGGCGGGTGGACGGTCGCTCGCGAGATCGGCCAGCGCCGCGATGGCGGCGTCGTTGCTCACGCGCGCATCGACCTGCAGCGCGCGCGAGCCGAGCGCGGCGACGACCGGATCGAGCGCGCGCGTCTCGGTCTCGATCGCGATCCATCGCACGGACGCGAGCGCGTCGCGACCGACGAACAGCTCGATCGCCTCGCGCCAGCGCACGGGCTCCGCCATCGCCTTGGGCGCGAGCACGACGACGAGTCCCTCGGTCCCCGCGGGTGCCGCCTGCAGCAGCTGCTGCAGCTGCATCGCGAAGCGCAGCCGGTCGTCGCCGCCCGTCGGGGCGGCCGGGAGCGCGGCGATCGGCGGCTCTGCATCCTCGCGCCGTGCCTCGTGCACCGCGCGCGCGTGCTCGATCCGCTCGCGCCACCCGGGCGCCTCCGCGGTGTGCTCTTGCTCGAGCACGACGAACGGCGCGCGGTTCTCGAGCCGGTGTTCCTGCGCCCGCGCGAGCTCGACAGCCGCCGCCCGCAGCTCGACGCCCGCGCGCACGTGCAACAGCTTGCAGCCGCGATCGCGGGTGAACTCGGCGAGGCGGCCGACGAGGGGCTCGAGGCTGGGAACGAAGGCCGTCATCAGTTGAGCTTCATGAGCGCGCTGACCATCTGCATGAGCGCCGCGGCGCTCATGTCGATGGTCGGCGCCTGCAAGGCGGCCTTGATGGGATCGAGCGTCAGGGTCGTTGCACCGGCCTGGCACGTCGCATTCACCTGGCCGGTCATCTTCGCGCTTCCATCGAGCACGAGCTCGCTGCCCGGCGCCGCGGACAGCGTCACCGTCGCCCCGCCGATGCTCACACTCGCATCGAGCACCGTCTCGGCACCCAGCGCCGCGCGGGCCGTCACCTTGTCGTCGAGCGCGACCTGGGTGCCCGCGGTCGACACGAGCTTCGCGGCGCTGTCGAGGTCCAGCGCGCTGCCGGCCATCGATCGCGCCGCGACGTTCTCGTCGAGCCCGAACGTCGCGCCACCGGCCGCGCACGCGAGCATCGCGAGATCGAGCGACACGAACGCGCCCTGCCCTGCCGTGATCTTGATCGACTGCCCGTCGATCACGATCGAGCTCTGCCCGACCTGCAGGGTGATCGACTGCGCCGCATCGATCAGCACCGTGCCCGGCTCGGTCACGCGCACCTCGACGGCGCCCTTGACCGCCGCGCTCGTCCCCTTGGTGCCCTCCTTGCCGCCGCCGTGGACCGTGATCGTCTGGTTGCCGTCGATCGTGGCCTTCTGATCGCCGCCGACCTCCAGGGTGTCGTGCCGGCCGATCGTCACCGCACGATCCGAGCCGACCGACATCGTCTCGTTGCGCTTCACCTGCTCGACCAGATCGCGCTGCGCGTGCAGGAACACCTGCTCGCCGCCGGCGCGGTCCTCGAACGTGAGCTCGTTGAACCCCTCGCCGCCGGGCGAGCTGCTCGTGCGCAGCGTCGTCTTCGTCTTCTCGTCCGGCAGCGCGTGCGGCGGCCGGGCGACGCCGTTGTACACGCAGCCGGTGACGAGCGGTCGATCCGGATCGCCCGCGAGGAAGTCGACGACGACCTCCATCCCGACGCGCGGCAGCACCATCGCGCCGAAGCCGGGGCCCGCCCAGCTCTGCGCGACGCGCATCCAGCACGACGACGTGTCGTCCCGATGCCCGGACCGATCCCAGTGCATCGCGACCTTGATGCGACCGTGCTCGTCGACGTGGATCTCCTCGCCCTCGGGGCCCGTCACCGTGGCGGTCTCCGGCCCGAGCGCCCGCGGCTTCGCCGTGCGCCGCGGCAGCCGATACGGCGCGTCGGCCCGGACGCACTCGAAGCGGTTCACGTAGGTGGGCGCGGCGAGCCCGGTGTCGAAGCGATCGACCTCGGGACAGTCGCCGCGATGCACCACGCGCACGACCAGGAGCCGCGGATCGGGCAGCGGCGGATAGCCGGTGAGCACGAAGACGCTGCCCGCCGTGAGCCGCAGCGCGTTGCTCGATCCCACGCCGGCCGCCTCGGCGTGGCGCAGCGCATCGAGCTGCAGCCCGGCGTGCAGACCGGCATCGTCGCCGACCCAGCGCCGCCCGCCGTGCACGTAGTGCTCGCGCGCGCGCTGCGGGTCGCCGTCGACGCGCTGCGTGTGGACGATCGGCGCCTCCGGATGCAGCGGATCGACGTCGAGGGCCACGACCCCGGTCGGCCGCAGCCCCTGGCGCCACTCGAACGCGTGCACCGACTCGGTGCCGCTCAGATCGCGCGTGTCGCCGACGAGTGCCAGCTCACCGCGACCATCGCTCGTCTCGAGCAGCGGCAGCGTCGAGACGTCGTCGAGCACGACGATCCGCTCGGGCTCGTCGTCGGGCTGCTCGAACACGCAGAACAATCCCTCGTCCTCGAACAGTCGCCGCACGAAGTCCAGGTCGCTCTCGTGGTACTGCACGCAGTACTCGCGCGGCGCGTGCTCGCTCGCGAAGCGTTCGACATGCGAGCGCCCGTAGCCGCCGAGCGCCCGGCCCAGCACCTCGCCGACGATCTGCTGCGCACCGAGCTGCTGGAAGATGCGCGAATCCACCCGCATCGCGAGCAGCGCGACCGCCGGCACCACCCGGATCGACACCCGCGTGCGCCCGTCGGCCGTCGCCCCGCGCAGCTCCACGTCGGCCACGAGCCCGCGAACCGTGCGCTCGAGCTCGCCGCCGCGGATCAGGAGCTCGGCCTCGGCGCCGGGCCAGGCCATTGGATCATCGCCCTCGTCGGTGGCCACGAGATCGAGCGAGAGGACGTACGGCTCACCGATCGCCTCGGTCAGCTCCATCCGGCGCACGCGCCACGTGTCCGAAGGGCCATCGGCGACGCGGACCTCGTAGGACACGCGATCGAAGGGCGCGGCACCATCCATCACACACTCGGCCTTTCCGCGCCTCGGCGCGCCAGGGGGCGGTCAGTATAGGACGGCTGCGGCTCCACGATCGCTGCCTCCTCCCTATCGACCGCAGGGCGGCGGTCGTTGCACGCCGGCCCCCGATCGGCTCCCGTCGGGCTTGACGGGCCCGGCGATCCCCCGCGACGATCGGGGCGTGGGACGGATGGACGCGCGGCAGGCTGCCGCATGGGTGGTCGTGCTCGGGCTGGGCTGTCGCGCGGATTCCACGGTCGCGGATGCGATGGACACGGGCTCGAGCACCGGCCCTGCCGACGTCGACGCCGAGTCCTCGTCGACGGGCACCGACGCGCCGGTGCCCGAGTTCTGCGCCGGCCCGGTGGCGATCCGCTACGCCCCCGGCACCGGCACGATCGACGCCTTCCCCGACGACGTGCTCACCGAGGACGTCGCCGGCGGCGCCGGGGTCCGCGTCCGCGAGCTGCACGGCGAGCTCGGCGAGGACGAGTCGCTGGCCGGGTTCCCGAGCCTCTTCGAGGGCCTCGCGACGCTGGACGGATTCGGCACGACGGCTCCGATCTTCGTGCGGATCGCCGGCGCGATCGATCCCACGAGCCTGCCGGCCCCCGGCACCGAGACCGATCCCGCCACATCGACGCTGTTGCTCGTCGATCTCGACGCACGACGGCCCACGTTCGTC
>Ga0105106_10003917_pt1 | contig 10585 bp, 7 predicted proteins | sample PPLLaktember2015_5_FD_79109 | JGI IMG/M metagenome (GOLD analysis project Ga0105106, IMG submission 79109) | Freshwater sediment microbial communities from Prairie Pothole Lake near Jamestown, North Dakota, USA - PPLs Lake P8 Core (1) Depth... | ecosystem: Environmental > Aquatic > Freshwater >... | reverse complement strand
GTATTTCCTGGAACGGCAAGAGAAATTATCCCGGTATCAAAGGAACCTTTAAGCACCCGCCTGTATGTCAGCCAGGTGCGGCGCGAATGAATTCCCATTGAAAGAACATTGACACCCTTAATATTCAATTCCGATGTTTTTAACCATTTGCGAACTGCCAGGGCGCTTGCAAGTGTCCTGTTGATCGTTGTCCTTTTGCCTGTTACTGCCACAATTGCAGAAGAGTCAATTCCAACTGAAATTAGTTTGTTCCTTATTATCTGCGGGTGTGATACATAATCGTTAACTGTTCTGTTTTTACCACCGATTGCTCCTGCATCATAAACCGAATTATACTGATACGGGATTACAATTTCTTTGTCAATAATGATTTCCTTTACGTATAAATTCCTGTCCCCCCCTACGTCTACCATATCATTTGTAAACTGTATAGCGATTGAATCGATTTCATCCAGCGACCCATGCCAGTTTATAGCGAAACTTGACGGGAATTCATCGGCATTGAAATCATCAATAAGGGAGTCATTTACATAAAAGTTGAAGTGAGCTTTGTAAATGCCGCCCATTTCACTGTGTGCAGTTACTTCAATGGTATGATCAGGAAGATTCTCTTTCCGGGGACCCTGAAATTCGGGATAGAATATAAGGAAACCGTTCATTGCCACCTGACAGAATTCCAATTCCGATGCTTGTACCCCTGCAGTCACTATAAGATCATAATTCCCGTTTTGAGCCTCCTCCCCAGCTATTCCGATAACGGCGTCAGGAAGCCATCCTTCAATAATCATCAAATTTGCATCCACTTTATGTGATTGGGATAAATAGCGGGGCAGATTTGTATTGTAAACCATATATAATATTGAAAATCCGGAGAGGATAAACAGAATTATGACGATTATCAGTAACCTCTTTTTCAAAACAATAATAATTGGAATAAGTTTACAAGTATAGCAAATGAAAATCTAAAATAATCTTTTCGATCCGCATATACTCAAAAAGGTTATAAAACATATTTATTTTCCCGAATAATTGAATCAGGAATATAACGTTATAAGTTCAATGAGGATATTAATAAATCCTGAACAGGAAATAATAAGTTAAAGAAAATCATGTTTAAAGTTTTTACCATGGGGGTAAAAACAGAGATACAGATGGTAAATTTTGTCTAAAGATCAGGAGGTCAAACAGAAGAAAAGAATGGATGGTGATTAACAGTTGATAACAACATTTGTACCGGTCTGAAAACCAGCCCAATTTGTACGAATCCATGGCGGAGGGTTTCTGTATTCAAAACAACCATTTATTTCTGAAATTAGTCAGATCATCAAAAATTAGAGTCCGGTAGAACCTTTTTACTTATTTTTGCATGATCTGAAAAACCTGGTCTTCCTCTTTTCAGGGCCTTATATTAAGCAGCTATCAGGCAGGGGAGGTATTAAAATCTGTTTGCGGCTTGTTGTCCAATTATGTGACTGACCAGGCGAAGCTGTATAAAAACGGGAAATTTCAGTCAGTCAAAATCCTATTATCCGGAAGGGTTACTTTTAAAAATTACTTTAAATGACCAAATATATCTCACAGGCGAAGAGCACTTTAGGTAATTTCTTTACGAGGGGCCCGGAACGTAGCATAAAAGCAAAGAAGAACATACTTGCTTCAATTCTGATAAAGGGAGGCAGTATCGGTATCAGCCTCCTTTTAGTACCTCTGACAATCAATTATGTGAATCCTTCAAGATATGGTATCTGGCTTACATTGAGCTCGATCGTGGCATGGTTAAGTTTCTTTGACATAGGTCTTTCCCAGGGATTACGAAATAAGTTCGCTGAAGCGAAGGCAAAAAATGATGATTCGCTTGCACAGATATATGTCAGCACAACTTATGCCTTACTTGGCATCATATTTCTGGCAATCTGGATTTTGTTCCTGGTTTTTAATAATTTCCTTGACTGGTCCAAAATCCTGAATGTTGAGAGCAGCATGCAATCAGAGGTTTCTATCCTTGCCATAATTGTTTTCACTTACTTCTGTTGTTCTTTTGTTCTGAAAATAATCAGCACAATTTTACTGGCCGATCAACAACCGGCAAAATCTTCATTAATTGACCTGCTTGGGCAGATCTTTTCATTGATCTTAATTATAATTCTTGTTAAAACAACTGAAGGTTCGCTTCTAAAGCTTGGGATTGCGTTGTGTCTATCGCCGCTCCTTGTTTTGATTGGGGCCAACACGCTGTTGTTTAGTGGAGATTATAGAAAGTACAGGCCGGTAATTTCCAGGGTTAGATTTGAACATGTAAAAGACTTATTCAACCTTGGCATAATATTCTTTTTTATACAGTTTGCCAATATAATACAGTTTCAGACTGCAAATATTATTATTGCCAGAAATTTTGGAACATATGATGTAACTTCATACAACATCGTTTATAAATATTTTGCAATCCTTAACATGGTCTTTACAATATTTCTGACACCGTTCTGGTCAGCTTCAACAGACGCATTCTATAAAAATGATATTGCCTGGATAAAAAATGGTATTAAAAAGTACAATCAGTTGAACATCCTGTTGGTGGTAGCAGGGATACTAATGCTTATTTTCTCAAGTGACATTTACCGACTCTGGTTGGGTGAAGGAAAGGTCGAAATTAGCTTTTCACTCTCCCTATTCGGTTTTTTGTTTTTTAATACCTCCATCTTTGGTGGGAAATATGTAAGCTTTCTGAATGGTATAAGTGCTCTTCGAATTCAATTTATTTCATCACTGATAACCCCTTTGCTTTATATTGGTGTGGCATTACTTTTAATTAAACATTTCAGGCTTGGAGTCTATTCCTTGTTTATTGCTTCGATTATTTCCAATTTTAATACTTTTGTTTTAGCGCCAATTCAATATAATCAGATAATTAATAAAGGTAAAAAAGGTATCTGGGTTAAATAATTTATAGGGAACTTCAATTAAAAATCTGATCTGAATGAATTCAGGTAATTTAAAGGTAAAGGTAAAACGGAAGATATGGGATTCGATTAAAGACCATTTCTATTGTGAAAGATTAAATGATTCAGCCATTTTACTTAACTTAAATTGTAGCGGAGACAAGGAACAGAAGAGAGTTTTGATTTGTTATCTGACATACGGCTACTTTATTAATGTTGACAGCAAATCTCTAAGAAGAACACAACCTTTTGAAATATTCAAAATTGTTGCCGCTTTTTCAGAACTGGGTTATTCAGTTGACTTGATTGGTTGTAATGACTTGAAAGCTATTGACATAGTAAAGCACCGGGAATATGACCTGATATTCGGTTTTGGCGAAACCTTTTACCGGATGACAAATCTGTTAGGTGATACAAAGTCAATCCTTTATATGACAGAGAACCATCCGGAGTTCTCATATGAACAGGAAATGAAAAGACTCGATTATTTTCATGAAAGGCATGGAAAGAAATTGAAAATTACAAGAAGCGGCAAGTTTTATAAGATCCATCATCTTCAGAAAAAATATTCACAGGTATTAACAATGGGTGAAACATACCTTCTGAAAAATCAATACATGAATCCGTTTTTCATATTTCCCACAGGTTTGATAAATCCCGACTATCATTTTCAGGAAAAGGACCATCTGAAATCGAGGCTAAATTTCCTTTGGCTGGGTGGGACCGGAGCAGTTCATAAAGGGTTGGATCTGTTGCTTGATGTTTTCAGCAATCGGGATGATGCAACTCTTTACATTTGCGGACTGAACAAAATGGATAGGAAACTACTCGAGGTTCCAAACAGGAGAAACATTTTCGAGCACGGTTTTATCGACATAAAATCAGAAATATTCCTTGAAATTGTGGGGAAATGCTCTTTTCTTATACTCCCGTCATGCTCAGAAGCCAGTTCAACATCGGTAACCACCGGAATGTTGCACGGATTGATCCCTGTTGTAATGAAAGATTCAGGTTTTAATCGCCTGGATACCAATGCGATCTTTCTTGATGATTTTAAGATCGAGTATCTTGACTTTAAGATTGGCGAACTTATTACTTATGATCCGGAAAAATTGGCAATGCTAAGCCGTCAAATTTTTAAATTTGCAAGAAACAATTTTACACTTCAGGTTTTCGAAAGAAATTTTAAAGCGATCCTGGGTGATATCATGAAAAGCGAGAACTTATACTTATAATCTGTGTGGACAAAAGTTCCGGGAGAATTAATAACTTTTGAACTATGAATAATCCTTCGGTAAGCGAGAAATTTGACATTGACCACAGGGAGAAGGTGATCCTTAATCTTTTCTGGATTGGATTTATTATTTATACATCAGCTTTTGCGCTTTCCACAACAACACAGGTTAATTATGTAGTCTGTAACATCTTACAGGTATTGGGGATGTTCATCTTTATTCCATCTGCATTCTTACTGATCAGATTTAAAATTGAGAACTCCTACCTGAGAACGCTTTTTATCTTGTATTGTCTTTGGATCGCTGGAGTAATTATCAGAGGATTTCTATTTGATTATGACTTCATTAAATTGATGCTATTCAATGCCTATGAATCGGTTTTCATATACCTGGCACCTCTGATACTATTGTTTCCAAAAAAGCTTCATTACATCAAAATACTTTTTAATGTTATTATTGTTGCGGGTTTGATATATGTTGCTTTCGACTTGATTTTTATAAAGAACCTCCTGATAAACTATGATATAAAGAACAGCCAGGCAATCGTTGAATATTTTTCCAAAACTCTGAGCATACCATGTGGTTTTGTTCTGCTTACATATATTTACCATAGCCGGAACCGGAACTTCATTGCTTTATCTCTCATAATACTGACCTTCCTGTTAGCACTTATCAGAGCTCGCAGGGGTCTGGCTTTTATGGCAATGTGTCCATTAGTAGCCTCTTATTTTGTTTACTGGGTCTATTCGAACAACAAATCTTTAAAACTGGTCTTTCCTTTAGGCTTGTTTATATTAATGGCTGCCGGAATTGCGTATTCACAGTCAATTATTACTTTCCTCGGCGAAAACAGTACAACGAGTTGGTTTCTTGACCGATTAACACAGGACACAAGAAATGAAGTTGAGCAATATTTCTATATGGATTTGAAACCCAGGGACTGGGCAATAGGAAAAGGAATAAACGGACAGTATTATTGCCCCGGCGTAGTTGACGGAGAGGGCAGGGTGTCGATCTTCAGAAGGGGCATTGAAACCGATTATCTTACAATCATTCTAAAGGGCGGCATCATCAGTCTGGCCTTAATGATGCTCATTTCGGTCCCTGCGATTATTAAGGGTTTGTTCACCTCCAAAAACATGCTTTCAAAAGCTGCCGCAATCTGGATTTTATTCTATCTGATTGATCTGTATCCGGTACCCGTAACTACATTTACTTTAAACTATCTGATGGTTTGGATCTCTATAGGTATTTGTTACTCTGAAGAGATTAGTAACTTATCAGATAGTGAAATAACGGACTATTTCCGTTACAAAGCTGAGGCGATCAGCCATTCACCTTAAATTTCAAAGTAACTTCGCAGGCAAAAAAAATTCTAATTAAGTATTTTCAACTTTCCTGTCCCGACATGGGTTATGTTTAAAAGACTTTAATAAGACAAACATTCTAATTTCGTTATCAAAAAAATGTCCTTCCCAAACGTCTTAATTTTTGGTCAGCCATTTAATAATTATTCCGGTGGTGGGATCACATTAACAAATCTTTTTAAAGGCTGGCCGAACGATAAAATTGCCGTTGCCTACATCGGACATGGGCTTGCAAATGTTACAACCGATGTTTGCGATACTTACTATCAGCTGGGGAGGGATGAGCGTAAATGGCTGTTCCCGTTCAATCTGATCCAGAGAGATTTCCCCTCAGGACTGAAAACGATTAACCCGCATAAGGCAGCACCGGTCAATTCTATTCAGAAAGGATTGAGATATAAGCTTGTCAACCATTTCTTCTATCCATTCCTGGAATGGATCGGTATTTTTCATTTTGCATCGGGTATTTCATTGTCAGAAAGGCTAAAAGACTGGCTGAATGAATATAAACCGGAAGTGCTGTATCTTCAGGTCTCTAACAGGGAGGAGATATTTTTTGCGGAAGAATTGATAGATTATCTGAAACTGCCGGTTGTCATACACATGATGGATGATTGGCCTTCAACAATCAGTAACAAAGGACTTTTCAGGAATTTTTGGAAAAGAAAGATCGACAGGGAATTCAAACAATTGCTAGGCAGGATCAATATACATTTAAGTATAAGCGATGCCATGTCGGATGAATATAGGAAGAGATATAAAATTAAGTTTAAAGCATTTCATAATCCAATCGAAACAAAACTATGGCTTCCGCATACGAAAAAGAATTTTGAATTACACAAAGACTTTGTTAAAATCCTTTATTCGGGGCGCATTGGCATTGGGATAGCAGAGTCATTAATAGAAGTTGCTTCTGCATTGGAGGAAATCAATCGTGAAGAGTTGAAAATAAGGCTCTTTATTCAGACACCCACTAAGGAAACAGGGATCTTATCCCGACTTCAGAAATTTGATTGTGTGGTAATTAATCCATTCGTAAGCCTGGAACAACTGCCTGAGATATTTTCTGAAGCCGATATACTTTTGCTGGCAAATGATTTCAACAGGGAGGGCATTGATTATCTGAAACTTTCAATGCCGACCAAGGCATCTGAATATATGGTTTCAGGAACCCCAGTACTGGTTTATTCACCTGAGGAAACAGCCGTTTCAGGATTCTTCATGAGAAATAAATGCGGCGTTTGTGTTACAAAGCATGATAAAAAAGAACTGATCGTGGCAATTAAGAATCTTGCCGGAAACGAAGATTACAGAAAGAAAGTAAGTCAGAATGCTGTGGAATACGCAAAAGAAAAATTTGATTCGTTAAAAGTGCGCGAGGAATTTCAAAATATGATAATAAGCTTAAAATAAACCTAAATATTATGTTCACTAACAAGACACTTTTAATTACCGGGGGTACTGGTTCGTTCGGTAACGCAGTACTTCGCCGGTTTCTGGATACCGAAATTAAAGAAGTCCGCATTTTCAGCCGGGATGAGAAGAAACAGGATGATATGCGCCAGCTTTACCAAAACCCGAAGATTAAATATTATATTGGAGATGTCAGGAGTACTGAAAGCATAAACAGTGCAATGAAAGGCGTTGATTTTGTATTCCATGCTGCTGCCCTGAAACAGGTACCATCCTGTGAATTCTTTCCGACAGAAGCCGTCAGAACAAATGTCCTGGGATGCGAAAATGTTCTGAATGCTGCTCTTGAGCACAAAGTCAGCAGGGTGATTGTGTTGAGTACCGATAAAGCTGTTTACCCGATCAATGCCATGGGTATGTCGAAGGCTCTCAGTGAAAAAGTGATGATTGCAAAATCGCGGAGCCTCAATGGCTCCGGAATGGTATTCTGTGGAACCAGGTACGGGAATGTCATGGCTTCGCGTGGATCAGTAATACCATTGTTTGTAGATCAGATAAAAAAAGGGGGTCCGGTAACAGTGACCGATCCGGACATGACCAGGTTCATGATGACGCTTGACGGGGCCGTAGATCTTGTCATCTTTGCCTTCCGGAATGGTAACCCCGGTGATATTTTTGTCCAGAAATCCCCTGCGTCAACAATCGGTGTTCTCGCAAATGCCCTGTTGGAATTGTACAGGACGGAAATCCCTCTGAAGATAATAGGAACAAGACATGGTGAAAAACTATATGAAACACTTGTGAATAGAGAAGAAATGGTCAAAGCACAGGATATGGGCAACTATTTCAGGATTCCTGCAGATACAAGAGACCTCAATTATAACAGATATTTTATAGAGGGGGAAGCACAGATTTCCCAAATAGAGGATTACACTTCGCACAATACTTACAGGATGAACCTTGAAGAAACAAAAGATCTGCTGATGAAACTTGATTTCATAAGGGAAGATATTGGAAAAATAAACTGAAAATTGGAAGAATTCAGCCGATAGTCAAAATAAGATGACTAAATCAAATGAACGGACCAAATTGGATTTATTCGTTGAAATCCTGAAAGATCCGGATCGGAAGCCACTATTGAGGATGATTTATGAGACTTTCTATCTGTTTCTTATTTATAAAGAAGTACCTGTTCATTATTTCAGCAGATATCTTTTTAAAAAGGATGTATCTAATATCAGAGATTATTTACCTAATAAATTTTTAGGTGAAAAACTTATTCACCTTTTTAATGACAATAGAGTCAAGGAGGTATTAGACAATAAATTGTATTTCGACCTTTTTTACCGCCAGTTTAACGTGAATCTTCCAAAAATCGTAATGTACAATCACAGAAAGATATTTATAGCCGGTGATAAAACATTGGAAGTAAAAAATTCTCATGATTTTAAGTTCCTGCTTGGGACTGTATTTAAACTAAATCCTCAGTGGGAATCGATTATGGTAAAGAAAACATACGCGAGTTCAAGCGGGAAGAATATTTACAAGTTGTTTTTGTATCAGCTTGAATCAAATCCTGAAATAGTCAATGAAATATATTCTGAGGTTATCAAATCGGAATTTTTGTTTCAGGAAACAATAAGGCAGCATCCCGATTTGGAAAAACTTAATCCTGCATGCCTGAATAGTATACGGATCGATACATTTACTGACATTGACGGGGAAGTAGGCATAATGTCTGCATACTTGAGGATGAGTATGAACAATAATCATGTGGATAATATCAGTTCGGGAGGGTGTTTGGTTGGAATAGTACTTCAGACTGGCCGGCTGAAGAAATTCGGGTATTCAACACTGCAAAGACTGGGTGTAAAAATATTGACAGAACATCCGGTAACTAAAACTGTCTTTGAGAATTTTAGTATTCCGTTTTTTCCTCAGGTTCAGTCACTGGTATTAAATGCAGCAAGCCTCATGCCTGGGTTGCGTTTGGTCGGATGGGATGTGGCCATTTCAGAATCCGGACCCGTGCTGATAGAAGGGAATTCGGATTATGCAATGTCCGGAAATGATTTCTCATATGGAGGATATCTGTCCAATCCGACTTTCAGGAAAGTTCTGAATGAGATCAATTATCTTTGAATTTCCAATCCGATAAGTCAGGTTGTAATTAAGTTTAGCTGACGCCAACAAATAAGACGTGTAGAGCATTGTTACCCAGATATTTATGGCCTCAGATAAATCACAAAACCAGTATATATTAATTACTTCCATGAATTTCCCGGATGGAGGTGCAGGGGGAACATATCTCAACCTTTTTTGCCGCGGATTGAAAAACAATGGAAGATCCGTCAGGGTACTGCTGCTTAAAGGACATGCCTTTGGAAACTACGTTTATAATGGTCCAAAAAGAAATAAAACCCCGGAAGGTGTCCCATATACCTACCTTGGTTTTAAACAAAGACCAAATAACAAATCGCTCAAGATAATTGATGAATTTGTAAGCTTTTGCCGTTTGATTATTTTTCTGTTTTCCCTGGTTGGTAAGGGTAAAACTACCAGAATTCTGGTCTATAACAGCGATTTGCTCTTTAATATTCCAATTCATTTCGCCTCGAAAATATTCAGATTTAAGATTATAAAATTTGTTGCTGAAATCATTGACAGATCAGAATTCCCGGACTCATTTTTTGGAAAAGTCAAGAGGTTTGGATATATTTTCAACTATAAGTATTTAAACAGATCGGCAAATAAAATAATTGTATTCAGCAGTTATTTAAAAGATGAATACATCAGGATGGGGTTTAAAGGGAACAATATAATTGTTCAGCCAAATCTGACTGATTTTGACTTCTGGGAACCAGACAGTGTTGAGCTTAAGTATAAACTCGGATACAGTGGTGCACCGTATTTAAAAGATGGCTTGTCTGACTTATTCATGGCTATCAGTTTGTTGAAGGGAAGCAACTTAAAAATTAACTTACTGGTAATAGGTGATGCTACCTTTGGGGAAAGCTTAATCCCAGCGTTGAAAGCTGAATGTCAGAAACTGGGAATTGGAGATAATGTTGCCTATACAGGTCTGGTTGAATCGTCAAAAGTGAAAAGTTACCTGTCAGAATGCAGAATCCTTACAATAACCCGCCCCTCAACTGTCCAGACAAAGGCCGGATTCCCTACAAAACTGGGCGAGTACTTTGCTACCAAAAAGCCGGTTCTTGCAACAAATTTTGGTGACATGGCAAAATATTTTACTGATGGCCGGGACATCGTAATGGCTGAATGCGGAAATCCTGATTCAATCGCACGAAAAATTTTATGGATGCTTCAAAACGAAGACGAACTGGAGTCAATTTCGAAAAGAGGTTATGAAAGAGCCAGGGAACTTCTGGAGTACAATAAATCTGTGAACAGGATTATAAATTCGCTGGAGATAAAACATGCAAATTAATCTTACTGCCGGAGAACTGGCCGGGTTACAACTTAATCTGTTATTATTTTAATTAGATTTATCGATCTGAATGAAAAGACTTGTCATACTGACTGACGAAGATTCGGAATTCCTTGTATCCAAGACTGACTTTAAAAATTATACCTCAATGGATATCGGGAAAATTGTAAAATATTTTACCTC
>Ga0105106_10003915_pt1 | contig 10588 bp, 7 predicted proteins | sample PPLLaktember2015_5_FD_79109 | JGI IMG/M metagenome (GOLD analysis project Ga0105106, IMG submission 79109) | Freshwater sediment microbial communities from Prairie Pothole Lake near Jamestown, North Dakota, USA - PPLs Lake P8 Core (1) Depth... | ecosystem: Environmental > Aquatic > Freshwater >... | reverse complement strand
TGATCAGGTTCGACAGCAGTCTGTTGCGTACTTTGCCAACATATTCTATCCTTACAGTATCTGATTTTATTATCCCGCGCGTTGCATACACCTTCCTGTCGATAACAAACTCACGTTTCCCGGGCCGGGTATCTTTTGTTTCTCCATACTGCGCTGGGAACAGGAGACCCTTAAAATCGTTCCCGGAAGGACTGATCTTTTTCGAAATCACATCTGAAATTTTGATTTTATATTTGCTCCCCTCGGGTATTGTGATCAGCCTGGTTAAAACAGGGTATTCCGGTTTGCCGGGATCGGCCGAAGGAGAGTGACCCGGAATGCTTATCCTGTAGTAAGGTACGTTAGCTTCACTTAAACCCTCAATATTTAACTCTGATAATGAATAATTTATGATAATTGATTGACTTCCGGTCAGGACATTGCTCTCCTGCAAATCACCATTGAACCGGTATTTGAAGCTTTTTCCTGCCTGCCCGAATGCAGATAATGAAAGGATCAGGAAAACAATTAATATTTTAACCTGCTTGTTTTTCCCTAAATACATCAATGTTAATAAATTAACACTGTAACCTAAATTCTGCCGGAAAGGTATTCAAAATTTCAATACTTAGCAATTCCTTCAGATCAATTAATAGTGTGTCAATATTAACAATCAGAAGAAGATAAAGGTTAAAGACTAATTAAGGAATTATTAACATTCCGGGAAAGTTTTCACAATCATTGATAAAACATAATTTTGTATATTGTAATCTTTAAAATGGTGATTTGAATCGGATTTAATAGATTGAATATGAAATATTTATGTTTATTAATATTGATTACTGCCATGAAATTTCCGGTTTTTCCACAAAATTTACCTGCATCTGATGTGATCAGAACTACTGCAGGTGATGTTGAAATGCACTTCATCGGACACGGTTCGCTTATGTTCAAGATTGATGATTATGTGATCCATATTGATCCGGTGAAAAGCTCAGGAAGCTATGATAAACTACCAAAAGCCGATCTGATCCTGATAACTCACGAACATTATGACCACCTTGATGTGGACCTGATCAGGGAGCTCTGGAAACCGGGTGCCGTCATGCTCTGCAATGCAAATTCAGCGTCGAAGGTGCCGGGGGCACAGATTATGAAGGCGGGAGATATTAAAAAGGTTAACAATATAAGCATTGAAGCCATGCCTGCCTACAACATTGTAAATGAACGGTCGAAAGGCCAGCCATTTCATCCCAAGGGAGTTGGTAACGGATATATCCTCTCAATCGGTGATAAAAAGTTTTATGTTGCAGGTGATACCGAAAATACACCTGAAATGAGGGCGTTGAAGGAAATAAATGTAGCCTTCCTTCCGATGAACCTTCCGTATACTATGGATCCACAGATGGTGGCTGATGCAGCCAGGGCTTTCAAGCCTGAAATTCTCTATCCATACCATTTTGGGGATACCAAGACAGACGAAATTGTGAGGTTGTTAAAAGGCACAGATATTGAAGTTAGAATCAGGAATTTAAACTAAACCATTTTATGAAGATTTTAAGCAGAAGAGGATTTCTAAAGACGGGAATTACGGGAGCTGCCGGTGTAGCATTATCTCCCGCCGTATTAAGGGCATCAACACAGGATAATATCATCTACCGGACACTTGGGAAAACAGGTATGAAGGTCCCGGTTATCAGCTTTGGAGTTATGAGATCTGATAATCAGAGCCTGTGCAAAGCTGCCTACGACAAAGGAATCAGGCTGTTTGATACCGCAAACGGATACCAGAATGGCAATAATGAAACCATGCTCGGCAACCTGTTCAAAGAGTATCCCAGAAACTCATTCTATCTTGCGACTAAGGTTAAAGCTGCAGGCGTCGACAGGGAAGGAAAGCCGTCATCCGAAACGACTGCGGAAGATTTCCTGTCGAAATTCAATACCAGCCTTTCACGGCTGCAAATGGATTACGTTGATATTCTGTATGTTCATGATATCAGCAATCCTGAATATCTTGAATACAAACCGATTCTGAATGCTGTAAAAAAGCTTAAGAAGGATGGGAAGGTAAAGTTTATCGGATTCTCAACCCACAGGAATGAAGCCTCTGTGATTGATGCCGCTTCTTCCATGGAAGATTGGGATGTTATTCTGACTTCGTACAATTTTCAGCAGGCATACAGGAAGGAGCTTGATGCAGCAGTTAAAAAAGCTTCAGCTGCCGGAATCGGGATCGTGGCTATGAAAACCCTCGCAGGCGGCGGTTTCCTTGACAAGGAAAAGACCAGGCCAATAAATACGACGGCAGCCATTAAATGGGTTCTTTCAAATCCTGATATCCATACAACAATCCCCGGGATGACCGCCTTTGACCAACTTGATCTCAATGTTAAACTACTCACCGATATCACCCTGACCGAACAGGAAAGGAAGGATATCCTCATTGCCGGAGCACAGCCCGGATTGTTTTGTTCAGGATGCCGCGAATGCATTCCTGCATGCCCTGCGAAACTTCCTGTGCCTGATCTTATGAGGGCTTATATGTATGCATACGGCTATTCTGATACTTCGCAGGCATATTCACTATTGTCGGAACTGGGCACCGGCAGCGATCCTTGCAAAAACTGCACAGGCGGATGCAGTGTTAAATGCTCCAGGAACTTCAACGTAAGGGAAAAGATCAATGATATCTCACGGCTCGTCAATGTGCCTGCCGATTTTCTGGCGTAACAATTTATAAGGATAAAATCTGGAAACCATGAAGAGCAAAATCCTGACATTCTTGTTAATCAGCGTTTTTCCGGCATTGACCACAGCCCAGGATATTGTGTTTCCGGCGCTGTCAGGATTCAGGATAAAAACCAGTTACCCTGTCTACACACCGGATAACCTCTGGGATTTTATAAACGGGGCCGCTGACACTTACCTTTCATATGGATTTGTCGACCTGCATGTTGCCGAGTATAAAAAGCTAAAAGACGTGATCAAGCTTGAATTGTACAGGCACAGCGATAACATCAATGCATTTGGCGTCTATTCTTCCGAGCGTTCTCCTTCATTCACCTTCAGGGAACTTGGGAGCCAGGGCTACGTTGCTGATGGAGCCATTAATTTCTTTAAGGGAAATTACTACGTCAAGATAAAAACCTACTCAAAAAAAGCCAAGACCCTGCAGGCAGCAGAGTTGCTGGCTTCCAGGGTTGAAGCCATGCTTGAAGGAGGGAATGGAATGCCGGCAATGCTCTCGAAATTCCCCGGTGAAGGAAGGAAATTGAATGAAGAAACATATATCAACGAGAATGTTTTGGGACACAGTTTCTTAAGCAATGCATTCAAAGCGCTCTACGAAGTAGGACCGGATAATTTTTCGATTTTCATTATCCAGTGCAGTTCGCCGGAAGCAGGCACCAAAACAGTTAATACATACGTGGCTTCTACAGGTATTGATCCCGTTAGTTCGGGTGAGGGAAAATATGTATTGTCCGACGGATACAACGGAACTATATTTCTTGCCGGCAAGGACGACAGGATTGTTATAATCTCGGGCCTCGCTAAGGATCAGGCCGACCTTGCTGATAAATATGCTTCCGAGATCCTCGAATAAAGGGTTGCTGTTATCTTAAAGGTTCCGCGCTGTCAGCCATGTTTACGACTGATATGAACAATAATTGGGCGAGATCCTCCATTATTTCCGGCTTTATTATATCAATATTATCCATGGGAACATGGTAATAATTTACAGAACCGAAGGTTGAAAAACTTAATGAAGGAACTCCGGCGCTCAGAAAAATTGATGCATCGAGGCGCGGCCTTCCAAGGTTGGGGAACGTATTTGCCGTAAGGTTCCTGTGAATATACTTTTTGTTTGCGTCCTCAACATATGACCATATTGCGGGAAAATCGCGTCCTGCCGTTGCTGAGATTGATGTACCGATACCAACTCCATCCATATTCAGTAAGATGCTTTTTTCCAGGGGCACTGCCGGATCTTTAACATATGCTTTCGATCCCAGTAATGCCTGCTCTTCCGATCCGAAAGCAATGAAGACAACTGACCTTTTTAAATGTATTTTGCTCAGCGACAATGCCCTGGCAACACCCATCATGACCGCAACAGCAGAAGCATTATCATTTGCTCCGGGAATTATCTCATAGCACTTTCCAAGGTGGTCAAGATGTGCCCCGATTATAATTGCCTCCCTGCTTAACTCAGGATCAGACCCTTTGATCAATCCGATTATATTGCTCCCCTTTCCGCCGGGGAAGTGACTTGTACTCATCCTGATCGTGACTATCTTTCCCGTGGGAAAAGAAGCAGGCTTCAATGTCGAATTGATCCTTTTTACAACTTCGTTATGCCCTGTCTTCATGCCTGAAAAGATATCATTAACAACGGAATCACCAACATGGACATAGATCAGTTTTTCGTTATATGAATTGTTTGGATTTGCGATCGGCCCGTAGTTATAAAGCATCCCGATAGCACCATGCTTTACCGCATTCTCAAGCTTGTGCTGGTGAAATGAATACTCGTACCAGGGAGTGAATTTCTCAGCACCTGCTCCCGGAGAGACAGGTGCTTCCCTTTCAATAAGGACAATCTTGCCCCTGACATCTATTCCTGCATAGTCGTCATATCCGAGCTCAGGGGCGGTAATGCCGTAACCGGCATAGACCACTTCAGCAGTTGCTTCCCCATCGCCTGAAGTTGACCCCGGCATAAATTCCGAGATATATTTATAGCGTTTAAGGATGGCGCCATCCTTTTTGACCGGAATATGGAGCGCTACTGCACAATCAGGCCCGACAAGTGTGTATGGAACATCAAACCATTGAAACCAGGTGCCGTTTTCACCGGCCGGGTTGATACCCCATTCCTCAAATTCTCCGGCAAGCCATTCGGCACATGCCTGGTATTCCGGAGTCCCTGTCAGTCTCCCCTGGTATTTATCATCACACTGGATTTTCACATATTCGAGAAGATCGTGACTTGAGATGGAATGCATGGCATTAAGGACTGCAGCATCCCCGGATTCCTGTCCGTAGGTTGAAGAAACCATGCATAGCGGCAAAAGAAGGACTAAGACTCTTTTCATTAAATTGTTGATATATTAAACTTGTTTTTAGCTGGGTGAAATGCCGGATCCTCAATAGAGGTACCTGTGACAATCTGAACAGTTTGCCTCCTTCCAGGCTGTACCAATATCTATGGGATGAATGAATTCCAGGGTATCCCTGACATTGGTAAAGGTCATCGATGCGGGTTTACCCTGTCCGGTAATCGTATGGCAGAGATTGCAGTCACGCGTAATGGTACGGCCATTTTCTGACTTGAAGACATCGTTGTGGCATCTGAAACACCCTTCCGATTCGAGGTGTCCGATGTGGTCAGGATAAGCATCATATGTAACCTTCATCGCAGGAAATGTATTCTGCGAATATGCCTTCTGTATCGCACTCACCGATTTGTTAAACATTTCACTGTTAGCTGTTACAAATCCGCTGTAGTCGAATTTGTAAAAATCCGTCAGACTCCCGTGGATAATCGCCAGGGCGCTGTCTTTATCGCTGAAGGTTGCTTTCAGTATATCCATCGCTGTTTTCTTAATGAATGGGATCTCCCTTGAGACTTCTCCGGAAAGAAGGGCCTTATCAATGTACACGGGCGGGGAATCGAAATTGTGAGTCGGTCGGTTGTGGCAATCTATGCAATCCATTGTCCTGGGCGTGCTTGTTGAAATTTCTTCTTCACTTAACGGGAAGTCCGGATTGCTGTAAACATAGGTTTCACCGGTAACTTTATCGGTGTATTTGACGTATGTGATAATCTCCCTTTTGTCTTCGAAAGATATATATTCAATACTTACTGATGGATTGATGTGCCAGTGAATTCCTTCGCTGAATCCCAGGCCGCTGTATTCAGGCCCTGTTTTCATCTGGAGCATCACATCCCATTCTGAATTCAGGGAATCGGTCAGAAAATACTTATTTGTGTGCAATGACCGCGGATAGAATTTTTCAGGCCAGTGGCACGTTTCGCATGTTTCCCTTGCCGGACGCAGATCATTCAATGGAGTACCGATCGGGGAGGGGTATGTTTTGGCAATAACCGCAAAAACCTGTTGAAGTCCCGATAATTTCGACTTGACATACCAGGATGCCCCGGATCCGACGTGGCAATCGACGCAGGTGACGTTTGCATGAGGGGAATTCTGGTAAGCAGTGTATTCAGGTTCCATGACCTTATGACACAATGTACCGCAAAACTCAACGGATTCAGTCAGATGATAGGCTTCAAAACTGCCAAGTGTTGACAGGAATAAAAATACAATTGTACCGATTGTAAATAATATGAATGTGTTTTTCTGCCTGCGATTGTTAAGATCTATAACGGGAAGCCTTACCGCTCCGGCAGAAAGGTTCTTCCTGATGTTTCTCCGCTTTGCTGACATTCCCAGGGGGATCAGGATCAGGCCAAACAGAAGAAAGCCGGGAAGTATTACGTAAATGAAAAGACCCAGGTTTGTGCTTCCCTGGTCAAAGATCGTTGAGATAATGAACAGCAGGATTATCAGGATAAAATTTATACCTGCAATAATTGAACCAATAATTGTAAGCCAGTTTTTTGAAGATTGTGGTATTTTCATGGTTCTTGCTTTTATTGATTTAAGTATCTATCAGCTCGGCGATCGTGTTCCTTAATTGACTGTAGGAATTAACGACTTTCAGGTCGCTGTGATCGTTTATTACATTCTGCGGCGGTTTGTACAGTATACCAAGTTCTGCCTGACGCAGCATCGAAATATCATTATAGGAATCTCCGATGGCAATAACTTTATAATTAAGGGCTTGTATCGATTCCACAACTTTCCTCTTGGCATCCGGCTGGCGCAGGTTGAAATCAGTAATGTTCCCATCCTTGTCAATTGTGAGGTGATGGCAGAAAAGCACCGGCCATCCCATCTTTTCAAGAAGCGGATCAGCAAATTCCCTGAATGTATCCGAAACGACAATCATTTGCAAACGTCCATGAAGCCAATTTATGAAGTCCAGTGCACCCGGCATGAGTTCGATAAGAGATATTACCTTCTGTATATCACTGATCGTGATCCCATGTTGCTTAAGAATCTCAAGTCTCCTGGTCATCAGGGCATTATAATCACTTATATCCCGCGTTGTAAGTTTCAACTCATCGATCCCGGTCCATCTTGCAACATTTATCCATACTTCCGGCACGAGAACCCCTTCAAGATCAGAACAAACAATGTACATTTTATTGGATTTCTTTTATGTTAGTAATTATTAAAAAGGTAGCTTTTGAAAACTTCATAATTATTTCCTAAAGATATATATTCTTCCTTTTTACCTTCCATTTTTATCAGCGAATCAGGCAAATCGGGTAATATATTTATAACCTTTTTGATCTCTTCCCCGAATTTCGCCGGATGGGCGGTCTCCAGCGAGATACACAGAAATTTTTCTCTCAGGTAATCAGGCTGATGTTTCAGGAAAGCCATCAACCCATTCCAGGCCACAGCGCCGTGAGGCTCGAGCAGTAATCTGAATTGCCTGTAGCACTGTGCAATTGTCTCCATGGTTTCCTGATCCGAAACACTTTTTGAGAAGAAGTCCTTCCTCATCCTGGACAGATCAGGGGTTTTGGTAATTGTACCTTCTTCATCCATTGTACCATTGTAGAGGGCGATGATGCGGGCCAGATTGCTTGGATGCCCGACATTCATCGCGCTTGAAATGCAGTTCATCGACGGTTTTATTGTACTGTACTGACCTGTTTCAAGGAATTGCGGAACTTCATTGTTTTCATTGGTTGCTATGACAAATTTCTTTACCGGCAATCCCATCTCCCTGGCTATGAGTCCGCCTGCGAGGTTGCCGAAGTTTCCGCAGGGAACACTGAACACAGCCTGTTCATCTGTTTTTACCGATAACCTCGACCATGCCCAGAAATAATAGATCGACTGGGGGAGAAGCCTCCCGATGTTTATTGAATTTGCAGATGAAAGCCTTAACTCCGATAAATCGGGGTCCATAAAAGCTTTTTTTACCAGGTTCTGACAATCATCAAACTTTCCTTCGATTTCAATTATCCTGATGTTCCTGTGAAGAGTGGTCATCTGTTTCCTCTGCATATCAGTCACTTCTCCGGCAGGGAAAAGAATAACTACCCCGATATTCTCAAGCCCGTAGAAGGCATTTGCTACAGCGCTACCTGTATCCCCTGATGTTGCTGTCAGGATAGTAATGTGCTGATCTTCGAGACTGAGGAAATGCTGCATCATCCGTCCCATAAAAAGAGCCGCAAAATCCTTGAAGGAGGCTGTCGGTCCCTGGTCGAGCCGCATCAGATAATTTCTGCCATATACTCTCTCGACTGGAATTCTGAAGGTGTATATTTCTTCGCAGATCTTCAGAACTTCTTTTTCCTCTATCTCATTACCGATCAGCCGGCTGAGTATAATGGCGGCCATCTGCGGGTAATCCATCGAGGAAAAGGATGCAAGCTCTTCCCTGTCCAGTTTTGGCAGCACGGTCGGGAAATAGAGACCGCCGTCAGGCGCAAGACCTTTGAGAAGCGCTTCCCTGAATGATGCCCGCGGCGCTTTAAGATTTGTTGAATAATATGAATTCTTTCCTGTCAAAGCCTGGTTTTATATTTAAACGTTGACAACTCTCATTATATCGGCAAAGATTCCCGCTGCAGTCACATCAGCACCGGCTCCATACCCTTTGATGACCATCGGGAGTTCACGGTACCGCTCGGTTGTGATAAGCACAATATTATTGCTTCCCTCAAGGTCAAATGTAGGGTGCGATTGCCCGACAGTTATCAGTTCAACACTGGCCTTCCCATTCTCCATGGTTGCATAATACCTCCACTTTCTGTTCCCGGCCAGCAGTTCCTTCCTGGTCTGCTCAAATTCCGAATCATGGTCCTTCACCTTCTTATAGAAATTTTCCAGATCACCCACGAAACAATCGTCGGGGAGGAATTTTTTGACAATCACATCTTCCCTTTCTGTTTTGTATCCTGCTTCACGCGCCAGGATCATGATCTTCCTGACAACATCCGTCCCGCTAAGGTCGATCCGGGGATCGGGCTCGGAGATCCCCTTTTCCTTTGCCAGTCTTATTGCGGAACTTAATGGTAATTCGGGACTGATTGTATTGAAGATGAAATTAAGTGTTCCTGAAAGCACGGCTTCGATCCTAAGTATTTTGTCGCCGCTGACGACAAGATCGCTTATGGTTTTTATTATTGGCAGTCCGGCGCCGACAGTGGTCTCATACATAAAACGGACTCCCATCTCACTGGCAATTGATTTCAGGTGCTGATAGTATGCGTAATCTGACGAACAGGCAATTTTACTTGCAGTAACAACCGAAACGTACTTTTCAAGTATCTCACCATAAATAGCGGCTACCGATGCATTTGCAGTACAGTCGACGAATACGGAATTCCTGAGATTGAACTTAGTCATCCTGCCGACAAAAAGATCGATGTCACTTTTTTCTCCCTTCGATTCCAAAAGTTCCCTGGCATTTCCCGGAGAAACGGATTTGCTTTCAAGTAGCATCTTTCTCGAATTCATTATCCCGAGCAGGTTGATCTTGAGATTGTGTTCCTTTAACAGGAGACCATACTGTTTTTCAAGTTGCTTCACAAGGCTCGATCCAACAAACCCGGTTCCTGCAATAAAAAGGTGCAGCTCCTTATACCTTGAAAGAAAGAACCCGTCATGTATCACATTCAGGGCTTTTTTAAGGTTTTCATTCTTTATGACGACCGAGATATTCAGTTCGGAAGAGCCCTGGGCAGTTGCGATTGCGCTTATTCCGTTTCGTCCCAGAGATCTGAAAAGGGTTGCTGAAATACCGGGTGTATTTTTCATTCTTTCGCCAACGATGGCGATAATCGACAGATCCTTTTCAATAATGATATTCAGCTCTTTCCTGTAAGCAATCTCTTTCTCGAATTCACCGTTGATTGCTTCCACCGCCTTTTTTGTTTCCGCGGGGACGATCGCAAAGGTGATCGAGTATTCCGACGAAGCCTGGGTAATGAGAATTATGTTGATATTACGCTTTGCAAGGGAGCTAAAAAGCCTCATTGAGGTTCCTGTTACACCTACCATTGACGGTCCCTGGAGTGTTATCAGATCTATATGATCTATCGAAGATATGCCTTTTATCGGGCTCCTGCTCCCGTTTTTCGGGCTGTCGCTGATAAGTGTACCCTTCACATGGGGGTTGAAGGAGTTTTTAATAACAACCGGTATCTTTTGCCTGTAAACCGGGCGGAGAGTAGGGGTGTAGATAACTTTTGCGCCAAAGTGCGACAGTTCTATTGCTTCCGAATATGTCAGGTTTTCAATGGCGTATGCCTTTTCAACCTTCTTCGGATCAGCGGTCATGAAGCCGTCAGTGTCTGTCCAGATTTCAAGGACCTCCGCATTAACAGCTGCGGCTACTATTGCAGCGGTGTAATCCGATCCGCCCCGGCCAAGGGTGGTCGTTTCATTATCATGGGTGCTTGCAATGAACCCGGGTATCAGAAAGAGCCTGTTCTTCCGCAGTATCCTTTTCC
>Ga0105106_10003913_pt1 | contig 10588 bp, 5 predicted proteins | sample PPLLaktember2015_5_FD_79109 | JGI IMG/M metagenome (GOLD analysis project Ga0105106, IMG submission 79109) | Freshwater sediment microbial communities from Prairie Pothole Lake near Jamestown, North Dakota, USA - PPLs Lake P8 Core (1) Depth... | ecosystem: Environmental > Aquatic > Freshwater >... | reverse complement strand
GCCGATGAGAGGGACCCCTCCGCCGCCCGCGCCCGCAGGTCCCGGAAGACCTGGCGCTGGCGGATATCGGCGTCCTCGACCACGGCCATGAGGTCGCCTTCGGCCGATTCGACCAGGCGGCCCCGGTCGGACCCGGGCGGCCCGGGCGAGGCCGCGAGCGCCAGGTCGAGCCCCCGGCTTGAGAAAAGATCGAAGAGCCGCTCGAGGACGTCCGGGTCGACGATCCGGTCGCCGGCCGCTAACAGCAGCGAGGCGTCGGGATCGATCCCTTCGAGCGCCCGGAGGCCGGTCCGGGCCGCGTCGGCCGTGCCCGCCGCCTCGGCTTGGCGGGCGAAGATGACGTCCGGGAAGGCCCGGCGGACGGTCTCGATCACCTGGCCGGCCATCGTCCCGACGACGACGATGTGCCGCGCGACGCCGGCCCTCGAGTAGATCGCCAGGGCGCGGTTGATGGCCGGGACGCCGTCGACCGGGAAACAGACCTTGTGACAGGTCGCCGAGAGCATGCGCGAGCCCTTGCCCGCCGCGAGGACGATGCTGAACCGGGGCGCGCGGATCATGATCGCCTCATCCTTTCAAGATGATGTGGACGCCGAGGATGAGGAGGCCGACGAAGGCCCAGCCGGCCAGGAAGCCGAGCGCTCCGACCAGCGTCGGCTTGGGGACCTCGAGGTCGGGGTGCTTGAATAGGACGTTCCGCGGCGCCGGCGGCGTTCCCGGCGGCAGCGTGAACGGCTTCGTCTCCGGCTCGCCCGAGGCGATGGGCGTCCTCAGGCATTCGTAGAACCTGTCCAATCGGTCCTGCGGCGGCCGCCGGGTGACCAGGCTGACCGCGATGGCCGCGGCCAAGCCTGCGGCGAGATAGATGATCATCTGCCAGGGCAGGTAGAGCTTCCCGTCGAAGAGCAGAAAGGCCGGGAGACGCGGGGCCAGGACGGCGTCGAAGTCCCACAGGGTGTACCCGAAGAGGCCGATCCGTCCGGTGAAGAGAAGGGCGGCGAAGGCGGCCAGGGTGCTGGCCCAGGCCCCGGCCGTCGTCATACGGCGCCAGAAGAGCCCGAGGAAGAAGGGGACGCCCATCATCGCCGTGACCTTCCACCAGGTCTCCATGGCCTGGACCACGGTGTTGAACTGTGAGGCGAAGAGCAGCCCGAGGGCGACGACGACGGCGCCGGCGGCCCGCCCGAAGGCGACGTAATGGCGCTCGGAACGGTCCGGTGCCAGGAGCGGCCGATAGATGTTCTGGGTGAGCAGCGCGGCCGAGGACAGCATTTGGACGTTGCAGCTGCTCATCACGGAGGCGAACATCGTGGCGATGAACAGCCCGACCAGCCCCGGCGCCGCCTTCGGCAGGAGCTCCCGGGCCATGAGCCCGAAGGCCTGGTCCGGATGGATCGTCCGGCCCAGGAAATAGGCCATGGCGCAAAGGGCCGTTAGCGCCCAGGCGACCGTGCAGATCCGCTTGAGGAAGGTGCCGCACATCACCCCGACCCGGCCCTCGATCTCGCTCCGGCCGGCGGCGGACATGCTCATGCTGTTCGGCTGGGTCACCCAGCCGATGAGGGCGTTGAGGGAGATGACGGCGACATAGAAGACGGTGATGCCCCGGGGGGCGACGACGGCGAACAGGGCCGGATCGGGGAGGGCGGCGCGCATGCCCGCGAGCCCTCCGACGGCCTGCCAGGCGAAGGGCAGGATCAGGAAGGAGAAAACGAAGGTCAGGAAGCCCTGGATGAGGTTGGTGACGATCGCGGCATGGAGCCCGCCGGCGACGCTGTAGACGACGAAGACCCCTGTCATCGCCAGGACGGCCAGCCGGGGATCGATCGCCCCGCCGGAAACGGCCGTCACCAGCGCTCCCGCGCTCTTGATCATGATGCCGATGCCCATCATCAACTGCAGGGCGCCGACCAGGGCGTAGAGGACGCTCACGCTCCGGGCGTAACGGGCCTCGAAATAGTCTCCCGTCGTCACCGCCCGCATCCTTCGGAAGAGGGGCGCCAGGATCCAGAAAAAGGGCGTGGCGAACAGCCACAGCCACTCGTACCAGATCCCGGAGATCCCGACGCCGAAGGTCTTGGACGAGACCGTGACGGCCTGGTCGCTGTGGGTCCCGGCGCCGAAGCTGTTGAGGACCATCGCCAGCTTGCCGTAGCGGCGGTCGCCGATGAAGAAGCCGGCGGCGCTCTTGACCCGGCGGATCGCGCCGAGCCCGACGATCAGGACGACGGCGAGATAGACGACGATGACCAGCCCGTCGAGCCAGACGACGCCCCCCATCAGCGGGTCCGCTTGGCCGCCTCGGCCCGGGCCTCGGCCAGCACGTCCGCGATGAGGACCGGCCTTCCGCCCTGGGCCTTGCTCCGGTCGGCGGCGCTCATGAAGGCGTAGATCTCGATCGTCTCGTCCTCGGGGACCGGCGGCCGGCGGGTGGCGAAGAAAAGGGCGATCGCCTTCAGCATCGGCGTGTAGTCGCTGCCCATCGGCAGGGCCACGATCTTCTTTTCGGCGAAGACCGTTCCGCCGTAGCTGTGTTCGCTCGAGCGGAGCCCGCGGACCGTCCCGACGCGTCCGCCTTCCCACTGGCCCACGCAGAGCTCGGTGTCCTCGGTCCGGAACCGACTCACCGCGAGACAGCCGGCGCCCATGACCGTGTAGAGGATCTCGACGCCGTGGATGCCGTACCAGTAGAGGTCGGGATGGGTCGGCTCCAGCTCGGCCCAGCTGAAGGCGTCGGCGCCCTCGACCGCGCCCTGGGCCCCTTCGCGGAGCTCCAAGGCGCCGGGGATCCAGCGCAGGGACGAAGCGCTGAACAGGGGGACGTTCTTCGCCCGGGCGGCGTCGAAGAGCGCGACGACGTCGGCGAGGGAGGCGGCCATCGGCTTGTCGACATAAATGGGCTTCGCCGCTTCGATCACCGGCAAGGCCTGCTCGAGATGGACGCGGCCGTCGTTCGAGGTGAGCAGCACGAAATCGACCTTCCCGACGAGCGCGGGGATCGAATCGACGATCTCGATCCCCATCGCCCGCATCTCCCCGACGTATCCGGGGACCCGCGAGACGCTGGACTCGATGTCCCGGCTCCCTTGGGGGTAGGCGGCCACGACCCGGAAGCCATGAAAGTCGCCGGCCGAGGCGCCCCGGGCGTTGAACGCGCGGGCGAAGGCCGGCGCGTGCGAGGTGTCGAGGCCGATGAGGCCGATCCGCTTTCCCGGCGCGGCCGTACTGATCCAGTCCGCCGTCCGGCCGAGCTCGCGGACCTTCAGGCTGCGGAAGGCACAGGCCCCGTCATGGTCCTGCAGCGCGATGCGGCCTTCCTTCTTCCGGGCGAACCCTTCGATCTTGGCGAACTTGCTCGCGGACAGGCTCTTGTCGAATGACGGCGAAGCCGTATCGACGGCCACGACCCTGACGCCATTCAGCCAATGCTCGATCTGCGTTCCCCGGTAGAGGATGCGCGAGCTGTTCCATTCGCCCGCCCGGCGCGCGGCGTTTGCGGGCGCCGCCGGGACCAGGTCGTAGAGGCAGCCCGTCCTCTGCAGCGGCGTCAACGGCTCGGCGAAGCCGCGATCGTCGATGATCTGGTATTCAAAGCCGAGCGTCCCGCGGGAGGGACGGCCGTCGCTCGTGAGGTTTTCGTCGACGTTGTACTTGATCCCGCTGTTGGCGCCCTTGGCCACTCGCCATTCGAAGGCGAATTCGAAATCCAGGAAGGTGTCGCGGGTGATGAGGTCGCCCCCGAGGACAGGCTGCCCGTCCGGCAGGGTGGCGCCGGCCGGCGCGTCCTCCTTGAAGATAGTCCCCTCTTTCACGCTCCAGAGGCGGTCGGGGACCGTTTCGCTCCCGACGCCGCGCCAATTCGCAAGGTCCCGGCCGTCGAAAAGCAGCCGCCAGCCCTGGGCTGCCTCCTCCGGGGTCAGCGTATTGGGGACCGCGACCGCCTGTCCGGCCCGGTGCGGCGTCGCGGCAGCCATCAGGGCGGAGGCCGGGAGCGCGAGAAGGAGCGCTACGATCCCCCGGCCCCCCACTCGAGCCCGCGCCGGCGCGTTGATGTCGATCGACCTTCTGGCCATGGCGGTTCTCCTCTTCCCAACGGGTCAACACGAGCCGTTTCTATAGGAAGAGGATATTTCGGGTCGCGCCCTGGAGTCAAATCGGGGACACAATACTCATTTCCGAATTTCAAAATCGGAAATGAGTATTGTGTCCCCGATTTAGTAAGCTGGCCGCCTGCCGTCCTTGATTCTTGCCCGAGAGCGGGATATCCTCGTTTCCTCGATGGCGAGTCCCGGTCCCCATCGTTCGGCCATCCTGAGCAGTGAGGTGAACATGAAAACACGCAAACCCCGTCTTTGGGCATTGATCCCCGTCGTCTGTTTCATCCTCATTGTCTGTTGGGCCGCCGCGCCGGCCGCGGGTCAGGGCGGCGACGCGCCGCGCGCCCTGACCGCCGCCGATTACGCCCGGGCCGAGAAGTTCATGGGCTACAACACGGCCCCGCTCGTCCTCTGCGCGGGCGTGCGCCCGGCCTGGCTTCCGGGAGACCGTTTCTGGTACCGGAACGCCCTCGAGGATGGGAAGAGCGAGTTCATCCTCGTCGACCCGAAAAAGAAGATGCGCGGACCGGCCTTCGATCACGCCGCCCTCGCGGCCGCTCTGTCCAAGGCATCAGGCAAGACCTTCGACGCTGCCCATCTGCCGTTCACGAGCTTCGAGTTCTCGGAGGACGGGAAGGCCATCACGTTCCGCGCCGAGGGGAAGCGCTGGTCGTACGACCTCAAGGGTCGCGAGTGCAAGCCGCTCGAAGGCGGCGAAGCGGCTCCCCCGGAGAGAGGCCGCGGGGCGGGCCCCCGCCCCGGCGGCGCGCCGGAGGTTGTGTCCCCGGACGGACGGCTTGCCGTCTTCATCCGCGACCACAACCTCTGGGTCCGCGAGGTCGCGACCACGGCTGAAAAGCCGCTGACGACGGATGGCGTCGAGGACTACGGCTACGCGACGGACAACGCCGGTTGGGCCCGGAGCGACCGGCCGGTCGTCGCCTGGTCTCCCGATTCGACGAAGATCGCCACGTTCCAGCAGGACCAGCGCCAGGTTGGCGAGATGTACCTTGTCGAGACCAAGGTGGGCCACCCGACGCTCCAAGCCTGGAAATACCCGCTTCCCGGTGACGAGGTCGTCTCCATGATCGAGCGCGTCGTCGTCCATCTGGACGGCCCGCGCGTGGTCCGGCTGAAGATGGCCTCCGACCAGCACCGCTCCACCTTCTCGGACGACATCAAGGCGTCCGGCGGCAGCCTGGGCGATGTCGAGTGGAGCCCGGACGGGAACCGGCTCGTCTTCGTCTCGTCGTCCCGGGACCACAAGATCGCGACCGTCCGCGAGGCCGACCCGGAGACGGGCGAGGTCCGCGACGTGTTCGAGGAGACGGCGGCGACCTACTTCGAATCCGGGAGCGACGGCGCCAACTGGCGCTTCCTGCCCGCTTCGAACGAAATCGTCTGGTACTCCGAGCGCACCAACTGGGCCCATTTCTATCTCTACGACCTCGGGACAGGCCGGCTGAAGAAACCGATCACGTCCGGCGAGTGGCCGGTGCTCCAGCTCCTTCGGGTGGACGAAAAGACCCGGCGGATCACCTTCCTTGCCGGCGGCCGGGAGAAGGGGCGCGACCCCTACTTCCGGCATCTCTACAGCGCCGGGCTGGACGGCGGCGGGCTCCGCCTTCTCACCCCGGAGGACGCCGACCACGAGGTCGTCCTGTCGCCCTCCGGACTCTTCTTCGTCGACAGCTACTCGAAGCCCGACGTCCCCCCGGTCTCCGTGCTGCGGAACGCGGAGGGCCGGCTCCTCCTCGAGCTCGAACGAGCCGGCATCTCGCGCCTCCAGGCCGCGGGCTGGAAGCCCCCGATACCCATCACCGTCAAGGCCCGCGACGGCCAGACCGACCTCTACGGCCTGATGTTCCGGCCGACCGGCTTCGACCCGGCCAGAAAATACCCGATCATCAACAACATCTACCCGGGCCCCCAGTCGGGGAGCGTCCGGAGCCGGAGCTTCCTTCCGGCCTCTGGTGACGCCCAGGCCCTGGCCGAGCTCGGGTTCGTCGTCGTCCAGATCGACGGGATGGGGAACCCCGGCCGATCGAAGGCGTTCCACGACGCTTACTACGGGAACATGGGCGACAACACCCTGCCCGATCAAGTGGCCGGCATGAAAGAGCTGGCCGGGCGCTTCCCGTGGATCGACATCGACAGGGCCGGGATCTACGGACATTCGGGCGGCGGGTTCGCCGCCTGCGACGCCATGTTCCGCCATCCGGATTTCTTCAAGGTCGGCGTCTCCCAGGCGGGAAACCACGACAACAGGGGCTACGAGGACGATTGGGGCGAGAAGTGGCAGGGGCTCCTGGTCAAGAACGCGGACGGGACTTCGAACTACGACGACCAGGCCAATCAGAACCACGCCGGGAGGCTCAAGGGGAAGCTCCTCCTGGCCCACGGCACCACGGACGGGAACGTGCCCCCGTATCTGACGCTGCTCGTGGTGAACGAGCTCATCAAGGCGAACAAGGATTTCGACCTGATCCTGTTCCCGAACCGCGGCCACGGCTTCGGGAACGAGCCTTACATGGTGCGGCGGCGCTGGGACTACTTCGTGCGCCACCTGCTCGGAGCGGAACCGCCGGCGGGCTACGAGCTCAAGGCCCCGACCCGCTCCGGCGAGGGTTGGATCAGCCTGTTCAACGGCCGGAACCTGGAGGGCTGGATCCCCAAGTTCGCCGGCTCCGAGGCGGGAGTGAACGTCAGGAACACCTTCCGGGTCGAGGACGGGATCCTCAAGGTGTCTTACGACGGCTACGAGAAGTTCGCGGGCGAGTTCGGGCATCTCTTCTATAAAGAACCCTTCGGGCGCTACGTCCTTCGCGTCGAGTACCGGTTCACCGGAGAGCAGGCTCCGGGAGGGCCGTCGTGGGGCTTCCGCAACAGCGGGGTCATGTTCCATAGCCAATCCCCGGCGACCATGGCCATCGACCAGCTGTTCCCGGTTTCGATCGAGGCCCAGTTCCTCGGCGGGGCCGGCCCTGAGGAGAGGCCGACCATGAACCTCTGCACGCCCGGGACGAATATCGTCATGAACGGGGAGTTGGTCACCAGGCATTGCACGAACTCGAGCTCGGCGACCTACCGCGGCGACGAGTGGGTGACGGTTGAGATCGATGTCGACGGCGGAGGCGCTGTCAGGCACTTCGTCGAAGGCAAAGAGGTCCTCGCCTACGAGCAGCCCCAGCTCGATCCGTCCGACGCCGACGCCCGGAAGGTCCTCCGGGAGGGACGGCTCCTTCTCGAGTCGGGCTATATCGCCCTCCAGGCCGAGAGTCATCCCATCGAATTCCGCAAGGTCGAGATCAAGCTCAAGTAAGGGCGGGTAACGCCCCCGGCCAAGAGGAGATCCGCCCGAATTCGGCTATAATACGGGCCATGATCGAGATCATGCGAACAAGGTTGAATCCGTCCAGTCTCCTCCCGGCGGCGATTCTCCTTCTTTCGGCCGCCTGCTCGAGCCCGCGTCCCGCGGCCGACAGCATCGTCACCAACGCCAGGGCCTACACGGTGGATGCCGGAAAACCCTGGGCGGAGGCCGTCGCCGTCCGGGACGGCCGCATCCTCGCCGTGGGATCGGCCAAGGACGTCCTGCGCCACAGGGCCGAGGGAACGACGGTCGTCGATGCCGGCGGCCGCCTCGTCCTTCCCGGCCTCGCGGACAGCCACGTCCATTTCGTCAGCGGCTCCTTGAACCTGTCCCATATCGACCTCGCCCCGGCCAAGACCCTCGAGGAGATCCTGGACAGGATCCGGGCGTTCGTCCGGGACAATCCCGAGGCGGCCTGGATCCAGGGGCGCGGCTGGATGTATCCCCAGTTCCCCGGCAACATGCCGCACAAGAGATTTCTCGACGAGATCGTGCCCTACCGGCCGGCCTACATGCGTTGCGCCGACGGCCATTCGAGCTGGGTCAATAGCCGGGCCCTGGCCCTCGCCGGGATCGACCGCCGGACCGAGGACCCGGAGAACGGCCGCATCGTGCGCGATGAACAGGGCGAGCCGACCGGCGCCCTGCTCGAATCGGCCGCCCACCTCGTCTCGAAGCTCATCCCCGAGCCCACCCCCGAGGAGACCCTGGCCGCCATTCGCCGGGGCCTCGGCGAGACGGCCCGGCTGGGCGTCGTCCTCGTGCACGGGATGGGCGGGGAATTCGAGGCTCTCGATCTGTTCGACAAGCTCCGCCGGGAGGGCAGCCTGACGACCCGGCTGTCGGTCTCCATGTGGGTCGACGCGCCCGGGCCGACGGACAAGGACTGGAAGGCCTACGAAGACGCCGCCGCCAAGTTCCATGACGAGTGGATCTCCCTCGGCGGAATCAAGCTGATGCTCGACGGCGTCATCGACTCGGGGACCGGCGCCATGCTCGATCCGTACGAAGGCCAGCGCGGGAACAAGGGCCAGCTCTTCTGGGAGCCGGAGGCGTACATGAAGGCCGTGGCCGCCTTCAACGCCAGGGGCCTGCAGGTCTCGACTCATTCCATCGGCGATGCGGCCATTCGCCTGAGCCTCGACGCCTACGAGCAGGGCGTCCGGGCGGCCGGGAACCCGGACGTCCGCAACAAGATCGAGCACGCGGAGGACATCGCCGCCGCCGACATCGCGCGCTTCGGCCGGCTCGGCGTCATCGGGAGCTTCCAGCCGCTCCACGCCAATCCCGATCCCGCCTGGATCGGCAGCTGGATCAAAAACGCCGGCCCCGAGCGGGAGCAGCGGGCCTTCGCCTGGAAGGCGGTCCTCGACGGGGGCGGACGCCTCGCCTTCGGGAGCGACTGGCCGGTGGTGACCATCGATCCCTGGCCGGCGATCCAGGTCGCGGTGACCCGCCAGGCCCTCGACGGCCTCCCGGCCGGCGGCTGGCTGCCCCAGCACAAGGTCCAGCTCGCCGACGCGGTCTACGCCTATACCATGGGCGGGGCCTACGCCATGCACCGGGAAAAGGACGAAGGCTCCCTCGAGCGCGGAAAGCTCGCCGATCTCATCCTGGTCTCGCAGAACATCTTCGAGATCGATCCTCACCGCATCGCGGAGACGAAGGTGCTCCTGACCATGGTGGGCGGCAAGATCGTCTACGACGCCCGCTGAACACGAGCGGCCGTTCGAAGGGAGAGAGCGCATGAGCAGCATCCGCATCCTGGTCACCGGCGGGACGTTCGACAAGGAGTACGACGAGCTCTCCGGCAACCTGTTCTTCCAGGACTCTCACGTGCCCGAGATGCTCCGGTTGGGGCGGTCCGGCCTCAACGTCGAGCTTCGGACGCTGATGATGGTCGACTCGCTCGACATGTCCGACGCCGACCGGCAGAACATCCTCGAGCACTGTCGGAGCTGCCCCCGCGCCCGGATCCTCATCACCCACGGGACCGACCGGATGGAGGTCACCGCCCGGCTCCTCGGCCAGTCGATCCGGGACAAGACCATCGTCCTCACCGGCGCGATGGTGCCCTATAAGTTCGGATCCTCCGACGGGCTCTTCAACCTAGGCGCGGCCCTGGCCTTCGTCCAGGTGCTGCCGCCAGGCGTCTACGTGGCCATGAACGGCCGGGCTCTGCCCTGGGACAAGGTCCGCAAGAACAAGAAGACCGGTGTGTTCGAGGAGATCGAGCCCTAGGGAGGATCGAGCATGAGCCGAAGGACGCTTTTTACCCTTGTCTCGGTTTGCCTCCTGATCATGGGGGGCGCTTCGTGCGGGCCCCGGCAATCGGCCGGCCCGGCCCCGGCAGCCGATTCCTTCTACACGCCCGCCGAGAGACCCTCGAGCCGGTATGTCATCGACGCCCGCGTGGACGTCGCCGGCGGCGCCGTCGAGGGGAGGGAAACCATCAGCCTGAGGAACACCGGACGCCATCCCCTGGGCGTCGTCGCCTTCGATTGGGCCGTTGGCTCTCGATCGAAGCTCGAGGTCTCCGTGGGGGACTCCCGGCTCTTTCCCCCGGCGACGATATCCTCCGAGCCCCGGCCGCGGCCGGTCATGGTCCCGCTCGCCGAGCCTCTCGCCCCGGGCGCTTCGGTCGACCTGAACGTCTCCTTCAGCCGGCGTCCCGACGCGGCGAAAGAGCAGCGGGATTTCCTAAGCAGCGACTGGTATCCGCGGCTGTGGTGGGACGGGTTCCCGGGGCACGACGCGTATTCCGTCAAGATCGAAGCTCCCGCGGACTTGGCGGTCGCGGCCAGCGGACGCCTCGACCCGAAGACCGGGCGTTATGAGGCCGAGGTTGCCAGGTCGTTCGCCCTCTTCCTGGCGCCCGGGCTGAAGTCGGCCTCGCGCGAAGTCGACGGCGTCCAGATCACGGCGTTTTTCACGGACAAGGGAGCCGGGGCTGCCGCCGTCTGCCTGGAGACCGCCGCCGACGCCGTCCGCTTCTACAAGGACTGGCTGGGCTTCTACCCCTTCCCGTTTCTTAACATCATCCCCGGCGGGGCGGGACGCTGGGGCGGCTACCCGGTCGCGACCGGCATCGTGGCCATTCACGGCCTGGAGACCTACG
>Ga0105106_10003910_pt1 | contig 10588 bp, 9 predicted proteins | sample PPLLaktember2015_5_FD_79109 | JGI IMG/M metagenome (GOLD analysis project Ga0105106, IMG submission 79109) | Freshwater sediment microbial communities from Prairie Pothole Lake near Jamestown, North Dakota, USA - PPLs Lake P8 Core (1) Depth... | ecosystem: Environmental > Aquatic > Freshwater >... | reverse complement strand
TAGGGTCAGACTCGACTTTTTCGCCTGCGGGGTGTTCTCGCCAGATGCAACTGCGAAAAAGTCGAGTCTGACCCTACTTTCCTGATGCCGCCGGTCCGACGCCGATGGGCGGCGGCGCCAGTTCGACGATCTTGCGGAACAGCGTGCCGAACTCGGTCTCCGCATCGACGCAGAACAGCGGGTCGCCGTGACTGCCGAACGCCGCGTCGATCTCCGCCCAGTCCCCGGGCAGCAGGTGACGCTCGGCCGCCGGCATCACCTCCACCTCTTCCTTGCGCATGTGCTCCCAGTGGAACGCCGCGTACGCGTCGACCATTGCGGAAAAAGCGGGGAACCCCGCCGCGCCCTCGCCGCGATAGCGCGCCAGCGCCGCCTCGAGCTCGCGGATCATGCGCGCCCCTATCGCGTGTTCGACCTCGAGCTCGTCGAGGATGCGTGCGCTCGCCGGGTCACGCTCGCGCAGGCGCCGGAACAGGTAGCGGTCTTCCTTCGGGTGATGCAAGCGCTCCGGGAACGCGTCGATATAGCGGATCATCGCCTCGAGGAGGCCGAAGTCGGGCCGGGCGCCGTGCTCGCGGACCTCCCGGACGAGGTGGCGGAGACCGTGGATCACGGCGGCGAGCGAGCGGTGCTCGACGCGGATGACGTCGAGGGCCCTCATGGTCGGCGGCGCGCCGGCCGCGCGGGAGGCGATGCGCCGGCAGCCGGCCGCCGCGCGGCGCCGCGGGCGGCGTCGGCACGCTGCCGCTCGATCAGACGCAGCATCGTCGCGAGCGTGATCGTCGAGAACGTCGCCTTGGCGATCTCGTCGATCTCGGCGAGCACGGCGGCGAGCGCGGTCCCGACCGGCGTGTCGTCGCCGTCCTCGCGCCGGGCGGCGTCGCCCGTGCCGAAGTCCTCGAACATCTGGATCACGTCCATCAGCGTGAGCCGCCGCGCGTTGGCCGCGAAGCGGTAGCCGCCGCCGACGCCGCGCACGGACTCGACGACGCCCGCGCGCGCGAGCTCGGTGAGCACCTTGGCGAGGTGGTGCGAGGACACGCCGTAGCGCTGCGCGATCTCGCCGGCGGCAATGTGGCGTGTCGGGTCCGACGCGAACTCGAGCACGCTGTAGAGCGCGAGACGCGTGTTCATCTGCAGCTTCATGCGCGGGCGGCCGCGCACGCCGCGCGTCCGGACCTCATGGCGAGAGCTCCATCTCGAGCGGAATGAACGGGCCGGCCATCATGCCCTGGCTGCGGAAGAACGAGAGCACGAGGTGGTTGTCCCGTGCGAGCATCGTGCGCACCCTGTCGACGCCCGCGCCACGGAAGCCGTTGCAGATCGCCTGCAGCAGGCGCGTGCCGACCCCCGCTTGGCGCGCCCGGGGATCGACGTCGATGCCGAACACCCAGCCGCACGGCGGCGAGCCGAACTCCCAGTCGCGCACCTCGCCGATCACGAAGCCGACGACCTCGCCCCCGGCAATCGCGACGAGGAACTGCCGGCCCGCATCGCGCTTCGCGCCGTAGCGCCGGTAGAGCGACTGCCAGTAGTCGCGCTTGGGCAGCCCCGTGACGCGCGCGTCGATTGCGATCACCGCCTCGAGGTCGCCGCGCCGCGCCGGGCGGATCACGACGGCACCGGTGTCCGCGCCCGGCAACCCGCGCCGACGCCCGCCGGACACCGCCGCGCGCGCCTTCGTCCCGGCCCCCGCGTTCATCCGTTCGGGAAAAGAATGATGTACATCAAATGAAAATCCGCATTTGAATGCCAGATTAGCCCGAATCGGGTGATCGCTCAAGTCGAAGGCGTCGGCCGCCGCCCTCCGCGAGGGGAGGCGAAGCGGCCAAAGCGCCCGCGGCGCCCGAGGCGAGGGACGGGCTTCCGGCGACACGCCGCAAGGCCCGTGCCGTGCAAGGAGGAGTGCACAGGACCGCCGGGGGAGCGACCGTCCTGCAGCACGCCTCCGCCGTTCGTCCACGCGAGCACGAGGCATGCACCGATGAAGCCAACCCTCACCGCCGGCGTCACCGCGACCGCCACGATTGCCGTCGACCGGGCGCGCACGATCGACTTCATGGGCGAGGCCGCGCGCGTCTACGCGACGCCCATGCTCGTGCGCGACATCGAGATGACCGCGCGCGACCTCCTCCTCGCACACCTCGATCCGGGCGAGGACTCGGTCGGCACGCGGGTCGAGGTCGACCACCTCGCGGCCACGCTGCTCGGCCAGCAGGTGACGCTCAAGGTGACGGTCGCCGAGGTCAAGGGCCGCGCGGTCGTGCTCGAGGTGGAAGGTCACGACGGCGTGGACACGATCTGCCGGGGCCGCCACCACCGCTTCGTCGTGGACGTGAAGGCCACCGAGGCGCGTCTCGCCGCGAAGGCGGCCAAGGCCGGGCTCGTCAAGCCGTGACCGGCACGACCGCACGCATTCCGACGTACTGCTACCAGTGCGTCGCGGGGCCCGACCTCCTAACCGTCAAGGTCGAGGACGGCGTGGCCACCGAGGTCGAGCCCAACTTCTGCGCGGCCGACGTGCACCCCGGCGGCGGCAAGGTGTGCGTGAAGGCCTACGGTCTCGTGCAGAAGACCTACAACCCGCACCGCGTGCTGACGCCGATGAAGCGCACCAACCCGAACAAGGGACGGGGGGAGGACCCGGGGTTCGTGCCGATCTCGTGGGACGAGGCGCTCGAGCTCGTCGCCGCGAAACTGAACCAGGTGCGTGCCGACGGCCTGACCGACGCCTCCGGCTACCCGCGCGTCGCGGTCAGCTTCGGCGGCGCCGGCACGCCGCAGTCGTACATGGGGACGTTCCCCGCGTTCCTCGCCGCGTGGGGTTCCGTCGACATGGGTTTCGGCTCCGGCCAGGGCGTCAAGTGCTACCACTCGGAGCACGTCTACGGCGAGTTCTGGCACCGCGCGTTCACCGTCTCGCCGGACACGCCGCACTGCGACTACCTCATCTCGTGCGGTGCGAACGTCGAGGCCTCCGGCGGCGTCGTCGGCGTGTGGCGCCACGCCAACGCCCGGGTGCGCGGCATGAAGCGCGTGCAGGTCGAGCCGCACCTGTCGGTGACCGGCGCGTGCTCGGCGGAGTGGGTGCCGATCCGGCCGAAGACCGACGCCGCGTTCCTGTACGCGCTGCTGCACGTGCTGCTGCACGAGGTCCCGCGCGCGCGGCTCGACGTCCCGTTCCTCGCGCACCACACGGCCTCGCCGTACCTGGTCGGCCCCCACGGCTTCTACCTGCGCGATCGCGCATCGCGGAAGCCGCTGGTGTGGGACGCGTCGCGTGGCGCCGCGATGCCATTCGACACGCCCGCGATGGAGGAAGCGCTCGAGGGACGCCACGAGGTCGACGCGATCGAGGTCGGCGCCGACGACGAAGTGCTTGGCGACGGCCGCATGGTCGGCGAAACGGCATTCTCGAAGTTCGTCGTGCACATGAAACCCTACTCGCCCGAATGGGCGCAGGGCATCTGCGACGTGCCGGCGCAGACGATGCGCCGGATCGCGCTCGAATATGTCGAACACGCGCGCATCGGCGAGACGATCGAGATCGAGGGCGAGCGCCTGCCGTACCGGCCGGTGTCGGTGAGCCTCGGCAAGACCGTCAACAACGGCTGGGGCGGCTTCGAGTGCGTCTGGGCCCGCACGATGCTGGCGGCCGTGGTGGGCGGACTCGAAGTGCCGGGCGGCACGCTCGGCACGACGGTGCGGCTCAACCGTCAGGCGCCGGCGCGCGTCGACACCGTCACGGCCGGCCCCGACGGGTTCATGGACTATCCGCTCAACCCCACCGACAAGGCGCGGTGGTCGCCGCATCCGAACATCCGCAACGCCTATCGGACGATGGTCCCGCTTGCAGCGAACGGTCCCTGGAGCCAGGCGCTCGGGCCGACGCACTTCTCGTGGATGTTCCTCGACGAGACGCCGAAGGGCCTGCCGCGCGTGACGCTGCCCGACGTCTGGTTCGTCTACCGCACCAATCCCGCGATCTCGTTCTGGGACACCGAGAAGCTCGGGCAGACCATGGCGCGCTTCCCGTTCACGGTCGCGTTCGCGTACACCCTGGACGAGACCAACCACTACGCGGACGTCCTGCTCCCGGAGGCGACCGACCTCGAGAGCCTGCAGCTGATCAGGATCGGCGGGTCCAAGTTCGTCGAGCAGTTCTGGCACTTCCAGGGCTTCGCGCTGCGGCAGCCCGCGGTCGCCACGCGCGGCGAGGCGCGCGACTTCACCGCGATCGCGACCGAGCTCGCGACGCGCACCGGGTTGCTCGACAAGTACAACGCGTCGCTCAACAAGGGCGCGGCGGGCGTTCCCCTCAAAGGCGCCCACTGGGACTTCGCGCTGGAGACCGGGCAGCCCCACGCGCCGGAGGCGATCTGGGACGCCGTGTGCCGCGCGGCGAGCGCGGAGCTCTCCGACGGCAAGGACGTGCACGGGCTCGAGTGGTGGAAGGAGCACGGGCTCGCGACGAAGCCGTTCCCGCAGACCCACTGGTACCTGTTCCCGACGCTCGTCCGCAAGCGGCTGCGCTTCGAGCTTCCCTACCAGGAACGGCTGTGGCGCGTGGGCATCGAGCTCGGCCGGCGGCTGCACGAGCACGACATGCACTGGTGGGACAAGCAGCTGACCGAGTACCAGACGCTGCCGGTGTGGAAGGACTTCGCCGCGCCGTGGCATGCCGCGCTGGTGAAGGCCGGCGGACAGCCCGACGCCTATCCGTTCTGGCTGCTCACCGCGCGCAGCATGCAGTACGCGTGGGGCGCCAACATGGGCATCCAGCTGATGAAGGAGGTTGCCGACAACGTCGCCGGACATCGCGGCGTGATCATCAACGCCGGCGCTGCCGCGAAGCTCGGCATCGCCGACGGCGACACGATCACGATCGCGACGCCGGCGCGCAGCGTGCGGGCGCGCGCGGTGCTGCGGCAGGGGATCCGTCCGGACACGCTGCTGCTGCTCGGCCAGTTCGACCACTGGGCGATGCCGACGGCGAAGGACTTCGGCATGCCGAGCATGAACTCGCTGGCGACGATGTCGCTCGACCTGACCGACGCGACCGGCTCGTCGGCCGACATCGTGCGCGTCAGCGTGACGCGTGCCGCCCGCGGAGCGACGCAATGACGCGCTGGGCGATGATCGCCGACCTGCGGCGCTGCGTCGGCTGCCAGACCTGCACCGCGTCGTGCCGGCACGCGAACGCGACGCCGCCGGGCGTGCAGTGGCGACGGGTGCTGGACATGGAGGTCGGCGAGTACCCGGACGTCAAGCGTGCGTTCGTTCCGGTCGGCTGCCAGCACTGCGAGAATCCGCCGTGCATGGACGTCTGTCCGACCACCGCGACGAAGCAACGTGCCGACGGCATCGTCACCATCGACTACGACCTCTGCATCGGCTGCGCGTACTGCTCGGTCGCCTGCCCGTACCAGGCGCGCTACAAGACGCTCCGCGCGACGTTCGCGTACGCCACGCCGATGGCCTCCGAAACGACGCGGCAGGACGACGCCACGCTTGCGGTGGCGACGAAGTGCACGTTCTGCGTCGACCGCATCGACGCCGGGGTCGCCGCAGGCAGGACGCCCGGCGTCGATCCCGAGGCCACGCCCGCGTGCGTGAACGCGTGCATCTCGCAGGCGCTCGCGTTCGGCGACCTCGACGACCCGCAGAGCAACGTGTCGACGCTGCTGCGCGAGAATCGCCACTTCCGGATGCACGAAGAGCTCGGCACCGGACCGGGTTTCTACTATCTATGGGACCGCGCGTAGCGTACGCACGGTGTGTCCCCTGCCCCGCGCAGCGGGGAAAGGAACCAGGGTGCTCTCGATGCCGCCTGCCATGCACTGCGCCGTGAGGAATGCCCGATGAGCCGCGCTGCCACCCCCTACGGACCGAATCCCTGGCAGCAGCGGCACTGGGATGCCCGCGCCGCTGCGAATTTCGTGTGTGGAGGCATGGGCAGCGGCCTGATCGTCGCCGCGGCGCTTGCCGGCGCGTTCGGCCCGGCGCTCGCCGCGCCGATGGGGGTCGGTGTCGCGTTGATCGCCCTCGGCCTCGCGTCGGTGTTCGCCGAGCTCGGCCGGCCGCTGCGCGCGGCCAACGTCGTGATCAACCCGCGTACCTCGTGGATGTCGCGCGAGGCGCTGGCGGCGCCGCTGCTGATCGCCTGCGCGCTCGCGGCGGCAGCGGGCTACGCATCTTTCGCGTACATCGCCGCGGCGCTCGCGCTGGTGTTCGTCTATTGCCAGGGTCGCATGGTGCAGGCCTCGCGGGGCATCCCCGCCTGGCGCGACCCGTGGGTGCCGGTGCTGTTCGTGGCCTCCGGCCTCGCCGAGGGTTTCGGGCTGTGGCACGCCGTCGCGGCGTTCACCGGTGCCCGCGCGGCGTGGCTCGCGGCCGCCCTCGGAGTGCTCCTGGTCGTACGCATCGTCCTGTACCGCGGCTATCGCCGGCAACTCGGCAAGGCGCTGCACCGGGATGCCGCCGCCGCGCTCGATCGCTCGGGACGGATCCTGCTGTGGGCGGGTACGCTCGTGCCGCTCGCGCTGCTCGCGTCCGCCGCGGTGCTGCCGGGCGCCCCGTGGCTTGCGGCCGCCGCCGGCCTCCTCGCCGCCGCGACCGGCGCCGGCTTCAAGGCAACGCTCGTGCTGCGCGCCGGGCACACCCAGGGCTTCGCGCTCCCCCACTTGCCGGTGCGCGGCGTCGCCTCCTGACACCGTGATGGGCGCCCGCATCACACGCGACGCGATCGCCCCGACGCCCGATGCGGGCATCGAGTCGATGCCGCGCGAGGCATTGCAAGCGCTGCAGTTGAAGCGCGTGCGCGCCACGCTGCGCAACCTGCGCGACCACGTCGCGCCGATCCGGCGGCGGCTCGAGGCCACGGGCGTCGCGCCGGAAGACGTGCGCACGCTCGACGACGTCGCGCGACTGCCGTTCACGACCAAGGCGGACCTGCGCGACCACTACCCGTTCGGCCTCCTGGCGCGACCGCCGCACGCGCTCGCGCGCGTGCACGCCTCCTCCGGCACCACAGGCAAGCCGACCGTGGTCGCGTACACGCACCAGGACCTCGACACGTGGGCGCTGCTGATGGCGCGATGCCTGGCGGCCGCGGGTGCCCGTCGCGGCGACCTTGTGCACAACGCGCACGGCTACGGTCTCTTCACCGGGGGCCTCGGCGTGCACTACGGCGCGGAGCGGCTCGGTGCGGTCGTCGTGCCGGTGTCGGGCGGCTCGACCGAGCGCCAGGTCGCGCTGATCATGGACCTGCGTCCCCGGGTGATCTGCGTGACGCCCTCGTACGCGCTGCAGATCGTCGAGGTTGCGGCCAGCATGGGCGTCGACCTCTCGCGCAGCAGCCTCGAGGTCGGGCTGTTCGGGGCCGAGCCGTGGAGCGAGCCGATGCGGGCCGCGATCGAGCGCGGCCTCGGCGTCGTCTCGCACGATCTGTACGGCCTGTCCGAAGTGATGGGGCCGGGTGTGGCCTGCGAGTGCGACCAGCGCGCCGGGCTGCACGGCTGGGAGGACCACTTCCTGTTCGAGGTGGTCGACCCGCGCACGGGAGCGCGTGTCCCCGAAGGCGAGGCCGGCGAGCTGGTCGTGACCACGCTTACCAAGCAGGCGCTGCCAATGCTCCGCTACCGCACGCGCGACATCACGCGCCTGGCCACCGCGCGCTGCGCCTGCGGCCGGACGCACGTGCGCATCCTGCGCGTCACCGGCCGCAACGACGACATGCTGATCGTGCGCGGCGTCAACGTGTATCCGTCCCAGATCGAGTCCGCGCTCGTCGGCCAGCCGGGACTCGCGCCGCACTACCAGATCGTGGTCGAGCGGCGCGGGCACCTCGACCACGTGACCGTCGAGGTCGAGGCGGAGGGCGGCTTCTCGCCGGAGCACTACGACGACCTCGAGCACCGCGCGATCCACCACCTGAAGTCGCTGCTCGGGCTCACCGTCGACGTGGTCGTGCGGCCGCGCGGAACGTTCGAGCGCTCGACCGGCAAGGCCGTGCGGGTGCGCGACCTGCGACCGAAACTGCACTGAAGCGGAGGCTCCCCGAATGCCCAAGCGGATTGTCGCCCTGATCGTCAACGGCCGCCACCGCGAGGACGCCGTCGACGACGCGACGCTGCTGCTCGACCATCTGCGCGAGCAGCTGGCGCTGACCGGCACCAAGCGCGGCTGCGACGGCGGCGAGTGCGGCGCGTGCACGGTGCTCGTCGACGGGGAGCCCGTGCTCGCCTGCCTGACACTGGCCGCGCGCTGCGAGGGCAAGCGCGTGGAGACGATCGAGGCGCTCGCCGTGAACGGGCGGATGGCGGCGCTGCAGGCCGCGTTCCACGACAAGCTCGGCACGCAGTGCGGGTTCTGCACGCCGGGCATGATCATGGCCGCCGAGGCGCTGCTGCGTCGCGACCCCGCGCCCGACGAGGGCGCGTTCCGCGCGGCCCTCGTCGGCAACCTGTGCCGTTGCACCGGCTACGTCAAGATCATCGAGTCGGTGCAGGCTGCCGTGGAGGCCAGACATGACGCGTGAACCCGCGGGCGTCGCGGTGGGCTTGCGCCAGCCGCTGATCGACGGCATCGAGAAGGTCACGGGGCGCGCGCGCTACACGGCGGACCTGCCCGCGCCCGGGGCGCTGGTCGGCGCGATCCTGAGAAGCCCCGCAGCGCACGCCCGGATTCGCGGCATCGACGCGTCCGCGGCGCGCGCGATGCCAGGTGTGGCCGCCGTCCTCACCGGCGAGGACTGCGACATCGCCTACGGCGTCATTCCGATCGCCCAGAACGAGTTCCCGCTGGCGCGCGAACGGGTGCGCTATCGCGGCGAGCCGGTGGCCGCAGTCGCGGCCGTCGACACGGCGACCGCGCGGGCCGCGCTCGACGCGATCGTGCTGGACCTCACGCCGCTGCCCGCGTACTTCGACGCCGCGTCGTCGCGCGCACCGGACGCGGTGCTGCTGCACGCCAACAAGCCGGGCAACGTCGAGCGCGAGGTCGAGCAGACGTTCGGCGACCCGGATGCCGGCTTCGGCGCGGCCGACCTCGTGCGCGAGCAGCGCTTCCACTACGCGGAAGTGACGCACGCGATGATGGAGCCCAACGCCGCGCTCGCCGAGTGGGACGCCGAGCGCGGCCGGCTGACGCTGCACTCGGTGACGCAGGTGCCCTACTACGTGCACCTGGCGCTGGCGCGCTGCCTCGCGCTCGACGAGTCGGCGATCCGCGTGGTCAAGCCCTTCGTCGGCGGCGGCTTCGGCCATCGCACCGAGACGCTCAACTTCGAGATCGTCGCGGCGCTGCTCGCGCGCGCCGCCGGCGGCACGGTCAAGCTCGAGCTCTCCCGCGAGGAGAGCTTCCTCACCCACCGTGGGCGTCCCGAGACCGACATCCGCATGAAGATCGGCATGCAGGCCGACGGCACGATCACGGCGTTCGACGCCGAGGTGGTGCAGCGAGGCGGCGCCTACGCCGGCTACGGGCTCGTCACGATCCTCTACGCCGGCGCGCTGCTGCACGCGCTCTACCGCGTGCCCGCCTCGCGCTACCGGGGTCACCGCGTCTACGCGAACACGCCGCCGAACGGCGCGATGCGCGGCCACGGCTCGGTCGACGCGCGCCACGCGTTCGAGTCGACGCTCGACCGGATGGCCGCGGAGTTGGGCCTCGACCCCTTCGCCGTGCGCCGCGCCAACCTCATCGTGCCGCCGTGGCGCACGATCAACGACCTGCAGGTCAACTCCTGCGGCCTCGCCGAGTGCCTCGACCTCGTCGAGCGCGCTTCGGGGTGGCGCGAGCGGCGCGGCAAGCTGCCGCGGGGACGCGGCCTCGGCATGGCTTGCTCGCACTACGTCAGCGGCTCGGCGAAGCCCGTGCACTGGACCGGCGAGCCGCACGCCGTGGTGCAGTTGAAGCTCGACTTCGACGGCGCGGTCACCGTGCTCACTGGCGCCGCGGACATCGGCCAGGGCAGCTCGACGCTGATCGCGCAGGTCGTAGCCGAGGTACTCGCGCTGCCGATGGAGCGCTTCCGCGTCGTGGCCAACGACAGCGCGGTCACACCGAAGGACAACGGCAGCTACAGCTCGCGAGTCTCGTTCATGGTGGGCAACGCGGCGATCCGCGCGGCCGATGCGCTGAAGCGCGAGCTCTGCGCCGCGGCCGCGCGCAAGCTCGAGGTTGCCGTCGAGGACGTCGACGCGGACGGTGAGCGCTACCGTGTGCGCGGCACCGACCGCGTGCTCGGCTGGAAGGACGTCGTCAACGCCGCGCTCGAGCCGTCCGGTACGCTCAACGTCAAGGGCGCGTGGTCGACGCCGCCGGAAACGCAGGGCGGAAAGTTCAGGGGTGCCGCGGTCGGCTCGTCGGCCGGATTCTCGTATGCCGCGCAGGTGGTCGAGGTCGAGGTCGACGAGGAGACCGGCATGGTACGGGTGGAGCGCGTGTGGGCGGCCCACGATTGCGGCCGTGCCATCAACCCGCTCGCCGTCGAGGGCCAGGTGCAGGGCTCGGTGTGGATGGGCATGGGCCAGGCACTCTGCGAGGAGACGCAGTACCACGAGGGCCTGCACGCGTGCGCGAACCT
>Ga0105106_10003909_pt1 | contig 10590 bp, 11 predicted proteins | sample PPLLaktember2015_5_FD_79109 | JGI IMG/M metagenome (GOLD analysis project Ga0105106, IMG submission 79109) | Freshwater sediment microbial communities from Prairie Pothole Lake near Jamestown, North Dakota, USA - PPLs Lake P8 Core (1) Depth... | ecosystem: Environmental > Aquatic > Freshwater >... | reverse complement strand
GGAGAACATCAGCAGCCGCACGAATTCGTAGGACAGGATGGTGCGCGCGTAGAGCAGGTAAAAGCGTTCCAGCCGCTCCCGCAGCGGCTGGCTGCGATCCTCGATCAGCTGCTCCCAGGCCGGGTCCCAGCGGCCCAGATACACCTCCTGGTACACGCGCTCGATCAGTGCCTCCTTGCTTGGGAAGTACCGGAACAGCAGCGCGTGGGTGACCTGCGCGCGCTTGGCCAGCTCGCGCGTGTCCCCGCCGAAGCCCACCTCGGCGAAGAAGCGCACGGCCTCCTCGACGATGTGACGCTCGCGCTGCGCGCGCGGCAGCCGGCGGGGCGCGGCCTTCGGGCGGGCCGGGGCAGGCCGGTGCCCGGTGGACGGGGAAGCGCGGGACGGGGTTTTCATGGTCGGCGCGGCGCGAGCGAAAACTCTAGCGGCACGACCGCAAATAAGCAATTGCTCAACACCACGGCACCCGAAGGCATGCGCGCGCGCCGTTCGCTTGACTGGTGAGCATCTGGTTACTACCATGGCCATTAGGCTGCACGACCCGCGCACCCGCTGCCTCGCTGCGGCACACAAAACAAGACGCGGCAAGCTGGAAGAGGAGACCTATGCAATCGCGTCGTCGGTGTTTCCTGACTGCCACGGCGACTGCCGTCGCGTTCGTTGCCGCCTGCGCGCTGCCGTTTTCTGCTGCAGCGCAGTCGAAGGAGCCGATCAAGATCGGGGCGGTGCTTTCGCTCACCGGGCCGGGCGCCGGCCTGGGGCAGGCCGAACGCAACGGCATCCAGCTCGCCGAGAAGCTGATCAACGAGAAAGGCGGCATCAAGGGCCGGCCGCTGCAGATCCTGGTCGAGGACGACGGCTCCAAGGCCGACATCGCCAAGAGCAAGGCCGAGAACCTCGTCTTCAACGAGAAGGTCAAGGCGATCATCGGCCCCTCGCTCACCGCCAGCACGGGCGCGGTGGCGGCAATCACCAACGCCCAGCAGCTGCCGCAGTTCGCGATCACCGGGCTGGGGCTGGCGATCGAGCTCACCTACAAGTCGGTGTTCCACATGATGCCGCCGCAGTCGCTCAATGCGCGCGCCATGCTGGAATACACCACTAAGGGGCTCAAGGCCAGGCGGCTGGGTGTGCTGCACGATTCCGGGTACGGCCAGCTGGTGACCAACGCGCTCAAGGAGCAGGCCGGCAGCTACGCGGTGGAGTTCGTGGCGGTCGAGAAGTTCGAGGTCGGCGCCACGGACGTCTCCACTCAGGCGGCGAAGGTGCGCGCCGCCAATCCGGACGCGCTGCTGATCATCGCCACCAACCCGATTCCCTTCCGCAACGCCCGGCAGATGCGCATCGAGCAGCCGATCGTCTCCGCGATCGGATCGTCGGCTTACCAGTACGTGAAGGGCATGGGCGAGTTCGGGCACGACATCGTGTTCCCCGAGTTCGTGGTCGGCGAGGATCCCATGCCGTACCAGGTCGACTTCGTGAACCTGTACAAGAAGGCCTTCAACGACCTGCCCAAGAACTACGAGGCGGCCGGCTGGGACGCGGTGCATGCCCTGGCCCGCGCCATGGAGAAGGTGGGACCGGACGCCGCGCCGGACGTGCTGGCCAAGGCATTGCGCGAGCCCTACAAGGGCGTGCTCGCCAGCTACAACTTCGGCGCGCCGGACATGACCGGGATCGAGCTGTCGAGCTATGTCTACTCGAAGCTCGTGAACGGCAAGTTCACGCGCCTGCCCTTCAAAGCCCAATAGACGCCGCGCATGCAGGCGGGGTGAGGAAAGCTTTTCGCCACGCCGTGTGCGTCGCGCCCTGAAACGGAGGAGACCATGAGAAGGAACGTCGAGTTCAACAGCAAGGGTTCAAAGGTCCGTGGCGTGCTCGTCACCCCAGACGGCGGGAAGGGGCCCTACCCCATCGCCATCATGGGCGGGGGCTGGTGCTACGTGAAGGAGATCGTGCTGCCCCATTACGCCGAGGCGATCGTCAAGGCCGGCGTGGCGGTTTTGATGTTCGACTATCGCGGCCTGGGCGAGAGCGAGGGCGAGCCGCGCCAGCACATCGATCCGTGGGGCCAGGTGGAGGACTACAAGAACGCGATCAGCTTCGCCGCCAACCAGCCCGAGATCGACTCCAGGCGCATCGGCATCTGGGGTATCTCCTATGCCGGCGGTCACGTCGTCATCGTGGCGGCCACCGACCCGCGGGTGAAGTGCGCGGTGTCCACCGTGCCGGTGGTGGAAGGCTGGGAGACGATGAAGCGCTGCCACGGCGAGCGCAAGTTCGCCAAGCTGCTCGATCTGCTGATGGAAGACCGGGTCCGCCGGTCCGACGGTCAGCCCAGCGCGATGATGCCAATGTCGCACAGCGACCCCGACAACAACCTGTCGAGCTGGCCGTTCCCGCACGTCTACGAGATCTTCATGCGCATCAAGGAGGCGGAGGCGCCGCGCCACGAGCACCGCAACACCATCGAGTCGGTCGAGCTGCTGCTGCAGTACAACGTGTTCCCCTACGCCAAGCGCATCCTGAACACCCCGACGCTCGTGGTGGTGGCCGAGCAGGACAACATCACCCAATGGGACCTCGAGATCGAGATGTACAACACGATCCCGGCGGGCAACAAGGAGCTGGTGGTGCTGGAGAAGGTCAACCACATGAGCCTGTACTCCACCCGCAAGCACCTCGAGAAGGCCTCGGCGCACCATGCGCGCTTCCTCAAGAAGCACCTGATCGACGAGTTCGCGGCGGACTAGCACGGGCACAGGGGCTGCCAGTTGGCGGCCCCTGCCCTTCGCGGTGTCGGACCATTGCGCCCCGTGTGCCGCACTTCTTGCCCGGCCCCTGAGCCGCACGCGCGGTCCGTGGCGCCTTGCGCCAGCCCATGACAGCGACCCTCCTGCTCCAGTCCGCCCTGGTCGGCATCACCAACGGCTTCGTCTACGCCCTGGTCGGGCTGGGCATCGCAGTGGTCTTTCGCGGCACCCGCATCATCAACGCGATGCAGGGCGAGTTCGCGCTGATTGGCGGCATGGTCGCCTACATCGCCCTGGAGCGCGCCGGCGCCTCGATGCCCCTCGCCCTGGTCGGCGGCGTGCTCGCCGGTGGCCTGCTCGGCCTGCTGGTAGAGATGCTGCTGGTGCGCCCCACGCGCCGGCGCGGGGGCAGCGAGGAGAGCTACCTGCTGCTGACGCTGGGCATCGCGTTCGCGATCTCGGCCGCGGTGCTGCTGCTGCTGGGCCGCGACTCGCACCCGCTGCCGGGTATCGGCGGCGACGGCAGCCAGATCGTGTTCGATGCCGCCATTCGGGTGCACGCCCTGTGGCTGATGCTGATCAGCGCAGTGGGGATGGTGCTGCTTTGGTTCTTCTACCATCGCACGCGCGTGGGATTGTCGATGACGGCCGCGTCCATCGACGCAGAGGGCGCATCCACGATCGGCATCAACGTGTCGCTGATGCGCACCCTCACCTTCCTGCTCGGCGGACTGATCGGAGGGCTGGCGGGCGTGCTCGTGGGCCCGCTGATCACGGTGCACTACGAGATGGGCCTCATGCTCACGCTCAAGGGGTTCGCCGCCGCCATCCTGGGCGGGCTCACCAATCCGTTCGGCGCCATCGTCGGCGGCCTCACGCTCGGCCTGGTGGAATCGCTGGCGGTGCTGACCCTGTCCTCGGGCTACAAGGACGTGATCGCCATGACCATCCTGATCGCGATCATGATCCTGCTGCCCAACGGCATGCTGGGCCGGCGTGGGCGTCGTGGCGGGTGACATGGGCCGCTCGCCCGGGGCGGGCCCGCTAGCCTGGATCGCAGCCGCAGCGCTGCTCGCGGCTTGGGCTGGCGCGCCGCTGGTCGCCTCGCGCAGCGTCGTGGACATCCTGGTCTTCACCGGACTCTACACGATCGCCGGACTGGGGGTCACGTTCCTGCTCGGGCAGTGCGGCATCGTGTCGCTGGCGCAGAGCGTGTTCTACGGCATCGGCGCATATGCGAGCGCCTATTGCACCACGCACTACGGCTGGCCGGCGCCGGCCGGCTTCGGCGCGGGCATGGGCGTGAGCGCGCTCATCGCGCTGGCGGTAGGCTGGCCGGTGCTGCGCCTGTCCGGCTACTTCCTGGCGCTCGCCACCCTCGCACTCGCGATCATCGGCCACGTGCTGTTCACCGAGTGGGACTGGCTCACCGGCGGCACGCTCGGCATCGGCGGCATTCGCGCGCTCGCGCCGTTCGGCTTCCAGCTCAACTCCCCGCAGCGCTTCTACTACTTCGTGTGGCCGATCGCCGGGCTGTTGCTCTGGTTGCACTACAACCTGCTCCATTCGCGCACCGGGTTCGCGATGCACGCGATGCGCGACGCGCCGGCGGCCGCGCAGGTTCTGGGCGTGGACACGCATGCGCTCAAGGTCAAGATCTTCGTGCTGAGCGCCGTGCTCGGCGCGCTCGCGGGCAGCCTGTTCGCGCACTACGTGACGTTCGTCAGCGTCGACAGCTTCGGCGTGGACCGGGCGATCAACTTCCTGCTGCTGGCCGTGCTGGGGGGCGCCAAGACGATCGTGGGAGCCGTGCTCGGCGCGCTGTTCATCACCGTCATGCCGCACGTGCTGAGCCAGTTCGGCGACGTGCACGCGGTGCTGTTTGCCGTGTGCCTGATCGCGGCCGTCATCTTCCTGCCGGAAGGCTTCGGTGGAGCCCTGCAACGGGCATTGCGCCGCACGCCCGCGGAGCGCTGAGGCGATGGGCACCCTGCTCGAGGTCCGCGACGTCTCGCACAGCTTCAGCGGGCTGCACGTGCTCAAGGGGGTGAGCTTCGCGGCCGAGGAAGGCACGATCTGCGGACTGATCGGCCCCAACGGCGCGGGCAAGAGCACGTTGTTCAACATCATCTCCGGTTTCCTGGTGCCCGACCGCGGCCAGATCGTCTATGCAGGCGCCGATGTGAACCGGCTGTCGGTGCCGCAGCGCAGCTTCCGCGGCCTGGTGCGCAGCTTCCAGACGCCGCAGGTGTTCCCGCACCTGACCGTGCTCGAGAACCTGGTCGCGGGCTGCTACAAGGACACGCGCAGCGGCGTGCTGGCCAACCTGCTCGGGACCCCGGGCGCCCGGCGCGAGCTGCGGCGCATGCGCGAGGCGGCAGCCGCGGCTTGCGACAAGTACAACCTGGCAGCGGTGCGCGATCGCCTGGCGGGCAAATTGCCCGGCGGCCAGCAGCGGCTGGTCGAGCTGGCGCGCGCTGCGCTCGGCCGGCCGCGCCTGCTCTGTCTCGACGAGACATCCTCGGGCCTGAACAGCGAGGAGGTCGCCCAGCTCATGGATATGCTGCGCCAGCTCAACCGCGAGGGTGTGAGCATCCTGCTGGTGTCGCACGATATGGACCTCGTGACCGTGGCTTCCACCATCCACGTGCTGTGCTTCGGCGAGATCATCGCCAGTGGCCCGCTGGGCCAGATCCAGGCCGACGCGCGCGTGCGCGAGGCCTACCTCGGAGTCTGACCGTGCTGCGCGTCGACCACATCGAAGCGGGCTACGGCGGGTTGCCCGTGCTGCGCGGCGTGTCGCTGTCCATCGACCGCAACGAGTCGGTGGCCCTGATCGGCGCCAACGGCGCCGGCAAGTCTACGCTGGTCCGCGCCCTGTGCGGGCTGCTGCCGGTCACGTCCGGGCGCATCCTGCACCACGACAAGCCGATCGAAAGCCTGCCCGGGCACCAGCGGTCGCAGCACGGAATCGCCGTCGTGCTCGAAGGGCGGCACCTGTTCGGGGAGCTGACGGTGCGCAACAACCTGGAGCTCGCTGCGGCGCACGGAGCGCGCACGCGGGGCTCCGATGGCGGGCGCCGGTTCAGCCTCGAGCAGGTGCTCGATCTGTTCCCGTTCATGCGCGAACGGCTCGGTGCCGCGGTCGAATTGCTCTCGGGGGGCGAGCAGCAGATGGTCGCAATCGCGCGGGCGCTGCTGCTGCGGCCCGATCTGCTGATCCTGGACGAGCCTTCCATCGGCCTGTCTCCCAAGGTGGTGCGGGACATCGTCGGTGTGATGGCGCGGCTGCGGGCGGGCGGCATGAGCATCCTCCTGGTCGAGCAGAACGTGGCGCTCGCCGCGGAAAGCTCCGATCGCGCCTACGTCATGTCTCTCGGCCGCGTCGTGCACGAGATCAGGCACGGGGAGTGGGACGGGTTCCGCAACGACGAGGCGCTCCTCAAGGCCTACCTGGGCGGCGAGCGGGCCGACGCGGGCAACTAGGGATGCGCACGGACGTCAGCGGCTGGGTTACCCGGCTCACCCAGGAAGAAATCGCGCGGCACACCGCCAGCGGCGCCTGGCGCAACGTCACGCTCGCCGATTGCGCGATGCGCATGGCGCAGCACGCACCAGAGCGCGTAGCGGTGATCGACGGCGCACGCGAGCGGACGTTCGGGCAGCTCATGGCGCAGGCGCGCCGGCTCGCGGCTGCATTCGCTGCGCGCGGGCTGAAGCCGGGCGACGTGGTGAGCTTCCAGCTGCCGAACTGGTCCGAGGCCATGGTGCTCAACCTGGCAGCCTGCCTCGCCGGCCTCGTCGTCAATCCCATCGTGCCCATCTATCGCGAGGCCGAAGTCCGCTACATCCTCAGGGATGCCCGGGCCAAAGCCTTCTTCATTCCGCGCACGTTCCGCAACTTCGATTACCTCTCGATGGCTCTGCAACTGCAGCCCGAGCTGCCGGAGCTACGCGAGATCATCGTCGTACGCGGCGATCCCAGCGGCTGCACGGCGTACGAGGCGCTGCTCGCATCCGGCGCAGCGCAGCCGGAGATCACGCCACGCGCCGAGGCCAACGCCGTAAAGCTCGTGCTCTACACCTCCGGCACCACAGGCAACCCCAAGGGCGTGCTCCACAGCCACAACACGATCATGTCGGAGATCGACGCGGTGATCGGCTTCTGGGGCATCCACGACCACGATGTGGTCCTGATGCCCTCCCCGGTCACGCACATAACCGGTTACCTCTATGCGCTGGAGATCGCATTCGCCGCCGGGGCGAAGGTGGTATTCATGGAGCGTTGGAGCGCAGCCGAGGCGGTGGAGCTGATCGCCCGCAACGCAGTGAGCTTCAGCGTCGGCGCCACGCCCTTCCTGAAGGAGCTGGTGGCGGAGATCGAAAGCCGCGCGCTGCCGCTGCCGAGCCTGCGGCTGTTCATGAGCGGCGGTGCGCCGGTGCCGCCCGAGCTGATCTACCGCGCGAACAAAGTGCTTCCCGGGTGCATGTCGTTCCGCGTGTACGGTAGCACGGAAGCGCCTACCGTCACGCTGGGCATCCGCAGCCGCGCGGACGCAGAGCTGGGCGCCACCACCGACGGCAAGGTCGTGAACCACGAGGTCAGGCTCACCGATGCACAGAGCGGTGTACCGGTGCACGACCGTGAAGGCGAGATCTGCACGCGCGGTCCGGAGATGATGCTGGGCTACACGCATTGGGCGCACACGCAGGAAAGCTTCGATGCGCAGGGCTACTTCCACACCGGCGACCTCGGCTACTTCGTCGGCGGGGACTACCTGTGCGTGAGCGGGCGCAAGAAGGACCTCATCATCCGCGGCGGCGAGAACCTCAGCCCCAAGGAGATCGAGGACGTGCTGCACCGGCATCCCGCGATTAAGGAAGCAGCGGTCGTGGCCATGCCGCATGCCCGCCTGGGCGAGGGGGTGTGCGCCTTCGTGATCCCGCAGCCGGACCGGTTTGTAGACGTGCGATCGCTTACGGCCTGGCTGGAGCAGGCCGGCATGGCGAGGCAGAAGTTTCCCGAGCGTGTCGAGCTGGTGGATGACCTGCCGCGCACCGCCTCGGGGAAGGTGCAGAAGAACGTGCTGCGCGAGCGCATCGCGGCGAAGATCGAGCAGGAAGGGCGCGCGGCGCAAGCCGCGACGCGCGAGGACTAAAGACATGCAGAGGACCGAGGAACTGCTGGAGCTGTATCGCCGCATGCTGCTCATCCGCAGGATGGAGGAGCGGCTCGGCGAGGTGGTCAAGACGGGCGAGCTGCCCGGGCCGGTGCACCTGTACATCGGGCAGGAGGCGGTGGCCGTGGGCGTCTGCAGCCATCTGGGCGATCGCGACTGGATCACCAGCACCCACCGTGGCCACGGTCACTTCCTGGCGAAGGGCGGCGACCCGCACGCGATGATCGCGGAGATCCTGGGCCGCGACACCGGCATCTGCCACGGCAAGGGCGGGTCGATGCACGTCGCGGACTTCGGCCGCGGCATCCTCGGCGCCAACGGCATCGTCGGCGGCGGCATCGGGCTGGCACTGGGCGCGGCGCTGGCCGCCCAGCTCGACGGTGAGGGGCGGGTTTCGGTCGCCTTCTTCGGCGATGGAGGCGCCAACCAGGGCGTCATCATGGAATCGCTCAACATCGCCGCCATCTGGAAGCTGCCCCTGCTGCTGGTGTGCGAGAACAACGGCTTTTCCGAATTCTCCCCGACGGCGAGCGTGACGGCCGGGGACATCGCTGCACGGGCTGCACCCTTCGGCGTGCCGGGCGTGACCGTCGACGGCAACGCGGTGCTCGAGGTGCGGCGCGTCGCAGGAGAGGCGGTCGAGCGCGCACGACGCGGCGACGGGCCGACGCTGATCGAGGCGCGCACCTACCGCTGGCGCGGCCACGTCGAAACCGAGGCGAGCTTCCTGTCGGGGAAGTACCGCGAAGAGGAGGAGATCGCGCGCTGGCGCGAACGGGACCCGATCGAGCGCCTGCGCGGCCCCCTGCGGGAGGCGGGCCCGGCGGCCGCTCTGGACGGGATCGATGCGCAGGTCGCGAGCATCGTCGAGCAGGCGTTCACCGCGGCGGCGGCCGATCCCCTGCCACCGGAGTCGTCGGCCTTCGCGGACATGCTCTCCGTTTCGCATTGAGCCGGACCACGACCAGACAAACTGTCACTTGCGGACCAAGCGATGGCGAGAAAACGATTGATCCAGGCGGTCAACGAGGCGCTCCACGAGGAGATGGCGCGCGACCCGCGCGTGATCCTCTTCGGGGAGGACGTGAAGATGAGCCTGTTCGGCGACACCCGGGGGCTGCACGACCGTTTCGGCCCCGATCGGGTGCGCGACACGCCGATCTCCGAGGTGGCGATGACCGGCATGGCCGCCGGCGCGGCGGCCGCCGGATACCGCGTGGTGTGCCACATGATGTTCGCGAACTTCCTCTACACCGGCTTCGACGCTATCGCCAACCAGGCCGCCAAGCTCCGCTATATGACCGCAGGGCAGATCAGGCTGCCGGTGGTCTACATGGCGGTCATGGGCGCCGGCCGCTCGTCCGCCGCGCAGCACTCGGACGTGCCCTACCCCGCCTTCATGAACCTGGGCGGGGTGAAGGTGATCGTGCCGAGCACGCCGGCGGACGCCAAGGGCCTGCTCAAGTCCGCGATCCGCGGCGACGATCCGGTGATCTTCCTGCAGCCTGCGCGACGAGGGGGCGAGCAAGGCGAAGTGCCCGATGGCGAGCACCTCGTGCCGCTTGGCGCCGCCGACATCAGGCGGCCCGGCAGCGACGTAACCGTCGTGGCGATCGGTGCGATGGTGCGGCACGCATTGCGTGCAGCGGAGCTCATGCAGCAGGAAGCCGTCAGCGTGGAGGTGATCGACCCACGGACCCTGTTCCCGCTGGACACTGCGGCTATCCTCGCGTCGGTGCGCAAGACGGGCCGCCTGGTGGTCGTGGATGAAGCCCGCACCACCTGCAGCGCCGCCAGCGAGATCGCGGCGCTCGCCGTGGAGCACGCGTTCAGGGCGTTGCGTGCACCGGTACGCCGCGTGACCGTCCCCGACGTCGCGATCCCGTATGCCCCGCATCTGGAGAAAGCGGTGCTCCCGGACGAACACCACGTCATGCGGGCGATACGCGAAGTGCTCGGAGGGGCGCGATGAAGGTCTCCCTGAAGCTGCCCCTCTTTGGCATGAACATGGAAGAAGCCACCATCGTGAAATGGCACAAGCGCGCCGGGGAGGCGTTCACGAAAGGCGAGCCGCTCTACGACGTCGAGACCGAGAAGGTCACCTCCGAGGTCCAGGCACCGTGCGATGGGACGCTGCTCGAGACCCTCGCGTCCGAGGGGCGGACGGTCAGCGTCGGCGACATCGTGTGCCAGATCGAGACCTGATCCGGCGCTCGGCATCGCGGGCCGGTGAATCCCGGCGCCCGCCTGTACTGGTCAGAGCAGCAACCCGGGCAGCCAGAGCGAGAGCTGCGGGAATTAGGTCACTACTAGCACCAGAAAGGCCAGCAGCACGGACAGCCATGGCGTCGCTGCGCGGACCACCTGCACGATCGACATGTTCGCGATGCCGGCGGTGACGAACAGGGTGAGCTCGACCGGCGGTGTCACCATCCCGATCTCGAGGTTCACCGTCATGATGATGCCCAGGTGGACCGGGTCTCCTCAGCGATCGGGACCAGGTAGTCAGAGGCCGTCTGTTCCCCCCTTACTGTAACCTGAAGCCCTCGTACCCATTGCGCACGACCTCGTTGCATTTCTGCACGTAGGTCGGAAAGCCAAGGTAGGGCATGAACACGCGCGGCTTGCCGGGGATGTTCGCGCCGAGGTACCACGAG
>Ga0105106_10003905_pt1 | contig 10594 bp, 10 predicted proteins | sample PPLLaktember2015_5_FD_79109 | JGI IMG/M metagenome (GOLD analysis project Ga0105106, IMG submission 79109) | Freshwater sediment microbial communities from Prairie Pothole Lake near Jamestown, North Dakota, USA - PPLs Lake P8 Core (1) Depth... | ecosystem: Environmental > Aquatic > Freshwater >... | reverse complement strand
CAGTCCGACCGCATGCAGTCCCAGCTGTCGGCGCTGCAAATTGGGCAGACCGAGCGGTTGGCGGAAACGCGCGAGACCGTCACCGGCCAGTTCGGCCAGTTCCAGACCACGATGCTGGAAAAGCTGATCGAGCAGGGACGTGCCGAACAAGGCATGCTGCAGGACACGCTGAAAGGCATGACCGCGCACTTCAACGAGCGTGTGCAGCAGTTGTCGCAGACCGTTGATGGCCGCCTGAATGAAATATCGGGCAAGGTAGCCGAGCGGCTCGACGAAGGCTTCAAGAAAACCAATGAAACCTTCACCTCGGTGATGTCGCGGCTGGCGGTCATCGACGAGGCGCAGAAGAAAATCGAAGGGCTGGCATCCAACGTCGTCAGTCTGCAGGAAATCCTTGGCGACAAGCGTTCGCGCGGGGCGTTCGGCGAGGTTCAACTGGAAGCACTGGTGCGCAACAGCCTGCCGCCCGACGCCTACGCATTCCAGTACACGCTGAAAGGCGGCGCGCGTGCCGACTGCGTGCTGATTCTGCCGGAGCCGACCGGCACGGTGTGCGTCGATTCCAAGTTTCCGCTGGAGAACTACAGCCGCATGTTCGACGACAGCCTGGTGCAGACCGAGCGCGATGCGGCACGGCGACAGTTCAAAACCGATGTCAAAAAACACGTCGATGACATCGCCGCCAAATATATCGTCGAAGGCGAAACCTCGGACGGCGCGGTAATGTTCCTGCCGGCCGAGGCGGTATTCGCCGAAATTCACGCCTACCATCCCGACCTGGTTGAGCACGCGCAAAAAAAGCGGGTCTGGCTCACCTCGCCGACCACCCTGATGGCGGTGTTGAACACCGCACGTGCGGTGATTCGGGATTCGGAAACACGGCGCATGGCGCATGTCATCAAGGACGAACTGGCGAAACTGGCGAAGGACTTCTTCCGCTTCGACGAGCGCATGAAAAAACTTGCCAGCCACATCGAACAGGCCAACAAGGATGTTGGCGAGGTGCGGATTTCCAGCGAGAAGATCAGTCGCCGCTTCCAGCAGATCGAGCGGGTCGAACTCGAGCACCCCGAAGCCGCCAGCACGCGCCTCCTCGATGCCGAGGAGTGAATGAAGCATGAGCTGGTTTGGCCGCTGGCGACGCACCCACATTCTGGACAAGCATGAAATTCCGCATCAAGCCTTCGATACAGCCGTCGCCGGTCTGCCGATCCTGCACGGCCTTGACGTATCCGAACGCACGCGGTTGCGAGAGTCCGCCAGCCTGTTCATCCACGACAAGACCTTTTCCGCAGCGGGCGGGGCCGAGGTCGACGATGCGACCCGACTTGCCATCGCCCTGCAGGCCTGTCTGCTGACGCTCAACCTCTCCGAGGACAGCTACCGCGGCTGGAACGAAATCATTCTCTATCCCGACGAATTCCTGCGTCATCGCGAGGAAATGGACGCGGCTGGCGTCGTCCATCATTCGCGTGACATCCTGGCGGGCGAATCCTGGCTTGGTGGCCCGCTCGTGCTGTCGATCGCCGACGTCATCGAAAGTGGTCGGGGAACCGGCATCAATGTGGTGCTGCACGAGTTTGCGCACAAGCTCGACATGCTGAACGGCGATGTCAATGGATTTCCGCCGCTGCATCGGGGCATGGATGCCGCAGCCTGGGCACGCGACTTCAGCGCTGCCTATGCCGATCTGTGCGCCCGCGTCGATGCGGGCGAGAACACAGCCATTGACCCGTACGCCGCCAGCGATCCCGCCGAATTCTTTGCCGTGCTGACCGAGGTATTCTTCGAGACGCCGCGCCTGCTCGTTTCCGAATACCCCTCCATATACCGGCAGCTGCAGCAGTTCTATCGCCAGCACCCGCTGGCTCGGCAGGAGCCCCATGAGCACGCCTAAGCCTTATACCGCTACGCGCGTCGACGCGATCGCGCCCTTCCACGTCATGGCCATCCTTGCGCGAGCCAAGGCTCTTGAAGCAGCAGGGCGCGACATCATCCATCTCGAAATCGGCGAACCCGACTTTCCCACCCCCCAACCCATCATCGAAGCGGGCATTGCAGCGCTGCGCGCCGGACATACCCATTACACGGGTGCACTCGGGCTGCCCAGCCTGCGCGAGGCCATTGCCAAGTTCCATGACACACGCTGGCACGCCACGATCGATGCGGAACGCATCGTGGTCACCCCCGGTGCATCCGGTGCCCTGCTGCTGGTACTGGGCCTGCTGGCAGGGCCCGGTGATGAAGTCTTGATGGCCGACCCGGGCTATCCCTGCAATCGCCATTTCGCGGAATTCTGCGACGCCCGGGCCGCGACCATCCCGGTCGATGCAACAAACGGCTTCCAGCTCACCCTCGATCTGATCGAGCAGCATGCTACCCCTGCCACCCGCGCCGTACTGATCGCCAGCCCGTCCAACCCCACGGGAACCGCTGTTGCGCCCGACGAACTCGCACGCATTCACAACTGGTGCCGGGCGCATGGTGTCGCCCTGATTGTCGATGAAATCTATCTGGCACTGACTTACGACGGCCCTGAAAACACCGCCGCACATTGGGACGACGTGTTCGTCATCAACAGCTTCTCAAAATACTTTCTGATGACGGGGTGGCGACTGGGCTGGCTGACCGCGCCTGCGTGGGCAGTGCCCGCCCTGGAAAGGCTGGCGCAGAATCTGTATCTGGCGGCGTCCACACCGGCCCAGCATGCGGCGCTGGCAGCCTTCCTGCCCGCCACCCTGGATGAACTCGAAGCCCGCAAGCACGAACTGCGCACCCGGCGGGATTTTCTGCTGCCCGCCTTGCGCGAGCGCGGCTTCGTCATTCCGGTCGCGCCCGAGGGCGCTTTTTATGTCTACGCCGACTGTCGAGCACACACCGATAATAGTTTTGAGTTTGCCCAGACACTGCTTGAACAGTCGGGCGTCGCCGTTACACCCGGCCTGGATTTTGGTTTGAATCGCCCGCAATACTTCTTGCGGCTTGCCTATACCCAACCCCTGCCACGACTAGCGCAAGCCATAGTACGCATCGACCGTTTTCTGTCCCGCTGATTAGGTGCGTCGGCCGCGCGACAATCCGATCAAACCGAGCAGTCCCAGCGACAACAATGCCAAAGTGCCCGGTTCGGGTATGGTGGCGCCGGGTACGGGATCCACCTTCAGGGAGTCGTTCGCACAATTCATGGTCCAGAGGACATCGAGAGCGTCTGCACCCCAGTACGTTCCGAACAAGGCGACTGGAATACGCGCCTCATAGAAAAAATGCTGGTCCGCAGTATAAATACCCATATTGTCGACACCCGTCGTACTGTAAGCCACCTCCCCAGGACCTAGCAGATTGCCAGCCAGAATCGAGGTAGGACCTTCATTTGCAGCCCCCCATAAGCCTGCGCCCCACTGCACGATGGCATACAGGCCGCCTTGTGTGTTGCCGTTGTTACCGGTGGTTTCAAGACCAAACTCATAACTGCCGTCGCGCCCGAAATCGATGGCGAAATCGCCTGGCGCGTAATTACCGCCGCTATCCTTCATCAAAGGATTGTGCCCCGTTACCATCGCCAGATAGAGATACTGCGCGTCGTAATCGACGTAAAGTGCTTCTACGTCATACGCCTGCCCGCCGTAGCCTGGCGTAAGTTTGGTGCCCCGCCCCCCGGTTTGATCTTCGACTGCCCAAGCCACGACCCCCGGGTTCGGTGTCCAATCGTTGACACTGCCGGTATGGACCAAGCCCCAATCGACCAGATTGGCATCTATGGTGTATGCGGAAACTTGCATGGAAGAAAAACAAACCATCGCACCGGCCAGAATTGAAAAGGATCGCATGATGTTCCTTACCCCACGTTACACATGCATGGATCACAGCAAACTTCATGCGAGGGGGATGACCACCCTGATGAATGTCGGTCCCCAATCCCTGCAGTCTTGTAAGGCCATCTTTCAATACTGGAACATCCTACCGACGGTCATCACGTTGGGTTTTCGTCGCAATTGTCGAGACTACCTGGTGTACAGGCATAAAAAAACCGGCCCGAAGGCCGGTTTTTTCTTTCTGTGCCAGGAATTACTTGGCAGGAGCGGCAGCAGCAGCAGCGTCAGCAGCGGTGCCAGCAGCGGTTGCTGCTTCGCCAGCAGCAGCAGCAGCGTCAGCAGCAGGAGCAGCAGCGTCAGCAGCAGATTCGCCAGCTTGAACAGCAGCTTCGCCAGCTTGAACAGCAGCTTCGCCAGCTTGGACAGCGGCTTCAGCAGCCGGCGGCTCGACGGGAGCAGCGGCTTCTTCTTTCTTGCCACAAGCGGTCATGGAAACGGCCAGCAGAGCAGCCAGGAGGACGGAATATTTCATTTGATTTCCCTTTACTTGCAAATATAAAAACCCACACCAGAGATCGGTCCGGGACTTGTAATCCAGCCGACGCGCGGAATTCTAACAAATCGGTAAAAGAAAACCACCATCTACTAACAAATTGATTTAGCACCGCCAGCATGTCTCATTATAACAACAAACTGCATTCGATTCCTTATTTTCTGGGTGTTTCGATGAACTCACCCGGCCGGGCAGTCGAGGGCAATTTGCCCTGATAGATAAAACCGGCGCCATAGCGGCGACTGCCATCGGGTGCGGTGATAAGTTCATTTTCGCTCCAGATCCAGACATGGCCTTCACGCGTATCCAGGATGAACGCCCGTCCGCCTCCGCCTCCTTTGCTGCCCAATACGCCTGCCAGAGGAAATGCTTCGTATCGGCCATCCTCGGCGCGTCCATCATCTGCCTGCACAGCGGCCGACAGGGCCAGCACGCCAAACACCATCCATCTTTTACGCATCATCATCCTTCCATTTGCTCAGGACTTAAGCAGAAAAAAGTGCGGCCACCGCCGCCGCATCCAGCACATACTCATGGTTGCAGATATCGTCATGCACCCGGATTCCACCCTGTTCGGCGACGATCGCCTCACATTCTGCCTGACCCACACTGCGCAGCATGGAATAAATCTTGGCGGGATCGTACGGGCAATGATACGAGACCGGGCGCGGGTCATATACGCGCACGTCCTCTTCCGGGAACAGGCGTTCGATCAGCTTGATCGAGCCAAGTTCGAGCAATTCGTGCGGTCGCACGGTGTCGGCCAGGATTTGTACCCGGTTCCAGCCGTCTGCATCACGCATCGTTGCACCCGGCAAGGCCTGCAGAAACAGACCTGCTGCAGTCTCGTGATTGGCCACCAGCCACAGGCGGGTAGGCAACTGCTCCGATTGGGCGAGGTAATGTTCGAATACCGCTGCCAGGGACTCGCCCTGCAGCGGTACGTGGCTCTGGTAGGGCTGGCGCATGTCAGCGGTGTCGAGCGTCAGGGTCAATGCGCCCGCGCCAAGCAAGGTCGGAACATTTCCCCCTGCCAGCTCCGGTGCAGCTCGCGCCATGCCGCGAATTCGCAATTGCTCGTCGCAATCCATCACCAGCAGCGACACCTCGCCGTCACCGCGCAACTGAAAAGTCAGTCGGCCGGCCTGCTTGAGATTGGCCGTGATCAGCGTGGTCACCACCGCCAGTTGTCCAAGAAGTTCGAGTACAGGTTCTGCGTAACCGCGCCCTGCCGTCATCTCGCGCCAGGCAGGCCCCAGTTGCACCCAGGCACCACGAATGTCGAGCTGTTCGAACAGAAAACCGCGCACCCGATTGGGCTGGCTGTGGGCCGGTTTTGATTGATCCGGGTTCGATTTGTCGGTGGCGTTCAATTGAGTTGCACCCGCTCTCCCCAGGGCACCGCACCTTTGCCCTTGACCAGCCAGACCACCGGGTAATTTGGCGGCAGCTTGGGAAAATCCCCTTCGGCATCGGTGAAATACACCAGCATGTTGGGACTGCGGTTTTCCTGCTCGACCCAGTCGAACACCGGGCGGAAATCGGTGCCACCACCGCCTTCGATATCCTCGGGAAGCTGCATGGTGTCCCAGGGTTCGTATTCCCACGGCGCATTTTCGGCCACGTGGTTGTCACAGGCCAGCAGCGTTACCTTCGCCCTCACCTGCCCTTTGAGCGCATCGAGTTCGCTGACGAATTCGCGCAACTCTTCATCGCTGATCGACCCGCTGGTGTCGATCGCCGCCACCACGTCCAGGCCTTCGCTCGACAGCCTGGGCAGCAGCGCATCGCCCTCGCGACGTGAAGGCCGACGCCAGGAATAGTCGTCGCGCTGGTTGACCGCAAAGAAGCGCGCCAGCAAGGCGCGCCATGGCAGGCTGGGTGCCAAGAGGCCATCGACCCAGCGCATCATCGACTGCGACAGCTTGCCGGCCTGGCGCGCGGCCTGGGCAGCGGCGGCCAGACGGTTTTTCCATTGCTCGGAGAGTTCCTCGCGCTCGCTCGGCGACAACTCGCTGGGCTTTTTTGACGCCTGGCTGCCGCTGCCCTGCTGCTGCTCGGCCTCGCTCTGGCCTTCCTTGCCCTGGCCACCCGACTCGCCGGCATCGGGGTCGTCCTGGCGCTCGTTCTCGTCCGGGCTGGCACCCGATTCGTTGTCGTTGTCGAACATGTGCTGATCGAAGGACTCTTCCGGCGTGTCCTCGGGAATCAGCGGGTAGATTTCTTCCGCCGACAGCGTTATGAAATTCTGGTCGGCGAGGATGCCGTGCAGAGGCGGCTTCAGCCCTTCCTCGATCAGGATGAGATTGACCGCATGGTCGCAGGCCACGTCCCAGCGCCGCTTGACGCGATGGTTGCGTCGATGGGGATGGCCCATGGCGCAGTGCATGGCTTCGTGCGCCAGCACGAACTGTGTCTGCGCGAGATTGAGATTGTCGATGAACCCTGGATTGAAATAGAACGCCTGCGCATCGGTGCCGGTGGTCGTGCACCAGTCTCCGCCGACCTTAAGCGGCAGGTGCATCACCAGCGCGCCGAGAAACGGCCGCTCCATGATGAGGCGGGTGCGCGCGGCCGCGAGCTTGGTCAGGATGGGTTGGAGTGCGGCGTCGGGCTGGTCGGCCATAAAAAATCAGTGCTCGTACAGGACCAGATCGGTAATGCTGTTGGCCCATTCGGCAAACGCCGGCACGGCAAACAGCGGTCGCCCCACTGCGCGGTGCAGGTCGGACACCAGCATCACGCCCATTTCGCGCTGCGGAAAGCGCTGTGCGTACTTGAGAATGTTGCCGTACACCGCTGCCGCATTGCCGCTGTCGGCCGCCTGCAGGGCCTTGCGCACCAGCGCGGCAGCCACCCCGTATTGCAGGTCGATGCCTTCCGGCACCTCGGCGTCGGCGCCATTGATGATGGCATCGAGATCCGGCATCTGCGCCATGTTGTCGACGAAGGTTTTCAGTTCCAGCCCGGCCGATTGACCGACGCAGGCCATCAGCGCATCGGCCAGCAGGTTGGTCTGGTCGAATTTCTGCAGCGCGCGGTGGGCGTACTCCCATGAGCGCGGGCTGGGAAAGGCAATCGGCGTGTGTGCCGGATCGAAACTGAACAACAGGTCGGGGCGGAAACGCAGGAAGGCGATGACGCGCGGGTCGATCTCCTCGCTGTGTGCCCAGTCCACCCAGTCGTCGAGATTCACCTCGACTTCGTAATGGGTGAAGCGGTTGGCCAGCGGAGCGGGCATCGCATAGGTCACGCCGCGATCGCCCTGACGGTTGCCGGCGGCAAAGATCACCCACCCATCCGGCACGGTGTACTCGCCCAGGCGGCGATCAAGGATCAGCTGGTAGGCAGCTGCCGATACCGTCGGCGGCGCCGAGGTGATCTCGTCCAGGAACAGGATGCCTGGAGGGCCGTGACGCTCGGCATCCGGCAGCACCGAGGGAATCGACCACTCGACCAGCTGGCCGCTGCGGAACGGAATGCCGCGCAGATCGGTCGGTTCCATCTGCGACAGACGGATATCGATCAGCTGCACGCCATGCTGCTGGGCAATCTTGGCGACGATCTGTGACTTGCCCACGCCCGGCGGACCCCACAGCATCACAGGGGTATGGTGGCCGTCGGCGGCGCTTTCGAATTCGCGGTCGAGTATGGTTTCGATGTGGGAGGGACGCATGTGTCGATCAGAACAACGGTAAGTGGCCTTGAATCATAATCGCTCGCGCGTCCGGCATCCACCCGTAAAGGGTAGGCCGTGGTTGTAAAGCCGCTAAAGCCCTGAAGGACTCCGATCCACTGCGTGCTAAAGCGCGCGTGGAATCGTATGCGCCAACAACCACGGTCCAGCTTCACCCTTGATCCATGTGGGGAGATTTTGTTACCGTGCGCCAACCGCAATGAGGTGGATGCAGCATGAATTTTTGCAGTGAGTGTGGCAGTGCAGTGGTGCTGCGCATACCGGCTGGCGACAACCTGCCGCGGCACGTATGCCCCGATTGCGGGGTCATCCATTACCAGAACCCCAAAATGGTCGTAGGCTGCATCCCGGAATGGGAAGACAAGATACTGTTGTGCCGCCGCGCCATCGATCCCAAATACGGACTGTGGACGTTGCCGGCCGGCTTCATGGAAAACGGCGAAACCACGCTCGAGGGCGCCGCTCGCGAAACCTGGGAAGAAGCCGGGGCCCGGATCGAAATGGGCGGTCTCTATACCTTGTACAACCTGCCGCACATCAATCAGGTGTATTTGATGTTCCGGGCGCGGCTGCTCGATCTGGATTTTCAGCCCGGAATCGAATCGCTGGAAGCCCGCTTATTTACTGAGGCTGAAATACCCTGGAATGAAATTGCATTCCGCACCGTGCACGCAACGCTGCAACAGTATTTCAACGACCGCCGCAGCGGGATGTTCGGATTCCATTTCGGGGATATCCGTTCGCGCTGAAACGTCTGCCCGGTTGCCGGATCAGGCAGCGACGGCGAACTGTTCCCGTCCGATCACATCCATGGCCACGCGCAGCCAGCCTTCGTGGCTTTCCTGCACTTCGCCAAGCCGCAGGCGGTAAAGGACGTCGCCATCGTGCAGCAGCAGCGTGGCCCCCAGTTTGTAATGCGTCCGCGGAACCAGCAGATTGCTGCTCGCTTTTTCAGTGTGGGTCATCGGCAGGAACACTGCCCAGGCCTTTTCCTGTGTGGCATCCTGCATTTCCGTTTCAAACTGAATTTCCACCCGCTTGGGGTGGCGCGACAGGCGTTGCGTACCGACCAGATGCTGGCCATCCTCTTCCCGTATCCAGCGTATGGCCAGCAATTGCCAGACATTTTCCGCCGGGTCCCAACTCACGGCCACCAGGCTGCCATGCGGCAGCACTTGCGCTTCGGGCAGCGCAAATCCCATGCCTTCGGTGCTTTCATCACGCAGCATCCAGGGCTCCAGAACCGGACGTCCCTTGTCTGCGTCAGGCTTGGCCAGCGCCGCCAGGATGCTGTCGATCCCCGCTGCCACCCATACCCGCCCGAAACGATTCGTACGCGGACGGTTGCGGCTGATGCCCCCGCGTTCGATCAGGCTCGCCATCTGCCGGGTGAGCCCATTTTCCGCCTCTGCGTCCGAATTCTGATCGAGTGATTTCAGGTAATCGATCAGGGGGCGCAAGGCAAAGTAACGCAGGCGCCGGCCTTGTACATATTCTCCACCCAGTATGCAGGCGCCCTCGGGCATGGACAGGTCCACCACATGGGTATGCACCTCACGCTGGGGAACCACTGCGGGGAGGGGCAAGGGATCATAGCCTTCGATAATCTGTGCGATGGATTCGATTTCCTGGGCGCGATACCCCAGCGGATGAATCAGTCCCATCATGACCACCTGCGCGTATTCGCGTGCGCAATGGGTGGAGCGTTTATTGATCAGGACATCCTGCGTCGCAAAGCCGTCACGCTCGGCCAACCGATAAATCTTGTGCATGCGGCGCCAGGCGGAGGATGCCGGATTGCGCGCCTGATGATAGTCCCAGCGCATGACCAGGCCGGCGTAGCGTAGCGCCCGGGTGGCGATTTCCGCGGCAAAGGGCTTCAGATCAGCGCTGGCCTGGCCTCGATACGCCTGCTTCAGCATCACCAGCCAGGCCTCGGCCAGCAGCGACCAGAACACCCAGGATTCACGCCACAATGCCTGGCGTGCCAGCCGGAAGGTCGCCTGGTTGCGCACATATTGCTGAACCACACGCAGTTGCAAGGGCAGGCCGACGGCCTCCAGTTTCAGCAGCGCCTTCATGCGATTGAGCGTCGCCGCCTCATTTTCCGCGTTGAAGCGCTCCAACCCTTCGACCAGCGCATGATGGGCATCGTAATCCGAATCTGCAGGCAAGTTTTTCAACCATTTTTCTGTTGCCTTCACGGTTGCAAACGGCGAGCCCGCTTCGACTTTTCTGCGTCGGGTCAACGTATTCAACATTTCGAATAATTCGCTCATGGTCGTGTCATCGAGATTCGGTTAGCCCATGACCAGCACCATTTATGCCAGCAACCACCGATGCGTGGTCTTGCCCAGACTTCACGCGTTTATTGGTCTGCGCGGAAGCGTCCTGCCGAGTGGACATGACTGATCCATGAAAATCCGACACTTTCTGTTGACGCCACGACAATGCAGGCCACAAGAGTGATGCAGCGTGCATCGCCCCGCACAAACCCGTGTGAACCCGCTACAATGCGCGCCGTGGAAGCGT
>Ga0105106_10003904_pt1 | contig 10597 bp, 13 predicted proteins | sample PPLLaktember2015_5_FD_79109 | JGI IMG/M metagenome (GOLD analysis project Ga0105106, IMG submission 79109) | Freshwater sediment microbial communities from Prairie Pothole Lake near Jamestown, North Dakota, USA - PPLs Lake P8 Core (1) Depth... | ecosystem: Environmental > Aquatic > Freshwater >... | reverse complement strand
TGCGGTGATGCGGTACCATGTGGCCCAGCCACGGCCGCCTCAGCCTGCCGGCGCAAACGGTACTTGAGCTCCTCGGCGGTGTGTTCATAGCAGCCTAAAGCAGCGGGAATATCTGCTCCGGACGCTTCATGGATCATGCGCAGGAGCCAGGAGGTCTTGCCCACCCCTGGGGCAGCGGCCAGCAGCGTCAGCCCGCCCGGCCAGAAAGGCAGGCCGCCGAAGGTCCCGAAAAACGTGTAGGGCTGCGGATCGCCCAGCATCCCGGCGCGTGGCACAGTTTCTCCTTTCCCTAATGCAGGGCAGGCGCCACCCGCCAAAAGAGCAGGTAGACCGCCAGCCCAAAAAACATTCCCGGCAGGGCAGGCAGCGGGCCAGGCAGGCCGCGCCGTACCCACAGCCGCCGCCAGGCCTCCACGCCCAGAAACGCCAGGACCGGCGCCGGCCAGGGGAACAGGCAGGCCAGAGCGCCCGCCGCCAATAGATCGCCCCGCCCCACCATTCCCAAGCGCACCCCGTAGCCGGCCAGCATCACCACCCAAGCCGCCGGGTGCAGCAGCGCCGGCCAGGCCAGAACGCCCGGCCAGGAGCGCCAGTGGCCCCAGACCACAGCCAACGCCACCGAAGCCGCCTGCAGCGGGTCGCTGGCGGTCTTTAGATACAAGGCGGCCAGGTAGACCGCGGCAATGCCCGGCGCTTCCCGGAAGCGCAGATCAGCCAGGGATAGCAGCGCAAAGACCATGAGCAGAAAGAGCTCAGGCTTGCTGACCATCGCCAGGCTCCTCACCAAAGACGTCCTGTAGGATACGACGAGCACCAACTCGCCGTGCCGCCTCCAGCAGCGGGGATTCCGCCACCTCAATTGACTGCGGGTTGTCCCGGTAGGCCCGTACCACCTCGCCAGCCTCGCGCGGGTAGCGGGCGGCCACGACCGGCAGCGCCGGGGCGGAATCTTCCACTAGACTCCCCAGGGCGCGGAAGCCCTGGGCCAGCTCATCCGGTGAGCCACCGAACCCGGAGAGCACCTGCTGATAAAGGTCTGGGGAGAGGCCAATCTCATTCTCCAGCCGCGGCGTGGGGGCGGCCCCAGCGGAGCGCGTCAGGCGCTCAGCCAGTTCTGCCTGTCGAGCAGCCAACTGCTCTCCCTGCGCCAGATGGCGGGCATAGCGGGCTGGGACGCGCAGGCCCAGGGCGTCGAAGGCGGCGGCCTGGTTGGCATGAGTTGCCGCCTGCGAGAGGTGCGACAGCGCCGTCTGGTAGCCACCGCCTGGAAGAGCGCCTCCACTGCCCGTAGCCGGAAAGACGCTTTCCCCGCTGGCGCCGGAGGTAGCCCCCGCCCCACCTGGGGTCTGTGCCGGTCCAGCTCCTGCCGCGCCGGCAAGCCATCCAGTCCCTCCAGTTGAGCCGCCTGCAGCCCCTACAGCAGAAGCTACCCCTGCACCGCCAGCTGCCAGAGCCACCAGGCCCACCACCCCAGCCACCCCTTGCGCCAGCTTCCCGGCCGCCTCCACGCCAGCCGATAGGGTGAGCTTGCCCAGCAGCCCGGCCAGAGAAAGCAGCGCCCCGACCGCGCCTAACAGCCACAGCAGGCGAATAATGACCGCCAGCAGCCCGCCTCCAGAAAACGGCGCGGCTGCCAATAATCCGGCCTTGAAAACCGCCCCGGCGATGACCGGCACCAGCGCCAGCAACCCCACCGCCTGCAGCCACAGGCTGCGCAGCCAACGCATCTGGGGGATCACGCTCAGGACGGCCACTGGCGGAGCGATCACCGCCAGGACGTACAGGGTGGCGTTGGCGGCCGCAAAGGCGAACAGAAAGCCGGCCACGGCCAGCAGCCCGGCCAGCGCCAGGCCAATGGCAATGATCCCGGAAAATAGCGATGCAGATCTCAGCCCAGCCAGGACGGCCTGCTGTAGGGTCATGGCGCCCACGAAGCTGCGCGCCAGGTCGGCGGTCTCGCCCAATGCCGCGCCAGCCATCCACCAACCCAGGCGGGCCGCCAGATCCAGAAAGGGGCCGGCGGCCACCCCCAGCGCCCCAGCCGTCACCCAATCGCCGAAGACCCGCAGGGCGGAGTCGTCTTCCCCGGTCAGCCGACGCCAGTGATAGATCGCCAGGCGCAGCAGGAAGAGCGCCGGAGCCAGTGCCGCGGCCGTGGGAAGGCTGGACCTGGCTTGCTGCCTAAACCAGCCCTGGGAAGGCGCCTGGATCACCTCGCCGATGGCTGTCCCCCAGGCGGCCGTCTGCTGGCTCAGGCTCTCCGCTTCTCTACCGGCCGCATCGTTGAAGACGTTGGTGAGCGCCTGGCCGATGGTCTCGGCCGGGAAGAGCAGGCGGTGGATCACCTGCTGGATTACGCTGGGAGGCGGGTCAGGCGTTGGTGTGGGTGCAGGGGGCGGCGCAGGGGTGGGCAAGGGCTGAAGCGGTGGCGCCGCCCCAAGAGCAGCCAGAGAAAACAGCGCGACCAGCAGAAGGTGTGAGGCGCGGAGCGTCATTCTAATACTCCAAAGCCAGCGGAGATAGCTCGCCCTTGGCGTAGCACTGGGCGGTGAAGCCGCAGGTGCGGCAGCGTTTTGGGGATAGAAACGCCCCCAGCGGCGGATACGGCCCATCTTTAGCCAGTTCCGCCAGGCGCGTCACGCTGGGCGCCAGGCTTTCCGAGGGTAAATGCGGGTCACCCGGTTCGGCTTTGCCGCTCTCCCGGTCGAGAGCCCACACCTCCGGCTGGACGGGCCAGGGTTTCTCTCCCTCCGGCCCTGCCAGGCGAGCCAAGCCGAAACGCAGCTCATCCTGCTCCTTACCGCTAACCAGCAGGCCGATCACGATGCGCGTCCCATGCCCTACCCGGTCGATCCAGACCCAGGCCGGAAAACGCACCGGCCGGCGTGTGCCGGGCAAGCTCAGCATGAGGTTATATCGAGTGAGCTCGGGAGCGTCAAAGAAGCGCATCTCCGCCGCCCAATCCGAGACCAGGAAGGCCCATGCCCGCATGTAGGCGAAGAAGTTTTCCCAGCGCCCGCCGAGCTTGTTAATCGCCTCCTGCAGGCCAAAGCGCTTGGCAAGCTCTAGATGCCCGCCACTGAAAGTTGGCAGGAGCTCGGGCGCGGCAATTCCAGGATGGTGGCGGCGAAAAGCCTCCACCTGCTCCACATACTGCTTCGCGTCTTCCAGAAGCGTTTCGAAACCGTAGCCGGCCAGCGCCTCTTTGAGCGTCTTGCCCCCTGCCCTATCCGTGAGCGCCTGCCAGATCGGGTCGAAGACCTGCTCGGGTTCAGCTCCGGCAACCCACCAACGCGCTGCCGCCGGGCAGAATGCATAGAGCAGCGCCGCCAGCAGCGGGTGACGGTGCGGATTGTGCGGGTCTTTCAGGGCTAAGAACAGGTCGGTGTACATTTTGTAGCCTTATGGCTATACGCAGTGTTTTGTCACGGCCAACCGATCTGGCCCTGGGCTTCGCGCACCGCCCAGTACACGGCACCGCCCCAGTTCCAAGAGGCCGCCCACTGGGGATTGTCCACCCTGCCGGCCTCATCCATCCGGCGCAGGGTGAGATTATGATTCCAGAAAGCATCCGGCGTCCCATCCCCGTTCAGATCGGCGGCCAGGTTCGGGGGCAGGCCCTGCACCATGGCAGGCTGCACCTCCCCACCCTGCTGGCGCGCCTCCCATTCGTAATACCTCACGACCTCCCAGTGCCCATCGTCGGCCGGCAGCTGCGGGTCAGTCTTGCACTCGTAGATTCCGTCGCTATTCGGCCCAGTCCTGCACTCCTCGCGACGTCTTTCCACGTACTCCTCGTAGCCCAGACGCCAGAACAGACGATAGGGAGAGCGGGCCTGTCCGACAAAAAGCGGGATGTCCCCAGGGAGAACCTCGTCCGGCAGCTCAGCCAGGCCGGGGACCTCTCCTGCTAACACACTGCCGCCCGCTGCCGGGTGAGAAGGGACTTCCCACTGGAATTGGAAGGGCGGCGCGGCCTCGCCCACCGGGGGCAGCGCCAGCTCGCCGATCTGTGGCAACGATAGAAACATCGGCCCGGCAGGCAGCAGGTCCAGGGTCAAGGTCAGGTCGCGCCAGTCGCCCGGTTGGGGGTCATTTAGAGAGCCGCCAGAGGGGCTGTAGAAGGCCAGGGAGCCCGAACCGGCGGCGGGGGGCAAAGCCGAGCAGCGGGCGGCGGTGGGCCAGCGCACCAGGGAGGCCGGGTAGGGGCGCACATCCAAGTAAGTTTCCGGGAACCCCACGTTGGCCGAGACCAGCCACTGCGTTCCGCAGGTGATCCCACCCGGCCCGGCTTGGAAGATCATACATGGGTTCTCCTGGGTTGGGAGATTGCAGGCGAACTCGCCGAGCTGCTCCGAGGCGTACCCAATCATCTCGCCTGTGCAGTTGTCGATGTAGACCGGCACGCCGATGCACATTCCAGGGCCAGCGGACTCAAGGAGGACAAAACCCAGGTGCGTTCCCGGGGTGCAGCTGGATGGAGGCGGCTGCTCGCCACCGCCGCCAAAGCAGATGGTGATAAACCCGCCTGTGATCGGATCAAACCAGGATTGGCAAGTCCCTTGCGCCTTTACGGTGAATGTAGCTGTAAGGGTCATAACAGCCAGAGCAACGGTCAAAAATCCGTACCTCATGGGAACCTCTCTTTCGCCCACTGCTCTTTCTCATCCCGGATAGCCTGGTACTCCGCGAGTTTGTTTAAGCTCTGCCAGTTTGCCGGCAGCGGACGCACGGTCAGGCTGAAGGTCTGTTCAAGCCAGGCTGCATCCCAGGGAACCAGCCCGTGCAGCCCAGCGATGAACTCCCGGTCTTGCATGATCTGTTTTAAATCCATTGTCAGGGGAAGCAACGCCGGGTCGACGGATTCAGGCAATCGGATCTCGACGAACGGCTCTTCCTGATAACCTATGGATACCCATAACCCATTTCCTGCATAACCATAAATAAAAAAGCGGCGGGTGGGAAGCGACCTGGTCGCATAGCGGTGAGCGCCAAGCTCCATGACAACCCACGCCTCTTGATCCATGGACACGACGCACACGACCGGGTATTTCACCCCCCAGCGCTCCACTTGATCACTCTGGATCGTTTCGGTGCGATAGCAACCTCGCAGGGTAAGGGTCGCGCCTGGGTTCCCTTCCGAATCGGTGATCCAGGCATGAAACTCGGGATGACTCGCCTGCCGGATCTCTTCAGGGCTGGGGTTCGCCAATGCAATCGGCATCGGTCCCTGGGTATTGGTCATCCCCATGATTTCTGGCATTGGCCTCCAGGGGAAATTGGCGAAGCCCATCATCTCAGCCGCTTCAGCTGCGCTGTATCCCATGACCCGCAGCAGATCCCAGGCCACCGTACGGGCGAGACCGTTGTAGACGCAGGACGGCTCGATTCGCTTGAAATTGTCGTTCTGGGCGATGCCCGGGAGCTCCCATGCCTCCGGGTCATCGGGGCAGACTTCCGGGGTTGGAGGTTGGGTAGCTACTGAGGGTGTTACAGTGGGCTGCGCGGGCATGGACGCGGGTTGCGTTACCGCCAGGGCAACTTCGGCGCTTGCAGGCGTCGCGCCCTTCACTTCCTGTTGGCTGACCGTATTTGCGGCCGTTGGCATGCCCACCCCCAACGCCATGGATTGTCTCTGCTGCCGCCAACCCCGATACGCGATCCCGCCGATCAGGATGAAGATGGCGGTAGCCGCCAGCACGTAACGGCGAACGCGCCGGCGTCCTGCCAGGTCCTTATACACCAGGCCACCGGTGAGTCTGTCAATCGGTCTCATACTTGTCTCCTGTGATCGTCACTGATCGCCGCGGGTCACCCCCTGGGCCAGGTAGCCTATGGCGCTGACCTGGATCTGGCGCTGCGGGATCAGGTAGCCTGCTGAAGGCGCTTGCGCCCACACCTGGCAAGCCGGCAGTCCTTGACTTTGGCCGCAAGCGATCCCTACAAGCTGCGCATCAGAAGGCGCCTGGATGCGAAAATACATCTCCGCCACCGCCTGCCCTTGGGCAATGCCCGCCAGGGTCCCGTCCGGATGCACGGCGATTTCCTGCGCCCCGGCGTGGGCGGCCAAATCCGCAGCAGCCACCGCTTCCATAAGCCGGGCGTTCGTCACCATGTAGTCCAGGATGCCGACCAGGAAGAGCGCCACCGCCGGCAGGAGCAGGGCAAACAGCACGATCGCCTGGCCGCGCTCCGCTCGGTGAGAAACGCGCTTTCTCACCGCCAACGCGCCTTCCACGCTTCCGACCTCGAGATGAAGAACTCCATCGAAGCGCTTGGCTCCGCCACTCCTGCCAGGGCGAAGAGCCGCGGCGGCCGGTAGGTCACGGCGCAGCCGCCCGGCGCGCCCGGCCCCTGGGGCGGAGCGACCATCACCTGGTAGGTCATCCCCAGGGTAGCGCTCCAGTCTCCATCCAGGGTGGCCTGAGCTGCTTGGCGGGCCTGCCAGGCAGCCCAGGCCGGGTTGGGAGATTGGGACAGGAACTGGGCGCAGCCGTGGGCGGCAGCGGTGGCGGCAGTGCGAGCGCGGTGAACCGGGATCCAGGAGAGCAGCCCCAGCGCCAACAGAACCGTCAGCGCCGTGTACAGGGCAGTTTCAGCCAGGGCTTGCCCACCCTCGCCGCGCCTTGAGAACGCTTTCATTCAATCCCTCCCGGGTCCGGCGGGCCTGGATAGAAACGCCACAGGCGGAACACACCTGTCCCGCGCTGCGCCTCCACCAGCTCAATGCCGAATATCCAGGGATGGGAATCCTGGATGGCAATGCGCGAGCGAGCTTGCCGGGATGTAGCATTCTGTTCTACCGCCAGCCGTTGGCGGATGTCCGGCCAGGTTACCGACAGGCGCGCCTGGTCATCTGCAGCTGTAGGGTAAGCTCCTGCGGTCACCCCGGCGATGAACACGCCCCAGTCGGCGGCCGAGGCTCGAAATGCGTAGAAACCGGCCAATAACATTCCCGACAAGAGCAAAAGGAGCACTGGCAGCGCCAGGGCAAACTCAGCCATGGCCTGCCCTTTCGTTGAGCCCCGCGTGAGGCCCAAACAGGTCTCACAGGTCGCTCGTCGAAAGGCCTGTCTCCACGGCTGGTGGCGCATGCTCAACCTCCTACAGCCGCCTGCAGTGCGGAGATGGCGAAGTTGAAAGCCGTGATGATCGCCTGCCGGAGTGGGGCGAGCACGGCTAACGCCACAACAGCAACGGTTCCCAGGATCAAGGCGTACTCCGGAAAGTCCTGACCCTTCTGACTCCGATCGCTGCGAAGGTATTGCATGAATTGGTTAAGTCTTGCTTTCATCGTGTGCCTCCTGTATTGGGTTTTGATTGAGAATGCAGACAACTCGCGGGGGCAACCCCGCGTCCTAACCTTGAGCTAGAATCCACTCAGGAAGGGGCCGATCAGGAAGAAGAGCAGGCCCAGGACAGCCAGAATGCCGTATAGGCTGCTCCTCTGGCGCACCAGGGACGCCCGAGCTTCGGTGGCCTCCACCATGCTGCGGTGGGCGGCCTCTCTCAGCGCCTGTACGCTCTCCAGGATGGGACGGCCTCGAACGAAGAAATCTTCCAGGTCTTGCAGGAAAAGCCGCGCCTCCATATCCGAGGAGTCGGGCAGATGGGAACGAGCGGTTTGGATCGCCCGCTCGAAATCCTCGACTTTCATACGAGCCACCAGCAATCCCAGCAGGTTATTGAAAGGCCCGCCGATGCCAGCCGTGCGGCGCAGCGCCTCCTGCACCTGGACCCCTGAAGACAGCAAAGATTCGAGCACCGATAAACCCAGCAGTAGATTGCTGCGCAAAGCCTCCGCCCGCCGGCGGGCCAGGCGCTTAAGACGAGCGTAGGGCCAGCGCAATCCAAGGATGACGGGCCCAATGGCGGCGATTGGCGCAACTAGCGGTTGTCCCAAAACCGCCATCACCCCGGCCAGCAGACCGCCCAGCAGCAAACAGGCGGCAAAAGTCTGTACCGCCGCAGCGTAGAAATCGCCGGGGATATCATATGGGTAGCCAGCGCGGCGCAGGAGGGCGACCACGTCAACCGATCTACTCCCCTCCACGAGGCCAAAATGTTGAGGGAAAAGGGCCAGAAGCAGGGCTTCCCAGGTAGAGCGGCGTGCCGGCGATGGAGTGCCCTGAGCCGCGGCGACTCCCAGGCGAATGGTCGAGCGAGAACGCCCGTAGCTCGAAAGCGCCGCCTGGAGGGCGGTGAGGAACTCAAACGCCAGCACCGCCAGGCTGAGCGCACCCAGGAAGATCAGCAGTACCATTGAATCGCTCCTTCTCCTTGAATCTGCCCAATCAACCCTACTTTAGCAAAATATGGGAAAGGGTATCGCACCCAGGTCGCGTCACAGATCTTAAGCCCAGGGCGCGCGCCAGGGCGGCCTGGTGGGTCTGGGTGCGCTGGACTCCCTCGGGAGGGCGCGGCTCGGCGTGGACCTTCGCCCCACTCCCGGTCTCCCAGGCATCGCTGCCAAACTGGGACGGCCACAACGGGTGCGTTTCCCGGTCCCAATCACCCGGGAAACCTACTTGCTGGCGGGCTGCATGCCACATCCAGAAAGCTTCGAAGCGCGGCCCCCACAGCCCCCAGGCCAGATCGATGCGCAGGCTCTCCCGCCGCGACCATTCCAGCCGGTAGGCGCAGCGCTTGCACAGGGGGATCGAATTTTCGGGCCGCTCATAGCGCCAAGCTGTCTCCACAGCCAACCCCGATGGGGTGCTCAGCGCCTGCCGCCAGGAGGCCGGCTTCCCGCAACGCAGGCACTCTTGAGGGAAGTCGGCTTTCCAGGGTTGGCCAGCCAGCGAAGCTGCCGCCAACTCTTCCAGATGAGGATTTTCCGCCCTTAGGATTTGGTAGGAGAAGGAGACTGCCGACTTGGGAATGGAAGACATCCCAGCCTGATCTAAAATCACAATCGCGGCCGTGCACAAATCCCCGCGTTCCCAGGGAGCGAAACTGGCTTGCAATACCTCCGGGCGCACAGGCTCCAAGCGCTGGTGGGCTTCGTATGCCCGGCGCATGTCTGCCACGGCCTGTTCCAGGACTCTATCGACCAACCGGCCAGGAGAAAGGCCTTCATCCCACGAGGCCTGGGGGATGCCGGTAGGCAGCTTGAGCAGGACGCGCAGCTCCTCCAGGGAAGGCTGCGCGGCGGCTGGGTCCGTCTCCAGGATCAGGCGGGTGGGCGGCAGCCACACGAAGCGCCAAGGAGGCGTCACTTGGTCAAAGATGACCTCCCCCTCTTCTGACAGAGCTGTCAAACGTAGGGGTGGACAGAAGAGGGTATGGAACAAGCGCGGGGCGGCAAAAGGATAGAGAAAGACCAGTCCCGTATCCCCTAATCTGTCTCGGAACATAGCACCCAGAGAACGCCGCCAAGATGTGGTAAGCAGCTGGAGATCCATTGTCCTGCCCTCTTTTGGTTGAAAGGGTTTTATATCGATACGAACCAAATACCTTTGAGGTATAATCAAAGCGAGTAGCCACCCCGGATGATCACATCCGTGGCTGTGTCTATCTCGTTGGACGGCCGGCCGACCTGATCCGTTAGCGGCCGTCCTTCGCTATTAAAGCCTTATTTTAGAGAAAATTGGTCTAAAAATCCAGGGACATATATCCCGTCCTTGGGCAGGCAAGTGTCCCGTCTATGTAGGGAAAAATGTCTTTATACCCCCATATACTGGCCTTGGCGTGCATGAAGCGGGTCTTGGCGGTCTATCCTGTACTTTTTACACGAATTTAGGAGCAGCGACCGACAAGTCAACTCCAGTGACCTGTAATATCAGACGCTTCGGCGGACACGCACGCTGCGCGGTGTAACCACGGTTATCGTTCCGGTCAACGTAGTGAGATCGTAACTCTGCAATACTTTTCTAAGGAGCTCAATTATCGGGCGAATACCATCCTGGTCCGGGCGAAGCAGCATAACTCCTGCATGAGTTCCAGGCGGATAGAGGCGGATATCGGCAAAGCCCTTATCAGCTGTGACCAGGAAGCGATTCTCCGATTGAATCTTACGCCACACCTGGGCATCTTTCCAACCTGCAATGGATTGTTCTATCACGGAGTCGGCCTCATAGCCACTCTCGCGGAGCAAGGCCACCACTTGTTTGGGCAGGTCTTCATCGGCTTTGATTTGCACGGAGATGTCTCGAATAGGAAGAGCTAAGAAGAAAGTGGAAATACAATCTCCTGGCGCATCACTTCCGCAGCGTAGGCCAGGGCGGCATAGATATCTTCGTTGGTCAGTTGAGGATAGGCCCCGCGGATGTCATCGAAGGTCATTCCATCCGCCAGGCTACCAACGACCACTGTCACGAGTACGCGGGTACCCTTGATACAGGGGTCGCCGTGATGGATCTCAGGGGTAATGACAATTCGATCCTGCCAGCGCCGATTCATGTACACCTCCAATCGTCTAACCAGTTATTATTGTACTTCAGTTTGTGCGTAGTATAAGGGTACCATCGACATGGGAGTGACGTTCACTGTCGCCTAAAGGCGACAGCTACTCAGCCGACGCACGGCGTAACTGCCCACGTTATCGGCTGACCGCTCCGTCCGAGCGGAGTTAGCAAAGCTAAAGACAGGATATTCC
>Ga0105106_10003902_pt1 | contig 10599 bp, 8 predicted proteins | sample PPLLaktember2015_5_FD_79109 | JGI IMG/M metagenome (GOLD analysis project Ga0105106, IMG submission 79109) | Freshwater sediment microbial communities from Prairie Pothole Lake near Jamestown, North Dakota, USA - PPLs Lake P8 Core (1) Depth... | ecosystem: Environmental > Aquatic > Freshwater >... | reverse complement strand
TCTAGGGGGTTTAATTCGATGATCGTAGCAGCTATTTACTCATCTCACAGTCTCAAGTTATTCTGAGTACATAATCTTCAATCGTTCGGAATAAGTTGACTGTCCAAGAACATCAGTTGAATCTACAAATTGATCAATTGAGCCGATATTGCTGTCGGCTATTTTGATTACTACTTTGTCCTTAATTTGTTTTTTAATTTCTTGAGCAAAAACATCGGCGTTGATTACCAGATATGGGCGTGAATAATATGGAGATACCTGTTCGTGTAGCGGAGGTGTAATTGCCAGTGAATTGTGCGCTGCTGCAACCAACTCATAGGCTTTCTCTAAGCTCGCCTCTCTGTCCTTATATTCTTTTGCCGAAAGAACGCTTTCCAAAATTGGTGCTAGCTCTCCTGCAACCTTTAATTTTGAAAAGGCTGTTCCAAACCATTTCGCATAGGGCGCATACTTTTTTTCCATCAGAAAGCAGAGTTTCATGAGAAAAGATACAATCCTGGCTGCCACAAGTTTTGATCCAATTTCATCTCCAACATCAGAGCATCTACCAACAAACGCTTCCTCCTGCGAAATCTTTGTCCACTGGCAACTTAATAAATATAGCCAGATATCATGAGGGTAATAACTGAATTTATTTCTCATCGGTCCTAGTTTATGCAAGCCATCAAAAAACACCTTTCCCGCGGTAACCGAGAGTAGTTTTTGTTCCGGTATTGTAAGCCAATCGAGAGCGGCTAATTCGTTAACCATGTCCAGCCCCAGAGTTGCTTTGAGGAAAGAATCTAGGGTATAAACTTCAACCCGATGGTTGACGGGTCCAGAATCCGTTTCTTTTAGCAGCCGGACACCATGATGATCTGATTCTGCGAAATTGGTGGGAAAAGCGTGGAATTTATAAGGCAGTTTTTCGCTGAGAACGGAGGTAATTCTCTTACTGTAATTCTCAAAATCCTCGTTATTCACAAATATCTGCATTCTTGGTCCCCAATGATGGTCCATCGACTGGGGTGTATCAAAACCAAGGACTTCTGACCCGTCCCCAAGCAGACCGGCGGAATATTTTAAATTTGGGAACCAATCAACGAGTATAGGTTTCACTGCCTCCTGATAAAACAGCTCGCTTAGTTGAAGCCCTGGGATGAAGGGAGAGTGATTAACCATCATAAGTCAATCATAACATGCCAGATGTTGCGGGGCGATCGTTCTGAAAACAATTCTAGAAACCCTTTCTATTCGAACTGCTGGTTGACAAAGACAAAGAGCAGGAGCAGGTGAACACGTCCACAGGCAATTGGTTCTTAATCTACGGATCTAATATCAGCATTTTAGCCGACTTGTTCTCGTCGGCGTTCAGCCGCTCGTTGGCGCGCTGGCAGCCGTTCTGGGCATGGCGTAGTCCATATGGTTGTTGGCTGCTGAAACCGCCGGTTTGACATGCGCCAGGCATGGCTGGATCGCATTGACCCAAGATGACCAGCAGATGTGGCTGCCGGAGGCGCTGTTGAATTTTTACAAACAAATCTGACAATCGTATTCTCCGGCCGGGGGATAAATCCGCCCGGCTACGGCGCTACGCCCCATGAATGGGGCTAAGAAAGCGACGGTTTAGCCGGGTTTACCCGGCGTAATGTCGCAGGCATTGATGCCCGGGTATAGATCGGAAAACAAGCGCAGGCTCAGCCCGTGCTTCTGCAGCGCATTGTCAGAATAATTTATTTATCAACAATAGCTCCGGTAGAGGGGAAGGGAACTGCTGCATAAAAAACAAAGAAAAACAATATAATTGGATGGGAGGACGTACGATGAAAGCATTGATCGTTTACGATTCAGCATTTGGCAATACCGAGCAGGTCGCACAGGCAATTGGCGGTGTTCTTGGAAACCAGGAGGATGTCACCGTATTGAGGGTTACGGATGTGAGGCCGGATCACTGGGCGGGTGTGAGCTTGTTGGTGGTCGGCTCTCCCACCCAACGCTTCAGACCCACGGCGAGTATCAGCGCCCTGCTGCAAGGGATTCCGATCAATAGCCTTAAAGGCGTCAAGGTTGCCGCGTTTGATACCAGGCTTACCATGAGAGAGATCAATGAAACCCCCGTCCTGGCGTTTTTTGTGAGGCTGTTTGGCCGTTCCGCCTATGCTGCCAAGCCCATTGCAGACCGGCTCAAGGGAAAAGGGGGAGAACTGATCGCGCCGCCGGAAGGATTCTTCGTAGACGGGATGAAAGGCCCGCTGGTCCAGGGTGAGCTGGAGAGGGCTGCGAATTGGGCAAAGCAAATCATTGTAGAATTTTAATAAATCGGTGAAAGGTTGCCCAGTTCGGGCGCCCAGTTTTGTGCCATAATATTGGTATAGTCTGGAAAGCCGCTGGGTGGAAAGTTATACAGACCAAGATCCTGGATGGGGATCCAAAGGGAGCAGTATATGGACATTTACCTTGCTACTGAACGTGCCTTTCATCTGATTCCTCAAATCTCGATTGAGGTGGCGCGCGATCGACTGGAACAAAAGAAAACCAGCCTGGTGGCTGGAACTGTGGGGGCGATGTTCACTCGACCCAAGCCAGATGAAATCCGCCTTTTGTCGGTCGAGAGCCGGCTGGAAGCGTTCTGGCTGATTAACGTTTTAGTGCGCACGGTGTATGATAAGCAGCGCACTCACACCATCCTGGTCAGCGGTCCTGAAGTGAAACAAGTCACCACCCTGGGGCAAGAATTACCGGTCGCCACCAGCTCCAAAGGTGTTGCCAGCTTCACACTCAACGCCGTGGAGCATTGTGTCCAAGAATCCCGCGGAAATTACAACTTCGACAGCGCCGGGACAAGAGCAGACCTGAGCAAATACCAGCCCTTTTCCAAGGTGGATATTTCGGACCTGGGGCAGTTTGCGCCGGCAGACGTGCTGGTGGTGCCGCCTCAGGCGAATGCCACCACGGTCATGCGGGCGGTGCTGGCAGACGCGATCAAGCCCGTTCAGGCACAGGTGATCCATGAGGAGCGGGTGGATGTGGAAGCGCTCGAATTATACTTTCGACCCGTGTATGCATTTGAATATGAGTGGGCGGCGAAAGGAAAACGGGTTGTGCTGGAGTTCGACGCGCTGACTGGAGAGGCGCATTCGGGGGGAAAGAAGCTGAGCGACCAGATCAAGAGCGTGGTAACCCGCGATCTGATCTTCGATGTAACCGCGGATGCGGTCGGGATGGTTGTCCCCGGCGGGAGTATTGCGGTTAAATTGATCAAAGCCGTTGTGGATCGCGGCAAATGAGGAGCGCTACCTGCCCTGCTGCTGGAGGCAGCCGCAGGTAATAAGCTGCTGCGCACCGACCGGATTGGGTGGATCGTATTGATCACGGACAGTGCGCAGTTGTGGGCAGAAGTAGAGAGGCGGTAGGGGCAAGGCCTCAGCGCTCTTTGATGCGCGCCAGCTCTTCCAGCCGGGATGGGCCGCTGAGGCTGGTCACCACTGCAGGCATAACCTCTTTGATCTGAGCCAGCTCTTCCAACCGGGATTCCCCGGTGTGGCGAGTTTCCACCAGGAACACCTCGTCCTTGATGCGCGCTAGCTCTTCCAACCGAGATGGCCCGCTGAGGCTAGTCACTGCTGCAGGCATAACCTCTTTGATCTGTGCCAGCTCTTCTAGCCGGGATGCCCCGCTCAGGTTAGCTGCAACGGGGAAGGCATCCTCCTTGATGCGTGCCAGCTCTTCCAGCCTGGCCAAGTATGTAGCGCGAACCCCTATAGCAGTGACCAGCGCGATGCTGGCGGCCAGGATCAGCACAAGCACAAACAAATTTATTTTTGAAGCGAATGGTTTGTGGTTCATGGTCAACTCTCCTTTGGTTGATTTACAATCGAGCTAATCTTCTTCCGACTTCCACAGCCACCCACAGGGGCTGTGCTTGCTCTCAGGATAGCAGGTCTCTTATTCCCCCGGAAGTCCGGGGAAAGGCGGGTATTAAATCGCAGGAATCAACCCAAATTATCGCCTGTCAACCTGCGTAAATAAGGGGGTAGGGTAAAAGTAGGGGAATTTCGAGGAGCAGGTATAAATCGAATAAAGTTAATCTATAATAGAATCAGTTGCTGTTCCTTTAGCGGATTTACGGAAAAATTAATATGTCCGAAAGAACAGCCCACCAGGTTGTTAAGGGCTATGAACTGACCGAACGGATCGGCTCAGGCGTGTTTGGCGCGGTCTATCGCGCTTACCAGTATACGGTCGGTCGCGAGGTTGCTGTAAAGATCATCCTGCCGGGCTTCGCCAACCACCCTGAGTTCATCCGCCGCTTTGAAACCGAAGCTCAACTGATCGCCCGGCTGGAACACCTGCACATTGTGCCGCTGTATGACTACTGGCGCGACCCCAGCGGGGCTTACCTGGTGATGCGCTGGCTGCGTGGGGGAAACCTGGCAGCAGCCCTCCACAATAATCCGCTCGAATTGGCCCCAGCGGTGAACCTGTTCAACCAGATCGCCTCGGGCTTGTCGGTCGCCCATCGTAAGGATATTGTACATCGCAACTTGAAGCCTCCAACATCCTGCTCGATGAAGAGGGCAACGGTTACTTAGCCGACTTCAGCATCGCCCGCGATCTAGGCCAGCCCGCCGGCAGCCTGCAAGATTCGAAGAGCATTGTGGGAGCCCCAGGTTACCTTTCTCCGGAACAGATCCGCGGCGAGCTGGTGTCGCCTCAATCCGATATCTATTCATCAGGCGTGTTACTCTACGAAATGCTGAGGGGAGAGCATCCATTCCCCGGCCTCACTCCGGAGGAACAGCTGTACCGGCATCTTAATGATCCTCTTCCGCTCATCGAAACCCTGCCCTTGGACGTCCAGGAAGGGTTGAATGCCGTCATCCAGAAAGCCACAGAAAAGAACCCGCGCCGCCGCTATCATGACGTTCTCGAGATGGCAGCTGCCTTGCAACAGGCAGCCAGCCTGCCCGGGCGAGAGGCAGAAACCTTGCCTGCAGAGCAGCTCACCCTGCGCGAAGTGGAGATTCTTGGCCAGATCGTCGCCGGACATTCCAACAAGCAGATTGCCCGAGATTTGTTCGTTGAGCCTTCCACCATCAAGTGGCACATCACCCAGATCTACCATAAGTTGAAGGTGCGCACCCGCTACCAGGCAATCCTGCGCGCCCGCGAGATGCAGCTGATCATCCCTGGGCAGGAGCGAGAGGCAAGCAAAGTCTCGGATGAAACGTTGGATAGAGTGATTGACCTGACCGGACCGGGCTTGACCAATCCTTATAAGGGCCTGCGTCCGTTTGAAACCGCCGACTGCCGAGATTTCTATGGGCGGGAAGACTTAATCGAAAAACTGGTGGGGCGGCTGGCGGAAAGCGACCCCTACGCCCGCTTTTTGGCCGTTGTCGGTCCGAGTGGGTGTGGCAAATCCAGCCTGGTCAAAGCTGGCCTGATCCCGGCCTTGCGGCGCGGCGCGTTGGCTGGTTCGGATTGCTGGTTTATTGTTGAAATGGAACCGGGAACTCAGCCGGTGGATGCGCTGGAAATCGCACTGACCCGGGTGGCGGCGGATAACCGGGTGAATATCCGCGCCGAACTCGAGTGCGACGAATTAGGCTTGTTGCGCCTCGCCGGGCTGATCTTGCCACCAGACAACAGCCAGCTACTGATCTGCATCGACCAATTTGAAGAGTTCTTCTCGCTTGTTCAGGCGGAAGCGCTGCGCGGCCAATTTCTTGATTTACTGACCGCGGCAGTCTCTGACCCCAACAGCCGGGTGCGAGTCCTGGTGACTTTACGGGCAGATTATTATGATCGCCCGCTCCAGTATCCCGCATTTGGAGAGTTGGTGCGCCGCCGCATGGAGACAGTCTTGCCACTCAATGCCCCGGCAATGGAACGCGCCATCCTGTTCCCGGCGCAGCGGGTGGGGGTGAGGTTTGAGCCAGGCCTGGCTGCCAGCATTGCCAAGGAGGTGTCTTACCAATCCGGGGCTTTACCCTTGCTGCAATACGCCCTGACGGAATTGTTTGACCGCCGGGAGGATGGCTGGCTGACCCGGCAGGCTTACCAGGCCATCGGTGGCGCAGTTGGCGCGCTGGCCAAGCGGGCGGAGGATATTTATAACCATCTGGACCCCGAAAGCCAGCAAGCTGCCCGCCAGATCTTCCTCCAGCTGGTTGCTCTAGGCGATGTGGAAAACGGCAGTGCGGTGATTTCCGACACTCGTCGGCGCGCCTTCCGGGCCGACCTGCTCGCCAGTGCCGACGACGCCGAGGCATTGGACGGGTTGATCGATACCTACGCCGCCTACCGATTGCTTACCCTGGATATCGATCCGGAGAGCCACCAGCCCACCGTCTCCCTGGCCCACGAAGCCCTGATCCGGGAATGGGAGCGGCTGCGCCTCTGGCTCGAGGATAGCCGGGAAGATTTGCTCCAACACCGGCGGCTGAGCGCTCAGACCCGCGAATGGCAAGAGGCGGGCCAGGACCCGACCTACCTGCTGCGCCAGAAGCGTCTGGACCGGTTTTCCGCCTGGGCTGCCCAGACAGATCTGAGGTTAAGCCCGCAAGAGAAAGCTTTTCTGGAAGCCAGCCAGGCCGCACGCCAGTCACGGCGTGCCGCGGAGGCCAACCAGCAGGCACTCAAAGCAGCCCGCGAGCGACGGACGCGTAATATTCTCAGAACCCTTGTGGCGATCTTCTTCTTAGCTGCCCTGGGTTCCTTGGCGCTAGCCTGGAACACTCGCAAGCAGGCCAACCTGAACACCTCGCGTGGGCTGGCTGGAATGGCGATCGACAACCTGGAGACCGATCCAGAGCTCAGCATCCTGTTATCCTTGCAGGCCTTGCGCACGGTGTACACCCGCGAAGCGGAAGACGCTCTGCATCTCGCCCTCCCGGCCTCGCGGGTGAGGATGGCATTGACCGGGCATACTGGCGGCGCCCGCTCGGTCGAGTTCAGCCCGGACGGAAAGACTATCGCCACTACCAGCAACGCCGGGGAGGTGACCGTGTGGGAGACCGGCAGCGGGCAGAAGCTTTTCAGCCTGCCAGGAAGTATTGCCCGCTATAGCCCAGACGGTGCACGCCTGGCTACCGGTGGTTTGGATGGCACGGTCGCAATTTGGGATTTTGCCAGCCAAGATATGCTGCTGAGGATGGAAGGTCATCAGAAGAGGGTCTTCGATGTGCGTTTCAGCCCGGATGGCAGGCTGTTGGTGACAGTCAGTGATGAGGCCGCTTTTAAAGTTTGGGATACAGGGACCGGTCATGAGGTGTTCTCCTCACCTGCAGTACTCACTGGGGTTAAAATCCTTCAAAATGTGGGTTTTAGCCCAGATGGCAGGCAGCTGATCTCCGCAGATTTTTACGCTCTTGACAGGATCGACATGCGGATTTGGGGGGTGGACTGGGATTGGGCCTTGCTCAGCCAATCACCAGGCTATAGGGTCATGGCATTTAGCCCGGATGGCAGGTGGCTGGCCGCATCGGGCGGGGAGCAAGGTACAGGTTTTGTGTTGTGGGATCTATCGAAACTTTCCGGCACAGACCTGGCGTCTCTGGAATTATCGGCTGCGGAGCCCATTGTTGTTCCGGTAAAACGCGAGGCCATGATATTAGGTTTTGCCTTCAGCTCCGATGGGTCTCTCCTGGCGGCGGGCAACCAGGATGGCAGCGCCAATATCTGGCGCGTCTCCTCGTACATGCCACCCCTGCTCATGACCTTATCCGGCCATACCAGAGAAGTTGTCGATGTCGCCTTCAGTCCCGATGGCGCCCGGCTGGCCACAGCCAGCAACGATGGCAGCGTGCGCATCTGGGACATCACCCCGAACGGCGTCTCAGAATGGTTCGCATTAGAGGCGCATGACGGCGATATCCTATACTTCGAGCTCACCCCCGATGGGAAATACCTGGCTACTGCCAGCTATGATGGGGTTGCCAAAGTGTGGGACCTGGCTACAAGACAGCTGCTGCTGGCGGTTACCGGGCATGGCGGTCCTCTGAATACCGTATCCATCAGCTCCGATGGGAGTTTGATGGCGACCGGCGGAATTGATCATATCGCCAAAATCTGGAAGCTGCATCTCTCTCCGGGAGCAGCCACGGCTGAGCTGCAGCACACGTTACACGGGCATCCCCGAGCGCTCATCGTTGGTAAGTATTATGGATTCACGGGTGGGTACTACGGATTCATGGCATTCTTCAGCCCGGATGGCACGAAACTGGCGACGGGCGGCATGGATGGAATGGCGAAGATCTGGGACGTGAGCACTGGACAGGAGTTGCTTTCCCTCCAGGTGCATCCAGGTCGCCTGCCGACCATCAAACTGGCTTTTAGCCCGGATGGCCGGCTTCTGGCGACCGCCAGCGATGCAGACAGCGCTGATCGCAACGCACTGGTGAAAATCTGGGATGCGGTGAGCGGTGAGGAAATTTCTACCTTTTCAGTACCCATTCGAACGAGTGCCATAACGGGGTTGGCCTTCAGTCCAGATGGTGCGCGCATCGCCACCGGTTCAGCAGTGGGCATCTTAAAGATATGGGGCGTGAAAACGGGCAAGGAGCTTCAGGATCTCGTCGGCTATTCTGGAGCGATTACTGACGTGAATTTTAGCCCGGATGGAAAGTACCTGGCGACATCCAGGGAGACCGGAATTGCCAGGATATGGGATGCATCCTCGAGGCAAATTCTGCTGGAATATACCAGCCCCTATGGACCTTTCTCTTGCATAACTTTTACCCCGGACGGGAAAAAGGTGATCGTCTCGGGTTTTCGCATGATCTACGGCTATATCTTCGACACGCAGGAGTTGATCGCGACGGCCAATTCTCGTCTCACGCGTTGGTTTACGCTCGACGAATGCCGCCGTTTTCTGCATAAAGAAGAATGTCCCTCGCGGTGATACACCTGTAATCCTCCTTTAGCGGTTGGGGTGCCGGCGCTGTGCTGGGTATCGCGCTCTATACGCCGCTGTGCACCGACCGGATCGGGTGGATCGGATTGATCACGGACAGTGCGCAGTAGCGCGGGTGGAGAGGCGGTTATGCCTCGCCGGCACACAAAGGATTTTATTTATACATGCTGATCGACGAGGATCGGGTTTCCGTCGGGATCTATTGCCATAAAACTGCCCGGCTCCGAAGTTCCCTCATCGGCCTCGCTGGCTAGCTCGACGCCCTGCGCCTTGAGCTGGCGCTGTAGATCGCGCACGTCTGTAAAGGTATCGAGCTTTTGGGCGTTGCTGTCCCAGCCTGGATTGAAGGTGAGAATGTTTCTTTCAAACATCCCCTGGAAAAGGCCGATGACGTGATCACCGTTCTTCAGGATCAGCCAGTTCTGGGTGATATCCCCACCAAAGACCTGAAAACCGAGCTTCTCGTAAAACGCCTTCGACGCGGCGATGTCTTTCACTGCCAGACTGATTGAAAAAGCACCGAGTTCCATCTTGTTCTCCTTTAGATGTGATCACCTGTACAGTTGACTAGAACTTATCTAAAAAATGGTAATTTGGAGGGTGTGCGGCGGCTTTGCCGCCGCACACCCTCCAATCCCCTCTTATTTTTGAGATAGCCTTTATAAATTTTGGACGCGCAATTTTTACAATAGAAACGTCCGTTTTGGCAGCCGGAATGATAGCGCAATTGTTCTAATTCGTCCATCCGACCCAACAACCCCCACATATAACCCTCTACCCCGGAAAATCCCAAAGAACCTCGTGTTTTCAAGGTACATATATTGGATAAATAGGGTAGAATAGCTGCGATAAGTGGGAAATAATCTCACCCGGATTCACCCCCAGGAGATAATCGATGGCTTGTGAGATCAATTTGACCTCCGTAACCTTATCACCGGATGGCTCGCTGACGGTAACCGGCAACGCACAGGACTGCACCTCCGTTGAAGTTCAACTGATAGATTTTGTAGCCACCACCCCGAAGACCACTGAGGTAGATGCCAGCGGGAACTGGCAGGTGGCGCTCACCGACGCGGATGTCAGCAGCGGCGGATCGCTCGACCAGCTGCAAGCGGCTTGCGGCGCGGATATCAAGATACAGGCACGCTGTGCTGCTGATCCGTCCTGCCAGACCCCGGGTTCGTTCCTCTTAACCTGCTCGGGTTGCCCTCCAGCGGGCAGCGTTGAAATCAGTGTCGCCGCCCAGGAATGTGCAGATGGCGAACGTCTGGTATCCCTGCAGGCGACTCTCCCCGATGCTGCCAATGCCCTGTTCTTCGAATGGGATTACGGCGACGGCAGCTCTTCCAGCACCCAACCTTTGCCTGCGCCTGCGCCTGGCAGCGATCAAGTTGTGATCCTTGAGCCGGTTGCGCATGCCTACAGCTTGGGCGTCCAGCAAGCCACGGATGTCACCGTCAGCCTGCGCATCTATTTGACCAGCGGGGATATTTGTACCTACGATTTCCCCTTGCGGCTGGAACCCTGCCCGCCGCCAGACTGTTTCACCGTCTCCCTGCAGGTCCGCAATGCTGCCAACCAGCCAGTCGATCCAGGGGAGTGCCTGCCGGTCGGCAATTATACCGTTCGGGTAACTTCACCGACCGGTTCAGGGTTGAATTACGCCTGGTCACTGGATGGCGGCGTGGACAGCGCCCAAACAG
>Ga0105106_10003899_pt1 | contig 10603 bp, 10 predicted proteins | sample PPLLaktember2015_5_FD_79109 | JGI IMG/M metagenome (GOLD analysis project Ga0105106, IMG submission 79109) | Freshwater sediment microbial communities from Prairie Pothole Lake near Jamestown, North Dakota, USA - PPLs Lake P8 Core (1) Depth... | ecosystem: Environmental > Aquatic > Freshwater >... | reverse complement strand
GACGCACGAAAACGCGCACGCCCAGCTCGTCCTCGAGCTGGCGGATCTGCTTGCTGACTCCCGGCTGCGACGTGAACAGGGCTTCGGCCGCGTCCGACACGTTGAGACCGTGGTCCACGATCGCGCAAAGGTAACGGAGTTGCTGAAGATTCACGGCGCCGTTATAACCATGGGTTAGGAAGTCGGGGGAGTATATCGCCAACTGGATGCCAAGGCCGCTAGAATGCCGCTCTTCCATGGCCCAGCTCTTTCAGCTCCATCCGACCAATCCGCAACCAAGACTGATACGGCAGGCGGCGGCGATCCTGCGCGGCGGCGGCGTCATCGCCTATCCGACGGATTCCGGCTATGCGCTCGGCTGCCGGCTCGGCGACGCCGAGGCGGCACGCCGCATCCGGCGAATCCGGGGGATCGGCGACGCGCATCACCTGACGCTGGTGTTGCGCGACCTCCACGACATCGGGCACTTCGCACGGCTCGACAACTGGCAGTTTCGACTCGTGCGGCAAGGTACCCCGGGGCGCTACACGTTCGTGCTGCCGGCGACGCGCGAGGTTCCGCGCCGGCTCCAGCATCCGAAGCGCAGCACGGTCGGCGTGCGCGTACCCGACCATCCGGTGGTGGCGGCGCTGCTCGCGGAACTGGGGGAGCCGATCCTGTCCGCGACGTTGATCCTTCCGGGCCACGAGGAGCCGCTCGCCGACGCCGACACGATCCGTCGCGAGCTCGAACGCGAGCTCGACCTCGTGCTCGACGCGGGCGCGTGCCCGGCGGCGCCGACGACGGTCATCGACATGGCGATCGAACCCCCGGTCGTTGTCCGCTACGGTGCGGGCGACCCCGTGCGCCTGGGGCTTCCGCCCGCGCCGCCGGAATGACGCTGCGCCCGGGATTCGCGGCCCGGCCGGCACCGACCGGCCAAGTCGGGTAAAATGCGCGGTCAATGGATTTTCCGCTCGCGACCATCGTGCTCTGGGCGGTGCCGGTGGTCTTTGCGATCACTCTGCACGAAGCGGCCCACGGCTACGTCGCTCGGATGTTCGGCGACCAGACGGCCTGGATGCTCGGGCGCGTCACGCTCAACCCGCTGAAGCACATCGACCCCGTCGGCACGATTGCCGTTCCGGGCATGTTGCTGCTGTTCGCGAAGATCTTCGGCGGACCGGCCTTCATCTTCGGCTGGGCGAAGCCGGTGCCGGTGAACTTCGGCAACCTGCGGAATCCGAAGCGCGACATGTTCTGGGTCGCCGGCGCCGGGCCCTTCGCGAATTTCGTGATGGCCGTCGCCTGGGGGCTGCTGCTGAAGGACTCGTCGCCCGGCGCCGTGTTCGCCAGCGACGGACTGCGCGAGATGGCGGGCGCTGGAGTACAGATCAACCTGATGCTGATGGCACTCAACCTGCTTCCGATTCTGCCTCTCGACGGCGGCCGCATTGCGGTCAGCCTGCTGCCGCACCGGATGGCGGCGCAATACGCCCGCCTGGAGCCTTACGGCTTCATGATCGTCATCCTGCTCCTCGCGACCGGAGTCCTCGGCACGCTGATGTGGCCGATCATGCGCGCCGCCGAATATCTGGTCGCGGCGCTGGCCGGTTTCTGAACGCCGCAACGGCACCCAAGACTCATCGAATGTACATCGATCGCGTTTTATCGGGCATGCGCCCGACGGGCCGCATGCACATCGGCCACTACCACGGCGCCCTGAAGAACTGGGTCAAGCTGCAGGAGGAGTACGAATGCCTGTACTTCGCCGCGGACTGGCACGCGCTGACGACGCATTACGACGCGTCGGAGGTGATATCGGAGTCGGTGTGGGCGATGTTCGTCGACTGGCTTGCCGCGGGCATCAACCCCTCGCGGGCGACGATCTTCATCCAGTCGCGCGTGCCCGAGCACGCGGAACTGACGCTGCTGCTCGGCATGATCGCGCCGGTGGGCTGGCTCGAGCGCGTGCCGACCTACAAGGACCAGCAGCAGAAGCTCACCGACCGCGACCTGTCCAACTACGGCTTCCTCGGCTACCCGGTGATGATGTCCGCCGACATCCTGATCTACCGCGCCAACATGGTGCCGGTGGGAGAGGACCAGGTGTCGCACATCGAGGTGACCCGCGAACTCGCGCGCCGCTTCAACCACATCTACGGCCGCGAGCTCGGCTTCGAGGAGAAGGCGAGGGCGGCCGTCAAGAAGCTGGGATCGAAAAAGAGGCGCCGCTACGATGAGCTGCGCACCGCGTTCCAGGAAAAGGGCGACGAAGCCGCCCTCGAAGCGGCCCGCGATCTCCTCAACCAGACGCAGAACCTCGCGCTCGGCGACCGCGAACGGCTGTTCGGCTACCTCGAGGGGTCGCACCGCGTGATCCTGCCGGAGCCGCAGCCGTTGCTCACCGAGACCCCGAAAGTCCCGGGGCTCGACGGACAGAAGATGTCGAAATCCTACGGCAATGCCATCCTGCTGCGCGAGGACCCCGCGGAGGTCACCAAGAAGGTCCGCACGATGCAGACCGATCCCGCACGGGTGCGCCGCTCGGACAAGGGCGATCCGGAACGCTGCCCGGTGTGGCCGCTGCATCAGATCTACTCCGACCAGCCGACGCGCGACTGGGTGGTCAAGGGGTGCACCACGGCAGGCATTGGCTGCCTCGAATGCAAGCAGCCGGTGATCGACGGGATCATCAGGGAGCAGGCGCCGATCCACGAGCGGGCGCAACGCTATCTCGACGACCCGCAGCTCGTCCGCAACATCGTGGCCGACGGCTGTGAACGTGCGCGCAGGCTCGCCGAGGAGACGATGCGCGACGTTCGCGAGTCCATGGGGCTCGACTACTCGTGACCGCAGCGGACAACTCGCTTGCCGGAAACGGCCTTGGCGCAAGGGTGCCGGCATGACTGATGCGGTCGCGGACCTCGCGCAACAGGCCGGCGCACCGGTCGCACGGGTCTACGGCGAGCCGTTGCTCGAGCTGCCGCAGGATCTGTACATCCCGCCGGAGGCGCTGGAAATATTTCTCGACACCTTCGAGGGTCCGCTCGATCTCCTGCTGTACCTGATCCGCAAGCAGAACATCAACGTTCTCGACATTCCGATGGCCGAGCTGACGCGCCAGTATCTGGGCTATGTCGAGATGATGCGACGCACGCAGCTCGAACTTGCTGCGGAGTACCTGCTGATGGCGGCGGTGCTGATCGAGATCAAGTCGCGGCTGCTGCTGCCCAAGCCCCCTGCAGCGCCGGGCGAGGAGGGCGAGGATCCGCGCGTCGAGCTGGTGCGACGGCTCCTCGAGTACGAGCAGATGAAGCTCCGCGCGCGCAAGCTCGATGAATTGCCGCTTGCGGACCGGGATTTTTCCACGGTCCGCGTTTGGTTCGAGCGCGTGGCGACGGTCCGTCTGCCGAACGTATCGCCGGACGATCTGCGGGCGGCGTGGGCGGGCCTCGTGGCGCGCGCGCGGATCAACCGGCATCACATCGTGACTCGGGAACAGTTGTCGGTTCGGGCCGAGATGAGCCGGATGCTGAAAGCGCTCGAGCCACGCCGTTACGCCGAGTTCACGGCGCTGTTCACGGCACATGCCGACGTGCCGCATCTGGTGGTGACGTTTCTCGCGCTGCTCGAGCTCGCGCGCGAGCAGCTGGTGTCGATCGCGCAGGCCGAACCCTACGCGCCGATCTACGTGCAATTGACGGGCGGTCCGGGCTTCGTGCTCGAGGCCTGACGCCGCGCATCGAACCGACGGATCCGGTCATGGACGATCTGAAGCAAATCAAGGGCATCCTGGAGGCGGCGCTGCTCGTCGCCGGCGAACCGGTGCCGATTCCTCAGCTCGCGAAGCTGTTCGACCCGGCACTCGACGCCGAGCTCATCCGCAAGCTTCTCGACGAGTTGCGCGACGACTGGGCGGGCAAGACCGTGGAACTCGCGCAGGTCGCGTCCGGCTGGCGCTTCCAGGGCACTTTCGCGATCCAGCCCTATCTCGACCGTCTGTCACCGGAAAAGCCGCCGCGCTACTCGCGGGCCGTGATGGAAACCCTGGCGATCATCGCCTATCAGCAACCCGTGACCCGCGGCGACGTCGAAGCCATCCGCGGCGTCGCCGTGTCCACCAACGTCATCAAGTCGCTGGAGGACCGCCAATGGGTCGAAGTGGTCGGCCATCGCGAAACGCCGGGACGCCCGGCGCTGTACGCGACCACCAAGACCTTCCTCGACGATCTCGGCCTGCGCTCGTTGTCCGAGCTGCCCCCATTGGCCGAGCTCGACGCTTCCCACCTGCTGGAGATTCCCGATGCACCCACCAAAGCCGCCGAAGCGCAGCTCGCGCTCGCGAGCCCGATCCTGGCACCGTCCCCCGACGGGGCCGGTGAAGCAGCCGAGCCTGGCGCTGCAACACATCACGGAGAGCCTGGCGCCGCCGCGCCACAAATCCTCCACTAGCGAGGTCTTCACCGAGCCGCAGCGCCTGCACAAGGTGCTGGCGTCGTGCGGATTCGGCTCGCGCCGGGCGATGGAGGAAATGATCCTGGCCGGCCGCATCACCGTGAACCGCGAGCCAGCCGACGTGGGCCAGAAGGTCGGCCCGGGCGACGAGGTGCGCATCAATGGCGAGCTCGTCAAGGTGCGGTTCGCCGAGCCGCGCGCGCGCATTCTCATGTACCACAAGCCGGCCGGCGAAATCGTCACCCGCGACGATCCGGAGGGCAGACCGACCGTGTTCGCCCAGTTGCCCAACATCGGCAACGGCAAGTGGATCGCCATCGGCCGTCTCGATTTCAATACCGAGGGCCTGTTGCTGTTCACCAATTCCGGCGAGCTCGCGAACCGGATGATGCACCCGCGCTACGAGATCGAGCGCGAGTACGCGGTACGCACGATGGGCACGTTGACGCCGGAGCAGCAACAGCAGCTGCTGGCGGGCGTCGAACTGGAGGACGGCCTCGCGAAGGTCGAGAAGCTCGACGACGGCGGCGGCGAGGGCGCGAACCACTGGTATCACGTCGTGCTCAAGGAAGGGCGCAATCGCGAAGTGCGGCGCCTGGTCGAGGCGCTCGGACTGACGGTGAGCCGGCTGATTCGCACGCGCTACGGCAGCGTGGCGATGCCGTCGCGCGTCAAGCGCGGACAGACGCTCGAACTGACCCCCGACGAAGTGGGCGCCGTGCTCGTGGCCGCCGGCATGAAGTCCGCGGGCCCGACGCCGGGCAAGCAGCCCCAGGGCGGCCGTCCCCAGGGCCAGGGCCCGCGTCGGCACGAAGGGGGCCCCCGCGGCGGACCTCGCGGCCCCGGGCGCGAGTCCGCACCACCGCGCGAGGTGCCGCTCGACGGTGAAGCCTCCGCCGAGCAGCATGTCATCGAGCCGGGCAACAGCGCACTCGGCAATCCGACCCACGCGAATCGTTCGGTCGGGAGTTTCTTCGGCAAGGGCCCCGGCAAGGCACAGGGTCGCCCCTATGCCAAAGGAGGATCGAGGCCGGGCCAAGGCCAGGGTTACGGCGGTCAGGGAAGGCCGCAGCACGGCAAGCATCGGCAGGGCGGGGGACCGCCGCGCGGCGGATCGTCGTCACCTTACGTGATGACGACGCTCACGATCCCCGGCGCGGTACCCGAGGGCCTGCCAGGAACGAGCGGGCCGAAGCCGAAAGGTGGCGGCGGCCAGCGCGGGTCCGGCGGCAAGCAACGCAACCCGGCCGGTCCCGGGGCGCCCATGGCGTCGAAGGGACAGGGCGGGGGACAGGGCAAGAATCGCGGCCACAATCGCAACCGCCGCGGCCAGCGTCCCGAAGGTGCACCGGGCAACGAGTCGCCTGGCAATGTCGCCCCGCGCACCACCGAGCCGAGGATCATCAGCGACGACATCGGCAATCGCGTCCGGCGTGGCCCGCGAACGGAAGGGACGCCAGGCAACGAGTCACCCGGGAACGAAGCGCCGCGCGCGGTCGAGCCGAAGGTCATCAGTGACGACATCGGCAACCGCGCCCGGCGTGGCCCGCGAACGGAAGGCACACCAGGCAACGAGTCGCCCGGGAACGAAGCGCCGCGCGCGGTAGAGCCGAAAATCGTCGACGACGATTTCGGCAATCGCTGAACGGCCGCGGGTGGCTGCCGTGCTCAGTCGAGGAACAGGTCCGGCAGGAGCGGCGTTCCCGGCTTGACCGCGTAGACGTCGAGGTCGGTGACGCCGGCCTCGGCCAGCACGTCCTCGTCGAGGAAGAAGCGGCCGGTCGCACTGTGCGCGTCGCGAGTGAGGATCGCGTGGGCTGCATCGGCCATGATCTCGGGCTTGCGCATCATATCGAGATGATCGCTCGCCCCGGGGATCATCGCCACCGCGGCCGTCGCGATGACCGAGCGCGGCCACAGCGCGTTGACGGCGATGCCGTCGGCGCGGAATTCCTCCGCCATCCCGAGCACGCACATGCTCATCCCGTACTTCGCCATCGTGTAGGCGACGTGATCCTTGAACCACTTCGGGTCGAGGTTGAGCGGCGGCGAGAGCGTGAGGATGTGCGGATTGCGCCCGGCGGCGGCCGCCACCCTGAGATGCGGCAGGCACGCCTGCGAGCACAGATAGGTGCCGCGGACGTTGACGCCGAACATCAGGTCGAAGCGCTTCATCGGCGTTGCCAGCGTGCCGGTGAGACTGATCGCGCTGGCGTTGTTCACCAGGATGTCGATGCCGCCGAATGCCCGCACCGCGGCGTCGACGGCATCCCGGACGGCCGCTTCATCGCGGATGTCGCAGACGATCGGGAGGGCCTTGCCGCCGGCCTCTTCGACCGCAGCGGCGGCCGAATAGATCGTTCCGGGCAGTTTCGAATGGGCTTCGGCGGTCTTGGCGGCGATGGCGACGTTTGCACCGTTGCGCGCGGCGCGCACGGCGATCGCGTGCCCGATCCCGCGCGAAGCGCCCGAGATGAAAAGTGTCCTGCCGCTCAGCGAACGCATCATGATCCGAACCGCGGCGGGCGCTTGTCGAGAAAGGCGCGGATGCCTTCCACGAAGTCGCCGCTCGCCGTGCATTCGCCGAAACTCACCGCCTCGGCCTGCAGTTGCTCCGAGAGCGAACGCGCGAACGATTCGCGCACCAGCCGCTTCGCATTGCGCAGCGCGAGCACCGGAGCGGCGACCAGCGAACGAACGACCTCGGCAGTGGCTTCGTCGAGCGTCTCCGCGGGGACGACCTTGTTGACCAGCCCGAGCCTGAGGGCTTCGGGCGCATCGAACCGCTCCCCGAGGAGGAAGATCTCCATGGCCTTGCGCAGCCCGACGAGCCGCGGCAACGCCCACGAACCGCCGCCGTCCGGGGTCAGCGCGATGTGGCGGTAGGCCGACGTGAAGTACGCATCGTCCGCGACGAGCACGAGGTCGCACGCATTCATCAGCGACAGCCCGAAGCCCGCGACCGCGCCGTGCATCCGCCCGACGACGGGATGGGGCATCCGGTGCAGGTGTTCGACCGCGGCGTGAACGCGCTCGACCATCCGCTGAAATCCGGACCGGCGCGCCGCGGGCGGATGCACGAGCTCGCCGGCAAAGGTCCGGATGTCGCCACCGGCCATGAAATGCCTGCCGGCGCCGCGCAGGACGACCACGCGCAACGTGTCGTCGGCGGCAACCTCCGCGGTGCGCGCGACGAGAGCGTCGACCATGGCGAAGTCGAGTGCATTGAGCGCATCGGGGCGGTTGAGCGTAAGGGTGGCTACGGTGCCGTCGCGCGTCAGCAATACGGTGTCGTTCATCGGGAGGGGGTCCTGGCGTGCGGCGCGAAGCCGACACGCGATGCGAGGAGCGAAGCCTCTCCGGAGCATTGGGTGTCCGGTGCCGGGGAAAAGTCTAGCACGCGTCGTCCGTCGTGGCGTTCGATTGCCAGCGCTACCGTCGCAAAGTGTATGTCGACAACGTCGTCGATGTTGTCCGCATATCCTCCCGCCATGGCGATTGCGACGGGAACGCAGCGGCGCGCGAATTCGCCGAGAACGTAGGCATCGCGCGCGGCGAGCCCCTGTTTGCTCAGTCGCAGGCGGCCCAGCCGGTCACCGGCGTACGGATCGGCACCGGCGAGGTACACGGCAAGCTCGGGTCGCGCGCGTGCCAGCGCGTAGGGCAGCGCCGCCTGCAGCGCCGCAAGGTAGGCGTCGTCCCCGGTTCCGTCGTCGAGTTCGATGTCGAGACAGCTGGCCTGCTTGCGAAACGGAAAATTGTGGCGCCCGTGCAGCGAGAGCGTGAAGATGTCCGGGTCGCCGGCGAAGATCGCGGCGGTGCCGTCGCCCTGATGGACGTCGAGATCGACCACGAGCGCGCGCGCTATCCGCCGTTCCGTCTGGAGCACGCGTACCGCGACGGCGGCGTCGTTGAACACGCAAAACCCCTCGCCGAACGCGCGATGCGCATGATGCGTTCCGCCGGCGAGGTTCACCCCGCATCCGCACGCCAGTGCAGAACGGCAGGCAGCGAGCGTTGCTCCGGTCGACCGCCGCGAACGCTCCACCATGGCCGGCGACCAGGGAAAGCCGATGCGCCGCAGTGCCGGACCGTCGAGCGTGCCGGCAGCTACCGCGCGCACATAGGCCGGATCGTGCGCGAGCGCAAGCTCCGCGTCGGTCGCCGCCTCCGGCACCGAGAGGAGATCGGGGGCGACGGCGGCGACGCGCTGGCGCAGCTCGGCGTACTTGCGCATCGGAAAGCGATGTCCCGCCGGCAACGGCAGCACGAAGTGGTCGGTGTGGTAGATGCGCATCGCTCGGGGGAGCCGTGCGGACGTGGGCAGCCGACGAGGCGAGGCGGGTGCGCCGGGCCGGGATTGCCCGTTTCAATTCTGCGGGGTTCCTTGTCCTTTCGTCATCACTTCCTCACGGTCTGCGGAACGGACCGGCATGTTCCAGCTCGTCGACGGCATGGGCGACGTCGACGCGTTCGCGGGTGCAGAACTCGGCGATCGCTGCGGCAAACTGGGGGTCGGCGATGAGGTGGGCCGACCGCGTGGTGACCGGCATCAGCCCGCGGGCGAGCTTGTGCACGCCCTGCGCGCCGCCCTCGAAGCGGGCAATCCGGCGCTCGATGCAGAACTCGAGCGCCTGGTAGTAGCAGGCTTCGAAATGCAGTCCCGGGACATAATCGACGGCGCCCCAGTAGCGTCCCCAAAGCGTCGCCGTGTCGAAGACATCGAGGGCGGTGCAGATCGGGCGGCCATCGCGATATCCGGTCACGAGCAGCAGGTTCCCGGGCATGGTCGCACCGATGCGCGCAAAGTACTCGCGCGTCAGGTAGGGCGTCGAGCGATGGGCACGGTACGTCGCCTCGTAGCATCGGAAGAAGAACGCCCAGTCGGCGGCGGTCAGCTCGGGACCGGTGCGACGGACGAACGTGACGCCGGCCTCGGCGAGCCGGCGGCGCTCCTGCTTCACCTTCTTGCGCTTGTCGTGATTGAACGTGCCCAGGTAGTCCGCGAAGTCGGCGCAGCCCGGGTTGTCCCAGCGAAACTGGACGCCGGTGCGGATGGGCAGCTGCGCATCGGCGCAGGCGCGCGCGTCGTCATCGTCGATGAACAGAAGATGCAGTGACGAGCAGCGGCTTTCGTCGCCGATCAGCGCAACGGCCCGCGCCAGAAGTGCGGCGCGAGTGGCAGCATCGCGCGCGATCAGGCGCGGGCCGGCTGCCGGCGTGAACGGAATGGCAGCCACGAGCTTGGGATAGTAACGGCGTCCGTGGCGGCGATAGGCCTCGGCCCAGGCCCAATCGAACACGTACTCGCCGTACGAGTGGGACTTTTCGTAGAGCGGCACCGCGCCGGCCAGCCGTGCGCCGTTCCACGCGGTGAGGTAGCACGGACGCCAGCCGGTCCGGGGCGAGGCGCAGCCGGTCGCGTGCAGCGCGTCCAGAAATGCGTGGGACAGGAGGGGTTGCCCCGGGACGAGCGCATCCCAGTCCGCGGATCCGATGGCCTCGAGCGGCAAGTCGTCGCGAACGACGATCGGCGAGGCGACGGACGAAGCGGCGGGTGCGCGGGATGTCGGCAAGGGACGAATTGTCGCGTGCGACGGCTCCGGGGGCAAGTTGACAGGCGGCACATGCACGAGGACGCTCGGGCAGCGTGTTAAGATTTTTCGCATGCAGATCGCGCTGGCCCAGCTCAATCAGATCGTCGGCGATCTCGCCGGAAATGCACGAGCGATCCATGCGGCGGCGGTCGAGGGCGCGCGCGCCGGGGCCAGGCTTGTCGTCACGCCGGAGCTCTCGCTGTGCGGCTATCCGCCGGAGGATCTCCTGTTGCGCCCGGCCTTCGTCGACGCGTGCGCGACCGAGCTCGCGGCGCTCGCCGAGCGAACCACGCGCACGGCTGTCGTCGTCGGCTTTCCCGAGCGCGACGGTGCAAATTGCTACAACGCCCTCGCGGTGCTGCGCGACGGCGGGGTAGCCGCCGTCTATCGCAAGCAGCGGTTGCCGAACTACACGGTGTTCGACGAGGAGCGCTATTTCGAGCCCGGTCACGCGCCGTGCGTGATCGATGTCGACGGCCTGCGCTGCGGTCTCATCGTGTGCGAGGACGTCTGGTTTCCCGATTCGTCGCGGCAGGCGAAGGCGGCGGGCGCAGAGCTCATCGTCGTGG
>Ga0105106_10003897_pt1 | contig 10606 bp, 7 predicted proteins | sample PPLLaktember2015_5_FD_79109 | JGI IMG/M metagenome (GOLD analysis project Ga0105106, IMG submission 79109) | Freshwater sediment microbial communities from Prairie Pothole Lake near Jamestown, North Dakota, USA - PPLs Lake P8 Core (1) Depth... | ecosystem: Environmental > Aquatic > Freshwater >... | reverse complement strand
TCTTTTGCGCCCTCATCGGGTGCCGGTTCCGGCGACTTGACGGCAAACTTCGTGAAAGTCCGCCCTCGTTGTGGCCACAATCCGCGGCTCTAGAGCCGTTCTTGCGAGTCACCCTTACACCGTACGAAAACCCGAGTCAAGTAAGAAACGTCAGAAAATCAAAGTGATGAGGATCGAATCTGCGGGGCCGAGGTCGTTTTCGCCTCCGAATCGAGGGCGCGAAACGAGCGAGAACGCGCCCAGAGCGGCCGCGAAACGGCCGACTTCGGACGCACGGGTGCCTCGGCCCAGGCGGCTCAGAGGCAGGGCGGAAGAGGGAATGCAGGGATGGGTCGGACGCGCCGGGAGCGGCTACCGACGCTTGTGCCGCTGGCGCTTCAGGAGCTTGCGCTTCTTGTGCTTGCGCATCTTCCTGCGTCGCCACTTGATCACGCTACCCACGAATGGCTCGCTCCGGGGCGCTTCCGGGGTGGAAGCGGGCCGGACGAGTACCCGTTCCCCCTGCGCGAGTCAACGTCCCGGGCGGGGGGGGCGTCTCAGGAAGAGGCTTCGGCGAGCTCCCGCGGCGCGACGAAGTCGCGCACGAACCACCCCCGGACCCGCCCGAGGAGCCGGTTCGCGAAGTGCCGGCGCGGCAGGAACGCGAGCACCGGGGCGCGGCGGATCCCGAGCCGCCGCCACTCGAGCACGAGGGCCGCGTTGCGCGGGTCCACCATCAGGCCCCGCCGGATGTACTTGATCCCTTCGGTCTTGCGCCCGTGGGCCAGCAGGATGCGGGCGAGGTTGTGGTAGAGCTCGGGCTGGTCGGCGGCGTCGCGGAGCGCCGACCGGCACAGCGAGACGCCGCGATCGACGCGGTGCTCGACCATCGCCACCGCCCAGCCGTAGTGCGATCGATAGCGGGGATCCTCCGGCGCCCGCTCGTGGGCGCTCGCGAAGTGCTCGAGCGCCGCCATCTCCAGGCCCGAGCGCAGCAGCTCCTGCGCACGGCGCAACGACTCCTCCGAACTCAAGATCCCGGTCATCCCCCAGCACCTCCCCCGCTGCGGCGCCCCTCGCGCCGCCCCCGGTGGGTTTGCAACGCGCGTGCCCGGCAGAGCGGGCGGCAGCTCGCGCCGCAACCGTTCGGACGCGCGGAGAACGCTCGGTGCTCCGCAGACTCGGCCGGGTACGGATCCGTGCTTCGCGGCGACGATTGGTTCCGCGCGGAACGCGCGCGCGACTAGCGCTCGAGGAGCTGGAGCCGCTCCGCCGCCTCGAACTCGGCGCGCACGCGCTCGTAGTCCTCGCGGCGGAAGGGCTTGAACGCCGTGTCGCCCCGCTCGCGCCAGAAGATCGGGTCCTCGCCGAGCACGCGGCGGTTGAAGTGCCGCGCCTTGAGCTCCCGCACCAGGATCTTCTGGGTCTGGGTGAACTCGAAGTCCTCCACCACCCGCACGAAGTCGGGGAACCACTTGCGGTCCATCCCGCCGTGCTGCACCTGCTCCTCGCAGAACGCGTAGAACTGCCGGGGATCGAAGCGCGCGCCGGGCCGCAGCTTGAGCGCCGCCATCACCAGCTCGTCGGAGACGACGCAGGGGACGCCGTAGGCGGCCGCGAGGTCGACGTCCGGGTGCTCCTGCAGCAACCGCCCGACCTGCGCCGCCGAGAAGTTCTCGCCGTCCTTCCGGATCCAGTCGTCGGTGCGGCCGTCGAAGTACAGGAAGCGCCGGCCATCGCGCTCCACGATGTGGCCGAGGTCGCCGGAGTGGTACACGCCCTCGCGGTACTTCGACGAGTTGGCGTCCGGGTTGCCGTAGTAGCCCTGGAACAGCCCCGGATCGGTGGCGACGCGGCAGATCTCCCCCACCGCTTCCTCGTAGTTGAGGATCTTGCCGTCGGCGCCCAGCCGGGCCGGCGGGCACTCGCTGCCGTCCGCGCGCAGGATCCGCACGTTCGGGTCCTGGACCTCGCCGACGCTGCCGCGCGGGTCCCCCTTGCAGCGAAAGGTGCTGATCGCGGCCTCCGTCGACCCGTAGAGCTCGAACATGTCGTCGAGGCCGAGCCAGCGCGTGAAGCGGTCGATGTCGGGCGGCGCGGCGCCGTTGCCCACGGCATAGCGCAGGCGGTTCCCGGGATGGCGGGCGACGTGCGCGAGGATCCGCTCCTCGTCGCCTCCGTACTCCCGTTCGATCGCGCGGAGCACGTAGTGCACCGGCTCGCCGACGTAGTTCCACCAGGTGACCCCGTGCCGGACCACGTCGGGCACGAACTGGCTGGCGCTGAAGCGCTCCCGGAGCGCCAGGCTGGCGCACGACTCGAGAGCGGGGTGGAAGCCCAGGAACATCGCGTTCGAGTGGAACAGCGGCATGCAGGCGTAGCCGCGGTCCTCGGAGCTGAGCGAGAGGTTGCTCGAGATGCCCTTCCCGATCAGGAAGAACTTCAGATGGTTGTTGTTGATCCCCTTCGGCAGCCCGGTGGTGCCCGAGGTGTAGATCACCATCAGGTTGCGGGTGGGCTCGACGGCGACCGGCGGCGCGTCCAGGCTGGCGCCGGCCGGCGCCACCTCGAATGCGACGCACTCCAGCAGGTCGCGGCCGCGCAGGTCCGCCTCGCCGGCCGTGCGCAGCACCAGCAGGTTCTCGCGCGGGACGCCGCGCAGCCGGTCGGCGACCCGCTCCACCTCGGGGAGCAGCCGCTCGTCCACCACCAGCAGGCGCGCTCCGGACTGCTCGACGACGCCGGCCAGCGTGTCGCCGCGCAGCCCCGTGTTGACGCCGAACAGGGTCAGGCCGGCGTAGGCGCAGGCGCCGTAGAGCGCGAGCAGCTCGAGGTGGTTCTCGAGCAGCATCGCCACGTGCCCGGAGCGGCGCTCGTCGATCGGCCCGAGCCGGCGCAGCAGGAAGTGGGCGAGGCGCACCGACTCGTCGCGGTACTGCCGATAGGTCCAGGAGCGCTCGTGCTGGCACAGGAAGACGCGGCCGCCGACGTCGGGATGCTGGGCGCGGGCCTCGATCTGGGCGCCCACCGTCGGCGCGGCGTCGATCTGGATCCGGGCAGGGATCGGGGCCGGGGTCGAGGCGGTCATCGCTGCACCTCCAGCGCGGGCGGGACGCGGCAGGATACCAGCGCCGCGTCGCTCCGCCGCGCGGTCAGTGCTCGATGATCTCGAGGATGTAGCGCTTCTTCTCCTTGCCGCTGGCCGCCGCCATGATGGTGCGAATCGCGGAGGCGTGGGCTCCCCCCTTGCCGATCACCTTGCCCAGATCCTCCTTCGCCACGGACAGCTCGAGAACATGCGCGTGCTCGCCGATCACTTCCTTGATCTGCACCTGCTCGGGCTTGTCCACGAGAGCCTGCACGATCGCTTGGATGAGCTGCTTCACCGGAAGCCCCTCCCCATGACCCTCGGTAGCGGACGAACGTCCCTACCCCCGGTGCCACGGTTTCCGGCATCTTACCACTCCCCGTCGGCGCTCGTGACAAGGGAGTTTCGCGGAAACGCGCGTTGGAGCGGCGAATCGTGCGCAGCTCGGCCGCTCTACGCCCGGACCCGGGAGGAAACCTCCTCGGTCCCCGCTCAGCCCGGGAGCGTGCGGGTCGTGCGCAAGGTTGCGATGCGCCAGGGCCCGAGCTCGATCGTCGCCTCGCCCTCGACGCCTTGCTGCGTCTGCGCCCGAACCGGACGGCCGGCGAGATCGACCAGGCCGAGGACATGACCCGGCGCCGCGCGGAAGCGCACCCGCGCGTGGCGCGGCTCATCGCTCAGGTTCACGAGCCGCACGTCGACGGCGCCGTCCTCGCGCGGCTCGATCGCAGACACTTCGAGCTGCGGGTCGTCCACCTCGACCAGCCGATCGTGGTCGGCCAGCGGACCGGATCCGCCGGCGCCCACCGTGAAGGCGAGCGGCGGTGCGGCGAAGGCGTGCGCCTCCGCGGCGCGCCGGGGGTCGCCCGCTTCGTGGAGCCGCAGCGACAGCTCTGCGCGATGCGCGCCGGGCACCTGCGCGCCCGGCGTGCGGAGTACCGGGCCGGCCGGGCCCGGCCGCAGGCGCAGATCGCCGCGCGAGAGCCAGCCCACCGCGCGCAACAGGGTCACCGCGATCGCGCCGGCCGCCTCCGCGCCCGCGCCGGGCAGCGCCTCCACCTCGGCGAGCCCGCGGTTCGCCACCGTGAGCGCCAGGCCGCCGGGCCCGTGCAGGGTCGCGAAGCGGCGCTGCGGGCCCGCCCCGACCGGCAGCTCCGAGGGCCGCGCCGCGCCGAAGGAGTCCGGCGCCGGCGCGATCGGGCGCTCCGCCACCTCGAACGCGGACTCCACTTCGAAGCGCGCGGCGGCGAACGGCGCGCCGACATGGAGCCGCAGGCGCTGGTCGCGGGCCGTGTTGTCGAGCGTCGCCTCGACGTCGAGCCGGTCGAGGCCCGCCAGCAGCCGCAGCTCGAGCCGCACCGGCAGCGCCACCCGGCGCGCGCCGCGCGCGGCCCGGCCGGGCGCGAGCGCCTCGGGCACGCGGTACACCAGATCGAGTCGCAAGGCGACCTCGCCGCCGGAGACGCGCCGCGCCCGCACCCGCGCGCGGTCCGGCGCCGCGACGAGCTCGCCGCCGGGAACGGGATCGAAGTTGTACTCGTCGCCGCGGTCGCCCTCGGAGACGATCCGCAGCGCATCGTCGATGCGCAGCCCGTGGCGCCGCGACCAGAGCGTGACGCGGCCGGCCGCGTCGGCCTCGACCCGCCAGCTCGCGTTCTCGATCGCGCCGCCGCCGCCGGGCAGCGCCTCGGCGAGCAGCGGCTCGGGCGTGCGCGCCGGACCGCGGGCCACGCGATAGAGCCGCAGGCCGTGGCCGGGCAGCCCGTCGACGAAGCGCACGCGCAGCCGCGGCGCCTCGAACGCCTCCACCGCCACCTCGCGCAGCGATTCGTCGGCGAGCGCCGCCTGGAGCGCGCGGCGCTCGGCCTCGACGTCGAAGCCGGCCTCCGGGGTCTCGCCGAGCCGCACCCGCACGTCGAGGCGATCCCCCGCGCGGCGCCAGCCGATGCCGTTGGCGTAGAGGCCGTTGAACTCGCGCCGCAGCCCCGGCAAGAGCGCCAGCACGCCGGCCCGCGCGAACACGCCGCGCACGGGCCGGCCGGCGGGACGCGCCAGCTCCGCCGAGACCGGTACTCGGGAGCCGTCCGCCCGCCGCAGATGGAAGGGGCGCGGGGCCCCACCCTTGCCGGCCGCCACGTCGAGCTCGAGCTCCGCTTCCACCGCCGCGGCGCCGCCGTGGTTCGGGTTCCACACCGCGATCGCCTCGCCTGCACCGGCGCCGAAGGCCGAGGCGGGCGGCACCGCGATCCGCCGCGCCAGCGCCGCCGTCACCGTCTCGAGCCGCTCGCCCGCGATCTCCGCGACCCGCCGGTAGCGCGTGTCCATCTGCTCGTGCACCGCGTCGATCGAGCAGCCGCACACCGAGTCGTGGGGGTGGTTCTCGAGCGCGACCCGCCAGGCGAAGCCGATCCGCTCGGGGTCCGCGTCGCCGCCCAGCGCGCCGAGCCAGGCCGCGAGCGGCTCGAGCCAGCGCGTGAGCAGGCGGTCGTTGGCGAACTCGGCGCGCTTCTGCGGCATGCGCGCCGACGCGCAGCCGGGCAGCAGCGGACAGCGCAGGCCGGAGCGCAGCTCGCCGCGGTGCACCGGCAGCGGATTGCGGGCCTCGCCGCGGGCGAGCGCCACGTAGCGCGCCAGCGAGCCGATCTCGGCGCTGAGGCCCGGCAGCCTCGCCAGCGCGGCCTCGAGCGCCGCGGGCAGGCGCGGATCGGGGCTCTCGTGATCGCTGCCGTTCATCAGGAGCAGCGCGTTGCCGTCGCTGTGGCCCGCCAGCAACCGCGCTTCCGCGCCCAGGCGCGCAGCCAGGGCGTCGGGATCGGTCGGCAGGTGGACGGCGTTGCCGTAGCCGTGCAGCAGGTACACGGTCGGAAGCCGCGTGCCGTCGGGCCCCTCCCAGGCGAACAGCAGGCGGTCCACGTCGGCGCCGACGCCCCGCCACAGCACGGCGGCGTCGAGCCCGAAGCCGGCGAAGAGCTGCGGGAGCTGGCCGACGTGGCCGAACTGGTCCGGCACGTAGCCGATCGGCATCGCCCCGCCGAAGGCCTGCGCCCGCTCGAGGCCCGTGCGCAGGTTGCGGATCAACGCCTCGCCGGAGACCAGCCACTCGTCGGGCAGCACGTGCCAGGGGCCCACCGCGATGCGCCCCTCGCGCGCCAGCTTCTCCAGCCGCGGCCGCGCGCCGGGCCGCACCTCCAGGTAGTCGTCGAGCACGATCGTCTGGCCGTCGAGCAGGAAGTGGCGGAAGGCGGGGTCCGCCTCGAGCAGGCCGAGCAGCCCGTCCACGAGCGTGACCAGCCGGGCGCGGAACTGCTCGTGGGTCCGGTACCACTCCCGGTCCCAGTGCGTGTGGGGGACGACGACGAGGTGCAGGGGGCGCGAGCCCGGGTTCGAGTCCGAGGGGGGCATGGCGGCGATTCTACGCCAGCCGGCGCGCTCTCAGTCCTCGCCGCCGTAGGTGGCCTCGAGGTAGCGCGCGATGTCCGCGGACTCGAACATCTCGACGTTCGTGTTCGGGTCCACCAGGAAGGGCACCTGGATGCGCCCCGAGCGGCGCTCGAAGGCCGGCCGGCTGGGGCTGCCCTTGCCGACGTTGTGCAGGCGGTAGGGGATCTCGAGGGTGCACAGCTTCTCGCGCACGATCCGGCAGAACGGCGAGGCCTCGAAGCTCCAGAGCTCGAGCGGCTGGCGCGGCGCCCGCGAGGGCTCGGCGCGCATCCCGAAGCCGGGCCGGGCGAGGGTGGCCAGGGCCGAGGGGACGTTCCAGAGCAGGCCGGCGTCGTAGGCGCGCGGCGGGCTGCCGGTGCCGTAGGTCGCGAACAGGTAGCGGACGATGTCCCCGGACTCGTACATCGCCTTGCCGGTGTTCGGGTCGACGAGGTACGGGAACTGCTCCTTGCCGCCGCGTTCGCGCACGGCGGGGCGGAAGCGCGTGCCCCCCTTCGGGCAGGGACGCACGTCCACCTCGAGGTCGAGCGCCGTCAGCGCCTCGCGCACCTTGCGGCAGTACGGGCAGGCCTCGAACTCGTAGAGCTCGAGCAGCTGCTTCGGCCGCGGGCCGAGGGCTTCGACGCGCAGGCCGTTGAAGGGCCGCACGAGGGTGACGGCAAGCGAGCTGGCGACGTCGAGGATGCGGTTCATGACGGCTCTCCGGGCGGAGCGCGGAGGCTAGCGCCGGATCCCGCCCTCGCCGAGCACGCGCTCGAGGTAGCGCAGCACGTACTTGCCGAGCACGTCGGCCTCGAGGTTCACGCGGTCGCCCGGGCGCCGGTCGCCGAGATTGGTCTCGACCAGCGTATGCGGGATCAGGGCCACGTCGAAGCCGGTGTCCGAGACGTTCACCAGGGTCAGCGACACGCCGTCCACGGCGATCGAGCCCTTCGGCACGAGCTGCTTGGCCAGCTCGGGCGGGCAGTCCACGGCGAGCCGCACGTCGTCGCCGTGGCGCTCGAGCGCGCGCACGCGGCCGGTGCCGTCCACGTGGCCCTGCACGATGTGGCCGTCGAGCCGGCCGTCCGCGCGCAGCGCGCGCTCCAGGTTCACGCGCGCGCCCGCCCGCAGGTCGCCGAGCGAGCTGCGGTCGAGGGTCTCGCGCACGGCCTCGAACACCACCTGCTCCGCCGTCGCCTCGACGACGGTCAGGCAGGCGCCGTTGACGGCGATGCTCGCCCCGATCGGCGCGCCCTCGGCCACGCGCGGCGCCTCGATCCGGATGCGGGTCTTCTCGCCGTGCGGCTCGAGCGCGACCACCCGCCCGACCGCTTCGACGATGCCGGTGAACATGGAGCGACCCTTCCTGACGGACTTCGCTCGCCTACGGCTCGCTGCGCGTCGGCCGACTCTCCGAGTCGGCCTCCTTGCGACCGAAGCGCAGCTCGATCTGGCGCCGCATCTCGTCGCGCACGGTCTGGTAGCGCGCGGGCAGCTCGATCGGCGGGTTCGGCAGCTCGGGGACGACGTCCTCGAGCGTCATCGAGTGGTACTTGACCTTGAAGTCGACGAACTTGAGCCCGTGGGCGGTGGAGATCACCACCACGCGGTCGCTGCGGCGGATCGTGCCGCGCTCGATCAGCTTGCGGGTCGCCGCCAGCGCCACGCCGGTGTGGGGGCAGTTGAACAGGCCCGTGCGGTCGGCGTGGGCGCACGCCTCGGCGAGCTCCGCCTCGCTGGCCTGCTCGACGATGCCGTCGTAGCGGCGGATCGCGTCGATCGCCTTCTCGATCGACACGGGGTTGCCGATCTGGATCGCGCTGGCCAGGGTGGGCCGGGCTGCGATCGGCTCGAAGACCTGGAAGTCGCGCTGGAACGACAGGTAGAGCGGGTTGGCGGCCTGCGCCTGCGCGCACACGATGCGCGGCTTGCGGGTGATCAGGCCCAGCTCGAGCATCATGTCGAGGCCCTTGGCCAGCGCCGACACGTTGCCCAGGTTGCCGCCCGGGATCACGATCCAGTCCGGCACCTCCCAGTCGAACTGCTGCACGATCTCGATGCCGACCGTCTTCTGCCCCTCGATGCGCAGGCTGTTCATCGAGTTGGCCAGGTAGATGCCGTCCTTCTCGGCGACCTTCTTCACGATCTCCATGCAGCCGTCGAAGTCCGTGTCGAGCGCGAACACGATGGCGCCGTTCGCGACCGGCTGGATGAGCTGCGCGATCGAGATCTTGCCGCGCGGCAGGAACACGATGGCGGGGATCTCCGCCGCTGCCGCGTAGGCCGAGAGCGCGGCCGAGGTGTCGCCCGTGGAGGCGCAGGCCACCGCGCGGATCGTCTTCCCGCGCGCCCGCATCTCCTTCACCATCGACACCAGCACGGTCATGCCGAGGTCCTTGAAGGAGCCGGTGTGGCTGTTGCCGCACAGCTTCAGCCACAGATCCTCGACGCCGAGCGTGCGGCCGTAGCGCTCCGCCCAGAACAGGTTCGAGTGGCCCTCGTACATCGAGACGACGTTCTCGGGGTCGATCTCCGGCAACACCCACTCGCGCTTGCCCCATACGCCCGAGCCGTAGGGCCACTGCGTCTTGTGCGCGCGGTTCTCGAAGATCTCCTTCCACTGCGGGCCCCGCGTCTTGCGCAGCTCGTCCATGTCGTGCACGACCTGGAGCAGGCCGCCCTCGCGGTCCGTGTAGACGACCTCGTCGAGGGGGTAGCGCTCCGACGGGTTCTTGAGGCTCTGGAACCAGGCCTGGTAGCGGGGCTTCTCGGCCATCAGATCTCCTCCTCGATGCGCACGAGCCGGGTGGGCGCGGCGATCTCGGGCAGACGGTCGATCGTGGCGAGCGCGCGGCGCACGGCGTCCTCGCGCGCGGGATGCGTGAACACCAGCACCGGCACCGCCCCGCTCGCGGCGGCGCGCTTCTTCTGGAGCACGGATTCGATGCTGATGCCGTGCTCGCCGAGCGCGCTCGCGATGAGGCCGAGCACGCCGGGCCGGTCCGCGGCGTGGAACACCAGGTAGCAGCGGCCCACCAGCTCGCCGAGCGGCATCACGGGCAGCGGCTCCAGGTGGTCGGGCAGGAAGGCCAGCGGCGCCACGCGGCCCTTGCTTCCGCGCCGGATCTCGCGCGCGATCTCCATCAGGTCGCCGACCACGGCGCTGGCCGTCGGCAGCTCGCCGGCGCCCGCCCCGTAGAACAGCGTGCGGCCGACCGCGTCGCCGTGCACGGCGATCGCGTTCATCGCGCCGTCCACCTTCGAGAGCAGGCTGTCGGCGGGGATCAGCGTCGGGTGCACGCGGGCCTCGATGCGGCGCTTGCCGTCGAGCGACGCCCGCTCGCGGCCGATCGCGAGCATCTTGATGCGGTAGCCGAACTCGCCCGCGGCCTCGAAGTCGAGCGGGGTGATGCCGCGGATGCCCTCGGTCGGCACATCCTTCGCGCTGAGCTGCGCGCCGAAGGCCATCGCGATCAGCAGCGTGAGCTTGTGGGCGGCGTCGATGCCGTCCACGTCGGCGCTCGGGTCGGCCTCGGCGTAGCCGAGCTCCTGCGCGCGCTTCAGCACCGCGTCGAAGGGCGCCCCGCTCTTCTCCATCTCGGTGAGCATGAAGTTGGTAGTGCCGTTCACGATGCCGTGCAGGCTCTGGATGCGGTTCGCCGCGAGGCCCTCGCGCAGGCTGCGCAGGATCGGGATGCCGCCGCCGACGCTGGCCTCGAAGGCCACGTCCACGCCCCGCGCCGCCGCGGCGGCGAAGATCTCCTTGCCGTGCAGGGCGAGCAGCGCCTTGTTCGCGGTCACCACGTGCTTGCCCTGCTCGATCGCGGCCAGCGTGATCTTGCGCGCCGCGCCCGTGCCGCCGATCAACTCGATCACGATCTCGACCTCGGGGTCGCGGAGCAGGCCCTCCGCGTCCGCGTCGAAGCGGACGCCCGAGAGGTCGACGCCGCGATCGCGCGCGGTGTCGAGGTCCGCGATGCGCACCAGGCGCAGCGGGAAGCCGAGACGCTGCGCGATCACGTCGGCGTTGCGCCGCAGCACCTTCACCACGCCGGTGCCGATCGTGCCGAGACCGACGAGCCCGACTCCCACGGCGCGCTGGCCCATCACCGGCCT
>Ga0105106_10003895_pt1 | contig 10607 bp, 8 predicted proteins | sample PPLLaktember2015_5_FD_79109 | JGI IMG/M metagenome (GOLD analysis project Ga0105106, IMG submission 79109) | Freshwater sediment microbial communities from Prairie Pothole Lake near Jamestown, North Dakota, USA - PPLs Lake P8 Core (1) Depth... | ecosystem: Environmental > Aquatic > Freshwater >... | reverse complement strand
CGATGGTGATGATGTTGATCGAGGGGCTGTTGATCTTCGAGAGCGCCGCGTAGAGGCTCGTCGTCTTGCCGCTGCCCGTGGGCCCCGTGACGAGGACGATCCCGTAGGGCGACTTGATGAGGCGGTTGAACTGGGCGACCTTTGTTTCGTCCAGCCCCAGGTCGGAGAGCGTGAGAAGCGCCTGGGACTTGTCCAGGAGCCTGAGCACCACCCGCTCGCCGAAGGCCGTGGGGATGACGGAGACGCGGATGTCCACGCTCTTCTCGCCGATCTTCACCTCGATGCGTCCGTCCTGCGGGAGGCGCTTCTCGGCGATGTTGAGCTTGGCCATGATCTTGATGCGCGACACCAGCGACGACTGGATCCGCCGCGGCAGGTTCAGCAGGTTGTAGAGCATGCCGTCGATCCGGTAGCGGATCTTCAGCGAGTTGGCATAGGGCTCGATGTGGATGTCGCTGGAGCGGTCCTTGATGGCCTGGGCGAGGACCAGGTTGACGAGCTTGATGATGGGCGCGTCGCTCGTGTCGTCCAGCAGGTCGGCCGTCTCCTCGATCTCGGAGATGATGCTGTCGGCCGAATCGCCGTTCATGATCTGGATGAATTCCTGCGCCGAATCACGGCCCAGGTCATAGGCGGAATTGATGGCCGAGAGGATCGCCCCCTCGGAAGCCAGCACCACCTCGGCGTCGTCGCGGCCGAGCAGCCGCATCAGATCGTCGACGGCCTGGAAGTTGGAGGGGTCGTTCACTGCGACCAGGAAGGCGTCGGGCGTCTCCACGGGGACCATCTTCTGCTTCTTGAGGTACTGGATGGGGACCTTCCGGGTGAACTCCACGCTCATGTGGTCCGTGGGGAGTTCCGGCAGGATGGGGATACCGAACGTGAGGCTCAGGCTGCGGAGCTGGCTTACCTCGTCGGCGGCTTTCTTGTGGGTGTAGATCTCCCCGATGGTCCGGCGCCTCGCCACCCCGCCCTCGGACACGGGTCCGAAGGCCTCATCGAGAAGCTCGACGATGGGCTTTCCGTCGGGGTTGATCAGGCCGGGTAACTCCGCGGGCCGGGGATCGCGTTTGTCTTCTTTTGCTTCCATCTGTTTTCAGCCGATTCCTGTCACTGGACCTTCTGGTCCGCCGGCCCGGGTTTCTGAGGACCGTAGCTCTTGATCACCCCTCCCTCGAAGGACTCGATCTGCTCACGCTTGATCTCCTTGATCGCATCGGCCTCGGCGACGGTCTCGATGATGTGGGGGGTGATGAAGATGTAAAGGTTCGTTTTCTCGCGCCTCTGGCCTTTCGTTTTGAAAAGCCAGCCCAGCAGCGGGATGTCGCCCAGGATCGGGACCTGGTAGTTGCCCGACGTGGAGCTGTCGCCCATGAGGCCGCCGATGACGATGGTCTGATTGTCCTTGATCATGATCGTCGTCTTGGCCGTGCGCTTGAGGGTCGTCGGCAGGCCCACCGTGGATTCCTCCTGGACGATGGTGGAGACCTCCTGATTGACCTTGAGGCGCACGAATCGCTCCGTGTTGATGGAGGGGGTGATGGTCAGGATGACGCCGACGTCCCTGTATTCGTAGGTCGTGTAGTCCACGTTGGTTGTCGAGCGCTCCGCCCTCGTGATGTAGGGGATGTTCTTCCCCACGCTGATCGTCGCCTCCTCGTTGTCGCTCGTGAGCAACTGGGGGTTCGAGAGGATGTGCACGCTCGAGTCCTGCTGCACGGCGTTGATGACGGCGCCGATATTCGGGAAGGTAATCCCGCCGAGCGTGATTCCCGCTGCGAGCACACCCAGCGAGAAGCCGCTGGGAAATGTGGGCTGAGTCGAAGTTCCCGGGAACAAATTATAAGAACCGCCTTGTCCGCCCCCGCCGGAGCCTCCAAACGCGGCGGCCTGTCCCGTGTCAAACCCGCTGATCTTGCCGAGGTCCTTGAGGGCGCGCCACTCGACGCCGAGCTGGAAATTCTTGTTCACGTCCACTTCCATGATCAGGGCCTCGATGTAGACCATGGACCTCGCGATGTCCACCTTCCGGATGACTTCCTCGAGGATGCGCCAGTCTTCCTTGTTGGCCGTGATGATGAGCGTGTTCGTGGCCTTGTCGGAAACGATCTGCACGTCGCTCGAAAGCAGGGCCAGCTTGCCGCGCAGTCCGGGAAGCGCCGCAGGTGCCGGCTGGCCGGGTGCCGCGGCCACCGGCCTGGCGTCCTTCGACGGCAGGTTCATAAGGATCTTGGCCAGGTCCTCCGAGTTGGCGTACTGCAGGCGGAAGACGTGCATCTTGGATTCGCCCTGGGGAACATCCCGGTCGAGAAGATCCACGAACTGACGGACCCGGTTGGCAAAGACCTCCGAGGCCAGTACGATGAGGCTGTTGGTGCGGTCGTCGGCCATGATCCGCATTGTCATCGTGGCCTGGGGCCGCCGCGCCGCCTGGTCGAGCTGGAAAATGGAGTTGAGCGATGCGGCCGTGTCCGATGCCACGGCGTGCTTGAGCGGGATGATGTGAATCTGCTCGCCCACGCCCTGCACGTCCAGGGCGTTGACAATGGTGAGGAGCCGCTTGATGTTGGACTGTACATCGGTGATGATCAGCATCCCCGTGGGCGGGTAGGAGAGGATGACGCTTGCCTTCGACACGAGCGGATCGAGGACTTTTTTCATGTCGTCGGGGCTTGCGTGCTTCAGGGGCACGATCTGCGTCACCACGCGGTCGTTGGGGCCGATGCCCTCGGCGCGCAGCCGCGTCGCGACGCTCTTCTCCCTCGCCTGCTGGCTGGGGACGATCTTGATCACGTCGCCCGAGGGGACCGTCGTCAGGCCGTGGATCTCGAGGACGGATTCGAAGACCCGGTAGGCCTCGTCCGAGGAGATCTTGCGCGGCGAAAACACGCTGACCTTCCCCTTGACGGCCTCGTCGACGACGAAATTCTTTCCCGTCAGCTCACTGATGAACTTGATGAAGGCGAGGATGTCGACGTTGTCGAAATCGATGGTGACGTACTTGCCCAGTTTTCCGCTCGCGGGGCCGGGCTTTCCGGATGCGCCGCTGTTCTCTTCAGCATTTTTCGCCGCGATCTGCCGGGCCGGCGCCGCTTTCTTCGGGGGGGCCTTCTGGGCGACCTTTTTCCTGGCCGGGACTTTCTTCTTCTGCACGGGGGCCGTCGCCGGCTCTTCTTCCTCGCCGGCGGTCTTCTGCAGGGCTGTGCCCTCCTTCACCGGTTCCGTCGACGTGGCCGAGACAGGTTGAGCGTTGCCGGCCAACCGGGCTGCCGATACTGTCCCCTGGAAAGCGAAGAGCAGAACGAACACGGCCAGGGCTGTCGTGACGGTGATCTGTTTTCTGGAAAGGGTCGGCATGCGCATTCACCCTCTAGTTTACGATTTTTTGGTATTCCGGTTTAGAGCGCAACGGCTCCAGGTCCGCGTCGTTCCGGGCCCACTCACGAAGGCCCTTGTTCATCCACAGGGCGACCTTGAGGTACCACAGGCTCCTGGGGACGTCCCCCTGGCGGCTGTAGAGGCAGGCCAGATTATAGTAGGGATCGGCCCAGTCGCCTTTTACGTCGATGAGCCGGGTGAAGATGTCGATGGCCTCTTTGTCCCGTTTCTGGGACATGCAGATCACTCCCATGTTGTTCAGGGCGCTTAGATTTTTCGGGTCCGCCTCGAGGGCCCTGCGGTAAAAGGCCTCTGCTTCATCCAGGCTGCCTGCCTGTTGCCGCCTGAGCCCAGCCTGGAAGAGGATATCGGCGGTCCGGTCCGGGTCCGTCGCGGCGGAGACCGCCTGGAGCCGCGCGGCAGGTTCGATCCGGGCCCGGTGGGAGACGGCGGTGACGTAGAGAGCGCCCTCCTCGTTCCCGGTCCCTTCCTGGCCGAAATAAACGATGAGCGAGAAGGCCGTCGAGGCCAGGAGTACAAGCGAGGCCAGGCAGACGCCGAGGATCAGGCGCTTCCTGCCCCGGACACTGCGCCGCGGCCGGGCCGATATAATGTCGCGGTAGGGCAGATACCGCTCATCGTTGGCTTTATGGGCTCTTTTCAGTGCAGTGGTGATGTAGCTCATAATCTCTCTTAAGGTACTAAAGAATGTTCACCCTCACCCCAACCCTCTCCCCTCAAGGGAGAGGGAGACTAAGGTAAGGTTTTTGCTAGGCAAACAGCCCCTTCTTCCGTCTTGCAAAAAAGGTTCCCTTTTTCACGTCGCTCGACTTCAGGTCCTTGATGGCCAGCTTTACAATCTTGCTATCGATCCCCAACTGGTTCCCGGTGTAGGCGATTAGAAGCGCCCTGTCGCAGAGGATGTTGATGCGCCTCGGGTTTCCCCGGCTGAAGTCATAAATCTTGCCGAAGGCGTCTTCGGCAAACGAGAGAGTTCCCGCGTTTCCCGCTACGGTGAGTCGGTGCACGATATAGTCGGGCACGTCCTCCTCCAGGAGGGCATCGAGGTGGTAGCGCACGGAGATCCTCTCGTTGAGCTGCCTCAGCGAGGGCTGGACGAGAAAATCCCGCAACTCGGGCTGCCCCACCAGGACGATCTGGAGCAGTTTTTCCGTCTCCGTCTCCAGGTTGGAGAGCATCCGGATCTGCTCGAGGACGTTCCGGGAGAGGTTCTGGGCCTCGTCGATGAGAACGACGGCATTCTTCCCCTCCCTGTGATTGGCCAGCAGGAAAGCATTGAGGGCGTCGATGTAACGCCTCTTTGTTCTTTCGACCCCCGTCAGCGGAATCCGGAACTCCTGGTTGACCACCTCGAGAAGCTCCATGTCCGAGAGGTACGAGTTGAAAATGAGCGCCGTTTCCACGGAGGGATCCATTCCGGAGAGAAGCGCCCTGGAGAGGGTCGTCTTCCCCGTACCGATTCCTCCCGTGACAACGATGAACCCCTTTTTTTCCTTGATCCCGTATATCAGGTGGTTGAGGGCCTCCCGATGCTGGCGGCTCAGGAAGAGATACTTGGGGTCGGGCGTGAGGCTGAAGGGATTCTCCCTCAGTTTGTAATGGGAGGTGTACATACCCGGGGTTCGTCCTTGGTCATTATTTAGTACATCGGGCGGCAAATTGCCACCCCAATTTCAGGGTATCGAGTATCGGGTATCGGGTCTAGGGGATGTCGTATAATACCTTGATATTATACTATTTATTCCTATACCCTATACCCGAGACCCTAGACCCATTTACTCAACCGTGTGGTTGAGAACCACCTGTCTGCCCGAACGGGTCACCTTGACGGACAGGCTCGTCCCCGGCTTGAGGTCCCGGTACATGGACACCAGATCGGCCACTCCGGTTACGGTCCTGCCGTTGACCTCCTGGATGACGTCCCCGTTGACGAGCCCCACGTTCTCGAAGAGGCTCCCGGACTGAATTTCGCTGATCACGACCCCATCGGGTTTTCCCGAAGAGCCGGCTGTGACATGAGGTGTCACGCGGGCTTGGGTCAGCAAATTCGCCAGATCGGCCGGCGATCCGGCAGGCCCCCCCGCAGGGGGACGGGAAAGTGCTCTGGGCGGAGGTGCGGCTCCCGGCGCGGCCGGCTGCGGGGCCATCCCGGGCAGCGCCCGCCGCTCGTTTCCTCTGGATGCGATCTCTTTTTTCTTCAGGACCTGGTCCTTCTCCCCGAGTCGAAGCACGACGGCGTTTCGCATGATCTTGACGATCGTGGCCCCGGCGACCTTGTCGCCGACCTTGTAGAGGCGCTGCCTCTTCTTGTCCTTCTCCTCGATGATGGCATAGCCTTTGCCGCCCTCCCCGGCGACGGTGCCGTAGAGGTCGAGTTGCAGGGCTGTGGCCTCGAGCGAGTTGGGGTCCATCTGGTCCACCACGATGGACCGGTCCGTTGTCCGGAAGAGGTTTCGCTCGACGATGACGGCATAGGCTTCGAGGGGGTCTTTCGTCATGTCCGCGGCCGGTGCGCCCGCCGCTGCCTGGGGCTCCGGCGCAGGAGGCGGCGTGTTCAGTTCGATGAGCCGGTACGCGATGTCGACGGCCAGATACACGACAACGGCGATCACGAGGAGGACCATCAGCGTGTGTTGCCTGTTTTTCATGAAAGCTCGCATACCGTTTTCCTGCGCCTCAGATGGGGGTTACGACGGGGTGGGCAACCGTGCCGCCTACATCGACGGCAAAACGCTCCTGGCCGGCGGAAGGCAGGTTCACGTCACCCCGCAGGGCGATCTGGCTGCGGGAAAAGTCCCCATCGAGTCGAATACTTCCCCGGAACTCCCCCTGGAGGTGATCCCCGGCTACCTGGAGCCGGTTCACCTGGACGGTCCCGTTGCCGAGGTCCATATTGCCTTCCATTCTCGTAAAGATCATTTCCTGCAGGCCGAACAGGGGGGCCTGGAGGGAGATCAGTCCGTTGACGAGCGCCAGTTCCATGTGCCCCGACCCTGTAGCCCACTGACCCGGCAGCCCTTCGAAGCGGAGCCGGCCGTCCACCCGACCCCGGACGGCGCGTCCCAGCAGTTCGGCAATCCAGGGGCAGTCGGCGGCATTGATGCTGCCGAAATTGAGATCGGCCAGCACGGGGCCGCTGGCGGAAAAGCGATCCCTGAAGGATATGTCGCCGTCGATCCGCCCGCCCATGGACGCCGCCTGGATGCGAAGGGCCAGCCGTCCCGTCAACAGAGAGAGCAGCTCCGGGTGCGCCGTGACCGTGTCGGCCTCGAACCTCAATCCCCTGCCGTGCCTGGTCTGCACGGTGAGACCCGTCAGCGTGACCCCGAAGGGGAAGGCAAGCTCGGCAGAGTCAAAGCGCACCAGGGCCCCCGCCTGGTTTTTCGAGATGGCGGAAAGCACGAGCGAGCGGACGGCCTCCGAGGGCATCCGCAGCCAGGCAAAGAGGACGAGCGCCACCAGGGCAAAGAGAACGTAGGCGCCGTATTTCCGGATGGCTTCCTTCATCGGCCGCTCCGCCTATCCTCCCTGCCGGGCAGGTCCCGGGACCGGCCTGGCGCCTGCCGCCGCCTGGTAGGTGGCCAACTGGACCGTGACCGCGAGGTACTCGGGGCTCTCCAGGCTCTTGCGCACAGTGAGTTTGCGGACCCTTACGGCATCCCGCGGCGAGTCGGCATGGTAGAGGAACTGGACGAGCTGCCTCAGCGTGATCTTCTCGAGGGTCACATCGGCCATCGCCTCCTCGTAGCTCCCGGCGCTCATTCCCCGGGAGGGGTTGATGGCCTTCACGTTGGGGCGTACGCCCGCCTCCCGGGTCTTGCGCTCCACGAAGGAGTACAGGGTGAAATTGGGCGGCCTTGCGGCCATGGCCCTCTGGATGGTGTCCATGTCGCGCTTGAGCACGCGGTATTCGACAAGCTGGGCATTCATCTCCTTGAGAGTCTTTTCCTGGCCGTCGATGGCCTTTGCCACGCGCTCCCGTTCCTCCCAGAAGGGCACGATCGCGAACTGGACGAGGAGGATCAGTGCCGCGATCCCCGTTCCGGCCAGGATGTAGAGCTTTTCCCGCGCTCCCAGGTTGTCCCAGAACTTCTTCATGGTTTCTTCGCCAGGGTGGTTTTCAACTCGAACTCCACGCGGCTCCCTTGCTTCATCGTGGAGGAACTGACGGCGATACTTGCGTAATGCCCCGTTTTCTCCAGTTCCTTCTTGATGGTCTCGGCGGCGTCGAAGCCCGTCGCCTCGCCCCGTATATCGACCCTGTCGCCGTCGAAAACGAGGGCCGTGATGAGGAAATCGGAGGCCTCGGGGACCTGCTCGGAGAGGTCCTTCATGACGCCGAGGACAGAGCCGCCCGATGCCGCGCCCCGGGACGCCGTGGCGAGGCGCTTTGCCTCGGCGATCTTCGTCCGGAATTGCTGGGCCGGGTCGACGACGCGCGTGACCTCGGGAAATGTCTGTTGCAGAAGGGTGGTGGTCTCGGCCTTGAGCTGATCGAGCCGGGCTTTGTCTGCGTAATAGGAGAGGGTGATATCCCCGCCGGCAAGCAGGAGGATCAGGGCCGTCACGGCGCACGCCCGTTTGAGGTCGATCCCGAGGTCGAACTTGAATGGCACTCCCTTGCGGCGCAGATCGCCCTGCCGGAAGTTGAAACCCGGTCCCTTCGCCAGGGGCCGCAGGGCCAGGGCCAGGGCGCCGTTCATGACCATGGAATCCCATCCCGCGTCTGCTCCCCCTACGGGCTTGATGCCGGCGAGCTGGGTCACGTTGACCCGCTCCACGGGTGCCGCCAGGACCCGGGAGAGTTCCTCGGCGAGCTTCCGGTAGAGACCGCCGCCTCCGGTCAGCCAGACCGTTGCCGGATCCTCTTCGACAAGCCCCGACATTCGCAGCGAGCTGATCGTGTTCTTTAGGGATGCGAAGAATTTCCGGCACGCCTCGGTGATCTGTTCTTCGGCCTGTTCCGTGTCGCCCCGTCTCTTGCGCGCCTCAGCCTCGACGAAAGAGATCCCCAGGGCCCCGGAAAGGGCGTTCGTGACGTGATCTCCGCCGAAGGGGAAGGAACGGACCTGCAGGATTCTGCCTTCCTTGAAAAAGACGCCCGTCGTTTCCGACGCACCGACGTCCAGAAGAAGATTCAGGGAATCCACCGGCGCGGCCGCCATCAGCCGTGCCGCGACGGGAACCGTGTCGACGTCGATGGTCTCGGCGTCGAAGCCGTACTCGGCCAGCAGCGCGATGCGCTCCTGCACCTCGGCCTTGGGGATCACGGCGGTGAAGAGATCGGAGCCCTGCGCCTGTCCGACGACGGTGAAATCGATCAGGACATTCTCGACGGGGTGGGGGATCTGGGACTCCAGCTCGAAGGGCAGGGTCTGGAGGATTTTCTTGCGGTCCTTGAAGGGAAGCTTCATGTTGCGGAAGGAGAAACCCCTGGCCGCAAGCGAACTCTGGCATGCCGATACGGCGAGGACCGGGACCTCCTGGATCCGCCGCAGGGCTTCCCGGATGCCGCCCGTCCCGGTGAACTCGACCTTTTCCCAGGCAACGATGCGCATGCTGCCCCGGAGGCCTGCCTCGATGAGGACGGCCTTCAGGCAGCTCTTGCCGATATCGAGCCCGAGAATGTGCTTCGCCATCAGCCGAGCCTCCAGGCGACAACGGAGAGTTTTTTCTCGCTGTCGCGCTTTACGAACCCACGGATGCTGCGTTTCATCGTCCCCAGATGGCCCGTTGCGGCGATCTGAAAATATTCGCTCTTCGTCACAACGGTCACCGAGTCTATCGCGGTGTTCTGCAATCCCGAGACCCTTCTGTACCAGGAGGGCTCGGTGAGGTTGTTCGCCGGGTTTCGGCGATAGTCGTCCATCCGGTTGGCCGCATCCTCGGTGATGGACGGCGCCAGGGCCCGGAGCACTTCCTTCGGCGCCGTGTTGATATTGATGCTCCCTTCCCCTTGAACCGTCAGAAACCGGGCCAGTCCGGGCCTCTCCGAAGTACCGTGGAAGAGCTCCCTCGAGATTCCCCGGATGAGCAGCAGCTCGTCGAGCGATTCCATGGGCCCGTTCCGGACGGTGTAGGATTTGCCAAGGCCCTGGTAATATGCATTTTCTGCACCAGTTTCCGTTACTTCCGCGTCCGCGTCGATCCAGTCCTTGATGGCAGCCAGGATGTCTTCCACCTCCCGGTCCTGGAGCTGGAACTGCGGCTGGGAGAGCAGGCGGGACAGGACTCCCCTCACGGCGTTGTTGAAGCCGTTGCCCTGGACGAGCTTGTTGATGTTGACCTTCCCGGTCTCGTCCTCGATGACGAGCTCCAGGTGACCCCCATCGAAATAGTCCTTCGATTGCTCCGAGAGCGCTTCCGTGCGGGACCAGGCCTCGTTGAGCGTGTCCGCATCGCCCCGGTCCTCGGAGAGGAGCCCCATCCCGGCGAAAAGCCCCGATTTGGCGATGTAGAGAACCCGGATCCCGTCGCCGAGGTTGGCGGCCTCGTGGACCTGCGACCTCGAGGAGACGTTGAGTTGCAGGGTGAGCACCACGATGACGCTCACCATGAGCAGGACCAGGATGAGGGCGACCCCCTTTTTGTTGGTGATCGGGTTGTTCATCATATCACGTTTTGGTGGAGCCCGTCAGGAGCAATCGGGTCATGAACTTGTACGGATTGGCTCCATCGTCCGGGTTGATGAAGTTGAGCTCGATGAGGATCGACGACGGGACATTGTTCCGCTGTGCCTCCGAGCCCGTGAGGCTGTCCCACATGGGATACTCGCGACCGCTTGCGTCATAGAACCGCAGGTTCACGAACTGTAGGCGGCGGCACAGGGTGTAGCCTTCTCCGCCCGAGGAGCCCTCGCCCTGCCTCAGGACGTCGCGGCGGATGATCGAGAACCCCCCCGAATCGGGGTCGCCCTCGAGCTCGTAACTGATCTGGGCCACGGCCATCGAGTCGCCCGGGCCGCTGAAATCGAGGTGGGCCCGGGACAGGAAGGTAACGCCCTTGAGCGGCAGCTTGCCCGTGGAATCCTTCAGGGTCGTGAATTCGTAGGAGTCCTTTTCCTTGCAGGTCGATTGCAGGTCCAGGACCATCCTCTCCAGTGTAATGCGGGCCATGTAGTAGATCTCGTCGCCGTACTCGAGGCTCCGCACGATGCGCATCGTGGAAATGTAGGAGACGTAGATCGTCGAGAGCACGACGGCCAGGAT
>Ga0105106_10003894_pt1 | contig 10608 bp, 9 predicted proteins | sample PPLLaktember2015_5_FD_79109 | JGI IMG/M metagenome (GOLD analysis project Ga0105106, IMG submission 79109) | Freshwater sediment microbial communities from Prairie Pothole Lake near Jamestown, North Dakota, USA - PPLs Lake P8 Core (1) Depth... | ecosystem: Environmental > Aquatic > Freshwater >... | reverse complement strand
TGTTGGTAAAAGTGGTTTTAAGTGACAAGTTGTCTCTTGAATATATTCCGGTCCAAAAGAAGGGGAATGGCGTTGAACTACCTGATTCAAAAGTCGGTGAATCGATCCTGGAATTGTTCCATGAGCGATCGGGACAAATTTCCGAGCCTGGCTTTGTAGAAGCTGAATTTGAGAAATTCTGTGACGAGAACGGGCAGTACTTTATGTCAGTTTTTGCCGGGTTCGGAAAAATAGTACGCAATATTGATAAATTGTTTAATGGATTATTTACAAAGCTATTATATCCCTGGGAAAAAATAAGCCGGATCCTGAATCATGTTGAATGTGAGTCTCAGCGAGAGATAGTGCTGACATACTTGCGCAAAAGAATGGAGAAGAAATAAAATTGAGATCAGGCTTGTCATCTACTTATTTTCTTTCACTATTTTAACCTGAATTTTGTTGCTTTATTAGATTGTCAATGAAGCCCATTTTAATTTTTTGCAAAACACTGGCTATAGGTGGAGCAGAGAAACAAGCGTTAACCCTTGCAAAATTATTGGCTGAAAAGGGGGAAGATGTTCTTGTGATAAACTGGTGCGGTGATATTATTGATGCCAGGAATTCAACCTTTATCAGGGAAAACTCCATCCGTTATATTGGGCTGGAGGGTAACTCATTAAATAAGTATATTAAATTCACCAGGATTCTTAAGCTTGAAAAAATAGCAGTTATATTGTCATATCTTACCCTTGCAAATTTTATTTCCGGAGTAAGCAAATTATTTCTGAAGGACATCGTATCAATCGGGGGAGTAAGAACGGAGAAATTACCTTTCTACAAGTTCTTTTTTGAAAAGCTGGCCCATAATTACCTTAATGATGCAACTGTATTTAATAATTACTCGGCAAAGAGCAAATTTGAAAAGAGAGGTTTCAATCCGGGGAAGATCTACGTGATTCATAATACAATCAGGCCATACCCTGTTTCTGTAAATGAGAATCCCGCAAAGGAAATAGTGATCGTATCAGTTTCACGATTTGTTGAGCCAAAAGATTTCGAGACTGCTTTGTATTCCTTTAAGCAGGTGGTTGAGAAGAACCGGGGAAAGAAACTAAAATACCGTATTGTCGGTTATGGACCACTGGAGGGCAGGATAAGATCATTGATAAGCCTGCTTGACCTGAAAAAGGAAGTTGATATCCTGATTAATCCTCCCAGTATCAGTGATATTCTTAAATCATGTGATATATACCTGAGCACCTCACTCTTCGAAGGGCTTTCGAACTCAGTCATGGAAGCAATGAGTTCTGGTCTGCCTGCAATAGCGACTGATGTAGGAGACAACAGATACCTGATTGAGGATGGATACAACGGATATATTGTGCCTTGCAAGGATGTCGGTCTGATAGTCGAAAAACTCGAATATCTGATAAATTTTGAAATGGTAAGAAAAGAGTTTGGAAATAACAGCCGGCTTAAAATCGGCAGCGAGTTTTCAGAAAAAGAATTGGTGGAACATTATTACGAATTGTTTTCTGGTCTGCGCATAAACTGAAATGTCACATAATATTGATCTTGAATAGAAAACTTGAAATAGGACTCCTTGTTGATAATTACTCTGTACCCTCATGGGAATACGAACTTGTAAGGGAAATACGGAACTCAGATTATTCCCGGATAGCATTGGTGATTACGCCGGAGGATAATTCGTCTGCTGATAAAAGGACCACCGGACAAAGCAGTTTTATTTTTAGAATGCATCAGAATATAGACCATTATGTTTTTCTGAGGAAACAGAATTACGCTGTAAAAAGAGATATTGGAGAATTGGTAAAAAACAGCCCTCAATTCCGTTTAAGATCAACGCTGCAAAGTGATTTTTCAGGGTCTGAACCTGACATTGCAAGTGAATTAAGAAAATATAATCTTGATATTATAGTTAAGGTTGGATATGGTCCGGTAAAGGCTGATTTATCAGATATTCCGGAATATGGGTTATGGTCATATTCCATGAACAGTTCTGATACAGAAAGAGCCGATACTACAGGCTATTATGAGGTTATTGAAAAAAACCCGGTTACAGTTTCTGAACTGGTGATGTGGAAGGGTAAGGGAGATAAAGGCAAGGTGATAAGCAGGGTAACAGAATCGACCTGTTCCTATTCAATTGGCCTGAACAGGGATAAACTTTTCAGCAGAGCCTCATTGTTTGTTACAGGGATAATTACGGGGATCTGCATTTATGGATCTGATTACCTGTATAAGCTTGAGAAAAAGTATGAGGAGAGTAGCAGAAACATGATTAAACAACGACCAGTTCCGTCATTTCTGCCTTCCCTGTTCAATTTAATGGATGCCGGCTTGATTTTTTTACGCCAGGTAATTAAAAAGCTGGTTTATACTGATCCATTCACCTGGATTTTGCTGTATAAGACCGGAGCGGCAAATGATTTCTCCAGGAATTCATATAGAGACTTTACTGAACTCAAGCCCTTAAAAGACAGATTCTGGGCTGATCCTTTTGTGATAAGCAGGGATGGAAAATTCTTTGTATTTGTTGAAGAGTTTATTTACAGCAAGAATAAAGGACATATTTCAGTTCTGGAACTTGATGACGAAGGGCACCTTCTGAGATCTGATAAAATCATTGAAAAACCTTATCACATGTCATATCCTTTCATTTTTGAAATGGATAATGTATTTTATATGATCCCTGAAACTGGAGGCAACCGGTCGATAGATTTGTACAGATGCACAGAATTCCCGGGAAAATGGGAGTTTCTGAAAAGCATTATGAAGAATATAAATGCAGTAGATACTACACTTTTCAATCATAGTGGGAAATGGTGGCTTTTCACGGTTATTGACAAGATAGACAGCGAACTGGCTGTAAGTCCGGAGTTATATCTGTTTTATTCTGATGATTTTTTGTCGGATACCTGGACCAGCCATCCCATGAACCCGGTAATTACGGATGTAAGAACTGCCCGGCCTGCAGGAAAGATATTCATTCAGGATGGAAAGATCTGCCGGCCATCACAGGATTGTTCCGGAAGTTATGGGAATTCATTTGACATAAATCAGATAGTTATTCTGACAGAAACTGATTACATGGAAAAGAACATAATTAAAGTAAGGCCCGACTGGAACAAGAGTCTCAAAGGAGCCCATACGTATAATTCTGACAGTGGATTTACAATAATTGACGCATATAGTAATAGAAGAAGATTCTTCTGACAATGAGTTTGGCAATGGATGAAGCAAAAAAAATGAATCTGGTTGTTTTTACGAGGGAGTATCCGGTTGGGATGGCAGGAACTAAAAGGATTCAGCATTTGCTTGACTATCTGTTATTAAAAGGAATTCTTATTAGCGTAATAGCTTTCAGGGGCAATATCCCTCAGCCGGCAGTGCATGGATTGCATAATTCAATTCAATATATAAATGTAGGACACGGAATAAAAATGTCCTTCTCACAGATTCACCTGATAGTATTATATTACTTAAGAGGGTTAAGGGCGATAATGAAAAGCAAGAAAAGAGGGTTTTTAAATATTATTTACAATGCAGGAGGAATAAGTATTGAGAATTTTCTGCTCATCTTTTGGTCCAGGATTCTGGGATTTAAGCTTGTTTTGGCCATAGAGGAGGATTATAGCTTTTTTACCGATAATATCAAGCTGATTTCCAGGTTCAAATTCTGGACGATAAAACGAATGGATTTTCTAAATTGCAGGTTGGCTGATGAAATAATAGTGATATCGACATATCTGAGAGATAAATATCTCAGGATGATGGCTTCCAATGTTACCCTGATCCCCATAACCGCAAAGATAAACTTCAATGAGAAAAAGAAATCCTTTAATTCACCATTACAGGTCGTTTATGCCGGTACGTTTGCTGACAAGGATGGTGTCAGGGATATTATTAAAGGATTCCTGACTTTCAATAAATCGTATGATAATGCCCGGCTGATACTTACAGGAAAAAGTGCCCAGCAGGAGAATTACAGAGAGCAATACAGGAATGAACAGAACATCCTGTTTAAAGGTTTTATGGAAGACAATGATTTCTATATTCTGTTAAGAAATTCTGATGTCCTGTGCATGTGCCGGAATGAATCGGGTTTTGCTAATGCAGGATTTCCGTTTAAGCTGGGTGAATATCTTGCAACTGGTAATCCGGTTATATGCACTAAGGTAAGTGATGTTGAATATTATCTTGACAATGAAGATGTTTACCTGATTGATCCGGGTTGCCCTGATCAGATAAGCGCATCCCTTGAAAGGATTGTGCATGATCCTGTTAATGCAAGGAATAAAGGTTTGAACGGATTGGAGAAATGTCGTAAATTCTTTTCTGCTGAGATTAACGGACAGATTTTGTTTGATGTTCTTGATAGAATTCCTAATAATGGAAAGTGAATAGGATTAATGAATCATTAATTATCAGATACCATTGCTTTGTTAAAATTATGTCTAAATAATAAATGTCCAGAAAAATTCTAATTACCGGTGCTGCGGGCTTTATAGGTTCAAACCTTGTGGATGATTTGCTGAAAAGTGGTTACAAAGTCATGGGTTTAGATAATTTTAATCATTTTTACAGCAGGGAAATAAAAGAGACAAATATTTCAGGGGCCCTCACGAATGGATTATTCAGGTTCATGGAAGGGGATATCCTGGATCCGGATTTTCTTGATAGGTGTTTATCCGGTTTTGATCCTGATCTGGTGATCCATCTTGCCGCAAGGGCCGGGGTAAGACCCTCAATAAGCGATCCCGCTTCTTATTATGATGTGAATGTTAAGGGTACCCTTAACCTGCTTGAGGCAATGAGGAAGAAAAACATTTCCAGAATGCTTTTTGCATCGTCATCTTCGGTTTATGGCAATAACAGGAAGATCCCTTTTTCAGAGTCAGACAACGTTGATTATCCGGTTTCTCCTTATGCAGCATCAAAAAAAGCCGGCGAATTGTTGTGCCATACTTACCATCATCTTTACGGTATGGATATTTTCTGCCTCCGGTTTTTTACAGTGTATGGTCCGAGACAAAGACCTGATCTGGCAATCAATAAATTCACCAGAGCACTTATGAATGGGGAGGAGATTACACTTTATGGAGATGGGACCTCATCCCGCGATTATACACATATCAGCGATATAATTCAGGGAATTGAAAAGGCCATGAGAAAGGTAAAGGGATTTGATATATTTAACCTTGGGGAATCAAGTGCAATCTCACTCAGTGGACTGGTCTCTTTGCTGGAGGAAAAAACCGGGGAAAAAGCGAAAATCAAATATTTACCATTGCAGGGCGGAGATGTGATTCGGACCTTTGCGGATATAAGCAAGGCAAGGGAGATGCTTGGATACAATCCTTTGATAGGGATTGACGATGGAATTGAAAGTTATATTGACTGGGTTAGAAACACCGGTAAAAATAAGGGGAAGTAATTGGTGATTAGCAATTGGTGATTGGGAAGAGTAATAATTGACAATTTGGAATGCTCCGGGTAGCAATTTTATGTAAAACGTTATTGAAGGGTGGTGCTGAAAAGCAGGCATTGATCCTGGCAAAATCATTGCTGGGAAAAGACGTTGATGTATGCCTCATAAACTGGTACCAGGGAAAAGCAGATCCTGAAAATCTTAAATTCATTGAAGATAATTCAATAAAGTATTATCCGCTCAGAGGAGGATTGCTTAAGAAGCTGATCAGAGTCAGTAAAATTCTTAAGGAAGAAAATATAGAATTCATTGTTTCCTATCTGACCCTTGCAAACTTTGTGGCAGGAATCAGCAAATTATTTAACGGAAAGGTAAAAACGATAGGAGGCATAAGGAACGAAAAGCTGCCATATTATAAGTTTGTACTCGAAAGATTCATACACAATCATATCAACGATATAACCGTATTTAATAATTATTCGGGAAAGGAAAAGTTCAGGAAGAGAGGATTCAATCACGACAAGATATTTGTAATCCAGAATGCAATTGAATTTGAGAGTCGTCCTGTAAGATCAGAAAAAACCATCGGTGATGGAATTAAAATTATTACAGTTGGAAGGTTTGTCAAACAGAAGGATTATCCTACTGCGCTACATTCCTTCAGGCTTCTCAAAGAAAAATTTAAAACAAGGGAATTCAAATATCTCATAATAGGATATGGCCCTCTTGAGAATGAGATAAGGTCACTTGCTGATGAGATGAATATAACCAACGAGATAGAAATTTTAATAAATCCTCCGAATATTCCTGACATTCTTAGGGAGAGCGATATTTTTCTGAGCACTTCGCTTTTTGAGGGTGTGTCCAATGCCATCATGGAGGCAATGGTTGCAGGATTACCAATTGTAGCAACTGAGGTTGGAGATAACAAGTATCTCATCAGAAATAGCCATAATGGGTATCTTGTTCCATGCATGAATACAGGACTGATGGTTCAGAAGCTTGGTTATCTCTGTGAATCAGCTGAAAAAAGGAATGATTTTGGAAGAAAAAGCCGGGCTATAATTGAGAAAGATTTTTCAAAGGCAAAACTGGTTGACAGTTATGTAAGTTTATTTTCCCGACTGGAGAATAAATAAGATCACTGAATAAGGATGAAAATTGGCGTAATAGGGACCAGGGGTTTTCCTGAAATACAGGGAGGAATAGAAACTCACTGTATGGAACTATATTCACGATTGAGTTCAATTGAGGGGAACCAGATAACTGTTTACAGGAGAACGCCCTATCTGAATGAGGCAAACAAAAATCATAAATATAAAAATATAAGATTCGTTGATATTGCGGTTCCCCGAAGTAAGAACTTTGAAACACTTTTGCATTCCTTTCTAGCAACTATTCATGCCATTTTTCAACCTTATAATATCGTTCATTATCATAATACTGGTCCCGGATTCTTTATTCCGCTTCTTAAATTTAAGAATGCAAAGATTTTCTTTACATACCATAATGTCAGCTACACCCAAAAGAAATGGAGTCATTTTGGCAAAAGATTCCTGAATTCATCAGAAAAGATCAGCATGATACATTCAGATTATGTAATTTTCATTTCCGAAATAATAAGGTCCGAAATGCTGGCTAAATACAATATCAGGAATCACAGGGTAATTCCAAACGGAGTTACCCTTCCGGTGCTGGCTGTTAATTCGGAATATATTGAATCTCTTGGACTTCAAAAGGGAAAATATGTTATTGCAATTGGGAGGTTCCTTGAAGAAAAGGGATTTGATTATCTCATCAGGGCTTTTGTAAATGCTGATATAAGCGGTTATAAATTAGTTATAGCAGGTGATACTGATTACCCGACAGAATATTCCGTGAAACTGAAGTCGCTGGCAAAGGAAAATGGAATAATACTAACCGGCTTTATTAAGGGAGAAAAGCTTAAGCAGGTCTATTCCTGGGCAGGCTTGTTCATAATGTCTTCCTTTGAGGAAGGATTGCCCATTGCCCTTCTGGAAGCTATGAGCTACAATATAGATGTTCTTGCCAGTGATATCCCGGCTAATCTCCAGATCGGACTCGATACGGATGATTATTTTAAGGTTGGTGATGAAAATGACCTGAGGGAAAAAATGATGAAGAAGCTTTCTGGAAGAAAAGGACATAATTTCAATAAATTCTTATCAGAACACTTCAATTGGGACAAGATAGCCCTCGATACTTACAATACTTACAAAAACTATATTAATTCAAATGAAACTTAGAGGAGGAATAATTGGTCTTGGCAAAATGGGACTCTCCCACGCAGCCATTGTTGGTCCCCATCCTGATGCAGAACTGGTAGCAGTATGCGATACTTCTTCATTGATACTGGATGCTTTTAAAAAATTCACAAGTGTCAATGTTCATACGGATTACATCAGGATGATTGACAACGAAAAGCTTGATTTTGTTATAGTTGCGACACCAACCCGGTTTCACTATCCAATAGTGAAATATGCTCTTGAAAAAGGGATTCATACATTTTGTGAAAAACCTTTTAGTCTTAGAACAAATGAGGGAGAAGAGCTGGTGAGCCTGGCTGATAAGAAATGGCTTGTTAACCAGGTTGGCTACCATAATCATTTTATTGGCACTTTTATTGAATTGAAAAGACTCTTAAAAGCCAATATCCTTGGTGAACTGGTTCATTTTACAGGTGAAGCCTATGGTCCGGTTGTTACAAAGGAAAAAGGAGGTACCTGGCGCTCAGATCCCGAAGAAGGCGGGGGGTGCTTGTTTGACTATGCGTCGCATGTAATTAATCTTATCCAGGAGATCGCAGGGCGACCGGTCAATGCAAAAGGGACACTACGTAAAATGATTTATTCGAAAAATGTTGAAGATGCTGTATACTCAATGCTGACACTCGAAAGTGGGCTTACAGGTGTGCTCTCAGTGAACTGGAGTGATGAAACATACCGTAAGATGTCAACATCGCTTACACTAATCGGTAAAAAGGGCAAAATAATCTGTGATGCCACTGAAATTAAAATATATCTCAAAGAGGCTAATCCGAAAGAGAAACTGGGCAAGGGATGGACCATAAAATACATTACAGAATTTGCCATTCCCGTCGACTTTTATCTGCGCGGTGAAGAGTACAGTGCACAAATCGATAATTTCATCGGCTGTATTATAAAAAAGAAACAAAGTGAAATCAATTCCTTCGCTCAGGCCTTGAGTACTGACAGAATTATTGACTTGATTATTGCTGATTCAAAAAATTAAAAAGATTATTATGGACAAAGTAATATTTGGAGATAACCAGTTTTTTGCCGTAAGCCATTTATCAGATGAAAAATCGCGCGAACAGGCTATCCGGTTTAAGGATGATTCTGCAATTATAAAGGTGTTGGATCAGGCAATGGAGACAGGGATAAACACATTCATGTGCACCACTCATGACAGGATTGCAGCCATATGTGACCACATGCGTAATAACCCGGGAAAATACGGGAATTTCAATATTTTCCCCTGTATGCCTTATGCACATAAATATGCGAATGCAGTTACAGATCTTGGTATTGTCGGAACCATAAAACAGTACGTTCCGGGTAACATCTTCAGTACATTTACCAAAGGGGGGGTAGCCTTCCTGAGAAAAGACTTCATCGGATTAATGGAATTGCTCGTGGATGCAGAACTTAAAATGTTCAAAGGTATTAACACGCCTGTCATATTTATCCAAAATGTTGTGGTTGATATGGTACTTGGACTTAAAATGTATGAAGTCTTCAAAGCGTTTGATTCGTACATAAGGAAAAAATATAATGCCGAACCCGGGTATATAACAATGAATTTGCCGGCATTGCTTGATGCCCTTAACTCAGTAGGGATTGAGAATCCAATCATATGCAGCTCAGTTAATAAACTGGGTTTCAGAATGTCGGGAGGCAAAGAGATCTATGAGAGATACTTGTCAGAAAAGCAATTCCGCCCCATTGCAATGCAGGTTTTGGCTGCTGGGGCACTTCGTCCCAAGGAGGCTATTGAATACCTGGGCAGATTCCCGAAAATTGAATCTGTTCTTTTCGGTGCTTCTTCAAAAAACCATATCCAGGAAACCAAGAATCTTATTGAGACTCTTCTGATAAAAAACTGACCTGACCGGATATTTTTTTAACCTGATAGTCCTTAATGGATTATCAGGTTTTTTATTTTACATTTGTTTATCCTGTAAATTTGATATTACAACTGCAGGTTATTGATTGGGTATTTGATCAGATGGCTTTTTAGCTGCCAATATTTTAAGAAAGATGAATTTCATAACTGGAATCTGGAATAGCTTTATAAAACTGTTATTGCTGAAAAGCAGCGACAGGCAAAGGATAAATTATCTCCGCAAGCTCGGAATGAAAATAGGGGATCGGTGCAGGATCAGGACAATGAAGTTTTCCACTGAGCCTTATCTGATCGAAATAGGCGATCATGTAGCAATAGCTGCAAATACGGAATTTATAACCCACGATGGAGCCACATGGTGCTTTGAAGATGATGTTGAAGGTGGGGGGATCTTTGGCAGAATAATAATCGGCAACAATGTGTTTGTAGGAATTAACTGCATTATTCTTTCAAATACAACAATCGAAGATAATTGCATTGTTGGAGCTGGAAGTGTAGTCAGGGGACATTTTCCTGAAAATTCAGTTATTGCAGGAAATCCTGCTCAAATAATATCTAAAACAGGCATCCAGAGGATGCTGTCGCGACAGAACCCGGGACTCGTAAAAACAAAAAATCTCACAGCTCTTCAAAAGGACTTGATTGTCAGGGAACATTTCGGAATTAAATAAGAGATCCCGCTTTACCTGAAACCTTTCCCATGTTTTCGGACTTCACAGGATTTTAATATAAGTCTACACTTTTCCAGGCTGTTAATATCTGATTGGTATTTTTGATAAACGCTCAGGATACTATTATGAATGTAGGAAATTCAGTGACATTCAATCAATATTCAGTGATGGTTATAGTAATTATGACTGAAGTTACGGACCTGAAAAGACACTAGTATTTGACATTAGGGTATAAATATCATAATTTTACAGGTGTGGAATAGAATCCTGAATGAAAATTCTGATTAAAAATATCATTTTAGTTTTATTCCTGTGGATTTCAGGAACTTCCTCCGC
>Ga0105106_10003893_pt1 | contig 10608 bp, 8 predicted proteins | sample PPLLaktember2015_5_FD_79109 | JGI IMG/M metagenome (GOLD analysis project Ga0105106, IMG submission 79109) | Freshwater sediment microbial communities from Prairie Pothole Lake near Jamestown, North Dakota, USA - PPLs Lake P8 Core (1) Depth... | ecosystem: Environmental > Aquatic > Freshwater >... | reverse complement strand
TAAATAATCCACGGTAATATTCCTTGAATTTCTCCGGCAGGAAATGTATTATGTATCCTGCTGTCATCAGGGCAAAGACCCCGCTGTACACCCGGAACAGGGGACCGAACGATCCGGGCATGAAATCCTGGAATATCTGCCTTAGCATCAGTCCTGCACTACGCATATCCTGAGCCCTGAAAAAGATCCAGCAGAAGCTTACAAACTGAAATGTCAGAAAGACAGCAAGTGCCCTTGATAACCTGCTTGTACGTATCCTAGCTCCAAATATGAAAACCTTTATCTTATCGATGACCAGCCCCAGTCCGTGAAAGCCGCCCCATATGATGAATCTCAGATCGGCTCCATGCCAAAGCCCGCCGATCAGCATCGTGATCATCAGGTTGATTAGAGTCCTGAATCTGCCCTTCCGGTTTCCCCCGAGCGGGATATAAAGGTAATCCTTAAGCCACCTCGAAAGGGATATGTGCCATCTTTTCCAGAAATCAGTAATATTAGAGGCCTTGTAGGGCGAATTGAAATTGAACGGCAGCCTGAAACCCATAATCAGTGCGAGCCCGATTGCAATATCGGTGTACCCCGAGAAATCACAGTAGATCTGAAGACCGTACCCGTAAACAGCCATCAGGTTCTCAAATCCTGAATGGGCAGTAGGAAGATCAAATACTCCGTCGATAAAATTGACAGCAATAAAGTCTGAAATTATAATCTTCTTTATCAATCCTTTCATTATCAGGAATATAGCATGACTGAACTCCCTCTGCGAAAGGCTGTATTCCCTGTAAAGCTGCGGAATGAACTCCGATGCCCTTACAATTGGTCCTGCAACAAGCTGGGGAAAAAATGATACATAAAATCCGAAGTCAAAAATATTCCTCACCGGCGCAAGCTTCTGCCTGTACATGTCAATAGTATAGCTCAGCGACTGGAAAGTAAAGAAAGAGATTCCTACAGGCAGAACTATGTTGCTGACATTGAAGTTTGTGCCGAGAAAACTGTTTGAAAAAGCTCCAAGAAAATCTTTTACTATGATATCGGTCCCCAGAATATCATTTATTGTTTCAACAAAGAAGCCTGTGTACTTGAAATAAGCAAGTAACCCAATATTTGATATAATGCTTAAGATAAGAAAAAGCCTTTTTCTGAACCTCGTTTTTGAAATATGGATCAGGAGACCGCATGTGAAATCAATAAGTGTCACGAAGATCAGTAGGATAAGAAACAACCCTCCTGTTTTGTAGTAAAAGAAAATGCTCACAAGAAGGAGATAAAAATTCCTCAGGAACAGTCTCTTATAAACGAGGCTGAACCCTGCAAGAACCAGGAGGAAGAATATCCAGAATGCCGGAGTTGAGAAAATGAAAGGCTTGCCGGGATCATAACTTAAGATCGTTGAAATCAGAGTGCGCAAATAACTCTCTTTTCCGCTTTCAGTCACAGTGGATGAAGCATCTTCAGCTTTTGCCAGCGCGGCCGTATCGATCAGAACGGAGGGTGGTACAATGATAAATGGATCGGGTTCCTTTATGGTAAAAAGGCCTGATATCATCAGCCTCGCCAGCGTATCGGCTCCCTGATCGGTTAGATGGACATAATCCTTCTTGGCTAGAGGCGGATCCATACCGAACCATTTTATTATTGAGGATATGCCTCCCATCGCGGTCCGGGCATCCCAGAAAATGGCTCCTGATCCGGTGGAGGCATTCCTCTGTGCGTTGATGATCCTGGATATGTTCGGGTATGTCTTAATAACATTCCCATCCTGATATGCCATATCGGTAAGTCCAACAACTATCAGTCCGGTACCCGGCGAGATCTCCTTCAGCAGGTTCAGCTGACGCCAAAGTCCTTTTTCGTAATAGGAATAATCATTTCTGATGTTGGTCGCCAGGTTAAGCCCGTAATGCATTATCACTAGATCGGGTTTCAGAAGGCTATAGGATTCCCTGAGGTTTTCCTTGTCAACCATTGTGAACTCAAGTCCGGCACTTCCCCTTTGAGGGATATTGTCGACAATCACACCGGTCTTGCTTTCAATGCTTATTCCATAAATGTCGGGGCTCGTTCTTCCCGAAAAATCGATAAGTATATTCCTGGCGTCCAGGAGCGGACATTCAAACTCGGTAATTTTGTCGCTGACCCTCAGTGTATCTGTTATCACGGGATTGCTGCCGGCTTTGACATCTATCCTGACATCACCGAGGGTATTCCTGTAAAAGATCCTCAGGTACTCAAATTTCGATTCGGATTCATCCGCAAGGGATGAAGGAACAATCCTTATCCACGACCTGACCCTTCCTGAGGCGATCTGCCCGTCAGGCAAATAGCGGCAGAATGCCATAAAGGGTCCCAGATCGTTGTGTTTTATCACCCCGTTCCTGTAAGAAAGATAATTGTATCTTTTCCAGTTCGGGGAAGCCCTGACATAAAATGATCGTGTGTATGTAACCGGCATCACGGGAAGAAGCAATCCGGGGCCCGTACCTCCGTGACCTTTTCTCAGGTAGCGCCGGAGGTATGAAGTAACGCGGTCATATTCAATCTGGGAGTCGCCGTAATAAAGAATCCTTATCTGTCCTTCGGAGAACTCCAGGGAATCGAGAAAAACTTTTATCGGATCAGGTGGAACGGCTATTGTATCGATCGCAGTGGAATCGGCGGGAATGACCGGCGGAGGGAGCACAGGATGTATTGTATCGGCAGCAATCGTATCTTCAGCGGCGTTTTTTTCAGCACTGCTGCCGGTTAAAGGCCTGATAAGCTTCTCAGGGAATAGATTCTCAGCTGAAGGAAGATTCAGGTTCCATGGCAGAAAATAGGAAAGACCTGTAAAACAGATCAGGACGATCAGTAATAGCAAAAATGACCTGAAGGGGCGCATTTCCGGAAAGAGCTCAGCTCTTCTTCTTAATTTTAAGTATCTGCCCAACCTTGATCTTGGCCGGATCGCTGATGCTGTTCAATGTAAGGACATCGGTGGTGCTGACATTATCAAACATCTTTACTATATTCCAGATCGTGTCGCCATTCCGAACGGTATAGGTTACATATTCCCCGTCCGGCACTGACATAAAGGCAGAGGCAACAGGGTTTGAAGAAGCAGTTTTTCCGATCATCTGCTGTTTTTCTGCAAAAGTCATTGTATTGACCTTTGAGTAATAATCCGATTTTGATGGATCGACATAAATAGCAAGCTTCTGTCCGACCCTGATTGTATTCCTGCTGATATTGTTCCAGTATCTGAGATCGGAGAGCCCCACCCGGTACCATTCCGAAATGTAGCCAAGATTATCACCATCCCTGACGGTATAAAGCAATCTGGTTTTTCCCTTTACATCGACAGGTACATAGACTGAACGGGAAGGATCACCTGTCAGGTTTATCCTCGACAAATATACATCCGGCTTATAATTTCTGATAGTGTCGTTCAGGTCAATGAAATCGCCAAGGTGACTTACCGGGAGTGTAAGTGAAAGAGGTTTGGCAGAACCGGGAACAAGCCCTGTCCTGTATTGTGGATTCAGGGCCCGCAGTTCTCCAAGCGGAATACCCATGACTTCGGAAATCTGGTTGAGGTGAATATCCTTGTTCACCATAATGGTGTCAGTCGAGACAGGGATATTCAGGGGAAGGGGCCTGATCCTGTGTTCCTCATAATAGTTGACTGCATATGTGGCAGCAACATACTGAGGAATATATCCCCTGGTTTCACGCGGCAGTCTGAAATAGATCTGCCAGTAGTCCTTTTTGTTTCCCGACCTCCTTATTGCTTTGTTTACATTTCCGGGACCGCAGTTATAGGCAGCAATAACAAGAATCCAGTCGTTATAGATCTTGTAAAGGTCCTTTATATATTTTGCAGCGGCATGAGTGGCCTTAACCGGGTCTCTCCGGTCGTCAACGAGCGAATTGATGTTCAGGCCGTACATCCGGCCAGTGCTGAACATGAACTGCCACAACCCGGTTGCTCCTACCCTCGATACTGCATTGGCGTTCAGGGCCGACTCTATTACGGCCATGTATTTAAGCTCCGTGGGCAGGCCGTAGGAGTCGAAAATATCCTCTATCATCGGGAAATAGTAATTCGTCAGCCCGAGCACCGCACTGAACTGTTTTCTCTGCTTTACCGTATAGACGTGAATATGGTTCCTTATTATGCTGTTGTATGGAAGCTTAATGATTGAGTTTATTTTGGTAATCCTTTGCTTATAAAGGGAGTCTGAATATTCAATTCCGACAGAATCACTAATGAAATCTTCAGGATTTTTCATTGCTATCCTGACGTACCAGCTGTTTACCAGGCTGTCGAGATCGTCGGATATTTTTTCTGAATATATCTCGGAGTTGAGGATAATGGTATCATTGACAGCTGATGCATTCAGGATCAGAACTGTAAAAGCAACTGTTATCAGGTATCTCTTTAATCTCATTTTTAGCATATTCATTTAAAACGTGAAAACAAGGCGGATATTTAGTCCTGGTCCGATTACACCCGGTACAGGCAGCTGCAAGGGGGAAACTTCGAGATCAAGATTATCAGTAACATCAAAATTTGCAAGGCTCGCATCAACATTTGCATCGAGGACTGTTATCAGGTACCATGCCGCTATACCTATATATGTAAGATCGCGGTATTTTTTATAATAATCGACCGCTTTAAGAAGATTGTCCTCCACCCACGACCTGGTTGACGGATTATATGTTTCGGGATACAGAACCGGGTCGTAATCAGAAGGTTCCGCTCCCTTTATCAGTTCAATATAGCTGGCGGTTTCAGGTATCTGGTCAGTAAAATCCTGATATGCTTTCATCATTTCATTATATTTTGAAGAGTTGAAGCCCACACTGTATGCAAGACCTCCAAAACCCGCATAAACAAAAGGTACCTTCCAGTATTTCCTGTTGTAAACCTGACCCAGGCCCGGAAATGCCACTGCCAGCATTGTCGCCTTCAGTGGTTCGGGGCTGAAAGCCCTTTTCACCGGCCTGGCTACAGCAATCGTGTCCTGAGCGGCCAAATCAGCCGACAGACAAAAAAATAACGTGATGAGAACAATTATTATTTTTTGAAATCTTCTCAAACTCAGTAAATTCCGGAATTTTTCCGCCCTCAGGCGTGACCGGTGCGACAAATATAATTATTTTCAGTAGTTAAGACGGTCAAAGAGTCCCAAAATGCGCTCCATCTCTTCGGGATTCTCGAATGGGATAACTATTTTCCCCTTGCCCTGTTCGTTTATCCTGAAATTGATCCTTGTTGAGAATATCCTGTTAAGGTGCTCGGAGAGCTGCCGGAAGTCGTCATTGAGCTTCTTTCTCCTTTCACGCTTTGCCGGGTCCTTGATCTTTTCAGTCTGAAGTGTTCTTACAAGTTCCTCGACCTGCCTCACTGAAAGATCCCCATCGATTATCCGGTAGTAAACCTCCATCTGGGTCTTTGGGTTTTCGATATTTACAAGTGTCCGGGCATGGCCCATCATTACATGCTTATGCCTGATTCCCAGCTGTATTTCGGCGGGAAGGCGCAGAAGGCGGAGATAGTTGGCGATTGTGGAACGCTGTTTTCCGATCCTTTCGCTTAGTTGTTCCTGTGTCAGTTTACATTCTTCGATAAGTCTCTGGAAGCTGATAGCCACTTCCACGGCATCGAGGTCCTCGCGCTGGATATTTTCGACAAGTGCTAGCTCGAGCATTGCCTGGTCATCGGCTGTCCGGATATAGGCCGGGATCTGGGTCAGTCCGGCCAGGCGTGCGGCTCTGAGCCGTCTTTCTCCGGCAATGAGCTGGTACCTTCCGTTACCTGTCTCCCTGACAGTAAGCGGTTGTACAATGCCAAGCTTTTTTATTGAAGTGGCAAGTTCCTCAAGCGACTGTTCATCAAAATGGCTCCTTGGCTGAAAAGGATTGCCGTCGATGGAATCGAGCGGGATATCCATATTGGGTTCCACTTTCCTCTCAAGCACCTCTTTCTCAACACCATCGATCAGAGCTCCCAGCCCTCTTCCTAATGCATTCTTTTTTGTCATGGAATTCCGGTTTCAGTTTATTTCCCAGCATGATCATGCTTCTCGATAAGTTCCTTGGCCAGATTAAGGTAATTTACGGTTCCCCTTGAATCGGCATCGTAAAGTATAGCCGGCTGCCCGAAGCTGGGAGCCTCCGAAAGCTTTACATTCCTTTGAATGATCGTTTTGAAGACCATTTGCTGGAAATGCTTGTTAACCTCCTCCGCGACCTGGTTAGAGAGCCTTAATCTCGAATCGTACATTGTAAGAAGGAATCCTTCAATTTCAAGGTCAGGATTCAGGTTGTTCTGGATTATCTTGATTGTATTCAGAAGTTTTCCAAGCCCTTCAAGCGCAAAATATTCGCACTGGACGGGTATAATCACCGAATTAGCTGCAGTGAGCGCGTTTACGGTCAGAAGTCCGAGCGAAGGGGAACAGTCAATTATAACATAATCGAAATTACCTGATATCTTGCCAAGTATTCCTTTCATTATTTTTTCCCGGTCGTGCCTGTCAAGCATCTCTATTTCAGCTCCTACAAGGTCAATATTGGAAGGCATCACGGAAAGATTCTCGACACCGGTCGCATGAATGGCTTCCACCGGTTCCTTCCCGTCAATCAGGCAATCATAAACGGTACATTTTATCTGGCGGTAATCAATGCCTATCCCGGAGGTGGCATTTGCCTGTGGGTCGGCATCAATTATAATCACCTTTTTCTCAAGGGCTGCCAGGCTTGCTGCAAGGTTTATTGCCGTTGTCGTTTTCCCTACCCCGCCCTTCTGATTCGCGATTGCTATGATCCTTCCCATTGATTTCCTTTTGAAATTCCTGTTTTTATTAGAGCTTCAAATTTACGATTAATGAATTTTTAGCCTTGGAAAGGCAATAATGTAATTGTAAACATTTCTTTTGTCCTTTTCAACATGTTGTTAACACTCTCTTTTTTCAGATATTTGTTTAAATTGCCAAAATGATGGAAAAGAATGGTAAAAGTCACGACTGGTTCGCAATCGTCAATCCAAATGCCGGAAACGGGAAAGGTGGAAAGGACTGGGACAGGATATCGGATATCCTTACTAACAACGGGATCCGTTTCGAAATGAAGAGCACCGGCAGGAAAGGCCAGGCAACAGAGTTCACCAGGGATCTGATTGCCAGGGGATACAGGAAAATCATCTCGATTGGCGGCGACGGAACCCTGCATGAGGTAATAAACGGAATCTTTACCCAGGATCAATGTGCTCCCAGGGATATCACCCTTGGCATTATCCCTGTCGGAACCGGCAACGACTGGGGACGCATGTTCGGTATTCCGCTTATTTATGAAGGAGCCGTGCAGGTCATCAGGGAGGGGAAACAGATGCTTCACGATATAGGGGTAATAGACTATTTTAACGCAGAGGAAAAAGCAAGAACCTATTTTATAAATATTGCCGGACTTGGATTTGAGGCTGTTGTTGTCAAAAAGACAAACAGGCAGAAAGACAAGGGAATGAGCAATAAGGCCATCTACTTTTATAACCTTTTATCCAGCCTAATTTCATACAGGAATACACCTGTCGAAATTACAATTGACGGCAGGATCAGCAGGGCAAAAGTGTTTTCAATAAATGTCGGCAACGGAAGGTATTGCGGGGGAGGAATGAGACAGACGCCCGATGCCATTCCCGACGACGGGCTTTTTGACATTACCGTAATTAAGGAAATGGGCAGGATCGAAATTATCAGGAGCCTTCAGCTGCTTTATGACGGGACGATAATGAGCCATCCCAAGGTTGACGGATACAGGAGCACCAATCTGAAGGTCACATCCGAATCAGTCGTCTATATTGAAGCTGACGGAGAATCGCTGGGACATACGCCCGTTGAGTTCAGCATAATCCCTGCAGCAGTAAATATTATTTATGGGAAAAAGCTTAATCCGTAACCCTTATCTCATAGAGTTTGGGCCACCTTTTACCGGTGACGAAAATCCGGCCCCCCTGCTGATCCCATGCAATTCCGTTGAGAACATCAGCATTGACTTCACGCCTTTTTGGCTCGGGAAACAGGGGAGACAAATCAATGTATGAATTGACTTTACCGCTTAACGGATCGATCCTGGCAATAAGATCGGTCTGCCAGATGTTTGCCCATATCTCACCATCAATATATTCAAGTTCATTAAGCTGATCGACCTTCCTTTCATTATCATAGACCTCGAGCCTCGAGACGGCATCGAACATTTCGGGTTCATGAAACCAGAGCACATTTGTACCATCGCTCCGCACTATCCTGTCGTTTATGGTGGTCAGACCCCATCCTTCGGTCTGATAAAAGACTCTATTCAATAACCTGAAGTCTGATTTATTGTAAACAAAACCTACCTTATTCTGCCAAGTGACCTGGAATATGCGATCCCTGAAAAGTGTAATACCCTCACCGAAGAGTGAAGGATCAAGGTTATGCTGCCTGAGTACCTTGCCGGTTTCAAGTTCCACAACTCTCAGGGATGATCCGGTCTCCTGCCCGGTTCCCTCATACAATACCCCGTTATCATAAAAAAGGCCCTGGGTGAATGCCTCACTGTCGTGGGGATAAGTATGGACAACCTTGTAGCCCAGTTTTTTGGGAATAACATCCGAATATATTACAACAAACCGCGTAACCGCCTGGCTCTGTTCCCTTGTGTAGGCAACAGCCTTGACTGATTTCCTGCCTGTCACTCCTGTAAGTGCAGAACCAACCGAACATTCCCATGGGGCAGATGACAGGAGGGCCACTGCCTTTCCGTCAAAAAACACCTTTACTGAGTCAATCACTGATGTTTCATTCGCAGGTAAAACAGAAACCCTGATCTGATCATTAAGCTTGTGCTCTGCGTTTTCAGCCGGTGAGACCATTTTTATCAGATCGGCGGGGAGATCGGATTTGGTTTTATCGGAAGAATCACCGGTTGATTTCACGACATTACCGTTACGGCTTGAACAGGAAATTATCAATAAAACCAATAGAATAAAAGTTACGGGAAGGAGTTTTTCAGTGTAATCAGTTTTCATTTTGCTTATCTCTCTTTCCAAAAAACCGTCTTAAACTGTTTTTTCTTGCATTTGCAATCTGCCTTTCCATCTCCTGCTGATGAAGATCGAACGGCACAAGCATCTGCCATATCTCGCTCCATCCGGGAAATCCGCCGACATTCTTGTCATCTATGAAGATATCGGCATCAATTTTCCTGCTAATTGTATCATCATAAACTTCCTCGGGATAATTCCTGTTTACTGCATAAAACTCGATCCCGTTCTTTCTGCAATACTCAACGGCGTCATCCAGCTCCTGGCCCGATCTGAATGTCCAGAGAATAAGCCTGGCGCCAAGTTTTTCCAGTTCCTTCAGTGTCTGGAATGCAAAAAGCTTTTCCTTTCCGATCCCGGGATACTCATGTTCAACAATGGTGCCGTCGAAGTCTACGGCAATCCGAATATTCTTGAAATTGATCATCCAGACATTATAAATTCATGCAAATCTAATAATTTCTGTCATTCAACTGAAATTTATAATAATTTTGCTTTCCTTATCGATCTGGCATTATGTGACCTCAATGAAAAACATTCCGAATTTTATTACATCCCTTAATCTGGCTGCCGGATTCACTGCGGTGATCTTTGCTTCAAACGGAGACCTGACGACAGCCTCATGGCTTATCCTGGCAGCAATGCAATTTGATTTTCTCGACGGATTTGCAGCAAGGATGCTTAAGGCCTATTCGGAAACAGGCAAAGAGCTCGACAGCCTTGCAGATGTTGTAAGCTTCGGTGTGGCTCCCGCATTTATTATTTACAAACTTCTTGTCCCCGTGCTTGATGAGTCTGCAGCCATTCTGGCCCTTATCACGGTTTTAATGCCCGTATGTGCGGCGCTCAGGCTCGCGAAGTTCAATATCGATCCGGAACAGTCAACATCCTTTAAAGGATTGCCAACTCCGGCTAATGCTATGGCCGTTATATCGCTTGTGATTGCTGCACGTTATTCTTCGGTTCCGGTCGTGAACTCATTCATTCAGTCACCGGCTGCCCTGATAGTGTATTCGGTTGTTCTGTCAATCCTGATGGTCACAAGAATCCCTCTCCTGTCACTCAAATTCAGAAATCTTAAATTTAAGGGAAACGAGGGAAGATATATCCTCATCGGGTTTGTCCTGATCTCTTTCGTAATCTTCGGTTTTGCAGCTGCACCGATGATAATTCCGGAGTATATCCTTGTTTCGCTGATTATAAATTATTTACCCCCCAACCCCTCCTGACACTTCGGTCAGGGCTAAAAGCCCAAGGGGGACTTAGGGGTTGACTTCCTCATCCGTCCCAGGGAACTTCTTTTCGTAGATCTTCAATCCTGCATTAATTATTAACCAGCTCGCTATTATGAAAGCGGGCCAGATAAGGTATTGTATTATTCCAGAGATATACATTGTTGTAAGTATGATAAATTATCGATTCAAATCAAGTGGCGTCAGGCGACGGGCGTCAGGCGTCGGGCATCGGGCGTAAGGCAAATCCGCGCCAGCGGCGACTTCCTGACGCCTGTCGCCTGTTGCCCGTGGCCTTTAATATACATGTCC
>Ga0105106_10003891_pt1 | contig 10614 bp, 8 predicted proteins | sample PPLLaktember2015_5_FD_79109 | JGI IMG/M metagenome (GOLD analysis project Ga0105106, IMG submission 79109) | Freshwater sediment microbial communities from Prairie Pothole Lake near Jamestown, North Dakota, USA - PPLs Lake P8 Core (1) Depth... | ecosystem: Environmental > Aquatic > Freshwater >... | reverse complement strand
TACCTCAAAATGATCTTCCAGGAGGACTTCCCTTTGCGGGCGCAGTTCCTGCAAAAAGTCCACCTGTTTTCCGCGGAATACCTCCAGCCGCTGGTGGAGGCGGGCATGGAGCGCGGAGAGCTGCGCGGAGACCTGGATGTCAAGACGACGGTCTTCTTCCTGGATGCGCTCATGGATCGTTTCCTGCAAGCCTATTGCGTATCGTTCCTGGATGCCGGAGCCGGGTTTTACCGGGCTCCGGCCCACGAAATCGAGCGTCGCGTGGATGAACTGGTGAACCTGCTCCGACATGGGCTCGCGAGCGGGAAAGAGCATTGAACGATTCAACCGAGAGCTGCCGACACAGTGGATACCAAACTTTTTAAGGAACTGGGCCTGGAGGACATTCACGGGAAAATCCAGGCGGGTGAGCGGATCAGCGTCGAGGAGGGCGAGCGGCTGTTCGCCTGCCCCAATGTCCTGGCGGTGGGGTCCCTGGCCCACCTGGTGCGCCGGAGGATGCACGGCGATGCGGCCTATTACGTCGTGAACCAGCACATCAACTACTCCAACGTCTGTGTGAACGGATGCCGTTTCTGCGCCTTCGGCCGCAAGAAGGGCGATTCCCTGGCGTTCGAGCTGAACGTGGATGACATTCTCAACAAGGTCAAAGCCCGCACCGACGACCCCATCACCGAGGTGCACATCGTGGGGGGTTGTCACCCGGACCTGCCCTTCAGCTTCTATGAAGAGGCCCTGAGGCGCATCAAGACGCTCCGCCCGGGGCTCCGCATCAAGGCCTTCACAGCCGTTGAGATCGCCCATTTCGCAAAGCTTGAAGGCATCAGCACGCGAGAAGTCCTCACCCGGCTCAAGGCTGCGGGGCTCGACATGCTTCCGGGCGGGGGAGCGGAAGTCTTCAGCACGCGCATTCGCGCCCTGCTCTGCCCGGAGAAGCTGAGCGGTCAGGGTTGGCTCGACGTCGCTCGCGAAGCGCATGAAATGGGGATCAAGACCAACGCCACCATGCTCTACGGCCACCTCGAGACGGAGCGGGAGCGGATCGAGCACCTGGACGCCCTGCGTCGGCTCCAGGATGAAACCGGTGGGCTGGTTTGCTTCATCCCCCTCCCCTTCCAGCCGGCCAACACTCAAATCAAGGATGCGCAGCCCACGACCGGGGTGGAAGATCTCAAGACCATGGCCGTGAGCCGGCTCATGCTGGACAACGTGCCCCACATCAAAGCCTACTGGGTGATGCTCACGGTGAAGCTCGCGCAGGTGGCTCTCTATTTCGGCGCCGACGACTTCGACGGCACCGTCATCGAGGAGAAGATCGGCCACATGGCAGGCGCCGAATCGGAACAGGCCCTGACACGCAGAGAGCTCGAGCGCATCATCCGGGAGGGCGGCTTCAGGCCGGTGGAGCGGGATTGCTTTTTCAATGCGGTGAAACGCGGGTGAGATGAGGAAAAGCTTCATTCACCACGAAGGACGCGAAGAGCGCGAAGGAACGATGGAAACGGGAAGATTACTGGAGAAGGCTGCCCTCGGGGAGCGGCTCAGCATCGACGAGGCGGCGGACATCTACGGGCAGGCGGACTTCTTCGGGCTCGGGCAGGCGGCCCATTCCCTTCGCCTGAGAAAGCATCCGGACCCCGTCGTCACCTATGTCGTGGACCGCAACATCAACTACTCGAACATCTGCGTGTGTGGATGCCGCTTCTGCGCCTTTTTCCGTGCTCCGGACCAGGAAGGGGGTTACGTGCTCTCGCGGGAGGATCTGGCCGGAAAGATCGAGGAGACCCTGGGGCTCGGCGGAACCCAGATCCTCATGCAGGGAGGCCACCATCCGACGCTGCCCCTTTCCTTCTACGAGGAGATGCTCCGGTTCATCAAGGACCGGTATCCCATCCACATCCACGCTTTTTCGCCTCCCGAGATCGTCCATTTCGCCAAACTGGAAGGGGTGGACGTCGGCAAGGTCATTGAGCGTCTCAGGGCCGCGGGGCTCGATTCCATTCCCGGTGGCGGAGCCGAAATCCTCGTGGACTCGGTCCGAAAGGCCGTCTCTCCGAACAAGTGCTCCGCCTCCGAATGGCTCGGCGTCATGGAGGAGGCTCACCGCCAGGGGATGCGCACAACGGCCACCATGATGTTCGGGCACGAGGAGGAGCCGTGTCATCGACTGGAGCACCTGCTGGCCCTGCGCGAGCTCCAGGACCGCACGGGCGGCTTCACGGCCTTCATTCCCTGGGCTTTCCAGCCCGGAAACACCTCCATCCGCCGGTCCCCCGAGACCGCCGTTTCCTACCTGCGGCTTCTGGCCGTTTCGCGGCTCGTTCTCGACAATTTCGACAACGTGCAGGCCTCCTGGGTCACCATGGGGCCGAAGGTCGCGCAGCTGGCCCTCCAGTTCGGCGCCAACGACTTCGGCTCCACCATGATCGAGGAAAACGTCGTGGCCGCGGCGGGGGTCCACTTTCGGCTGTCGGTCCGGGAGATCCGACGGATCATCGAGGCCGCCGGTTTCAAGCCGCGGCAGCGCACCATGGCCTACGGGCCGGTGGAGGAGTCCGATCGTGACCAGAGCTGAGTCCATGATGCTGCATCGTGCCGCCTGGCTGGTGCCCGTGAGCGCTCCTTCCATCGAGAACGGGGCGGTGCTCGTGCAGGGAGAGCGCATCGTCGCCACCGGAGAATATTCGAAGGTCAAGGAAATGGCCCCCGTCGGGGTCCTCGAGATAGACCACGGGACCGCCGCCCTGCTCCCGGGTCTGGTGAACGCTCATACGCACCTGGAGCTCACCGGCTTCGAAGGCCTGATCCCGCTGCCTCAACCGGGATTCCCGGCATGGCTCAGGAAGGTCTTTGAGCACAGGTCCGCCTTCAACATCGATTCCATGTGCGAAAGCGTCGTCCGCGGGCTGGACAGACTGGCCGCAAACGGGACCGCCCTTTGCGGCGACATCAACAACGGCTCCTGTCTCGATTCGAGCACAAACGTCCCCGGCACAGCCCGCCACGTGTTTTTCGAGGTTCTGGGCTTCGATCGACAGGGACTCACAGACGCCGTCGGCATGGAGATGCTCAACGCTTTCGCCTCCTCGGCCCGGAAGAGCCCGGCCATGAGCCTGGCGGGCCACGCGGTCTATTCGACCTCCCCGGAGGTCCTTCGGGACGCCAAGGGATGGTGCCGGAGGACCGGCCGCACGTTCAGCATGCACGTGGCCGAGCATCGGGAGGAGGTTGAGTTTATCCGAAGCGGGAACGGCTTCTGCCGGGATCTCCTCGAAGGACTGGGGCGCTGGGTGAGCCGCTGGAGCCCCCCGGGCGTCAGCCCACTGGCCTACCTGGATCGGCTCGGAGTGCTGGACCGTCGGACGCTTCTGGTCCATGCCGTGCATCTCGATGCCGACGACTGGGAGATTGCCCGGCAGCGCGGGGTATCAGTCTGTTTCTGCCCGCGCAGCAACCACAACCTCAGCGCCGGACGGCCCGATATTCCCAGGGCGCTGGAGCTGGGGCTCGTTGCGGCACTGGGGACCGACAGCCTGGCCAGCAACAGCGACCTCGATCTTTTCCAGGAGGCCGCTTTCACCCTGGATCAGTATCCAAATATCCCGCCCGAAGCCGTTCTGACCATGATCACTCTGGGCGGAGCCAGGGCCGTCGGTCAGGCACAACTTTTCGGCAGCATCGAGCCCGGGAAATCCTCCCGGATCCTCGCAACAGCCATTCCGGAATCCGTTTCCCGCAACGACCTTGCGGCATCAATCCTCCTTCAGGGAAAACGAGGAGCATGGAAATGGGTCAGCTCATGCACGAGCGTTTGAGGCTCGGGAAGATTGGATACCTGAACGTTCTGCCCATCTACTACCCGCTCGAGACGGGCATCATCGCCCATCCATTCGAGATCGTCTCCGGGACGCCGGCCCAGCTGAACCGACTCATGGCCCTGGGGGACCTGGAACTGAGCGTGGTCTCCTCCATCGAATACGCCCGGAATCCCGATCGTTACTTCGTGCTCCCCGACCTCTCCATCAGCTGCCGCGGTCCGGTCCGGAGCGTGGTGCTCTTCAGCCGCGTGCCCATTGAGCATCTTTCGGGGGAGACCATCCTGGCCAGCACCCAGTCCCACACCTCGGTGGCTCTGCTCCAGGTGCTCTTCCAGCTTCACCTCAATATCGAGGCCCGGGTCACACCGGGCAACTGCACCGAGTCGATCCGGCGGGAGAATCCACCCGTCGCCTTCCTGGCCATCGGGGACGAGGCTCTGAGGCTCCAGGAGCGCCGCGATTTTCCCTTTCGAATGGACCTCGGAGAAGCCTGGAGCTCCTGGACGGGGCTTTCCTTTGTGTTTGCCCTGTGGGTGATCCAGCGGACGGCCATTGAACGCTGGAATGGTGCGCTGCTGGACGCCATCCGTGTGCTCTGCACGGCCAGGGAGTGGGGCTGCCGAAACCATGAGCTGATCTCCGGCCTTGCGGCCCAGAAGGGACCGCTCACGAGGGACGAGGCCGAGGAATATTACCGGGGCCTGTGCTTCGATCTGGACGCCGACGAACAGGAAGGGCTCAGACTCTTTTTCCAGCTTCTGACTCAAACGGGAGAGATCGCCAGAGTTCCACCCCTTGAGCTTTGCTCCCCTTTCGAGTCCGTCGCATGAGCCGGTGCGGAAGGCAGTTTCGGGTTTCGGGTTTCGAGTTTCGGGTTACTGGTGGCAGGTTTCGAGCCGGGCAGAGCCGGTTGATGCGTGCAGGTGCCGTCAAGGAGCATCAGCCATTGCTTCAGGAGATAGGGTCATGAACGGCAAGGTGCTTCGTTTGAAGCGTTTCATGGGCTCCCCTTCCGGGAGGATCGTGGTCTTCCCGCTGGATCACGGCGTCAGCTGCGGGATCATCCCCGGACTGGAGGACATGGACCGGGTCATCCGGCTGGGGGTGAGCGGCGGCGCGAACGCCTTTGTCCTCCATAAAGGCATGATGCGTTTCCTCGAACCGATGACGGGGTCGCTCCCGGGCGTTTTCATGCATCTTTCGGCCAGCACCCAGCTGGGGCCGGCCTTCCACCGCAAAGTGCTCGTCGGCACCGTTGAAGAGGCCATCCGACGGGGAGCGGACGGAGTGTCCATCCACATCAACCTCGGGGATGAGCACGAACCGGAGATGCTCGAGGACTTCGGCCGCGTGGGGGCGGCGTGCTCCCAGTGGCAGATCCCGCTCCTGGTCATGATCTATGTTCGCGGGGCAGCGATCGCTTCGCCGCCGCCCGATACGGCCATTGCCCACTGCACCCGGCTGGCGGCGGAGCTGGGTGCCGATCTCATCAAGATCCCCAATCCGCAGGATCAGTCGATCCTTCAAACCATTGTGAAGAGCGTTTCCGTGCCGGTCGTGGTGGCGGGGGGAAGCAAAAAGGACGATCCGCTGGATTTTCTCCAACGTATCGAGAAGGCGCTTCGATCGGGCGTTCGAGGGGTCGCCATCGGCCGCAACATATTCCAGGGAAGGGAACCGGAGCGGCTGCTGCGCGCCGTGAGCCGGATGGTTCACCAGAACGCAAGCGCAGCAGATGCCTGGGGGCAGGGGGAAGCTTCAGCTCGAGACTGAAAAGGCTCAAGAAACCCTTCTCACGCAGAGACGCGGAGACGCAGAGGAACCCTTTGCGACCTTCGCGCCTTTGCGGTGAATTCCAACCCGATTCAGCATTTGTTCAGTGTTTGAAGGCGCGCTGCCCCGTGAGCACCATGGTGGCGTTGGCCTCGTTGCAGGCCTCGATGACCTCCCAGTCCCGCATGGAGCCCCCGGGCTGAACCACGGCGGTGATTCCCTGGCGGAGTCCCACATCGATCCCGTCCCGGAAGGGAAAGAAGGCATCGGACACCATGGCGGCCCCGCGAAGTCCCGCATGGGCATCCTGGGTCTCCCGGTCGATGGCTTCCTTTTCCTCCGCCGGCCGCCGGCCCTTTTCGATGGCATGCTCGAGATCCTTGTACGGAATCCCGTGACGGTCGAAACAGAGCGCATCGGCGTATTTCTGGTACGCCTTGAAGACCGCGATTTCGGCTACGCCCACCCGGTCCTGCTCGCCCGTCCCGATGCCCACCGTGCACTCGTCTTTCACGTAAAGCACCGAGTTGGACGTCACTCCCTGCTCGACGAACCAGCCGAAAAGCAGGTCGTTCATTTCGCCCTCGGTGGGCTCTCTCCCGATGCGGTAGACTTTGCCTTCGTGGGTTGTCTCGGCCAGCTTGAGATCCTGCGGCCCCAGCACCTTGTTCAGGGGGGACTGCTGGACGATGATCCCGCCGTCCACCAGGGACTTGAAATCCACAAAGCGCCGGCTCACGTAATCCGCCAGCCGGTCGATCCGGGACACCTGGATGATCCGGAGATTGGAGCGGCTCTTGAGGATATCCAGAGTGCCTTCCTCGTAATCCGGTGCGGCGACCACCTCCAGGTAGTTTTCGGCAATGAGGGCCGCCGTGGCCTTGTCCACCGGACGATTGACCACGAGACAGCCGCCGAACGCGGCGATGCGGTCGGCCCGGTTGGCCCGGTGGTAGGCATCGGTCAGGGACTGGCCGTAAGCCGCTCCGCAGGGATTGTTGTGCTTGAGGATCACCGCAGCAGGCTTGGCCATGAGATACTTCAAGATATTCAAACCGTTGTCGAGATCGGTCAGGTTGATCTTGCCGGGATGCTTCCCCTCCTGGAGCATGTCCTCTTCGCGGATGGCGCTCACCAGCCCATGGCCGGGATCGATGAATCGGCACCCGCCGAGAGTCAGGTTCCCGCCCACCAGCTCATAGAGTGCGGATTCCTGCCCCGGGTTCTCCCCATAACGGAGCCCCTTCTCAATGAGCTCCCCCGATTTGGAGTCGGGAAACTTCCACGCCCGCTTGCGATAGACCAGTTCCTGATCCCCGTAGGATATCCTCATGGACTCCGGGAAGTGATCCTCCATGACGGTACGATACATCTTCTTCAGATCTTCAGCCATCACCGCTCCTCACCACACTGCTACGACAAGTTTCGGGTTTCGAGTTTCGGGTTTCGAGTTGAAGGCCAGCCCCGGTGAGCCTTTTCATTGTTCAGGGGCTGCCTGGCACCCGTCTTCACTGGAAGGACGGTCGATCCAGCTTCCGGGATCGTCGGTGACCGGGGCAAGCAGGCCCGATGGGCCTGTCGCCCCGTCATGAGGATTTCAGATCTTCTCGAGAAAGCTAAAACTGATGGCTCACGCTCAACCCGATCAGATGCGCATGGCCTTCTTCAAACTCCGAATCCAGGACCCTGTCGACCGGAAACCGGCCGGTGGCATCCACCGTGCGATCCGTGACCAGCAGGTAGGTGTAGGAGAGATCGAGAGTCCACCCACACCAGTGAATGCCGGGGCCGAAGCTGAACAGATGGCGGTCGTTGGCGGGAACCAGGTAATCCACAGTCTCATCCGGTATGGGCTCCTCGTCGTAAACATAACCTACCCGCAGGTCCAGCATATCGTTGACCTTGTACTCCGCCCCGAAGAAGATCCGCCAGGCATCATGCCAGTTCTTCTCGCGCTCAACCTGGCTGATCCTGCCCAGAAGAGGCTCGCTGTAATCGATCACGAGTTTGTCGAACGTATTCCAGTTGGTCCAGATGGCACCGACTTCCAGGCTCAACTTCGGCATCGGGTAGATCGCGAGGCCCATGTACACCTCGTCGGGAAGGGTGATGGAGCCCTCGGCATCGGTGTCGTTGATAATCCCGTCGAATTTCGCCCGCCCCTCCACATCCTGGTCAATGCGGCTCCGATAGGACACTCCCAGAGCAGCCCACTGACACGGGCGATAGTGGATGGCCACGTTGCCGCCATACCCGAACGAGTCGCCCGTCAGCCGCTGGTCGGTCTCGATCGGCCCATTGGGCGTGACCCCGAGAAGAATCTTGTTCCGGAGCTCCAGATCGAACCACATGACATCGATGCCGGCGGCAACGGACAGCTGATCGTTGATCTTCCAGGCAATGTTCGGATTGAAAGTGAGGGTTTGGATGACGGCCTTGTAGCTGTTGAATCGCCCTGGCCAGTCGGGATCGAATTCCGTTCCCAAACCGAAAAGACCCATGACGCCAAAACCCAGGTAAAACTGATCCGACAGCTGATGCGTCATGTAGATGTGCGGCGGCAGCCACACGTTGGACTCCGTGGGCGTCGTTTCGGTGCGGCCTCCTCTCAGGGGATCGTTCTTGGTGGTCACGTCGGTCCCGGGGATGATGGCCGTCGCGCCGGTCATGAACTGAGTGCCCTTCAGCTGAGTGATGCCCGCAGGATTGTAGAAGATGGCCGATGGGTCATCCGCCTTCCCCACCATGGCTCCGCCCATGGCGTTGGCTCGCGCACTCCCTTCGTAGAGCGCGAAACCGGCTCCGTACGACATGGATACGAATGAAAAAAGACCCAGCAGCCCCGCAACCAAACCACCAACCAGCCCTCTCTTCCTCATTTCCCCCTCCAATCTGGCTTAGAAACACCCAACACCCTTTCCCGCTGTCCCTTGCCCAAGGCAAGGGGCTCCACACTGCACATGCCCCGCATTCATGATCCATGAACCGCTCACGCGGCCACGGAACATCCATCCGCAGTGAATCCCAACCCGTTTCCTCACCATGCCCCCTGGATAAGAAACGGCTCAAAGACCTCCATCGGCTCACTTCGCGTCCAGCCCCTCCGATGGCGGGGAGCCTCCGCCGCAGGCCCCCTCCGGCCCGGCGGACTAAGAATGATGGTGGGATGAGTGCAGCTCCATCGCCTGCACGCCGGATCCACCTTTGCCCACTGGAGCTCCCGCATGCACATTGGTCGCAGAAAGATAGCAGAATCGTGAAATGAGTCACACAAGCCACTATCAAAAGAATGCCCGATCTGTAAAGTGAATTGTGATGGAACGCATAGTGGGTGCGACTTGCGCCTGATCAGGATGCCTGCATTCTCCATCGAGCCGGCATGCCTCTCCGTCGTTGACCCTGTGAGAAGAACTGTTCTAATTGCGTAGTTCCAGGTTGTCAGCTATGCTGTTTCTTGTTTTAAAACGGGTATCCTTCACCCTTTCGCTATGAAGCTCGGAGTCGATTGGAACGCCCGCTGATTGCGATCAGGCGCGTGGTCCGGGCTCCGAAGCGGCAATCATGAGCAAGGAGTGGCAGCATGCAGAACTGGAAGGGATTGGCATCCACGACCCTCATCGGCAGTCTTCCCCACAGGGACCGCTCGCGCGCCGTCGCAATCGTTCTCGAAAGGTGCTCCGAGATTCCCATCTGGCCCCAGCTCGCTGCCTACGGGGACGAACAGATGATGGTCCAGTACCTGGAGGGACTCCCAGGCCTCAAGAACGCAGACGGCAGGCTGTGGGTGGATACCGGTGATCCGGGCTACGACCAGGAAGTGCTCGCTTTTTACGAGGAGTACCTGCAGATCGACGCCGGTGCGGTGCCTCTGGAGAGCTCGCGATTCCGCATGGGACCGGAAACGGGAAAGACTTTCTTCGAGTTTCTGTCATCCGTCCTTGACGGCACGAGGGAGCGCCGTGCCGTCAAGGGTCACGTGGTGGGGCCCTTCACGCTGCTGGCAGGCATGAAAGACCAGCGGGATCGCGCACTCCTGTACGACGAACAGCTGCAGGACCTGGTACCCAAGCACCTGGCCATGAAGGCCCGCTGGCAGGTTCGGCAGCTGAAGACCCTCGGCGCCCCCGTGATCGTCTTCGTGGATGAACCGGCACTGGCCGGCTACGGATCTTCCGCCTTCATCAGCGTTTCGGAGGAGCTGATCCTTCAGCTGCTCCGGGAAGTCACCGCCGGAATTCACCTGGAGGGGGCCCTGGCAGGAATCCATGTGTGCGCCAACACCGACTGGAATCTCGCTTTCAAGTCCGGCCTGGATATCGTGAACCTCGATGCCTACAGCTACATGGAGAGATTCCTCCTGTACAAAGAGGAGATTCTGAGATTCATCGCCGAGGGCGGCATCATTGCCTGGGGGATGGTCCCGACGTCGGACCCTTCAGTCATCGGGAAGGAGACGGCCGAAGCTCTGGCCGAAAAGTGGCTCCGGGAAGTTCAGCCCATTCTGTCCCCGGAGCTTTCTTTGGCGACGCTCCTCGAGCACTCGCTGTTCACCCCCAGCTGCGGCTGCGGAAGCCTCTCGGAACCCCTGGCCGAGCGCGTGCTCACCATGACACAGGAGCTCGGCGACATCATGAAGGCGAGGCTCGGCCGAGAGAAGAGTGTCTAGTCCTGCAACGAGATTTTTTTGTAGGGTGGGCAAAGCGGCCGTCGTCCTGGACCAGCTTCTGGAGGTGGTCCGGGATACGAAGGCCGAGGCACTCCTCGTCTCGGGCGACTTCTACGATCGGCCCGTGCCGCCGGCTGACGCCGTGAGGCTCCTGGACGACTTTCTCTCGCGGGCCGTCCTCGGTCTCAGAGTCCCGGTGCTCCTCATCGCCGGAAATCATGACAGCCCCGACCGGCTGGCCTTCGCCTCGAGCCTGCTCGCCCAGCGCGGCCTGCATCTCTTCGGCACCCTGGGCTCTGCCCGAAAACCTGTCGTCCTCGAGGATGCGCACGGACCCGTTCACCTCTGTGCTGTTCC
>Ga0105106_10003888_pt1 | contig 10619 bp, 5 predicted proteins | sample PPLLaktember2015_5_FD_79109 | JGI IMG/M metagenome (GOLD analysis project Ga0105106, IMG submission 79109) | Freshwater sediment microbial communities from Prairie Pothole Lake near Jamestown, North Dakota, USA - PPLs Lake P8 Core (1) Depth... | ecosystem: Environmental > Aquatic > Freshwater >... | reverse complement strand
CAGAATGAGTAGCGGACCCCCGCCTGGATGTAGTAGGTGCTGCGATTGATCGACGCGTTCGAGCTCACCGGCTGGAACCGCCGCGCCAGCAGAGTCTGGTTGAAAGTGACGATGTGCCGCCGGAGATTAGGATCCGGTTCCGCGGTGGCGCTGCCAGCCGTGAGAACTTCCTGGTCGAAGAACTCGCCGCCACCGACCGTCTCCACCTGGCCCCAGTCCCGGTCCAGCATCCGCAGGAAGTTGAAGATCTGGATCTCCAACGCGGCATCGCCGCGGAGCACGGGGAGCCGCTGGCGGAGGGCAACATCCAGCTGATTCTGCCACGGGTTCCGGCAACTGTTGCGCTCCATGATCCGGCCGCGCTGTGAGGTCAAGCAGGATTCGCCATCGATGTACTGCTGAAATGCGGCCTCGTTCGCCGGATCGGCGAAGACATATGGAGAGCTGGCATCGCCGGCGCCGGTGGGGAGATAGATCGGGTCGTTGGTGTTGGTCCCATCGAGATTCAGGTCGCCGCGCCCGCTGCTCCCGCCGCTGCGGAGGGTGTATGGCGTGCCGGACTGTCCGATGTAGGTGAACGAGATGTCGGTCGGGAAGCGCCAGGGGACGGTATACGTGAGGTTGCCCACGATGCGGTGGGGCCGGTCGAACCCCGAGCGGGTGCGCGTGTCGTCGAGGTCGGCTCCCGTGAGCATACGGCTGAAGCGCCAGTTGGAGATCGCGCGGCTGGAAGTGAAGCTCTGCACGTCGTACGCTTCGGAATAGGTATAGCCGAGCGTTGCCTGAAGCCCCTGGCCGAACTCCTTCCGGAGCTGTCCCGATAGACTCCACGAATATCCCGCGCTGGTGTTCCGGAGCTCGTAGACGCCGCCGCTGAAGGACGGGCCGTAAAGCGCCAGGTCGAAGTACTGCGGCGACAGGGTGCCGTTGGTGTTCAGCGTGCCAGGATAGATCACCCGGCCCGTCGCATCGGTGCGGGCGGGTGCCAGGAGGTTCCGGTTCACGATGAAGAACTGATTGATGTCTTTCGAATACAGCCCTTCGACCGAGGCGACCAGACCGTAAGGAAGTCGCCGGTCATAGGCGAGATTCGCCCGGAACACCTGGGGGAACTTGGTGTCTCCGGCGACCAGGTCCACCTCGCCCAGGCCTCCACCCGGAGCTACCGTCTCACCGCTGGCGCAAGCGATGGGCGGATTGTCCGGATCCGGGCTGAATGCCGGTGGGGTCTGGCCGCTGTTCACGTCGCAGGTGAGCGCCACCAGACCGAGCCCGTTGTTGGCGTATACGTTGGAGTACCACACGAAGGCGGGTGCGCCGGTGAAGACACCCGCCCCGCCGCGGAGCTGACTCTGCCCCTCGCCCGGGATGTCCCAGTTGAAGCCAAGCCGGGGAGAAATCAGCATCCCGCCGCCCGGCTTGTCCTGCGCGCCGAAGTCCGTGATGACCCGCGAATCGTAGCTCAGTCCGGTGGTGAAATACGGCATGTCTAGCCGGATGCCCGGATTGAGCGTGAACGCCCGAGTTACTGCCCAGTCGTCCTGGGCATAAACGGCGAACTGCCCGGCCCTGAACCTGGACTCGCCCGAATTGGAGCCCGGCAGCCCGAACCGGATCTGATACTGCTCTACCACACCGGCCGCGAAATCCGCCTGGTCGTCGAATTGCCAGCGGCCGAATGTGTTCTGCCCGAAGAGATTGCGGACCTTGTAGCCCTCCCACCGCCCGCCCAGCGTCAGCCGGTGTGCCCCCAGCGGAATGGAGAAGTTGTTTGTGATCTCGTAGATGTTCTGGTCCAGCTCGTTGGCATGGGAGAACTCCTCACCACCCGCCTGTATCGTGTAGATCTGGCCGGGATTGTTGGCCTGCTGGTAGTTCTGTACCAGGATCACCGGCTCGCGCACGAACGGCGTGCGGCGGTCGCGAATGATGTTCGCGCTCAAGAGCAGCTCGTTGGCGGCGCCATTGGCGAAATTGGTAAAGAACTGAAGCGAGGGATTGTAGGTGTTGTCGTTGAAGAAGTAGCCGTTGTTGCTCAACTCGATAATGGGATTGCTGACCGTCGACGAGCGGTCGAACACATCGAGCGACGCTTCGTTGTATTGGAACTTGGCGACGAGTCGGCTCTGTTCGCCGACCAGGAAGTCGACCCGGGCGAGGAGGTTGGTCGCCGGACGGCTGATGTCCACCCGGTCGAAGCTTCCTTCGGAGAGCCCGAAGGCGGCAGCCGTGGCGTTGTAGGCGGCGATGTCCGTTGGCTGGACCACGATTGGCCCGGGGCCACCGAAGAACGGGCCGGCCGCGGGGCGATCCTCGCTGCGGCGCTCGAAATTGGCGAAGAAGTGGACCCGGTCCTGCTGGATCGGCCCGCCCAGCGAGCCGCCGAACTGCCAGTTGCTGAAGTCGTTCGCGCTGACCGGGAATCCGGTCCACCCCTCGTTTCGGTGGTAACCGAAGATCGAGCCGCTGAACCGATTGGTGCCGCTCTTGGTGACCGCGTTGATGAGCGCGCCCGTGAAGTTGCCCTGGCGCACGTCGTACGGGGAGAGAAGGACCTGGTACTCCTTCACCGCTTCGAGCCCGACCGATCGGCCATCGGCTTGGCCGCCGGCCTGGCCGGTGCGGCCCAGGCCGAACCGGTCGTTGACCGTGGCGCCGTCGACCTGGATGGTGTTGAAACGGTTGTTCTGTCCTGCCGCCGTGATGCCACCTTCGCCTTCCCGAACCTGGACCTGCGGGGTGAGCTTCACGAAGTCGGTGAAGTCGCGGTCGAGCGTCGGCAGCCGTCGCAAGAGCGTATCGTTGATGGTGGTCTGGGTGCCCTGTCGACTGGGCGCGAAATCTGCGCCGGCGGCATCGGCCAGGACCACCAGCTCTTCGACCTGGACCGCCTGGCGCGCCAGGATGGCGTCCGTCCGCACGGTCTGAGAAAGGGGCACCCGCACGCCCTCGCGTATGACCGGGCGGTGTCCGATAGCTCGAATCGTCACCCGGTAAGGCCCGCCCGGCGTGAGGCCGAGCACGGTGTAATTGCCGCGCTGGTTCACGCTGACCGTCCGGCGGAGCCCGGTCTCGGTATTCAGGACCTCCACGGTCGCGTCCGCCACTGGGGCGCCGGTGCTATCCACCACCTGCCCGGAAATGCCGCCCGTCGTGACCTGCGCTTGCGCGCGAGTCGTCCCGGCTAGCAGTCCCAGTCCCAGGACCAGGACATGGCGCGTGATCTGAGCCGACCACGAGTTCATGGGGGCACCTCCGAATTGGAAGCAGGAGAAGGATCGAGGGCTGTGCTGGACAAGTTACGTCCAGCCTGGAGCAGGTCAAGCAACCGGACTCACACGTGACCAGATATTTACCTGCGAACGGCGCTGGTCAGCGCAACCGCGCCACCAGCGGATCGTGGTCGCTGGCCGTGCGCCCCGGCAGAGTGGGGAAGTCGGTGTTCAGGTGCACCACGTCGAGCTCGGCGCGGCGCAGTAGCGCCCGGCTGACGAAGACGTGGTCCAGCGTCTGGGAGTTCCCCTCGTAGTTGTAGGAGTACCGCTGGTCGGGTGGCACCAGCGGCAGCAGCGGGTGCAGCGCCGCCGGCGATCCGGGAAGCAGCTCGGCCAGCTCGTGGCTGGACTCGAAGGTATTCATGTCACCCAGCACGATGACGCGGGCTCCCGGATCGGCCGCGAGCAGGTGCGCCGTGTAGTCATGGAGCGCGCGGGCCTGCGCGACCCGAGCGGCCTCGCCGGCCTGCACGAACGGCTGGATCGCGCCGAACACGGCGGTGGAGCCGAAGCGCGAGCTGAGGTGATTGCCGACCACGCTGAGCCGCCGTCCGCGGAATTGGAAGACGCCCTCCAACGGATCCCTCGAATCCGTGAACGCCAGGGTGTCACGAGCCGCCGCGGTCGCCAGGACCGATGGCGTGAGTGAGCGATGCGAGAGAAGCCGGACCCGGCCGGGATGGTAGAGGAAGGCGTTCCGGATGTTGCCGCCGGGCGCCCCGCCGGGCCTGCCGTCCGCGGGGGCGACATCGAAGAAAGCGTACCGGGGGCCCCCGGCCGCCGCGATCGCAAGCCCGAGCGCGGAAAGGGTGCCGCGTGCTGTTGTTGTACCGTCGTCCGCCTCGCCGCTGTCGTCCTGGATCTCCTGCAGGGCGATGATGTCGGGTGAGCGGAGCGCCTCCACGATCTGGTTTGCGAGCAAACGCCGTTGCATGCTATCGGACGCCGCTGCGCTCAGGTTGAGCACGTTGTAGCTCGCGACCGTGAGGGCGTCGCGAGTCCCCACGAGCGTGGTTGTCTCCGGCCTCAGGCGCCGCGGCTTGACGTCGAACCCTGCGGTCGCGGCGACTTCGTAGCTGCCGAAGTTGTAGCGCATCACCCCGGTCACGTCGCCCAGGCTGTCGCCGACTCGCACTGCCGGGACCGGACCGGGGAAGAGCGCGGCATCCAGCTGGATCTGAATCCGTTCGGGATTCTGCCCGCCGATGTTGTCGCGACCTGACTGGAGCAGAATCCCCCCCCTCCGGGTGCGCCGGCTCGCCGCCACACCCGCGCCGGCATCCGGCAGGGTTACGATCTCGCTCTGCCCCTGACTGAACGTCTGGGTGGCAGACACGGCAAGGGGGTGGCGTACCGTCACCCGCATCCCTTCCAGCGACTCGAAGAAGTCGATGGCATCGTTCTCCGGGTCGAAACAGTTCCGTGCGACCTCAGCCGCGATCCGGAGATTCACCGGCAGCTCGTCGGGAGAGATGACGTCTTGCGACGGCGGCAGTCTTCCGTCGCGCCCGAGGACCACCGGCCGGGGCAGCGGCCTGCCCCGGCGGAGGACCACGATGGTAGGATCCTCGATGCTGGTGACCGAGAGATTGGCCGTGCCGGCTCCACCCGGCACGAATTCGGTGACGACGCCGGAGACCCTTAGCTCATCTCCGCGACGGAGACCCGCCGTGCGCGTCCGCAGCAGGATAGCATCTGAGGTGACCGGATCTCCGTCGCCGGCCGGGTCCTGCAGATAGATCTCGCGTCCAGCGACGGCGGTTACGATCCCGCGCGACCGCACTTCTTGTCCCAGGTAAGGGGACAGGTGAGCCCGACCCTGGACCGCCGGAATCGGAACGTGGGCAGCGGGGATCTGCCCCCACGCCAGGACTACGGAGCGGGTGAGTGTGAGCAGGAGGAGTGAGATCACCACGCGCGTTGACTGCCCCTAGTTAAGCCCGCTAAGTTGCGGCCTCGCAACGAGTCGGGACAGGTGGCCGAGCGGTTGAAGGCACCACCCTGGAAAGGTGGCATACCCGCAAGGGTATCGAGGGTTCGAATCCCTCCCTGTCCGTGCCGGGAACCGTTTCTGCACCTCGGGCGTATCTTTACATACCCAGCGGCTCACGGCTACCGAGGAAGCGTCATGCTCATCACTCGCCCTCCCGATATACCCAGCTCCGAAATCACCGACGAATCGCTGTTCTGGAACCGGCGCGACTTCCTCAAGGCTGCGGGCCTGGGAGCAGCGGCGGTGGGAGGGCTGCTGCCCCTCCGGGATCGACGGCTCATCGGGTCGGACGACGAAAAGCTCACACCCTGGGAGGATGTGACCGGCTACAATAACTATTACGAGTTCGGCACCGGCAAGGACGATCCCGCGCGGAACGCCACCCGATTCGTGAGCCGGCCCTGGAAGGTGGAGGTGGCCGGGGAGGTCAAATGGCCGGCCGTCTATGATCTCGACGAGCTCCTCAAGCCCTTCACACCGGCCGAACGGGTCTACCGGATGCGGTGCGTCGAGGGCTGGTCGATGGTGGTGCCCTGGCTCGGCATCCCGCTCGGTGCGGTCATCGACCGGTTGGAGCCGACTTCAAAGGCCAAGTACGTCGAATTCACCACGCTGTTCGATCCCCAACAGATGCCGGGACAACAGCGCAGGATCCTCGACTGGCCCTATGTCGAAGGGCTTCGCATGGACGAGGCCCGGCACCCGCTCGCGATTCTCGTCACCGGTGTCTACGGAAAGCCGTTGCCCAACCAGAATGGTGCGCCACTCCGGCTGATCGTCCCCTGGAAATACGGCTTCAAGGGCGGAAAGTCGATCGTGAAGATCCGGTTTACCGAGAACCAGCCGCAGACGACCTGGAGCCTGGCGGCCCCCGACGAGTATGGGTTCTTCGCCAACGTCAATCCCGAAGTAGATCACCCGAGATGGAGTCAGGCCCGGGAGCGACGGATTGGGGAGCTGTTCAAGCGCAAGACCCTGATGTTCAACGGGTACGGAGATCAGGTCGCTTCGCTGTACGCGGGGATGGACCTCCGCAGGAACTTCTGAGCCCCGCGGCGTGACCCGCGCAGCCCTCGTCACGCGGGTGGTAAAGCCCGCTCTCTACTTTGCGGCGGTACTGCCGCTGGCCTGGCTTCTGTTCGCGCTGCTGAGCGGACGGGTCATGGGCGACGAGGTCAAGTTCATGCAGCACGTGACCGGTGACACGATCCTCACCTGCCTGATGCTTACCCTGGCCATGACGCCGCTGCGCCGGCTTACCGGCTGGAACGAGATCATCCGGGTCCGCCGGCTCATCGGGCTCACCGCGTTCTGGTATGCCTGCCTGCACCTCTCCACTTATCTGGTGTTCGATCAATCGCTCTCGATCGATGAGATCCTGAAGGATATCGCCAAGCACCCCTGGGTCCTGGTCGGGTTCACCGCCTTCCTCTGCCTCGTCCCGCTGGCGATCACCTCCACCACGGGATGGGTGCGCCGACTGGGTGGGAAGCGATGGCAGCGGCTGCACCGGCTGGTGTACCTGGCCGCCGCCGCCGGCGTACTGCACTACTTCTGGCTGGTCAAGAAAGACGTACAGGCGCCTCTGGTGTACGGGGCTGTGCTGCTGGTCCTGCTGGGAAGCCGGGTCTGGTTCGCCCGTGACCGTACCCGGGCGCGCCGAAGCCTATCGGCGAGGACAACTGAAGCGAAACCCGCCGCCTAGGTGGTCCGTCTTGACAGTCGTGGCTCCTTTCACTCCGGTGTTCCTGCGCCTATGTTCGTACCCATGGTAGCGCTCCTCCGACGCAACCGAGTCATGGCGCTCGCACTGTTGCTCCTCGCCCCTGGGGTCAGCGGGAGTGCGGTGCAATGGCTGCACGTCTGCCCGGTCAAGGCGGCGGCAGTCGCCGATCATCAGCACCACGGCCAGGCTCCGGCGGACGCGGGTCACTCAGAGAACTGCCAGTGCATCGGCTCCTGTAACACGGGTGCCACGGCATCTCCCACCAAATCGATCACCGTCGCCGCCGCCGTTATCCAACCCGCCCGCCACGTCGTCCCGCCGTCCGGCAGCAGCTTCATCACGGTCGGCACTCCCTCCGACCTTCTTCCGCCGGCAACCGCTCCACCCTCCCTGTCCTGAGTAGTCGGATCCAGTGACCGTGCGGATTCGGGCCTTCGCGTCCGGAACGCTGCTGTTACCTGAACCGGAACCCACAGGACACACACATGATGCCTTTCCTGGTGCGACGCGTGCTCGGTACCGCTGTCGCCTTTCTAATTCCGCTGCTGGCGTTCTCGCCACTGGCGGCACAGCAGCAAACCGGCGCGATCGGTGGGGTGGTTCGCTCGGCGACCACCGACTCCGTGCTGGGCAAGGCTCTCGTCTCGGTCGAGGGCCGCCCGGTGAATATTCAGGCTGACGCAGAGGGACGGTTCCGCATCGAGAACGTCCCTGCCGGGAAGGCCAGGATTAGCGCACGGCTCCTGGGCTACGCACCCGTCAAACAGACGGTCGAGGTGCCCGCGGGCGGGGAGCGCCTGGTGGAGCTCCGGCTGCAGCCCGCGGCAGTGCAACTGGCCGAATTGACCGTGATCGGCACCAATGCCGACCTGGAGGAGCGTCGCGCCCGGCTGGCCCAGGTCCCGGGGTCCGTGGCTCTGATCGAGTCCGAAGAGATTCGCCGGACCCGTCAGGCGAATTTCAAGGATGTGCTCGGCTTTACCCCGGGCGTGTACGTGCAACCCCGGTTCGGTGCGGCCGACGAAAGCCAGATCTCCATCCGGGGCTCGGGACTGCGCAACAACTTCCATGCCCGAGGAATAAACATCCTGGTGAACGGGATGCCGTACCGAAACAGCGATGGTTTTACCGACTTCGAGTCGCTGGAGCTGTCGAACACCGAGTCCATCGAGGTGTATAAGGGGGGTAATGCTCTCCGGTACGGAGGCTCCACCTTGGGTGGGGCAATCAACCTGGAAACCAGGACCGGATATACCGCCGCCCCGGTCGAGGTATCGGCGCAAGGCGGCAGCTACGGTTTCCTGAAGACCCAGGTTGCGTCGGGCGCAACTGTTGGCAACCTGGATTACTACGGCAGTTACACCCGGACGAGTCTCGACGGCTACCGGGATTACGCGGTGCAGGGACGCGATCGGGTAAGCGGCCATCTCGGGTACGTCTTGTCGGACAATACCGACATCCGCGGGTTCTATTTCTTTGCCCGCGTCAACGAGCAGCTGCCCGGTGCCCTCACGGCTTCCGAGCTGGTGAGCAGCCCCACCGCTTCCAATCCGGCCAACCGGGCCGACCGATGGGGACGGGACTACGACCTCCATCACCTCGGGCTGCAACTTCGTACCCAGCTGGGGACCGGCCAGCGGCTGGAAATCAGCCCTTACTTCCAGTACCGCGATATCGATCACCCCATCTTTCAGGTGATCAATCAGCAGAGTCGGGATTACGGCGCGGAGGCTCGCTACGAGAACACGTTGCCGCTTCTCGGGCGCACCAACCGATTGACAGTGGGGGTTCAGCCTTCCTGGCTCAACATGGACAACCGGCAGTTCGTCAACGAAACGGGCGACCATGGCGAACTGCGGAAGCAGCAAGAGGATCAGGCCGTCGGCATCGCGGTTTATGCCGAGAACGCGCTGGCGCTGACCCCACGGCTCACGGCCGTCGCTGGATTCCGGTTGGACCATGCCATCCGGAAATCGCAGGACCGGTTCCTCTCCGACGGCGACCAATCGGATCACAGGAAATTCAATCCTGTCCTGCCCAAGGTCGGGATGCTGTACGCCATTCCCCGACTCGAGGGTCAGGTGTACGCCAACGTGAGCCGCTCGTTCGAGCCGCCGCTTCTGCTCGAGCTCAACAGTCTCACCGTGCCCGGGTTCATCGATCTGGCTGGCCAGGATGCCTGGCAGTTCGAGCTCGGTATCCGGGGACGCTCCGGCGCGGTTGGCTGGGACGTGGCGGCCTACAATGTCGAGCTCAAGAACGAGATCCTCAACATCAACGTGCAGCCGTTCACCGGCGCTCCGTTCACCGTTCCGACCTATCGCAACGCTCCCCGAACCCGCCACTACGGGATCGAGGCCGGCCTGGAGTACGGGATTCAGGGCGGCATCTTCCGCCGGGGGGAGAAGCGGGATGAGGCCCGCCTGCGGCTGGCGTACACCTTTGCCCGCTACCGTTTTCTGGACGACCCCGACTTCGAGGGCAATGACATTCCCGGCGCTCCGGAGCATTACCTCCAGGCCGAGGTGCAGTACCGCCATCCGTCAGGTTTCTCGCTGGCACCGAAAGTCGAATGGGTACCGGGCTCGTATTTCATCAATAGCGCCAACACCGCCTCGAACGACGGGTGGACCACGATCGGCCTTCGCGCCGAGTATGGCTTTGACCGGCTTGGCCTCACCGCCTTCGCCGCCGGCGAGAACCTGACCGATACCCGGTACAGTGCCTCGGTCCAGGTGGATAATGCGGCCGGACGCTCGTTCGAGCCGGCGGATGGCCGGGGGTTTTACCTGGGTTTGAGGTGGAGTCGATGATGCGCCTCTCAAACACCCCCGAATCTTTCCGTCGCCGGGTGGCCGGTATCGGCCTGGCCGTTCTCGGATTCGGCGGCTTGGGCTGCGGCGGCGATGCTGGCATCCGGGTCTCGAAGCTGGAAACGCCATCCGCCGGCAAGCCGCAATCGTCCGACCCCTCTCTCGCAGTCGTGCCCGGTTCCGGTGATCTGGTGCTCAGCTGGATCGAGGGAGACGGAAAGGTCTGGGAGCTGTATACGGCCAGATCCACCGACGGGGGTATCCGGTGGTCGTCTCCCGTCCGGGTGGCCGGTGGGGCGGAGGCACCGGATGAAGTGCATCCTCACGGAGAATCTTCTCCCCGGCTCGTGGTCGGCCCTGAGGAGCGAATGGCGCTGGTCTGGCCCAACAGCATCACAGTCCCCGGGCGCAAATGGCCGGCCGCAATGCTCCGCTTTGCCCGGTCCGGCGACGGCGGCCTGCACTGGTCCCACCCGATCACACTCAACGACGATACCGCTCGGGCGCCGGTGAGCCATCAGTTCCATGGGGCGGCGTGGTCCGGCGACTCGGGCCTGACCGTCGCGTGGCTGGACGAGCGCGAAGCGACCACGCCATTGGCCTCGGGATCTGACGGGCACGCGGAGCATGCCGCCGAGCCCGACGCGAGCATTTACCTGGCTACATCGCCTGATTTTGGCCGCTCCTGGGGTCCCAACCGCCGGGCCTGGAAGGCTGCCTGTCCCTGTTGCCGGGTCTCGCTCGCGCGGGGTAGCGACGGCCAGGCGGTGGCGGCCTGGCGGCAACATTTTCCCGGGAACGTCCGGGACGTT
>Ga0105106_10003883_pt1 | contig 10623 bp, 8 predicted proteins | sample PPLLaktember2015_5_FD_79109 | JGI IMG/M metagenome (GOLD analysis project Ga0105106, IMG submission 79109) | Freshwater sediment microbial communities from Prairie Pothole Lake near Jamestown, North Dakota, USA - PPLs Lake P8 Core (1) Depth... | ecosystem: Environmental > Aquatic > Freshwater >... | reverse complement strand
CGGCGACGACCGCACGCGTCGGCGGCGGTGGCTGTTGCTGCTGAGGTGACCCGGTGGCCCAGGCCGGCAGGGTCGCCGCGGCCATCACGAGGAGAGTGGACAGTCCGGCGATAGGCAAGCGAAGCGGGGCGCGGCCTTTCATGATCATGACGAGTCTCCTTTCGAGCACACGACGGCTGCCGGCGCGGATGCCGATAGCGATGGACGGCGCAGAGCCACGGCAGGCGGCCGCGGCGGACAACGCGAGCAGCGACTCGGCGTACGCGCGGCGTCCGCTCGGCAGCGCGGAGATGACCCACGCGTCGCACGCCAGCTCGGCCTGCTCACGGCGCGCCGATCGGACAAGCCAGAAGAGCGGGTTCCACCACCAGACGACGCCGGCCACGAGCTCGATCCAGCCGACAAGATGATCGCGGCGCTTGACGTGCGCCAGTTCGTGTACGACGACCCCGTCGATGCACGCGTCGGTGAGATCGGCTGGCATGTCCTCTGGCCAGAGAAGCCGAGGCCGGCTCAGGCACCAGACGGCCGGCGATGCCCCGCCAGCAACGGACACGACGGACACCGGCGGCAAACCAAGGCGGGCCGACAGCGCCGCCACGCGACTCACGATCGCGGGATGGGCGGCTCCCGCCGTCCTGACGCGATGGGCCAGCCGCGCGATCCTCACGCCCTCGAGGCCGAGCACGAACAGACTTCCCGCCGCCCAGAGACCAAGCAGCCATGGCCGGGCTTGCCCACCGGCGATGGGCGTCGCCGGATTGGGCGCATCGTCCGCGGGCGGAACGTCGGCCGGCGTTGACCAAAAGATCCCAGCCATGGCCGGAGTTGTCATCTTCCGGTCGGAGTGCATGAGCGCGGCCGCCGCATCGTCTGCGCGGCTGTCGAACGCCGCGATTCCCAGCGGATCCGGCGCGGCCCACGGCCACACGACGAGCGGCGGCATGACGAACTTCACCAGCACGAGCACCCAGAGCGCGTGCCGGGCGACGGGTCCGAAGCGGACCACCTTGCAGGCGATCACCACCCCGGCCGCGAGGGCCGCGGTGCTGGCGACGTGTTGGAAGATCCACCATGCCATCGATCAGTCCTTCGCCTCGGGTGTGAGATCGTCGAGCAGCGTGCGAAGCTGCGCGATCTCGACGGCGGACAGGCGCTGGCCGCGGACGAGCGCCAGCACCAGCGGGCTGGCCATGCCGTCGCAGACGCGTTCGGCGAGTGCCGCGAGACTCGAGCCGAGGAGTTCGTCGCGCGTGACGACCGGGCGGAAGATGTGCGCGGTCCCCTGCCGATCGGCGACGACGTAGCCTTTGTCGCGCAGGCGCGAGAGCAGCGTGAGCACGGTGTTGTACGCGAGCCGTCGGCGCTGCTTCCGCAGAGCGGCGGCCGCCTCGCGGACGGTGGCCTGGCCCCGGGCCCACAGCACTTTCAGGACTTCCAGCTCGGCGTCACTCACGGGCACCCGGCGCGGCATCGTCACTCCTACGTTCTGTAGGTGACAGTACTACTACATGATGTAGGTGGGGTCAAGCCGCGGGGCGGGTCTCGATCACCACACCCGTTGCGAGCCCGCCGTTGTAGCATCAGTCTATCCATGGATGCCGCACGCGACGCTTCCCGGACGCTTCCCGATCTGCTCGTTGGCACTCGAGACGCACACACGGCGATCGTCACGCCAGAATCCGGGCTTCGAACCAGCTACGGGTCGCTTCGCGCCCAGGTCCACGCAATGGCTGACGGGCTCGCTGCGGCAGGCATCCAGCGCGGCGACCGGGTGGCGATGGTGCTCCCAAATGGTCTGCCGGCGATCGTCGGCTTTCTCGCCGCCGCGACCGCCGGAACCGCGGCGCCGCTGAACCTGGCGTACCGCGAAGAGGAGTTTCGTTTCTTTCTCGAAGACACCGGCGCGCGTCTCCTGCTCGTGCCGACTGGCGGCGCCGACGCCGCGCGACGCGCGGCCGAGGGGCGCGTTCCCGTCCTCGAGGTCGAGACGAGGACCGACGGCTCTGTGGGCCTCTCCGGCGCGCCGGCTCGACGTCCGGTGACCCCGCCGTCGCCCGCGGACGTGGCGCTCGTCCTCCACACGAGCGGCAGCACCGGCCGGCCGAAGCGCGTGCCTCTCACGCACGCCAACCTGACCGTCTCGGCCGCGAATGTCGTCGGAAGCTACGCGCTCACGGCGGATGACGTGTCGCTCTGCGCGATGCCACTCTTCCACGTGCACGGCCTCGTCGCCTCCACGCTCGCGACACTGGCGAGCGCGGGCACGGTCGTCGTGCCCGGCAAGTTCAACCCGCTGTCGTTCTGGCGGGTCGCGGTCGAGCATCGCGTCACGTGGTACTCGGCCGTCCCCACGCTGCACCAGATGCTGCTCACGCGCGTCGAATCAGGCGCGCCGCGGCCGGCGGCCGCCGAATCCCTTCGCTTCATCCGGTCCTGCAGTGCCGCGCTTCCACCGCAGGTGATGTCGGACCTGGAAGCGGCGTTCGGGGTTCCGGTCCTCGAGGCGTACGGCATGACCGAGGCGGCGCACCAGATGACCACGAATCCGCTCCCGCCGAACGGCCGGCGACCCGGCTCGGTCGGCCGCGGGACCGGGGTTCTCATCAGCATCATGGACGACAGCGGTCGGCATCTGCCGACGGGCGAGCGCGGCGAGGTCGTGATTCAAGGCCCGAATGTCACGGGCGGCTACGAGAACAACCCGGAGGCGAACACGGCGGCCTTCACTGACGGGTGGTTCCGCACGGGCGATCAGGGCGTGCTGGACGCGAGCGGCTGGCTCACCCTTGTCGGCCGGCTGAAGGAACTCATCAACCGCGGCGGTGAGAAGATCTCCCCGCGGGAGATCGACGAGGTGCTGCTCGGACATCCGGCCGTCGCGGAAGCCGTCGCCTTCGGTGTGGCCCATCCCATCTGGGGCGAGGAAGTCGCGGCCGCGGTCGTGCTGCGTCCGCAGGCCGGCACGGCGCCGACCGAAGCGGACCTCATCGCGTACTGCCGGAAGCGGCTCGCCGACTTCAAGCAGCCCAGGCGGATCGCCATCACGGACGCCCTCCCCCGTACCGCCACTGGCAAGATTCAGCGCCGCGCAGTCGCGGCGGCATTCGGAGAGACCCGGACGTGAGCGCCGATCGGTCCACGTCGGTCGTGCAGCACCGGTGGTTCCAGCTCGGCGCCTCGCTCGTTGCGATGGTAATGATCGCCAACCTGCAGTACGCCTGGACGCTGTTCGTCGAGCCGATCCAGGATCACACGGGCTGGATGCTGTCGGACATCCAGTTCGCCTTCACGTTGTTCATCGTGCTCCAGGTGTGGACGCAACCTCTGGACGGGTGGCTCATCGACCGGCTCGGGCCGCGAGGCTTCACCAGCGCCGCAGGCCTGCTGTGCGGGTTTGGCTGGGCTGGCATGGGCTACGCGACTTCCCTGCCAATGCTCTACCTCTTCTACGGCATCGCCGGCATCGGCGCGGCCTTCGTCTACAGCGCGTCGATCGGATCGGCGCTCAAGTGGTTCCAGGATCGGCGCGGGCTCGCCACCGGGATCCTCGTCGCCGGATTCGGCGGCGGCACCGCGCTGTTCGTGCCGGTCGTCGCTTCCGTCATTGCCGCACGGGGATACCAGGTCGCATTCGTCTGGACGGGTGTGATTCAGGGGGCGGCGATCTTCGCCGTCGCGCAGTTCCTCAGACATCCACCGAAGGAACCGGCCTGGCGGCCCCGCTCCGCCGTGTCCGCCGCTGCGCCCGAACGCCCGCAGCTCACGACACTCGAGATGCTGCGTGCGCCGAGGTTCTATGCCATCTACCTGATGTTCATGCTGATGGCCACGGGTGGTCTGCTCGTGACTGCGAACGCCGGTCCGATGGCCCGGTCGTGGGGCCTCTCCGCCGGCGCGCTCACGCTGGCGGCGACGCTCGGTCCCGTCGCCAACGGCCTCAGTCGGATCGTCTGGGGCTGGGCGTCCGATCGCGCCGGTCGCGAGCCGGTCATGGCCGTGGCGTTCACGCTGCAGGCCATCTGCCTGTGGCTCGTGATCACATTCGGCCAGCGCTCAGACACATGGTTCACGCTGACGCTCGTGTTGGTCTACTTCACGTGGGGCCAGATCTTCTCCCTCTTCCCCGCAATGGCCGGGGACTACTTCGGGACCAGACACGTGACGTCGAACTACAGCGTGCTGTACACGGCCAAAGGGGTGGCGTCGATCGCCGGCGGCTGGCTGGCCGCGGTGCTGTTCGAGGTATCGGGCCGCTGGGAGACGGCCTTCTACAGCAGTGCCGCAATGGCGCTCATCGCCGCCGCTCTCGCTGCAGGCCTCCGCTTCGCGGCCGCTCCGCGCCCGGTCGCGGCCCGCGCTTCCGCCACGAGGTAGATGGCGATGGGACGCAGGCTGAAGGATCTCGTCTCGACGCTCCTGATCCTGAACCTCGCCAGCGCGTATATCCGGGGTGGGTTCGAGATTCCACTGATTGGTGTTGCGGCTCCGTCGTTCCCAGTCTCCCTCCTGCTCATCGTGATGTGGTTCGGCGGCCAGCTGGCAATCCGGCACTGGAATCGCGAACTGCCAGCAAGAACCGGAAGCTGGCTGCGCGGGCATCTGCCGGAGGTCCTGATTGCCTTGCTGTTCGTCGTGGGTCTGATTCTGAGGTTGTGGGGCATAGGATTCGGCAAGCCGCTCATTCTGCACCCCGACGAGCACCAGGTTGTCGGCGTGGCCGTGACGATGCTGAAGTCTGGCTGGATCGCACCGCCGACGCCATATCACTACCCGACGGTCTTTCACTACCTGCTGTTGCCCGGGTTCGCGCTGCTCTATGTCAAGGGCAAGAGCACCGGCATGTGGAGGACCCTGGACGACATCCACTGGGAAACGTTCGAGTTCTACGAGCTGGCGCGGGCGCACAGCGCCGTCCTCGGCGCGCTGACGATCGTGCTGACATTCGTGCTCGCCACGCGCCTGTGGCCGGGACGACGAGGCCGCTGGACGGGCGTGATCGCCGCGACCTACATCACATTCGCGTTCAACCACGTCAAGGAAAGCCACCATGGAGTCACCGACGCTGCGCTGACGTTCTTCGTGGTCGTGGCGTTCATCGCGATCGTCTCGGCATGGCGCCGGGGCACCGTCGCGTCGTTCGCACTCGCCGGGTTTGCCGCCGGCATTGCCTGCGCGACGAAGTACAGCGCGCTGCCGATCGTCGCTGTCCTCATCGCCGCGCACTTCCTCCAGCGGAACGGGCGTTGGACGGCATGGCCGCGCCTCGCCGCCGGTCTGGCCGCCGTTCCAGTCGGGTTCTTCACCGGCTATCCATATGCGTTCCTGAACTGGCCACCGTTTCTCGAGCATCTCGGCTGGATGAGCGGCCATTCGGGTATGGGCACTTTCGATCCGCGGTACCGCTTCCACGTGATCGTGAAATACGCGATGGAAAGCGGGCTGGGCTGGCTGTTCACGCTCACGCTGGCGGCGGCGGGCGTCTTTGCCATCTACCGGCGCCGCGTCGAGGAGGCCCTGGAGATCGTGTTCGTCGTCGTCGCTCTGTCGCTGCTCGCCAATACGGCGTTCCCGTTCTACCCGCGCTACCTGGTCCCGCTCATGCCGGCCACCGCGATCCTCGTCGGAAGCTTCATCGTCGCGGGCTGGGAACAGCTCGCGCGCGCGGCAGGGCCAGGCCGGCGCGCGATGGCGCCACTCGCGGCCGTTGCCCTGGTGCTGGCGATCATGTGGCCGCAAGCCCGCGAGTCGGTTGAGTACGTGCAGTACATCACATCGACCGACACGCGCGTCGGGGCGTACGAGTACATCGTCGCAAACATCCCTGCGGGTTCGACGGTGGCCACCGAGGAGCCGTATCTCAGGTTGCCGCCGGACTTCACGCTGATTCAATGGACCCGTACGCACGAGATCGACCTCGACGAAATCTCGGCGAGCGGCGTCGATGTGCTGGTCCTGTCTGGCGACCGCGACATCAACGATGGAAGCGAGGAGGATCGCACGCGCCGCGAGTTGCGGCGGCGGTTCCCCATGCAGGCGGTCTTCACGCACGGCGTCCATGGGCTCGTCGGACCGACAATTGCGATTCACGTCAGGCCGGCGCGGTGAGGCTCGGGTGAGACGCTCGACCTGGGCGGTTGCCAGCACGCTGCTGATCGTCGTGCTCCTCTGGTGGTTCCTGCAGGGCGTCAGCGTCAGCGGGATCGTCACGGCAATCCGCCATGCCAAGGCATCGTACGTGTCGGCGGCGGTGCTGCTGTCGCTCGCGGGATTTTTGTTCCGGATTCTGCGCTGGCGATTCCTGCTGAGCCCGCTCGAGTGGGTCCGTCTGAGCTCGCTGGCGTCCGCCGTCTTCATCGGCTGGGCGGTGACGGCCATCCTTCCCGGCCGGCTGGGCGAGATCGCTCGCGCCGTGCAACTCCGGCGGCGTGCGCCGGTGCGCGCAAGCGCGGTGTTCGGCACGATCGTCCTCGAACGGATGCTGGACGTGCTGGCGATGCTGATCCTGGTGGCGGCGGTCCTGGCCTTCGTCCCGGCTGCGGCGCTCGGGTCGCGCGTCGGCCCGCTGGTCGGCTCGATCCGCACGGGCGCCGGGGTCGTCTTCGCGGTGCTCACCGCGATCGCCGCAGTGGTCTTTCTCGCGCACCGGCTGCCGCCAGGTGTCAGCGCCAAGTTGCGGCTCTGGGTCGAACGGCTGCCGGGCGGGTTCGGCCGCACGGGCTGGGGCGTCCTCGAGTCGTTCGGCTCGGGCCTGAGCGGCGCGCTGCGCGGTGGCGCGGCGAGGGGTGTCACCGCGACGCGCCTTCGCGCGGGCGTGGCGCTTCACACCGCCATCCTCTGGGCCACCATCTGCGGCGTTCACGTGCTCCTCTTCCGGGCGTTCGACATCGAGGCGTCGCCGCTCGGCGTGCCGCTGCTGCTCTTCTTCATCACGCTCGGGTTGGCCGTGCCGGTACCGGCCGCGCTGGGTTCGTACCACACGGCGGTCCAGTTCGGGTTGACGGCACTCGCAGGCGTACCGAACGAGACGGCGGCGGGCTATGCAATCGTCAGCCACGCGGTGACGATGGGTCCGCCGGCGCTCATCGGGCTCGGGCTGCTCGCGCGCGAAGGGCTCGCGCTCTCTACCTGGACCTCGTGGCCCGCTTCGCGATCGCCTGACGAATAGCGGCCATCCCGAGTGCGATGCGGCGCCGGGCCGAGTACGCCGACGGGCTGTCCCGTCGCATCACCTTCTCCACGTCAACGGCCGACATCGGCGCGCCCGTCCGATCGAGGAGGAGCGGCACGTACTGCGCCTCGGCCGCCCGCGCCATCGCGGCGTCGACGACCTGCCGTGTGGCCACGAAGAACATCCCCGTGCCTGCCGGAATGCGCGTTCCGGCCAGGCGCCGCAGGAGGCTCTTGAACAGCCGCCCGGTCAGGTGCCGCACGCGCGACTGATGCCGCGCCGTCCGCCTGGCGAAGACGACGCCGCCGTGCGCGTCGACCGCCCGTATCAAACGCAGCAGGGCCTCAGGCGGATCCTGCAGGTCGGCGTCCATGACAGCCACCAGGTCGCCGGTGCTACGCGCGAGCCCGGCCAGCACGGCCCGATGCTGACCCACGTTCTGTTCCATCTCCACCAGAACAATGCACGGGTCGGCGGCCCGGCACTCGCGCAGCCACTCCCGCGCGCCGTCGCCACCGGCGTCGTCGACGAATACGAGCTCGTAGCGGTGCGATCCGGCGGCCAGCACCACGCTGAGACGACGATGAAGCTCCGGCAGATGCGGACGATTGCGGTAGACCGGCAGCACGACCGACACGGCCGGACGCGGGGTCATCCAGCGAGCGCCTCGCGGAGAGAAGCAGAAACGCGCTCGACGTCCTCATCGCGCAGACCCGGATAGATCGGCAGCCGGATGATCGAGGCGGCGACACGTTCGGTCAGAGGCAGCGACCTCCCCGGTGCCAGCGTCCTGCCGAAGGGCGACGAATGCAGCGGCACGAAATGCGATGCCGCCTGCACGCCGTCGCGCGCCAGCCGCGCCAGGACGTCCTGGCGGACCGCCGGGTCGACGAGCACCGCGTAGATATGGTAGTTCGACGTGCCGGGGTCGGCCTGGCGGACGACGGTCAACCGGCCATTCCGCTCGAGGTCCGCAAGCGCAGCGTCGTAGCTCTGCGCGATGCGGCGCCGCGCCTCGATGATGAGATTGACCTTCGCAAGTTGCACGCGCGCGATTGCTGCGGACAGCTCCGGCAGCACGATCGAACTGCCGAGGCCGACCCAGGAGTAGTGGCTCACGAGGCCCGCGGTGAAGTCGTCGCGGTTGGTACCCTTCTCGCGGAAGATCCGAGCGCGCCGGACCGCCTCGTCGTTGCGCGTGACGAGAGCGCCGCCTTCGCCCGCGACGACGTTCTTGGTCGCGTGGAAGCTCAGACAGCCAAACACGCCGAGCGTGCTGCAGGCGCGGCCGCCGATCGTGCTGCCGATCGCATGGGCGGCGTCCTCGACGACTGGAATGGACAGTGATGACACGTCCTGCGGGTAGCCCGCGTAGTGCGTGATCACGATCGCGCGCGTCGTCGGACCGATCAGGCTGCGGGCGTGGTCGAGATCGACGTTCAGGTCGGGCTGCCGGACTTCGCAGAAGCGAATCGTCCCGCCGGCGCGCAGGACGGCGCTTCCGACGGAGGGGAACGTGAAGGAGGGCAGAATCACCTCGCCGCCCTCGACATCGAGCAGCAGCATCGCCAGTTCGAGCGCGTGGGTGGCCGACGAGAGCGACAACACGGCGACACTTCCGCCCAATTGTGCCTGCAGCTCGCGTTCGAAAGCCGCGCATTCGTGGCCATTGCCGGCAAGACGGCCGCTTCGGAGCACGCGCAGCGCGGCGGCTTCCTCCTCGGCCTCGATCCAGGGGCGATGCAGCGGAATCATCTGACAGGTGCCCTTTCACTCGCGCGCTGCGGATGTATCTCGCGGCGGCGGTTCAGGCTAGTGCTCCTCGACGCCTCGCTTCTTGATCACAGCCGGCGACCCGGCCACGAGTACGTGGTCCGGCACGTCGTGTTTTACGAGGGCGCCGGCTGCGATGGTGACGCCGCGGCCGATCTTCAGGCGCTCGATGACGATGGCGCCCATGCCGATGTAAGTGTCATCACCGATCTCGCCCGCGCCAGCAATGTTGGCGCCCGGCTGAATCGTCACGAAGTCGCCGATCCGCGCGTGGTGCCCCACTCGCACGCCACGATTCAGGAAGACATGCCGTCCGATCTGCGCCCGGCTCCCGACGAGCACGCCCGTCGAAGCCACCGTGCCCTCGCCGAGTGCTGTTGGTGGAAGGACCGTGCTGCTCGGATGGACAAGGGTCACGAACGTGGCGCGGCCCGCGACCTGGTCGATGTACCGCCGTCGCTTGGTCGTCGAGAGCGCGCAAAGACACGGCGCCCCCCGGGGCAGATCTTCTACGCCGATGATCGGCCTGTCGCACAGCGTGCGGCCGATCTTCTCTGACTCGAGGTTCTCGACGAACGCCTCGACAGCCAGGCCGCTCGTCTCGGCCAGCGCGAAGAACTCCTCAGCCAGCAGACCGGTGCCGAGAAGGTAGATTGACGACATTTTTCGCAGTATATCCGACAGGTTCACCGCCGGAGCGCGAGGAACGACCGCGCGTCTGGACGGCAGAGCGCCGTCTCCAAACGCTGAATCGGGCAGGCACATCGATTCGCAGGTGTGCCGTCGGTGGATCGGGCGGGCGCGTCTATAATCGCGCGACCCGATCCGTCCACATGGCCACACTCGATCGCGCTGTCGGCCCCCTCTCCGCCACGCTGCTCGTCATCGGCGGCATCATCGGCTCAGGCATATTCCTCACGACAGGATCCGTCGCGAACGCGCTGCCGTCAGCGTCGTTGCTGATGCTGGCGTGGGTCGCCGGGTGCCTTTTCGCGCTCTTCGGCGCGCTCGCGTACGCCGAGATGGCCACCATGTTTCCGCGATCGGGTGGCCCGTACGTGTTCCTGCGCGAAGCGTTCGGCCCGCTGACCGGCTTCCTCTACGGATGGGCCACGCTGCTCGTCGTGCTGTCGGGCGGCATCGCCGCGGTCGCCGTCGGATTCGCCGACTACTTCAGCTATTTCTTCCCGGCACTCTCGTCGACGCACATCGTCGTGGACGCGCCGCTGGGGTTGGCGACAATCCAGATCGCGCGCAGCCAGCTCGTGGCCGTCGGCGCCATCGTGCTGCTCGGCGGCATCAACTATCTCGGGGTGCGGTCCGGCAGCGGCACGAACGCGGTGCTGACGATTGCCAAGATCGCGGGCCTGGCGCTCCTGCCGATCTTCGCGATCGCGGCCGCGACGACCGCGCCTGCCTGGACGCCGGTCGTGCCGCGGGAGATTGCTTCGCCGCTTTCGGCCTTCGGCGTCGCGCTGATCGCCGTGTTGTGGACGGTCGAAGGCTACTACTTCGTCACCTACGCGGCCGGCGAGGTCCGCGATCCTGCGCGCAATCTGCCGCGCGCGCTCACTATCGGCCTGCTCGTCGTCATGGCCGTGTATCTCATCGTCAACCTGGCGTATCTCTACGCGCTGCCGATGGATGTGCTGCGCGGAACGACTCGAGTGGCGGAGGCG
>Ga0105106_10003882_pt1 | contig 10625 bp, 8 predicted proteins | sample PPLLaktember2015_5_FD_79109 | JGI IMG/M metagenome (GOLD analysis project Ga0105106, IMG submission 79109) | Freshwater sediment microbial communities from Prairie Pothole Lake near Jamestown, North Dakota, USA - PPLs Lake P8 Core (1) Depth... | ecosystem: Environmental > Aquatic > Freshwater >... | reverse complement strand
TTCATTTGCCCTGGCTTCAGCTTCTCTTCTTTGAGATTCCCTTGCCTCATTGGCCCTCGATTCAGCTTCTCTTCTTTGAGATTCCCTGGCCTCGTTTGCTCTGGATTCAGCTTCTCTTCTTTGAGCTTCCATTGCTTCATTAGCCCTTGCTTCAGCAGCTCTTCTTTCGGATTCCCTGGCTTCATTGGCCCTGACTTCAGCAGCTCTTCTTTCAGATTCCCTGGCTTCATTGGCTCTGACTTCTGCAGATCTTCTTTCGGATTCCCTGGCCTCATTTGCTCTGTATTCAGCAGCCCTTCTTTCTGATTCCCTTGCCTCGTTTCCCAGAGTTTCTGCATTCCTTGCCTCTTCGGCTCTTCTTCCGGCATCCCTGCTAGCTGCCGCATTCTGCTCTTCAGTACTGTTGTAAGTGGTGGTCCTTCTTGAAGGTGCAGGTGACGGTGAAGTCCTTCTACTGGTTACTTCCGTAGTGGAAGTCCTCCGGCTTTCATTGCCAGTGGAAGTCTGGACCCTGTTATAGAGTTCAGCGCCTACAACTCTCTGATCGGGCCTCGAGTAGGTCTCCCTGTAGCTGCCATCGGCTATCCTGTTGTTCACAAGATGCGATTGCTGGCGGATGCCGTTGAAGTAGAAATCATTATAGTTGTGATACCTGGGGTAGTCACAGTGATTGTAGTAGGTATGGTAATGATGGTTCCAGCCTGAGTGGTATCCGTAGTAAAAGTCCCAGTAGTAAGGTCTCCAGGGGTTCCAGTAAGAGGGATAGTATCCCCAGTGCCATGATGAGTGCCATCCGCTGTAGCGGGGACGGCAGATATGCATTGCAACGGGCCAGTCGAAGATGTCCCAGTAATAGTTATTGACAACAATAACGTTTTCCGCATAAACCGGGTCGGAGTAAAATCTCTGGCCATGTTTTTTCGTAATTGCAGGTTCGATCACATAATTCCTTCCGTAAAGAGCCGCATCACCTATGAGCTGGATCATCACTTTCTTCCTGCCATGCTTCCTGACGGTGAAAACCGCAATATCCTGGAATTCGTTCCTCCCAATCAGGGCGCGAAGCACTATTGTATGGACTTTTTTGTTGACATAATCCGACACAGTTATATAATCAACAAAATTATCACCGTTAAGGTCGAGGTTGTTTATCCTTGAATCCGGGTTGTTGAGGCTCCTCTCGAAGCCTTCAAGGGTTTCCGAATTCCGGAAAAGATCCATCACCGCGTAGAGGTTGAGATTGTCACCCGGGAGACCCAGGTATTCCCTCGGATATTCCTGTGCCCTGACTGTCGTTGCCGAGGCTATCAGGAGTGCGAGGATCGATGTGATAATCAAGTTTTTCATCTCTTTTGTTTTTATGAAGATCTGACTCTTCAGAGATGGTGATGCAAAGCATGTGCCAAAGCGACGAAAAAGTAAGGAAAACGACGCACGACGCACGACGCACGACACACGACGCACGACACAGGGCAGCGGGCAGGGGGCTCAGGGCAGAGAGCAGAGAGCAGGGGGCAGGGGGCTCGGGGCAAAGGGCTAAGAAAAAACAGATATCGTTTCAGGTAAAAAAATCATTATTTTGCATATAATAATTGCTGTGAAACGATATCAAGATCTATAGACACTTCCTGTTTTTAATCCGGAATGTTTAATCTGTTGATAAGATCTGTGAAGCGCTTATCATTGTAGATGTTTTTAAAGTTGACATTGGATCCAGCCCAGGGAATAAAATCGTGTTTTTGTCTGTGTGCTTCCTCAAGCCAGTAAAATGATTTTTCATAATCTTTAAGTACGCAATATAATTCTGCAAGACCAAAGGTGATCCACCGGCGTTTTTGCTTTTCAAGCTCTCCTGCAATTTCAAATGCCTTGCCGGATTCTCCTGCCAGGGCATAGGCAATGCCCAATCCGGCTGAGAAACCGCCACTGCCCGATTGGTAAGCCTGCTTCTGCAATTCAATTGCTTCCTCGTGCCGCCCCAGGCCTGAAAGGGCCATCCCTTTTATGTAAAGGGCCATTATGTGTCCGGAATTCAGGCTTAATGTTTTTTCAATATTGACAAGTGATTCGTCATAGCGCCCAACCCACAGGTACATCCATGCCAGGTTCCCCGACCACTGCAGATTCAGGGGATCGATCGAAACAGCTTTTTTCATTTCATCCGCACCCTTGTCAATCTGACCGATCAGGGCATAATACCAACCATTTAGGTAGTGGGCCAGAGGGCTGTTTGGGTTCAGCTGCAATCCGCGGTTTAAATGGTAGACTGCCTTTTCAAAATCATTATCATAACAGAAGTACTTTTGTGACAGGACTATGTGACCATCGCCGATATTGGGATTCAACTCCTCCGGATCGAGCTCGATGGCTTTAAGAGCGTATGCCCTCGATTGGTTCAGTGTATCAGGAACAACTCCTGCCATATGGCCGGCATTGCTTAAAGCCATTGCAAGACCGATATAAGGTTCCGGATCGCCTGTAACTGACCGGTCAGGTCGTTCTGGATCATATCGGTGATCCATCCCAGATCGGGATCACCGGTAAAATTAAGGACCGGCAATACTGCAATTGATCTGGTTACTGTTGCCCCTGGAGGTGAATTTTTCCCGGTTCTTTCTGCCAGTTTTGGAATCAGGTATATAATAGCGAGTATCAGCAGTATTCCCAGGGAGGCAGGTGCAAGAATTTTCAGGGGCGACAGCTTTTTACCCGATGATTCTCCGCCTTTCCGAAGCCTGCTGTCATCCGTCCTAACTTCCTGTTGTTGTTTTTCGGGAATCAGGAAATCCTTGTACTTAAGGTACCATTTGATGATAATCCCAAGATTAACAAGAACCGGTTTTACCTGTTCGGGATCAAAGTCCTTGGGATGTGTGCCAAAGGTTGAAAGGGTATTCAGGCCATGCATCGATGCAATAATATGCGACGGGACTTACTCTTCTTTGTTAAGCTTGTCGATGATTCCCTGCAATGGTTCTGTTTTCCGGGGTCTATTCAATTCACATTCACAAAGATCAGTAATGATTATCTCGAGGCATCTTCACGAATAAAGCAGGATAACATTTTCATCTTCGGTTTTTATCAGCTGGCCAAGTTCTTTCCCAAGTCCGGGGAACTGGTCTTTAATCGAATCATGCAGATGCTCCAGATCCTGTATTTCAGTGGACCAGATTGCCATTAGCGGAAAGTTTTAAATATGATAAAGTTAGTAAAGAGAGGAATATAAGCCAAATAAATATCACACGCTCATTTTAGAAAAGGCAGGAAGTGTGGCAAATTTCCTCTTAATGGAAGAAAAAGTGGATAAAATTGTCAGGAGGTTTATTTTCAGGTAATGCTTAGCAGTTGTTTTATTCAACAGGTATACTGTTTTGATCTGGCTGTACGGGAAGTTTGGTGCTGATAGTCTTTGCCTTGCGGAATTTCAGGAAACTTTTGATTTTATCATAAAAACTCCTTCCCAGGATAAACAGGCTTAGATAAAACAATATTTCGCCTGTAATAATCAATCCCGTTGTGATCCCGGCTATCTTGATTCCCGAAAAGCCCAGAAACGGGACCACCGGAATCAACAAGAACGAAACACATGAGATCGCGAGTAATATATAACCTAGCGTTTTGACCATTTAAAATCCCATAAAGGACATTGGGATAACAAAGATCCGGGTCAAAGGTTTAGTTTCTGATGAGGAGGTTTTTCAAATCTAGTCCCATACATAACGCCACTCATTGTTTTGTTTTTTCCAGATGGTTTGGAAAACTCCTTTATGTTCGATGTTTTTACCGGATGTGTCGCTAACCGAAAACAGATATTTACCGTAAGTATATCCGAGTGTTCCACAATCTGAAACCCCAATAAAATCAGGAGTCCAGCTTAATTTTACATTCGGATCGGCATTTTTGTCATAATATTTTTTAATGTTTTCCCTGCCAGTGATCAGGGAGTCATTTCCTCTCCTTATTACAGCATCGTCGGCTGCGAAATAGTAAAATGCAGCGGAGAGGCCCTGCTCGGAAGCCATTTTTTCAAATGCCTTTTCGGTAAGAAGAATTTCGTTTCGGGCAGCTTCAATACTTACACTTTGCTTACATGAATAGAGCAGAGGGATTAAAACCAAAATAAAATGGATCTTTTTCATGGGTATCTATTTACGTATAAGTTTTACTGTTTTGCAGTTATGTCTCCATTTCCCTTCGACACGACCGCACGACGGCATGACCGCACGACCGCACGACTGTAAGTAACACCTCAGCTAAACCACTTTCTCTTCCGTTCCGGCAGGTTGTTCAGGATGCTGATGGTGGTGTTTATGTCATCGATCAGCTGGAAGTCGAGCATCCCTGCGTTGACGAAATCAGCGCCGTTCCCGAAAGCCCACCTGATACCGTCCTTTGGGGGAATGGCTCCTGCCGCCATCGTCTTGAATCCTATCACAGGGACCGTCGTTTTATTCACAAACTCAACGGTTCGTTCAGGGAATGTGCAGAAACAGTTGTCGTGCCATTTGTTATGATCCAACTGTTTCGTTCCGATCGATTCATATGCGACCCTGTTTCCGACCGGATGAGCCGACCAGTAGTTGCCGTGGTGCATCGTAACCATGTAAAAATCAGGTATGATACCTTTCTCTGCACACACTATCTGCGAATCGATCATATGTGCGCCCATGCCTGCAATCATGCCTTGTTGCCTGACATAATCGAGCAGCCTTGATATATCATCAAACCTCTTTTCGAGAACCAGCCTGTCGCACCATTCCCCGTGCAGCTGAATAATATCGACACCTGTTTCCATTGCCTGACCGAACTGCTCGAAAATGTTTTTGGCATTACTGTTGAGGCCCACCTGTCCGATGATAATTATTTTACTTCCGGTTTCCTTTTTGTATTTAGCCAGGAGAGCCAGGGATGTAAAACCCGATCCAATGCAGTTTATGCCGGCCTGCTCGGCAATCATGAGCGTTTCAAAGACTTTCTTTTCGGTATTGTAGGCTTTGAACAGGGATCCGACATAGGCCAGGTCGCGGGAATGTGCAAATCCGTTAATCGGGTTGCTGCCGAGGATAAGCCTGCTGATCTCATGTTTCCCCAGTCTTCCTTTGGGCAAAACCCCTTTCAGGTCCTGTAAGGGTGATGATGGCATCCTGGATCCGGTTTCTGACTTTCCGGCGAACACTTCCCTGCCGGAAACTCCGAGAAGCGGAAGAACCGCAATGCTCTTTAATGCCTGCCGGCGCGAACAGACCTTATCCTTTTTCATTTTTACTGACTTAATATCCGTAAATTTACATCTGATCTCACAATGCCCTTCCTCAAGCTATTCAATTACATAGTTAAGATAACAGGGATGTAAGATAATTAAAATAAAAAGTAAGTGATGCAGGTAAGAAAAATTCGTGGAGAGGTAAAACAATTTATTAAGTTTGTCTGTTATAAAAATGGACAAAAGAATATTCACCGGAATAAAGTGCTGTGGCTGAATAATGTAATAAAAGTATGATGAACCAGCTTCTCCTGATGATATTTGGCCTTTTTCTCAGCGCCGGCGGAAATGAAAATCATAATCAGGCTGTTACTGAAGGAAATCTTATAAATGACGGTCCCTATATCTTCCAGGTCAAAAACCAGCTTAAGGCAGGGTGGATTGAAAACGGAGTTTACAGGGAGGAATTTATTGTACCGGAAAATTTCGGCGGGATCAGCAGGAATTTCAAACTATCGTGCACATACAAGGATCTGACTGACACTTACAGGTTAAAACCGGATTATGACCAGAACTTCACCAATGCTGACAGCATTGCCGTAATATCAGATATTCACGGGGAATATGGCATTTATATTGATCTGCTGAAAGCTACTGGCATTATAGATGACAACCTTAAATGGAAATTCGGAAAGGGCCACCTGGTAATTCTTGGCGACATGTTCGACAGGGGCAGCATGGTGACAGAAGTGCTCTGGCACCTGTTTGGCCTTGAAAAGCAGGCTGAAAAAGCAGGAGGCAGGGTTCATGTTGTTCTTGGAAATCATGAATTTATGGTATTAAGGAACGAACTTTGCGAGATTAACGAAAAATACTCCACAGTTGAAAAAGCTTGCAATACCACCTATGCTGATTTATATTCCGATAACTCGGTACTGGGTAAATGGCTGCGCACGAAGCCAGTGGTGATGACTATAGATGATATTCTATTTGTTCACGGCGGAATTTCAACTGCATTGACACAGAGAAGGCTGAGCGTTAAGCAAATAAACAGGATTTTTACAAAAAAGGTTATTGGAAAAAATCTGGGGGAGGCTTGTAGCATGGAGTTGGTAAAGTTCCTGAATGAAGCCGACGGCCCATTGTGGTACAGAGGATATTTTTACGATACAAATCTGACTGAAAAGGAAGTGGATGCCATTCTGGATTTCTACGGGAAAGGGCACATAGTAGTCGGGCATACACCCAATAAGGAAACGAGATCACTGTTTAACAATAAAATCCTGGGAGCTGACGCGGGAATAATGTATGACCAACCCGGGGAAATGATTATTTACAAGGAGGGATCCTTTTATCAAAGCCTGAGCACCGGTAAAAGAATAAAGTTATAACTTTGATGAACAGCATAACAGCTGAAGAATTCTTGTCATAAACAATTATATCTTTCCTATGTCAAAATTTGCATTAAGAATTACTATGCTTGCTGCGGCAGTATTGTATACTAATCCCATGTTTTCGCAGCTGGGAGTAGAATCGTGGATCACAAAACCCGACCGTTCAGCCCTGTTTGAAAGACAAACTGAGGTTGTTGAGTTTTCAGTGGATAACAGAGGCTGGGGACCAATTATAGTTATTGACGATTCGCACCGGATGCAGGATATCGATGGATTCGGATTTGCACTTACAGGGGGAAGCGCTGAGCTTCTGATGAAAATGAGCCCTGCCGGGCGTGCACGAATACTTAACGAAATATTTGCCGGAGATGATAAAAACATCGGAGTAAGTTACCTTCGTCTTTCAATCGGAGCCTCCGACCTCAACAGCTTCGTTTTTTCATACAATGACCTCAAGAAGGGTGAAACAGATCCTGAACTCAGGAAATTCGGCCTTGCCCAGGATCTTAAAGATGTTGTTCCCGTAATGAAGGAAATCCTGGCAATTAATCCGGATATTAAAATACTTGGCAGTCCATGGTCGGCACCGGCATGGATGAAGACGAACAACGATGTCCGCGGCGGAAGGCTGAAACCTGAATTTTACGGGACCTATGCATTATATTTTGTAAAGTATATCCAGGCAATGAAAAATGAGGGGATAACAATCGATGCAATAACAATACAGAACGAACCGGTGAACTCCAGGAATACGCCAAGCATGACCTGGTTCGAAAATGAACAGGCTGATTTTATAAAGAACAATCTTGGCCCTGCATTTGAAAAGGCAGGAATAAAGACAAAGATCATTCTGTTCGATCATAACGGTGACAGGCCGGATTATCCGTTATCGATGCTGAATGACCCTGAAGTGGCAAAATATGCTGATGGTTCAGGATTCCATAATTATGTCGGGGAAATTGGAACGGCAATGAACCTTATGCATACCGCCCGCCCTGACAAGAACCTCTATTTTACGGAACAGATGGTGGTTGAAAGACCGGGGAGCAAGGAAATAAATGTTGCCGGGCCGGTCAGGAACCTTATAATAAACACAACCCGGAACTGGAGCAGGAACGTTATATTATGGAACCTTGCAGCTGATCCCCTTAACGATCCTCATACTGATAACGGAGGGTGTTCGATGTGTCAGGGAGCAATTACAATCGACGGTGATGCCGTTACCCGGAATGTAGCCTTGTACTCCATTGCCCATGCCTCGAAATTCGTTCGTCCGGGTTCAGTAAGGATCGGATCGTCAGGAAGGGGAGATAAATCGGTCGGGTTATATGAAGATGAGCAGCGTCCGGGAGTTTATCGCACTATTGTCAGCGAAGACATGGAAATCCTTCCCAATGTGGCATTCCGGACCCCTGATGGGGAGATTGTACTGATCGTTGTAAATGATACTTTTTCTTCCGGTTCGTTCACCATCCAGTGGAATGGGAAATATGCTGCAATCAGGCTTGATCCGGGCGCTGCAGGTACATTTGTGTGGAAGGAATAAGTTTCTGCTACCGGGGATTTGAAGGTTTATTTTGTGTGCCTGATTCCCGGTTCCTGTCATTCTGGCTGAATCTCCTTTTGAAACCGCCCTTGCCTGATTTCTTGCGGGCAGGCGGACGTGCGGACCTGTCTTCATGAATCCCGGCAACGAAGGCGGGCAGTGGCGCATTATAGATCCTGTTCCCGATTAATCTTTCAATGCGTTCCATTTTCTGAATATCCTGTCTGTTCACGAGGGTAACGGCGGCGCCTGTGGTTTCGGCCCTTGCGGTACGGCCCACGCGGTGCACATAATCCTCGGCATCTGCCGGGGCATCATAGTTTACAACAAGATTGATATCCTTGATATCGATACCACGGCTCAGGACATCGGTGGCAACAAGTACACGGATCCTGCGCGACCTGAACCTGACCATTACATCCTCCCTTTCCTTCTGCTCGAGGTCGGAAGAAATGCCTTCAACCTGATAATGTTTTGAGCGGAGACCCTTTACAATTTCACTCACTTTCTTTTTCGTCGAGCTGAATATCAGTATGCTGTGATATTCGGGATTGTCGGCTATAAGACTGTTGATAAGAGGCAGTTTCTGATCATCCCTCAGCATGTACATTGCCTGAACGACACCCTCGGGAGGCTTCGACATCTCGAGGGCGATCTCAGCCGGATTTTTCATTATATGCTTCGACATTGACCTTATCTTCGGAGGCATGGTGGCGCTGAACATTAAAGTCTGACGGTTTTTGGGCACACTTGAAATTATGTGCATGATATCGTCGTAAAATCCAATATCGAGCATCCTGTCCGCTTCATCCAGAACAAGCACCTCTATCTGGCTGAATCTGACATAACCCTGATTAAGATGTGAAATCAGCCTGCCGGGAGTAGCAACAATAATATGGGCTCCCTTCGAAAGGGCATCTTTTTCCTGTTCCCATCCGCTTCCGTCTCCGCCGCCGTAAACTGCGAGGGATGTAATGTTCAATGTATATGCCAGTCCCTGGATCTGCTGGTCGATCTGTATTGCAAGTTCCCGGGTTGGAACCAGTATAAGGGTGTGGGTGTGGCCGGGCCGTTTTTCTGAAATATAATTCATTATTGGCAGCAGGAATGCAGCTGTTTTTCCGGTGCCTGTCTGTGCACAGGCAATAAGGTCCCTGCCTTCCATTATCACCGGAATTGCTTTCTCCTGTATTGGGGTGGCTTCCCTGAAACCCATATATTCAATTGATTCAAGCAGTTCCGGATTCAGATCCAAATCATCAAATATCATTTATGTACTGTGAGGTTTAATCTGTTACTGAGGATTTGCAAAGATAGTATATTATTTTTTGACTGGGGGAGGCTTCCGGTATTTTGACTCATTGAAGAGCTTATCAAGTTCTCCGGAGATGTCAGAAGGGTTTGTCAGCGGCATATTCTGATCATAAAGGTCATATCCCAGCAGGTCCGATTTCTTCATTCTTTCAAGAGTCGGCAGTTTTGTTCTGTTTGTGGTTTCAAGATGAATTCCATCCTTGTCTATAATGATCAGCTTCGGGAGGAACACGCCTGTTCTGCCAATGAATTCATCCATTATTCTGACCCCGTTCTCATATTCTTCACGGCTGGTTCTTCCAAGGGCTTCATACCTGAGCAGTTTTTTGCCATCCCAGGTAAATACCGTAGCAAAGCTTTCTGAAATCCTGTCATCGATATTTGAATCCATGTTAAGTGTATCATGCCCCGATGGCATTAACAGCACTTTGCCGCCGCCCCCTTCAATATTTGCAGCGTATCTCGGAACGGTGATCCCCGAGATCCAGCCCTGGAGATGCTTCATGTAAATCTTTCCGATCTGGATCGGGGTGATAAAATGGACAATTCCCTTTTCCTTGTGGCATTGGAGTAAATAATAGGGGTGAACACCTATCCAGAACATTCTCCTGAATGTTTCAGCCAGGGATTTGTAATAGTCGTTGACATGATTCAGAAGGACAGTCTGATTCCTGATTGTAAAGCCATGATTCCGGATCTTTTTTACAGCGGCAGCCAGATCGGGTGTTATTTCCTGGTAGTGATTGATATGAGTCATGAAATAGACGTATTTCTCATGACCACGGTTGAATTTATTGGCGGATACGGTTATCAGGTCAAGCAGTTCATCCGTAATGCCCATGGGCATCACCACAGGCACCCTGGACGCGATCCGTATGACGCGGACATGGTCGAGCCTGCTCAGCTCTTCGAGGACAAACCGGAGCTTGTCCTTGCCAATCATTAGCGCATCGCCCCCTGTGACAAGCACTTCGTTGATATTATGATTGAATCCGATATAAAACAATCCTTTTTCAATGTCAGTACTGCTGACATCGGCACAGGAATCGAGGGATTTTGCCCTCTGGCAATGCACACAGTATGATGCACAGCTTGTGTTTTCAGCGACGAAAAGGGCAACCCTGTTGGGATATCGCTGGTAAACGGCCCCGTAGCTTCTCGAACCTTC
>Ga0105106_10003881_pt1 | contig 10625 bp, 9 predicted proteins | sample PPLLaktember2015_5_FD_79109 | JGI IMG/M metagenome (GOLD analysis project Ga0105106, IMG submission 79109) | Freshwater sediment microbial communities from Prairie Pothole Lake near Jamestown, North Dakota, USA - PPLs Lake P8 Core (1) Depth... | ecosystem: Environmental > Aquatic > Freshwater >... | reverse complement strand
CGGCGCGCTTCGGCGTTCGCAGCATCCCCTTCGTGGTCGCCTTCGCCGCCGGCCAGGCGGTCGACTCGTTCGTCGGCGTGCTGCCCGCAGACGCACTGCGCCAGTTCGTCGGCCGCCTGCTGCCCGATCCGGCCGAAACGCAGCGGCGCAAGGCGCGCGAACTGCTCGACCAGGGCGAAGTCAACGGCGCCGCCAGCGCATTGCGCGCCGCGCTGGCGCTCGACCCGGATCGCGACCTGCCCCGCATGGATCTGGCACAGCTGCTGCTGGAGCACGCCAGCGACGCCGGCCGCCTCGACGAAGCGGCCGGCTGCCTGGCCGACGTTTCCGCGGCCGGCAAGCTGGAACCGCGCTGGGTCGGGCTGAATGCCCAGTTGCACAGCCAGCAGCGTGCCGCCGAACTGCCGGCGACCGACGTGCTGCAGGCACGCATCGCCGCCGATCCGGCCGACCTGCAGGCGCGGCTCGACTTCGCCAACGCGCTCATGGCGCAGCGTGACTTCGAGCCGGCGCTGGAGCAGTTGCTGGCGATCGTCGAGCGCGATCGCGCCTTCGGCGACGACATCGGCCGGCGCCTGATGCTGTCGGTGTTCGACCTCGCCGCCGAGCAGCCGCAAGTGGTGTCTTCGTTCCGGCGTCGCCTGTCCGCCGCGCTCAATCGCTGAGCGCCGACCGAAGCCGGCGGCGCACCGCCGGCTAAGCTTCGAACATGCGCTCCTGCTGCAGCGAAACCCCGGAGGCCGGCAGGCCTGACCGCCGGCGCGACCTGGCGCGACGCCTCGCCCCGGCGCTGCTGCTCGCCGCCGCCCTGCTCGGCGCAACGGTCTCGGCGCAGGACGCCACGATACGAAGGCCGGTGCCGGACACGGTGAGCGCCGCGCTGCGCGGCGCAGCCATTGCCGCCACCGCTTCGGCCATCGTCGTGGTGCCGCTCGCGCCCGGCGGCGTGACCATCGAAGCGAACGAGTCGGAGCCGATGAATCCGGCTTCGACGATGAAGCTCGTCACCACCTACGCTGCGCTCGACCTGCTTGGGCCCGCCCACACCTGGCGCACCGAAGCCTTCGCCACCGGCGCACTGCGCCGCGACGTGCTCGAAGGCAACCTCGTCATCCGCGGCAGCGGCGATCCCAAGCTGGTGATCGAGAGCCTGTGGCTGATGACCCAGCGCATCCGCGGCTACGGCATCCGCGAGATCCGCGGCGACGTGGTGCTCGACCGTTCCGCGTTCGAACTGGCCGCGCACGAACCCGGCGACTTCGACGGCGAGCGATTTCGCCCTTACAACGCCGGCCCCGATGCGCTGCTGCTGAACTTCAAGGCGATTTCGCTCGGTTTCGTGCCCGAGGCCGAGACCCGGAGCGCCCGCGTCGTCGCCATTCCGCTGCTGGCCGGAATGAAGCTGCCGGCCAGCGTGCGCGCCGTCGATGGCCCGTGCGGCGACTGGCGCGGCAAGCTGCAGGCCGACTTCTCCGACCCGATGGCGCCGGTGTTCCGCGGCGCCTATCCGCTCGCCTGCGGCGAGCAGCTATGGCACCTGTCGCTGCTCGACCACAGCCGCTTTTTCGCCGCCGCCTTCGCCGCGCTGTGGAGCAATGCCGGCGGCACCTGGACCGGCCGGCTGCGCGAGGGCCCGGTGCCGGCCGACGCGCGTCGCATCGCGCTGCACGAATCGGCGCCGCTGGCCGAGGTGATCCGTGATGTGAACAAGTTCAGCAACAACGTGATGGCGCGGCAGATCTACCTGACGCTGGGCACCGACGGCGGCCGCCAGAGCGCCAGCGCCGCCCGCGCGGAGGCGGCCGTTCGCGCCTGGCTCGACAGCCGCGGCCTGGAAATGCCCGAACTGGTGCTGGAGAACGGCTCCGGGCTGTCGCGCATCGAACGCGTGTCGGCGGCCAGCCTGGCGCGGCTGCTGCGCCACGCCTTTGCCAGCCCGCTGATGCCGGAACTGATGGCATCCCTGCCGCTGGTCGGCGTCGACGGCACCATGCGCAGGCGCAACGGCGCCGCCGGCAACGCGCACATCAAGACCGGCCTGCTCGCCGACGTTCGCGCCATCGCCGGCTACGTGCACGCCGCCAGCGGCCGCCGCTACGCCGTGGTGGCGATCATCAACCACCCCAATGCCCGCAACGGCCAGGCCGCGCACGACGCACTGCTCACCTGGGTCTACGCGAACGGCTGACCCGTGATCCGGGATCCGTTGGCCGTTGGCACGCCATCGCCAGATCGGGGCGCCCTCAACGGATCACGGATCACGACCCGTACTTGATCGTGCAGCCGTAGGCCTGCGTCGACGGCGCAGTCACGGGCTTGCCGGCGCGGAGTTCGGCGAAGGCCTGCACGACGAAGTTGTTGGCGGACTTCACGTCGGCCGGGTTGGCGCTGCGCTTGTCGTCGATGGCGCCGGCATAGACGAGCACGCCGTTCGGATCGATTACGTACATGTGCGGCGTGACCTTGGCCGCGTAGGCGAGGCCGACCGTGCCGTCGGCATCGAGCGCGGCGATCGTCGCCGCGGCGCCCTGCTTGCGCAGCCATTCCTTCTGCTCGGCCGGCTTCAGGTATTCCGGGTGCGAGGCGGCGGTCGAGTTGATGACGATCCACTGCACCCCTTCGGCCGCGTATCGCCGCTGCAGCGACTGCATGTTGCCGCTGTTGTAGTGCTTCTGCACGAACGGACACGACGGGTTGGTCCACTCAAGCACGACGTACTTGCCCTTCAGCTCGGCCAGCGAAACCTTGCGGCCGTCGAGATCGGTGAGCGTGAAGGCCGGCGCTGCCTGGCCGGGGCTGGGCTGGGCCAGCGCCGGCAGGGGTGCGGCAGCAAACAGGGCGGTGGCAAGAAACGCGCGTCGCAGCATGGTCGGCTCCTTGGTGGGGTCGGGTCGGGTCAGAGGCGGCCCAGCGCATCGAGCACGATGCGCTCGGTGAGCAGTTCCGGCAGCACGTAGGTCGCACCGCCGCGGTCGTAGAGCACGTACAGGGGCACGCCGTTGCGGTTGAAGCGGGCAAGTTCGCGGGTGATCTCGTCGTTGCGATTGGTCCAGTCGGCGCGCATCAGGGTGACGCCATGCCTGTCGAAGGCCGCGTGCACCGTCTCGCTCGAAAGCACCAGCCGCTTGTTGGCCTGGCAGGTGACGCACCAGGCGGCGGTGAAATCGACGAACACCGGCTTGCCGGCGGCAACCTGCGCCTCCTGCGCGGAACGACTCCATGGCTGCCAGCCGGCGGCATCGCCCGCCTTGGCGAGACCGCCTCGCGCCGGCGCCGCGCCCGGCCCGGTCATCGCAAAGACCGCGTACAGCGCCAACGGCGCGGTGGCCAGCGCGACCCATCGCCATCGCCGCGCGCCGGCCTGCGACAGGCCGAAGGCCCACGCCGCCAGCGCCGCCAGCACCAGTCCGCCGAGCACCAGCGCGACGCCATCGACGCCGACCTGCTGCGACAGCACCCAAAGCAGCCAGACGCAGGTGGCGAACATCGGGAACGCCATTACCTGCTTGAAGCGCAGCATCCAGACGCCGGGGCGTGGCAGTCGCCCGAGCAGCGCCGGCATCGAGGTCAGCGCCACATACGGTGTTGCCATGCCGACACCGAGCATGGCGAACACGGCCAGCGCGATCGGCGCCGGCTGCGTCACCGCATAGCCGAGCGCCGCACCCATGAACGGCGCCGTGCAGGGCGCGGCCACCACCACCGCGAGCACGCCGGTGGCGAAGCTGCCGCTCAGGCGGTCCCCCTGCAACCGCTGTGCCGCGCCGCTCGACGCCAGCGCGCCGCCGAAGCTGAACTCGAAGGCGCCGAACAGGTTCAGGCCGATCAGGAAGAACAGCAGCGTCAGCGCCGCGATCACCCACGGCGTCTGCAGTTGGAAACCCCAGCCGAGCTGCTCACCGGCGGCGCGCAGGCCGATCAGCAGCCCGGCCAGCAGCACGAAGCACAGCAGCACGCCGGCCGCAAAGGCGCCGCCGTGGGCACGCAACGAGGCGTGCGGCAGGCGCGCCTCGTCCTCGGTGCGCTGATGCTGCATCAGGCTGAGCAGCTTCAGCGACAGCACCGGAAACACGCAGGGCATCAGGTTCAGGATCAGGCCGCCGACGAATGCGCCGGCCAGCGCGACCCAGAAGGTCACGGCCGCCGCGCCGCCACCGACCCCCACTGTCGCAGGCACTGACGCCGACATCTGGGGCACGACACCGGCGAGCAGCGGCAGGTCGATTTCCCCCGCCCAGCCGCCCTTGTCCGAGGCCGCCGGCCCGCCGTTGACCACCAGCACGCCCTTCAGGCGGGTGAACTCCGCCGCCACCGGCTGCACCGCGGTCAGGTAAAGCGCCGTACCGTCGGCGTCGGCACGCAGCGTCTGTGCCGCGGCCGGTTCGATGCGCGCTTCCTCGATCGGGAAGAACTCGAGCTGCTGCACAAGCGACGCCGGCCGGTAGACGAGGCGGACGCGGCCGTCCTCGATCGTCGCCGACGCCGCTTCGAGCGTCGTCGGCTGCGGCACCTGCGCACGCGTGCCGGCAAACAGCCCGGCGTAGCGCGACGGCGCCGCCGAAGCGCGCACCGGCAAGGCAAGCTGCAGATCGGCGCCGCCGGGAATGCAGACCTCCTTGCAGATGAGCCAGTCGGCACGTGCCTTCAACTGCACCGTCTGCCCGGGGGCAATGTCCGCCGGCACGGCCAGTTGCACTGGCAGCAGCAACTCGCCCTCGAAGCCGAAGTTCATCAGCGGCCCGATCGGCAGCCGCTTCGGCACCGGCCACTCGATCGGCCCGGCGGCAAAGCCGGCGGGCAGTTGCCAGTCGATCGTGGTCGGCAACCCGGAATCACCGGGAATCCGCCAGTAGGTGTGCCAGTGCGGGTCGTGCCGGATCACCAGGCCGACCGAAAGCGGCTGGCCCGGAACGATCGCGTCGACCGCAGCGACCAGTTCGGCCTCGGCATGGTCGACGCGTACCGACTGGGCGCCGGCGGTCGCGGCGGCGAGCAGCAGCGCCACCGCCAGATAGATGCGGAGTAGAAAAGTCATCGTAGCTTCGTCAGCGGCGGCGCCGCCGAGTTCCTTCAGCGAACGATCGCGAATGCCTGTCGCGCCGCCGCCACGGTCTCGGCGATCGCAGCCTCGTCATGGGCCGCCGAGACGAAACCGGCCTCGAAGGCCGACGGCGCCAGGTACACGCCGCGGTCGAGCATGGCGTGGAAGAAGCGGTTGAAGCGATCCTTGTCGGTGGCCATGATCTGCGCGTAGCTCGCCGGCACCGCGTCGGCGAAGTAGATGCCGAACATGCCGCCGACGCGGTCGGCGCAGAAGGTGACGCCGGCCTCTCGCGCAGCGCCGACCAGTCCGTCGACCAGCGCCTGCGTGCTCGCGCCCAGCCGTTCGTAGAAACCCGGCGCCTGGATCAGGTTCAGCGTCGCCATGCCGCAGGCCACCGCCACCGGGTTGCCGGACAGCGTGCCCGCCTGGTAGACGGCGCCCAGCGGCGCCAGGTGCTTCATCACCTCGCGCGAGCCGCCGAACGCCGCCACCGGCATGCCGCCGCCGATCACCTTGCCCAGCACGGTGATGTCGGGCGTGATGCCATACAGCGCCTGCGCGCCCCCCAGTGCCACCCGGAATCCCGTCATCACCTCGTCGAAGGCGAGCAGTGCGCCGTACTGCGTGCACAGGCGCCGCATCGTCTGCAGGAACTCGGGGGTCGCACGGACCAGGTTCATGTTGCCGGCGACCGGCTCGACGATCACGCAGGCGAGGTCGTCGCCGTGGCTCCGGAAGGCGTCCTCGAGCTGCTGGCAGTCGTTGTAATCGAGCACCAGCGTGTGCTGGGTGATCTCCGCCGGCACGCCGGCGGAGCTGGGGTTGCCAAAGGTGAGCAGGCCGGAGCCGGCCTTCACCAGCAGGCTGTCGGCGTGACCGTGGTAGCAGCCCTCGAACTTGATCAGCTTGCGCCGCCCCCGGCCACCCCCCGCTGCACCGCGAGCCAGCCGGATCGCGCTCATTGCCGCCTCGGTGCCCGAGGACACCAGCCGCACCTGCTGCATCGAGGGCACCAGCCGCACCAGTTCCTCGGCCATCTCGACCTCGGCCTCCGTGGGCGCCCCGTACGACAGGCCGCGCGCCGCGGCCTCCTGCACCGCGCGCACCACCTCGGGGTGGGCATGACCGACGATCATCGGCCCCCAGGAGCCGATGTAATCGATGTAGCGGCGGCCGTTAGCGTCCCAGAAGTGCGGGCCCTGCGCGCGCGCGATGAAGCGCGGCGTTCCGCCCACCGAGCGGAAGGCCCGCACCGGCGAGTTGACGCCGCCGGGAATGGTCTGCTGGGCGCGGGCGAAAAGCTGTTCGTTGCGGTCCAATGGGTCCACCGTTGCGGCAAAAGGCACGAGTTTACGCAGCCGGACCGCCGCGCCCGGGAAGGCTGCGGGAAGTCGGGCAGGACGGCCGTCCAGAAGCAGCGGCGCCGCAGCCCGAAAGCCGAGATTGGTTCTAGACCATAAGCATGAACATTTGCCCGCTCGTCCCGCGGAAAGCCCGGGCTATGATCGCTCGGCAAGTGTGTGAGTCAACACGAACACGTTTCAAACACGACCGGAAATGGCAGCTGAAGCGGGCAAGCGAGCATGGATGTGTCTGATCTGCGGCTGGATCTACGACGAGGCCGCCGGGTTGCCGGACGAGGGCATCGCCCCGGGCACGCCATGGGAGCAGATCCCGCCCAACTGGACCTGCCCGGAGTGCGGCGCCCGTAAGGAGGACTTCGAGATGGTCGAGATCTGAGCCGGGCTGCTCCGCCCGGTGCCGACCGACCCGCCCGAAGTCCACCGCCATCCACCCCCGTCGAAAAGCGTTCCGTCGCCCGGAGTCTTTGCATGTCGACACAGGATTTCGCCCCGATTCGCGGCACCCGCGTCATGGTGATCGACGACTCGAACACGATCCGCCGCAGCGCCGAGATCTTCCTCAAGCAGGCCGGCTGCGAGGTGATCCTGGCCAACGACGGCTTCGAGGCGCTGGCCAAGGTCAACGACCACCAGCCGGCGATCATCTTCTGCGACATCCTGATGCCGCGGCTCGACGGCTACCAGACCTGCGCGCTGATCAAGCGCAGCCCGCGCTTCTCGAAGACGCCGGTCGTCATGCTGTCGTCGAAGGACGGCCTGTTCGACCGCGCCCGCGGCCGCATGGTCGGCTCAAGCGAATACCTTACCAAGCCGTTCACCAAGGACAGCCTGCTGACCGCGGTGCTGCAGCACTCGGCGAACTCGACCGCCCTGACCTGACGCCGGAATTTCGCCCATGACGATCAAGAAGGTCCTCGTCGTCGACGACTCGCCCACAGAGCGCTACTTCCTGACCGAGCTGCTGACCAGGAACGGCTTCCATGTGTCGGCCGCCGAGAACGCCGAGGAGGCGCTGATCAAGGTCCGGGCCGTCGAGCCCGACCTGATCCTGATGGACGTGGTGATGCCCGGCCAGAACGGCTTCCAGCTGACGCGACAGATCTCCCGCGACCCGACCACGCAGCACATCCCGATCATCATGTGTACCAGCAAGAACCAGCAGACCGACCGCATCTGGGGACTGCGCCAGGGCGCGCGTGACTACGTCACCAAGCCGGTCAAGGCCGAGGAACTGCTGGGCAAGATCGCCGCCATAGGGTGACCATGAACGCACCGATGGAGCATCCCAAGCACATCGCCAGCCTGCGCGACTTCTCGGCGCAGCTGGCGCAGCGGCTCGCCGAGGCGCCGGCGCGCGAGCTGCAGGCAGCGCGGCTCGGCGTGCGCATCGGCAACCGCGGCTACCTGGCCGACTTGACCAGCATCGGCGAGGTGGTGCCGGTGTCGTCGATCGCGCGCGTGCCTTGGACGCGGCCGTGGTTCCGCGGCCTGGCCAACGTGCGCGGCCGGCTGGTGGGCGTCTACGACCTGCCGCAGATGGCCGGCGAGGAGCCGCTGCGCGACGAGCAGGCGCTGCAGCTGCTGGTGCTCGGCGAGACGCTGAAGACGAACGCGGCGCTGCTAATCACGCGCGCGTTCGGCCTGCGCAACGCCAAGGACCTCGATGCCTTGCCGGAGGCCGAGTCGACGGCGCCGTGGGATGGCGCCCGCTTCCAGGACTCGGACGGCATGACCCTGACTGAACTGAACCTTGCCCGTCTCGTAACCGACGAGCGCTTCGCATCGATCGGCATCTAGGTGATGAACCACGCGGGCCAGACCAGCGGCCCGGCCGGCAGCGCCGTCAAAGGCGCAGAAAGGATGGCAGACGACATGGGAACCATGGGTGCGAAAGAAGTAGCCGAGCCGAACACCGCCGGGCCGATCACCGTGCAGCCGTTCCGCTACACGGAGTTCGCCGGCACCGAGGTCCGCCCGCGCGGCGAGACGGTCATCCCGGCCGCACCGCCGACGCAGCGCATCGACCGCTCGCAACTGAAGATGATCACCGAGCGCAAAGCGGAGCCGTGGGCGTCGCGGATGCTGCAGCGGATGCAGGAGATGGACCTGCCCGGCCTCGGCAGGCGCCCGCTCGCCCAGCAGCTGCAGATACTGGTGACTCTGCTGGCCCTTTTCTTCGTGCTGACGGCAGCGGTGCTGCTGATCGACCAGCGCACCGTCAGCCAGCGCGGCGAGGTGTCCGAGCAGCTCGCCGCGGCGATGTTGAGCAGCGAGCGCATGGCCCGTGCCGCGACCGGCGCCAGCGAAGGCAATGCGGCTGCGATCGCCGAACTGAAGGGCAGTCGCGACCAGGCCGGCGAGATGCTGCTGGCGCTCGGACGCCACGCCTCGGGCGCCGCGGCGGGAGAACTGGCACGCTTCGCCGAAACCTGGAAGCCGTACGAGGCGGCGGCCTCGCGCATGGCCGCCCAGGAGCAGGCCCTGGTTGCCTTCGGCACGCTGCTGACAGCGATCAACGAGGCGACGCCTCGACTGACCGCGCTGGCCGAGGAGGTCAGCGCGCTGAAGACCCAGCAGGGCGCACCGGCGCGCGAGGCCGGCCTCGCCGGCCAGCTGGCGTCGGCGTCGTGGCGCATGGCGCGCAATGCCAACGCGCTGCCAACCGGCGCCATGGGCGCGGCCAATCCGGCCCAGGCGCTCGGTCGCGACCTCGAGCAGGTGCGCGACACCACCCAGGCACTGCTGAGCAACGCCGACGGCGAGGTCCGAAGCCGCCTGCAGCAGATCGCCAGGATCAGCGCCGACCTGCAGTCGGCCGCCGTCGCCGGCCTGCCGGCCGCGGCCGCCGCCGCCGAGGCGGCGGTCGCACGCGGCACGCTGCAGGGCGACGCCGAGGCGGTGCGCCAGAAGCTGGCGTCGATCCAGGCGCTGTTCACCGCCGAACAGGGCGGACGGGCGATCAACGTGGCTGCCGCCGCCTTCTTCGCGCTGCTGTCGCTGGCCACCGTGCTGCTGCTGATGCAGGTGCTGCTGCGCGGCAGCCGGCGCCGCGCGCTGGAAGCGGAGGCCCAGCGGCTCGAGGCGCAGCGGCTCGAGCAGACGGCCAAGCGCGCCAACGAACAGAATCAGGCGGCGATCCTGCGGCTGATGAACGAGCTGCAGGAGGTCGCCGACGGCAACCTCACGGTCCAGGCCACGGTGACCGAGGACATCACCGGGGCGATCGCCGACTCGATCATCTACACCGTCGAGGAACTGCGCGGCCTGGTGGGCCGCATCAACGAAACCGCCGAGCAGGTCGACTCCGCCTCGACCGAGGCGCGCGACATCGCCACCCGCCTGATGACCTCGTCGGAGAGCCAGGCCCGCGACATCAAGGACACCGGCACCAACGTGCTGCAGATGACCGCCAAGATCGGCGACGTCTCGCGCGCCGCCGGCGAGTCGGCCCGCGTGGCCAAGGTCTCGCTGGAGGCGGCCGAGCGCGGCCAGCGGGCGGTGTACAACCAGATCGCCGGCATGAACGAGATCCGCGAGCAGATCCAGGAGACCGCCAAGCGGATCAAGCGGCTCGGCGAGAGCTCGCAGGAGATCGGCGAGATCGTCGAGCTGATCTCCGACATCACCGAGCAGACCAACGTGCTGGCGCTGAACGCCGCCATCCAGGCCGCGTCCGCCGGCGAGGCCGGGCGCGGCTTCTCGGTGGTATCGGAGGAAGTGCAGCGGCTGGCCGATCGCTCGGCCGAGGCCGCCAAGCAGATCGCCGCGCTGGTCAAGACCATCCAGACCGACACCCAGGACGCGGTGGCGGCGATGGAGAAGAGCACGCAGGGCGTGGTCGAGGGCACGAAGCTGTCCGATGCCGCCGGCACGGCCCTGGCCGACATCGGCCGCGTCTCGCGCCAGCTCGCCGACCTGATCGAGCAGATCGCCGGCAACACCCAGGAGCAGGCCGGCTCGGCCGACGGTGTCGCACACGCCATCGAACGGATCCTCAGTGTCAACGAGGAAACGACCGATGGCACCCGGCGTGCCGCGCAGTCGATCGGCCAGCTGGCCACGCTGGCGCGCGAGCTCAAGGATTCGGTAGCCCGCTTCCGGGTTTCCTAGTCACCCGACAGCGGGGGTGCCAATGGGCGAAATGACTATGCCGCAGCCGTTGATCGAGCCGGGTCCAGATGCGGCGCCGCTGGCCTGGCTGGCAGGCGAGATTCGCG
>Ga0105106_10003880_pt1 | contig 10626 bp, 8 predicted proteins | sample PPLLaktember2015_5_FD_79109 | JGI IMG/M metagenome (GOLD analysis project Ga0105106, IMG submission 79109) | Freshwater sediment microbial communities from Prairie Pothole Lake near Jamestown, North Dakota, USA - PPLs Lake P8 Core (1) Depth... | ecosystem: Environmental > Aquatic > Freshwater >... | reverse complement strand
CGCCACTTTGTCTTCTCGACCCACTACCGCAAGCAGATGAACCTCTCGGGGGAGGGGTTGGAGGCGTCGCTCGAGGCCGTGCGGCGGGTGGGGGACTTTGCCCACCGGCTGCAATCAGCTCGGGGAGCGACGCCGGAGCTGGCGCAGGCGGCTCGGGAGGCAGAGTCTGCATTTCGCGCGGCCCTCGCCGACGACCTGAACGGGCCACAGGCGGTCGCAGCGCTGTTCACCTTTCTGCAGCGGGGCAATGCCGAGCTCGACCGTTCGGGGAAGGACCCTGAAGCGTTGGCAGAAGCTCGGCGGGTCTTCGAGCGGATGGATAGCGTACTGGATATCCAGCCACGAGCGATCCGGGTGGTGGTCGACCTGAACGGGGCGCACCCACCGGTTGCGGAGCTTACGGAGCTGGAGCCGGCGGAGCGTGCATCTATGGAAGGGGCCGTGGCGCGCCTCCGCGAGCGGCTGGAAGCCCGGCGGGACCGGGATTTTGCCAGGGCCGACGCCATCCGCGCCGAGGTGGAGGCGGGTGGGTTCGTGGTAAAGGATACCGGAGCGGGGACCCAGCTCGAGCGGTGGCGGTAGGGCCGAGTAGGGTGGCGGGAGCACGCGGGCTGGTCGCGGTTCCCCGGTAAGTCGTTCAGTTGACACGATTTGCACGCTCGACTATCCTACGAGTCTCGCAAAAACGGCCTGAGCGCTGACGTAGCTCAATTGGCAGAGCAGCTGATTTGTAATCAGCAGGTTGCGAGTTCGATTCTCGCCGTCAGCTCTGGAGCATGGCGTTGGCGGCATCGGGCGCGTATCGGGATGTCTTTCGTGCTTTAGGGTGGGGTACCCAAGTGGCCAACGGGAGCAGACTGTAAATCTGCCGGCTTACGCCTTCGAAGGTTCGAATCCTTCCCCCACCATCAGGATCTGGGAGCGGTTCGTTAGGCGGTGGCCGGAGCAGGAGCGTGGTGCGCGGGAGTAGCTCAGTTGGTAGAGCGCAAGCCTTCCAAGCTTGATGTCGCGGGTTCGAGCCCCGTCTCCCGCTCTGGAAGGGTGATGTGGCTGGTCGGTTGCTGACGTAGCTCAGTTGGTAGAGCACACCCTTGGTAAGGGTGAGGTCACCGGTTCAATCCCGGTCGTCAGCTCTGGGAGAAGGTCGCTGCTGGATTGGTGGCTCGCCTGCTCTGCAGTACGCGTTGTGTCTTTTGTGTCTCCTTTGTCTTCTCTGTCTTCTTAGTACATGCCTCGCGACAAGATCATTCTCGCGTGTAGCGACTGCAAGAACAGGAATTATTTCACCACCAAGAACAAGCGCACGCATCCCGAGCGCGTGGAGTGGAAGAAGTTCTGTCCCCGCTGCAACAAGCACGTCGTGCACAAGGAAACGAAGTAACGTGACTACCGACGTCGTTCGCCCCGGGCTCCCGAAGCGGCTGATCACGTTCTATCACGAAGTGATCGCCGAGATGAAGAAGGTCACCTGGCCCGACTGGCCGCAGGTGCGCCAGCTCTCGATCGGCGTGATCATCCTGTCGCTGTTCATCGGTGCGATCATCGGGCTGATGGATCTCGTTCTGCAGCAGGTGCTGGTCCGCTGGATTCCGTCGCTGTTCGGAGGCTGATCCGCGTGGACCGTCACCACTGGTACGCCATTCAGACGACCGCCGGGCACGAGAAGAAAGTGATGTCGCTGATCCAGCGAAAGATCGAGCAGGATCCGCGACCCGAAGAGGACCGTCTCATCCGGCGCGTCATGGTCCCGACGCAGGAGGTGGTCGAGATCAAGAACGGCAAGAAGGTCACGGTCGAGCGCAAGCTGTACCCGGGGTACGTGCTGGTCGAGATGCTGTGGAATCAGGAGTCGGCACACATCATCAACAGCATCCAGGGTGTCATCAAGTTCGTGGTTCACGGCCTCGGCGGCCCGACCAAGGAGCCGATGGCGCTGCGGCAGGACGAGGTCAACCGGTTGCTGGGGAAGGTCGAGGAGCGCGCAGAGGAAGCGCCGCGCGAGGAGATTCCATTCCTCGTGGGCCAGGCAGTCGCGATCACGGAAGGGCCGTTCACCGACTTCAACGGCACGGTGGAAGAGGTGATGACGGACAAGGGGAAGGTCCGGGTCTCGGTCAGCCTGTTCGGGCGGCCAACGTCGGTGGAGCTCGACTACCTGCAGCTGAAGGGGTACTGAGGGGCGACGGGCAAGAAGGGCGGGGATCGGAACGGTGCGTGAGGGAACTGCGGCGCACCTTCCTGAGACGATCCGCATCGGGGTACTGGAGCCGGGTTACCGGGTCCGATCCCGCGATACCGCAGTCACCGGCCCTTGCGCGGGGCGGCCGCTGAGCGGCGAGGAGCGCACACGTCGGCAACCACGACGACGGTAATCACAGGGTGGGAGACATCGCGCGACTCACAGGCGGCATCGGAGGCGCTGTTCGTCGTTTGGGTTGCCGCGCGCTATCGCACAGAGGAAAACAATGGCTAAGAAGGTCACAGGATTCGTGAAGCTCCAGATTCCGGCGGGGCGTGCGAATCCGGCTCCCCCGGTGGGTACGGCGCTCGGCCCCCAGGGGATCAACATCATGGCGTTCTGCAAGGAGTTCAACTCCCGCACGCAGAGCCAGGATGGTCTGATCCTCCCGGTCGAGATCACGATCTACTCGGACAAGTCCTTCAACTTCATCCTCAAGACGCCCCCTGCGGCGATCCTGATCAAGAAGGAGCTGGGCCTGGAGAAGGGGTCGGGTCAGCCGAACCGGGTCAAGGTGGGGACACTGTCCAAAGCGCAGGTGAAGAAGATCGCCGAAGTGAAGATGCCGGACCTGAACTGTGACTCGATCGAGTCCGCCATGGCCATGGTGGCCGGCGCGGCCCGCTCGATGGGAGTCGAGGTGAAGGACTGATGCGCACTCACGGCAAACAGTTCACCGCGGCAGCCAAGCGGCGTGATGCCGCCTCGGCGTACCAGCCGCGCCAGGCCCTCGAGCTGGTCAAGACCGCCGCGTTCGCGAAGTTCGACGAGACGGTCGAAGTCGCCGTGCGCCTGGGCGTGGATCCGCGCCACGCCGACCAGATCGTGCGTGGCACCGTCGTGCTCCCGGCCGGCACAGGGAAGGCCGTGCGCGTGCTCGTGATCGCGGTGGGTGAGAAGGCTCGCGAAGCCACCGAGGCCGGCGCGGATTTCGTCGGCAACGAGTTCCTCGCGAAGATCAAGGAAGGCTGGCTCGACTTCGACGTCGTGATCGCCACCCCGGACCAGATGGGACAGATCGGCCAGCTCGGCCGCGTGCTCGGTCCTCGTGGCCTCATGCCAAACCCGAAGGCGGGCACCGTCACCATGGACGTCTCCCGCGCCGTCCGCGAGTCCAAGGCCGGCAAGATCGAGTTCCGCGTCGACAAGAGCGGAAACGTCCACGCGGCCATCGGCAAGGTCTCGTTTGGTCTCGAAGCACTCGAGCAGAACTTCACGGCGTTCATGGATCAGATCGTGCGCGCCAAGCCGTCGGCCTCCAAAGGCGTCTACGTCCGCAACGTCTCGCTGTCCAGCACGATGGGCCCGGGCGTCAAGGTGGACACCACTCTCTACCGATAACGAGCGATGAAACGCACAGAGAAGGAACAGCTCGTTTCGGAGCTGCGAACCAAGATCCAGGACGCCAAGGCGCTCTACTTCACCGACTTCACCGGTCTGAACGTGAAGCGGATGACCGAGCTGCGCCGCCGGCTCCGCAAGGCCGGCGTGGAGTACGTCGTCATCAAGAACACGCTGGCGCTGCGGGCGGTCAACGAGAGCGGTCTCACGGGCGAGCGGCTGCGGGGCCCCACCGGTGTGGTGCTCGCATCCGACCCGATTGGCGCGGCCAAAGTGCTGGTCGATTTCGCGAAGGAGAACGATCAGCGCCCGTCGGTGAAGGGTGGGATCTACGAAGGGGCGGCCATTGACGAAGCCGCGCTCAAGAAGATTGCGACCCTGCCGACTCGTACCGAGGCCCTGAGCCAGTTCGCGGGTTGCCTCAACAGTGTGTTGATGATGTTCGCGCTGGCGCTCGACGGTCGAAAGACCCAGCTGGAAGGTGCGTAACCCCAGGTGATGCGACGGGCGCGGCAGTCCCTGCCGCCACCGCCGGACACCGTGGAATTGTGATCACAACAATCCCAGGCTCACCTGGGTTCGACATGGAGATTGACGAACAATGGCAAACGCGACTCTGAGCAAAGACGAGATCCTCGAAGCAATCGGTGGGATGTCGGTAACCGAGCTGGTGGACCTCATCGACGCCTTCAAGACGAAGTTCAACGTGACCATCGCGGCGGTTGCCGCGGGTGCGCCTGGTGGTGGTGCTGGCGCAGCGGCCCCGGCGGTCGAGGAACAGACGGAGTTCTCCGTCATCCTCAAGGAAGCCGGCGCCAAGAAGATCCAGGTCATCAAGGTCGTGCGCGAGCTGACCGGCCTGGGCCTCAAGGAAGCGAAGGACCTCGTCGACGGCGCGCCGAAGGAAGTGAAGGCCGGCGTATCGAAGGACGAAGCGGCGCAGGTCAAAGCCAAGCTCGAAGCAGAAGGCGCGGTGGTCGAGGTCAAGTAGTCGGAAGACGAGCAGTCGGCAGCCGGCCGGACGCTCCGTCCGCGCCGCCTGCCTCCTGCATCACTTCCGTTCTGCGAACCTCTCCCATCGCGACCGTGATAAGAATTCAACGCACCACAACTGCAGTCCTCCTTCCCGCTTGCGTCCCCGCGGCGCGCCATGGCACGGCGCGCACGGGGACAAGCGGGTTTTCGCCTGTGCGCGGGTGAGCCATGCCTGAACTCCTGAAGCAGATCGTTTTCGGCCAGCATAACGAGGGGATGGAAATGCCTCATCTCCTCGACATTCAGACGCGGGCCTTTGAGACACTCCTCCAGCTCGATGCCGCGTCGCATGACCGCGAGGACATCGGGCTCGAGCGCGTCTTCAAGGACCTGTTCCCGATCGCCGACGTCCACGAGAACTTCTCGCTGGAGTTCGTGCGCTATGCGCTCGGGGAACCGAAGTACTCGGTCGAAGAGTGCATCGAGCGCGATATGACCTACTCGGCGCCCCTCAAGGCCACGTTGCGCCTCGTGATCAACGAAGACGTCAACGGGGTCAAGCGGCCGCGCAACATCATCGAGAAGGAGGTCTACCTCGGCGAGCTGCCCTTGCTCACCGACCTCGGGACCTTCGTCATCAACGGTGCCGAGCGCGTCATCGTGAGCCAGCTCCATCGCTCGCCGGGCGTCGTGTTCGAGGAGTCGACGCACCCCAACGGGCAGCGCCTCATCTCGGCGCGCATCATCCCGTTCCGCGGATCATGGGTGGAGTTCACCGTCGATATCCACGACGTCATCTACGTCCACATCGACAAGAAGAAGAAGTTCCCGGCGACGGCCCTGTTGCGCGCCTTTGGCTATGGCGGCAACCCCGACATCCTCCGGCTCTTCTTCTCGGTGCGCGAGCTCGACCTCACCAAGAAGCGGGAAGGTCGCGCCGAGACGCGCGAGGTCCTGGGCGCGATCATCGCCGAAGACATCACGCTGGCCGGTGAGGCCGCCGATCCCGATGCCCCGAAGGCGAAGACCAAGAAGGCCCGCGCCGCGGCCGAGCGCGCGGCGGCCGACCTTCTCGTGCGCGAGGGCGATGAGCTGACCGAAGAGGTGCTCAACCGCCTCACGCGTCAGGGGATCAAGATCGTCAAGGTCTTCTCGTCGTACATGACGATCGACCTCCGCGACGAGCTCGACGCAATCGAGCGCGGCGAGCGTCCGGCACCACGGGTGCTCTCGCACGACGTGGTCGATTCGTCCACAGGCGAAGTGCTGGCCGATGCGGGCCAGGCGCTCAAGGAGACCCTGATCAAGCGGCTGCGGAAGGCAGAGATCCTCAAGGTCCAGGTCTTCGTGCCGTCAGGGCGCGCCGAGTCGCTGTTGATCAAGAACACGATCGGCAAGGACCCGACGGACCCCAAGCATATCGAAGAGAAGGAGCGCGACCGGAACAAGTGGGACACCGACGCCGAGGCGGGTGAAGGCAAGGCGCTCAACTCGATCTACACGCTGCTGCGCCCCGGTGATGCACCGAACAAGGACACGGCCAAGCAGGCGCTCGAGCGGCTGTTCTTCTCGCCGAAGCGCTACGATCTGGGTCGCGTCGGCCGCTACAAGATCAATCAGCGGCTCGGCCTGACGACCGAGGCCGGCGTCACCGTGCTGACCAAGGACGATTTCGTCGCGATCCTGCGCTACCTGGTGGAGCTCCACGAGGGCCGCGGTCACGTCGACGACATCGATCACCTGGGCAACCGCCGCATCCGATCGGTCGGCGAGCTGATCGCCAACCAGTTCTCGGTTGGGTTGTCGCGCATGGCGCGCCTGGTCAAGGAGCGCATGTCGATCAACACCGATCCCGAGAAGATCTCGCTCGACGACCTGGTGAACGCGCGGACGGTGTCGGCGGTGATCCAGGCGTTCTTCGGATCGTCGCAGCTGTCGCAGTTCATGGATCAGACGAACCCGCTGGCCGAGCTGACGCACAAGCGGCGACTCTCGGCGTTAGGTCCGGGCGGACTGACCCGCGAGCGCGCCGGCTTCGAGGTGCGCGACGTGCACTACTCGCAGTATGGGCGCATGTGTCCGATCGAAACGCCGGAAGGCCCGAACATCGGGCTGATCACGTCGCTCGCCTGCTACGCGCAGGTGAACGACCTCGGGTTCGTCGAGACGCCGTATCGCGTGGTCAAGAACGGCAAGGTGACCGGGGAGCTCGCCTGGCTGGACGCCAACCGCGAGGAGGACGTGACCATCGCGCAGGCGAACGCCAAGCTGAACCCCGACGGCAGCTTCTTCGAAGAGACGGTGCTGTGCCGGCAGCGCGCGGACTACCCGCTCCTGTCGCCCGACCGGATCGATTACATGGACGTGGCGCCGGAGCAGCTGGTGTCGATCGCCGCGGCTCTCATTCCGTTCCTCGAGCACGACGACGCCAATCGCGCGCTGATGGGCTCGAACATGCAGCGCCAGGCGGTGCCACTGCTGAATCCGCAGACGCCGCTGGTCGGGACCGGCCTCGAGGACAAGGTCGCCCGGGACTCGGGGGCGGTGGTCATCGCCCGCCGGTCGGGAATCGTCACGCGGGTGACCGCGGACGAGATCATCGTCGACGCGGCGCCGTCGGACCGTGGGCGCAAGGACGACGACCGGCCGCTGGCCCGGCTGACGCAGCAGGACCGCTACAAGATCAAGAAGTACTGGCGCACCAACCAGGACACCGCCATCAACCAGCGCCCGATCGTGCAGCAAGGGCAGAAGGTGAAGCAGGGCGAGATCCTGGCCGACGGCGCCGCGACCGAGCGGGGCCAGCTCGCGTTAGGCTCGAACGTCCTCGTGGCGTTCATGCCCTGGTACGGGCACAACTTCGAGGACGCCATCGTGCTCTCCGAGCGCCTGGTCAAGGACGACGTGTACTCGTCGATCCACATCCAGGAGCTCGAGCTGCACGTGCGTGACACGAAGCGCGGCCAGGAGGAGATCACGCGTGAAATCCCCAACGTCGCCGAGGAGTCGCTGGTCGACCTCGACGAGCGGGGGATCGTGCGCATTGGCGCGCACGTGAAGCCGGGCGACATCCTCGTCGGCAAGATCACGCCGAAGGGCGAGACGGAGCTGTCACCGGAAGAGAAGCTCCTGACGGCCATCTTCGGCGAGAAGGCGAAGGACGTGAAGGATTCGTCGCTCAAGGTGCCGCCGGGCATGGAGGGCGTGGTCATCGACGTGAAGATCTTTTCGCGGGTCGAGGACCAGGTGGTGGAGAAGGACCGCGGTGAGCGCATCGGTGAAGTGCGCCGGCTCGAGGGCGAGGACAAGGTGCACGTCAACGACGTGCGCGATGAGGAGCTGCGCGACCTGCTGGAAGGCCAGACGGTCGCGCTGGCGCTCAAGTCGGGAACGGTCGAGGAGGCGGTGAACACCGGAACGGTGCTGACCCGTGAGCTCCTCAAGGACCTGCGCTTCGCGCAGATCGACCTCAAGACGTTCCGGGTCGAGAACAAGAAGATCAACGACCGGATGCGCGAGATCATCGATGTGGCCAACGAGGAGAAGGCGCGCATCGAGGAGCGGGCGGAAGAGCGCATCGACCGCATCCTGCAGCCGGATGAGCTGCCGCCCGGCGTCATCCAGCTGGTCAAGGTCTACCTGGCCGAGAAGCGCAAGGTCTCGGTCGGCGACAAGATGGCCGGCCGTCACGGGAACAAGGGCATCGTGGCCCGGGTGGTGCCCGAGGAGGACATGCCGTTCCTCCCCGATGGCCGCCCCGTGGACATCGTGCTCAACCCGTTAGGCGTGCCGTCGCGAATGAACGTGGGACAGATCCTGGAGACGCACCTGGGCTGGGCGGCCCGCATCCTGGGCTTCTACGCCAAGACGCCGGTCTTCCAGGGGGCCAACGAGCGCGAGATCGGGTTGCTGCTCAAGCTGGCCGGGCTCACCTGGGCGCGGGCCACGCTCAACCTGCACAGCGCGCCGCTGCACGTGACGGACGACGATGTCCGCGCGATCATCGCCGACATCCGCCCCGATCGGGCGGCCGAGGAGCGCGTGGAGCTGCTGGCCGATGCGTCGCTGAACGACCTGCACGGACGGTCGATGTCGGCCGGGACGAAGGACGTGTTCAATCGGGTGCGGGACGGCCTGGCGCAGGCGGCGAGGGAGCTGGTGGACCGGGAAGCGCGTGAGCTGGAGAACCAGCGTGCCTTCCACGCGTCGGTCGCCGACGACGAGTCACGTTCGGCGCAGGAACGCACGGAGGCCAAGGCCGCCCTCAAGGCGGTCGAGAAGCGGACCGGCCGCGCCCCCGCCGACGTGCTGATGGACCTCGAGCAGCCGGCGCTGGCCGCGATGCTCGGGCCGAAGACGGAGTCCGACGTCGACAAGGCGGCGGTGGAGCTGATGCGGCTCGCCGGGATCACGCCGGCGGGCAAGATGTGGATCCGCGACGGTCGCAGCGGGGAACGGTTCGCCTCCCCGGTCACGATCGGCGAGATCTACATGCTGAAGCTGTCGCACCTCGTGGACGACAAGATTCACGCCCGCTCCATCGGGCCGTACTCGCTCGTCACGCAGCAGCCGCTCGCCGGCAAGGCGCAGTTTGGTGGCCAGCGTTTCGGGGAGATGGAGGTGTGGGCGCTGGAAGCGTACGGCGCCGCGCACACGCTGCAGGAGATCCTGACGGTCAAGTCGGACGACGTGAACGGGCGCAGCCGGGTGTACGAGGCCATCGTCAAGGGCCAGAACCTCCCCGAGCCCGGCACGCCGGAATCGTTCAACGTGCTGGTGAAGGAACTGCAGGCGTTAGGCATCTACGTGAAGATGGGCGCAAAGCACGAAGGCAACGGCAACGGCGCCCTGCCGGGCACCGAAGGCGAGGAGTAACCGATGATCGACTTCCGCAGTGCGCGCGAGACGCGCGCCTCATCGTTCGACTACATCCAGGTCCGCATCGCCTCCCCGGAGGAGATCCGCGGCCCCAAGGACGCCAAGGAGCGCGAGCGCCTCGAGATGCAGGGGCTCCGCTCGTGGTGGTCCTGGGGAGAAGTCACCAAGCCCGAGACCATCAATTACCGGTCGTTCAAGCCGGAAAAGGACGGGCTGTTCTGCGAGCGCATTTTCGGTCCGGTCAAGGACTGGGAATGCCATTGCGGGAAGTACAAGCGCATCCGCTACCGCGGCGTGATCTGTGACCGCTGCGGCGTGGAAGTCACGCTGAGCAAGGTCCGGCGCGAGCGCATGGGGCACATCGAGCTGTCCGTCCCCGTCGCCCACATCTGGTTCTTCAAGACCCTGCCGTCGCCGATGGGTAACCTCCTCGACCTCACGCTCCGTGATCTCGAGAAGGTGATCTACTACTCGAACTACGTCGTCATCGAGCCGGGCAACCAGGACGTGCGCCCGAACGAGCTCCTCGACGAAGATCGGTTCATCGAGCTGCGGATGAAGGCGCGCGATGAGGGCGACACGGCCTTCCTCGCCGATATCGGCGCGCCGGCGGTGCGCGAGATGCTCAAGCGCATCGACGTCGACAAGCTGGCCGAGCAGCTCCGCAAGCAGGTCGCGGTCGAAACGTCACAGCATCGCAAGAAGCAGATGCTGAAGCGCCTCAAGATCGTGGACGCGTTCCGCACCTCGGGCGACGCGGGCGGCACGCGCAACCGGCCGGAGTGGATGATCATGGACGTGGTGCCGGTGATCCCGCCGGACCTGCGCCCCCTCGTTCCCCTGGACGGCGGCCGCTTCGCGACCTCCGACCTCAACGACCTGTACCGCCGCGTCATCAACCGCAACAACCGGCTGCAGAAGCTGATCACGCACCGCGCCCCGGAAGTCATCCTGCGCAACGAGAAGCGCATGCTGCAGGAAGCGGTGGATGCGCTGTTCGACAACGGCCGCCGCTCCAAGGCGATCCGCGGTCGCGGCAAGCGCCCGCTGAAGTCGCTCTCCGACATGCTCAAGGGCAAGCAGGGGCGCTTCCGCCGCAACCTGCTGGGCAAGCGCGTGGACTATTCCGGGCGCTCGGTCATCGTGGTAGGCCCGCAGCTCAAGCTGCACCAGTGCGGTCTGCCGAAGAGGAT
>Ga0105106_10003878_pt1 | contig 10627 bp, 9 predicted proteins | sample PPLLaktember2015_5_FD_79109 | JGI IMG/M metagenome (GOLD analysis project Ga0105106, IMG submission 79109) | Freshwater sediment microbial communities from Prairie Pothole Lake near Jamestown, North Dakota, USA - PPLs Lake P8 Core (1) Depth... | ecosystem: Environmental > Aquatic > Freshwater >... | reverse complement strand
CGGATGAGCTTGAAGGTCCGGCGGTCTCCGGGCCCGTAGACCCAGCCCGGCCGGATGATGACGACGTCCTGGCCCGCCCGGGCCGCGGCGCGGGCGATCTCCTCTCCCGCCAGCTTCGCCCGTCCGTAGACGTCGCGGGGCGCGGGCGGCTGGGTTTCGGGCGCGGGCTTGCCGCCGCGGACATTGCCGAGGACCCCGGCGGAGCTGAAATGGACGACCCGCTTCACCCCGGCCTCCCGGGCCGCCGCGAGCACGGCTTCCGTGCCGCCCGCGTTGACGGCCTGAAAAACATCCGCGCCCGCCAGCTTCGATCCGAGCACCGAGGCGAGGTGGTAGACGATATCGACGCCGGCCATCGCCGAGCGAAGCGTATCTTTATCCTGGATGTCGCCGCGGACGATCTCGACCTTGGCCTCGAGCTCGGGAGGGAGGGCGCTCTGATGAACGAGGGCCCGGACCTCCGATCCGTCGGCGGCCATGCGGGCAGCCAGGTGCCGGCCGACGAATCCCGACGCGCCGGTCACGAACGTCCTCATGGACCTCGCTTCCGCCCGGCCCTCAGCCGATCGTTCGGGCCAGGGCTTCTTTGATCTTATTCAGATAGTTCGGATAGACGTATTCGACGTCGGCCATCCTCTTGGCCGCCCGGCCGCGCTCCCGCGCCTCCTCTGATTCCAGGGCGAAAGTGAGGCCGGCGGCGAAGCCGTCCGGATCGGGAGAGGCCAGGATGGCGATCTTCTCGTCCACGACCTGGGCGTGCGTCCAGAGGTTCGTGGCGACAAGGGGCTTGCCCGACTTGAGGAACGAATAGATTTTGAGGGGGGTGTTCGTTCCCGAGACGCGCGGTGAGACGAGCACGTCCGCGAGCGAAATGTAGAGGGACACCTGCTTGGGCGGGACCTTCTCCACGAAGACGATCCTGTCGGCCGCGCCGAGGGCGGCGGCTTGGGCCCGGGCCGCGTCGTGCTCCGATTTGACCCCGCCGACGATGAGCAGGACGGATGGCGATTTCACCCGGGCGAAGGCCTCGATGAGGAGCGGGATGCCCTGATAGGGCTCGAAGTTCCCGGCGTAAAGGATGATCTTTTTCCCCTCGGGCGAGATCGCCGCCTTTTTCGCCGCGATCTCGGCCGCGGAGGCCGGATCCGGCTCGAAGTCGTTGAAATCGATAAAGTTCTCGAGGAAGACGGCCTTCCCCCCAAAACCGAGCTCAGCGACATAATCGAGGAGGTCGCGGCAGATGACGATGACGGCCTTGGAGCTTTTCAGGACGAACTTCTCCAGCCCGCAAAAGACGCCCTTCAGCGCCTTGGATTTGGAGAAATGGAAGTTGTCGAGCTGCTGGGGCAGGCTCGAGTGCATGTCATAGAGATGGGGGATGCGGAAGAGCTTGCCGAGGAACGCGCCGATCCAGCCCGCTTCCTCGTGGGAAAAGATGAGGTCCGGGCGGTCCGTGACGACCCGCCGCAGGGCCGAGAACGAGAGGAGAACGTCGAGCGGGGCCTTGACGAGCGACGGGCCGATCTTGACCTTCCGGACGCGGAGGAGGTTCGGGCTCCGCCGGATGACGAGCCCCGGGAAAGGGACGTTCTCCCCGAGCGGATAGGTGACGAGCGTCACGGCGTGGCCGAGGTCGGAGAGAGCCTTGAGCCTGAAATAGACGCTGATCGGCGTGCCCCGCGGCTGGAAGAACGGCTCGGGGGCGAGCATCAGGATCTTCATGCCGGGGCCCTCAGGCGGAGAGGTCCCGGGGGTCGCCGTCGGCGTCCAGGACCTCGCGGACGACGTAGATGTGCTTTTCGACGGCCTCGTGATAAGTCCGGACCATGATCTCGCCGAGGAGTCCCATGGTGATGAACTGGAAGCCGATGACGATGAGGATGACGGCGAGGAGGAGGAGCGGACGGTTGCCGATTCCGATCTTGAGGACGAGACGCTGGTAGGACAGGGCCAGGCCGATGATCCCGCCGGTGATGCCGGCGACGAGACCGAACAGCCCGAAGATCTGGAGCGGCCGGGTCGAATAGGAGAGGAGGAACTTGACGGTGAGGAGGTCGAGGAAGACCCGGATCGACTTGGACAGGTTGTACTTCGACTTGCCGTGGATGCGCGGCCGGTGGTTGACCGGGATCTCGGCGATGGAGGTGCCCATGGTGCTGGCGATGGCCGGGATGAAGCGGTGCATCTCGCCGTAGAGATGGATGTGCTTGACGACGTCGCTGCGGAAAGCCTTGAGCGTGCATCCGTAGTCGTGAAGCTTGACCCCGGTCACCCGGGAGATGATCCAGTTGGCCAGCTTGGACGGAAGCTTCTTGGAGACGAGCTTGTCCTTCCGCTTGATGCGCCAGCCGCTGACGATGTCGAATCCCTCGTCCATCTTGGCCAGGAGGAGGGCGGCGTCGGCGGGGTCGTTCTGCAGGTCGGCGTCGAGGGTGACGATGATCTCGCCGCGGGCCCGGTCGAAGCCGGCGGACAGGGCCGCGGTCTGGCCGAAGTTCCTGCGCAAGCGGATGACCTTGACCCGAGGATCGGAGGCCTGGATGCGTTTCAGCGCGGAAAAAGATCCGTCCCGGCTCCCGTCGTCGATGAAGAGCATCTCGTAGCTCCGGCCGAGTCCGTCGCCGGCGGTCGTGAGCTCCCGGTACAGGCCGGGGATGTTCTCCTCTTCGTTGAAGACCGGGATGACGAACGAGACGTCGAAAACGCGGGTCGGGATCATCACCGCCAATATATCACATAGGAATCAGCCGCTTCAATCTGGGGTCGCGTCTACACTTTCCACTTTTAATACCCGACAGGTCCATTCGTCTCAAAAGTGGAAAGTGTAGACGCGACCCCAGACTTTCCAGTATGATTTTCGCGGCCGTCGTATGCGCGAAATCATCATCATCCCCGCTTTCAACGAAGAGGCGAACATCGTCGCCGTCCTGTCCGCGATCGCGGCCGAAGCGCCGGATTTCGGCGTCGTCGTCGTGAACGACGGCTCGACCGACGGTACCTCCGCTGCCGCCCGCGCCGTCCGCGGGGTCAAGGTCATCGATCTGCCGGTGAACCTCGGGATCGGCGGGGCGGTCCAGACGGGATTCCTGTATGCCCGCGATCACGGCTGCAGCCTCGCCGTCCAGGTCGACGGCGACGGCCAGCACTTGCCTTCGGAGATCCGCAAGATCGCCGCTCCCGTCCGCGCCGGCGAGGCGGACACCGTCATCGGATCGCGCTTCCTGGACAAGGCGCGCTATCCGGGCGGCCTTTTCCGGCGGGCCGGGATCGCGGTCTTCCAGCTCGTCAACCGGGCGCTCCTCGGCGAGCGGATCACCGACAGCACTTCGGGTTTCCGGGCCTACAACCGGAAGGCGATCGAGCTCCTGGCCGAGTCCTACCCGGACGATTACCCCGAGCCCGAGGCGGTCTACATCCTCCGCCGGAAGGGCCTGCGCGTCCGGGAGGTCCCAGTCGAGATGAGGACGCGGGCGGGGGGGCGTTCCTCGATCACCCTCGGCCGCTCGCTTTATTACATGGTCAAGGTCAACCTGGCCATTCTCATCATGAACCTGCGGAAAGGCGCGTAAGGAGGCCCCTCATGGAGGACGTCCAGACGATCCGGATCCAGATCCTGGCCATCATCGGCAGCGTCCTGCTCCTCGGCTTCATCTTCGAGCTCATCCGGCGGAAGCGACTGCGCGAGGAGTTCGCCATCCTGTGGCTGGCGATGGGCGGCGTTTTCCTCGTCCTTTCCGTCTTCCGCGGCCTCCTCGACAAGTTCTCCTACCTTATCGGGATCGGATATCCGCCCGCGGCCCTCTTCCTCATCTTGATCATCGGCCTGATGTTCATCCTGATCCATTTCTCGGTCGCCATCTCCAAGCTCAAGGAGACGCAGAAGAAGCTCGTCCAGGAGCTCGGGCTCCTCCGGGCGGAGCGGGAATCCGGACCGGGAGCTCCATGAGCTGGGTTCCTTTCGACGATGCGCTCGTCCCCGCCTGGGACGCGTTCGTCGCTTCGACCGCCGGCGGCCGGGCCGTCCATCTCTCTGGATTCAAATCCGCGGTCGAGGACGTCTATCGCCTCGAGCCGTTCTATCGGGCCTTCCGCGACGCCTCGGGACGGATCCGGGCGGTTTTCCCGGGCTTTTTCCATCCGAGCCGGATCTACGGCCGGAAGGTCGTTTCCCAGCCCTTCTCGGAGTACGGAGGGATCCTCCTCGCCTCCGATCTCGAGGCGGACGAGCGGGAGACGATCCTCGAGGATTTCCGGGCGCTCGCCCTCGATGCTCTGACGGAGCGGCGCTGCGACCATCTGGAAATGCGATTTCCGATGAGCCTGCCGGCCGGCGACGCCCGTTTCAGCCTTTTGCCCCTCTTCAAGGTTGCGGTCAAGCAGCTCGAAGACCGCGAGACGATGTGGAAGGCGCTAGCGGCCAAGGACCGCAATGTGATCAAGCGGGCCCGGGAAAACGGGCTTGCCTTCGCCGAACGGACGGACCCGGAGACGATCCGCTCGTCGTTTTATCCGCTTTATGAGCGGACGATGAAACGGCTCGGCTCGCCCCCCCATCCTCCCGCCTATTTCCTCCATCTCGCCCGCTCCCTTCCCGACTCCATGAAGGTTTTTATTGTTTCGCACGGGGAGCGGCCGGTCGCCGCGCTCGTCGCCTGGGCGTGCGGGCGGACGATCCACGTCACGGACATGGTCTCGGACGCCTCGGCCTTTTCCCTGCGTCCCAACGACTTCGCCGTCTGGGAGTTCATGGGCTGGGCCGCCGACCGAGGCTTTGCCGAATTCGATTTCGGCCCGGTCCGCTACCGAGGCCAGGAGATCTTCAAGATGAAGTGGCGGATGGAGCTCCGCGATTACTCCTACCGCTATGTGTCGGCGCCGGGCGCCGGATCGCCCCGGAATCCCGTCTCGGGATCGAGCGGGATCATGGCCGCGGCGCCGAAAATCTGGCGGGCGGTTGTGCCTCTCCGCTGCGCCCGGGCGATGGGGCGGCGGCTCCGCCGGGAGATCGGCCTGTGACCGGATCCGGCGGGAAATCGGTCTGGGACGGACATTTCGACGAAGCCTCGCGCACGCTCGGCGATACCGAGGCCGCGAACTCCTACCTTTCCGTCCGCAATTTCAGCCAGGTCCGCGACGCCGTCCTCGACCTCGTCGGGGACGTCGGCGGGACGCGCGTTCTCGATGTCGGCTGCGGAACGGGGCACCTGACCCGGTCGCTCACCGGGAAGAATCTCGTTGCCGGGATCGACCTTTCCGCCGGGATGCTCCGCTTCGCCGCGGCCAAAGGCCTCGCCGCCGTCCGGGCCTCGGGCCTCGACCTCCCCTTCAAGGACGGGACGTTCGATATCGTCCTGGCCAATAGCGTCATCCAGCTCATTTCGGCCGGAGAAGCGTTCATGAGCGAGCTCGTCCGGGTGACCCGCAAGGGCGGGCGGGTCATCGTCACGACGATCAACGCGCGGAATGCGGCGATCTCGATCCTCCGGGTCGTCGAGCGCAGGAAATACCGGCACTTCCGTCTCTACCCCTATGGCGTTCTGACCGGATTGGCCGCCGCGGCAGGGGCGGACGTCCGCCGGGCGGTTCTCGTCTATTTTCCCTTCGGCCGGACAAAGCAGGTCTCCGCCGATCGCGGCCCCGGGCTCTTGGCCGGCCGGCTGGCGACCTCACTCATCGTCGAGGCGGTGAAGCGTTGAGCGAGGGCGCGGCGCGGACCAAGCGCTCCCGGACGGCCCTCATCCTGGCCGTCATCTTCCTCGTCGGTCTGGCTCTCCGGATCTGGGGGGTCGCCGCGCCCTGGCAGAGGATCGACGACCCTCCCTACGCCAAGCAGATCTACGCCGTCTTCCAGGGATACTACAGTCCCGACCCGCAGCTTTTTTATCCCATGAGCTTCGCTTACATCGGCGGCTTCCTTCTCAAGGCGATCGCCTGGGTCGGGCCGGCCGTCGGGCTCTATCAGGGTCCGCGCCCGATGGATTTCACCCTGGAGCAGGTCCTCCTCATCTCCCGCCTCCTCTCGGCGCTCATGGGCGCGCTGACCATCCTCGTCGTCTACCGGATCGGGAAGCGCCTCTTCTCGGAAGCGATGGGCTTGGCCGCGGCGGCCTTCTTCAGCCTGTCCTTCGTCCACATCCTCTACAGCCATCAGATCGTCCTCGACGTCCCGATGACGCTCTTCTACGCCCTGACGATCCTCTTCTGCGCCCGCATCTATCAGGACGGGAAGTGGAGCGCCTATCTAGCCGCCGCCTTCTTCGCCGGCCTCGCCACGGCCACGAAATACAACGCGGTCTTCGTCGTTCTCTCGATCCTGGCCGCTCACGTCGCGGTGAAAAAGCGCGCTTCGAAGAGCGTCCTCCGAATCCTCTTCGATCCGAAGCTCCTCGCCGCGGCGGGCATGAGCGTTGTCGGGTTCGTCGTCGGCCATCCCTACGCGTTTCTTTGGGCCCGCTCCTTCGTCCAATCGACCCGGACGCTGGCCAAGCTCGTCCACGACACCGAGTGGTACCTCGTCCTGATCAAGCCCGAAACGATTCTCGGCAAGATCGCCGAGTGGAAATACGTCAAGGGCGTCGTGAACGTCTTCTCGGCCGAAGGTTGGCTCCTGGTCGTGCTCGTCGTCGTCGGCCTGGTGTGGGTCTTCGTAAAGCGGCGAAAGGGCGCCGGGTTCATCGCCCTGTCCGGCCTCATTTATTTCCTCGGCGCCCTGGGATTCATCGGCTTCTCCCGGCTCCGCGACCTCTCGACGCTGGCCGTTTTTCTTTCGCTCTTCGCCGCCTTCGGCCTGGCCGGGATCGCGGAAGCGCTCCGCTCGACGCCGGGGAAGCGGACCGCATTCACTGTCCTGGCCGTGGCCGTGTTCCTCGTCCTCGGCGCGCGGACGTTCGGCCGCGTTTTCGTCCTCGCCGGAGACGATACGACGGCGATCGCCGAGCGCTGGGTCCGGCGCAACCTGCCGCCGGGAAGCGTCATCGGCCGGGAGTGGTTCACGCCCGAGCTCGCGGAGCCGACGCCGGGGTTCGAAGTTGCGACGCGGCCGTATCTCATCTACGAGGATTTTCCCTCCCTCGACAAGCTCGATTACGTGATGGCCGGGAGCGCGAGCTACGGCTTCTTCTACCAATACGCCCGCTTTTATCCGAAGCAGGTCGCGGTCTACGAGAGCCTCGAGACCGGGCGCGAGAAGATCAAGGGCGTCTTCGGCCGGGTCATCGAATTCAAGAATCCCGAGGTCAAGGTTTATTCCGGGAAGGTCCCGCGTCGGACGGGGCCGCGCCTCGCCCTGCCCTCGATCCCGGCCTGGCCCGCCCCGGCTTCAGAGACAGAGGTCCTCGACGGCTCGATCTACGGGCAGGACACGGGAGATTTCGTCCTTGACGGGGGAGGGAGCGTCGAGCGCGTCTTTGTCAGCCGCGCCCCCATCCGCGAAATCGCGATCTTCCTCCGCGGCGCCGAGCGCGGCGGGGAGGTCACGGTGAAAAGCGGGCTCAAGCGGCGAAAGGCCGCCGTCGGGCCGGGAAAAGACGCCGTCCTTCGGATCCGGCCCGCGCGCGCGTTTCCCTTCGACAAGTACCGCTATCGGATTGCGTTCAAAGGATCCCGTGCGCTCTGGGGCTGCCGGGTGACGGTACGCGCCGGCGACGAGGCGATCGCGCTCGAGGACCTTGCGAGCGGAAGCTATACCGATGCTGCTCAGCGGTTCGGGCGCGTCTGGTCGTCCGCTCCGGCCGGGGGGGCCGGACCCGAAATCCCGCTCTACCTGGCCGCCTGCGCCCGGGCCCTTGGCCGTCCGGACGAGGAACGGCGCTGGCGCGATGCCTTCCGCACGCTTCCCGGGAGCGCGGATTACGCCTTCCTTCTCCGCGCGGACGAGAGTGAGGAGGATTGGCTGCGCCGGTTCGACCGCTTTACCGGGATCGACAGCGCTCTTTTCCTCGGGACGAAGACCCTCCGCCTCGACCCCGGGGCGGCGAAAGCCCCGCTTCGGCTCCCGCCGCAGACTTACGCGACGGAAATGAGGTTCGCCGGTCCGGAAGGCGAAGCCGGCGAGATCGGGACGGCGAAGCTCACCTTCCGCGGCGGGGGAACGGAGAGGACGGAATCGTTCCCTCTCTCACTCGGGCCTGCGGGCGCAGATAAGATCTCGACGGCCCGGTTCAAATTCCGCGTGGCGTCGAACGCCGAGATCGTTGCGCTCGAGGTCGAGTTCATCCGTCCCGAATGGGCCCTTGCCGGACTCCGGCTCCGGCCCGACCTCCGCTCATTCTTTGCCGACAAGGCCGCCCTGTTTGCCCCGGACCTCGAGAGGCCATGAAAAGCGCTTCGTTCTCCTGCTTCGTCTGCGGCGGCGCGCGGCACAAGCGCTTCTTCTCCGCGGCCGGATTCGATTTCTGGCGCTGCAGGGAATGCGGGGTGGTCCGCATGAATCCGCTTCCCAAGCCGTCTGGGGCGGGCGAGGATTACCAGGGATTCGACCTGGCCACCTACAAGAAATTCATGGAGACGTTCCGCGTCCCCCAGTACGAGCGTGACATTGACTGGATGCGCAAGCAGGGCGCGACCGGCCGGCTCCTCGACATCGGCTGCGGGACGGGCGAGTTCCTCGATGTTGCGGCGCGGAGCGGATTCGCCGTGACCGGGATCGAGCCGTCGCCGACGGCGTCGGAGATCGCCTCGAAACGCCATTCCATCATCCGGGGGGAGTTCCTCGACCTCGACCTCGCCGGCCGCCGGTTCGATACGGTGACGCTCTGGTCGGTCCTCGAACACGTTTTGAATCCGGCCGACGTGTTGAGCCGGATCTCATCCCTGACGGAGCCGGGCGGCATCCTGGCCTTGCGCGTCCCCGACGTCCGCGGCCTCCTACCGGGGATCGCCCGGACGATCCACCGCCTGACGTTCGGCCGCATTTCCGGCCCTCTCAAGGTTCTCTACCAGCTCGACTGGCATTACAAGCACTACACCGGCTTCGACCGCCGGACGCTCGTCCGGGCGGTCGAAAATGCCGGATTTTCCGTCCTTTCCGTCCGCCGGGAGAACAGCTTTACTTTCCGGAGCCTCGGCTTGAGGATGGACTATATCCCATCGGGCGGGGCCGTTTCCCGGGCGGTCATCAGGGCCGGATTGGGGATCATCGGCTGGACCGCCCGTCTCATCAGCCGGCAGGATGAGCTCGTCTGCCTCGCCCGGAAAAGGATTTAGAATGGGCAGGATGCCGAGTCTTCGATTGGGGGGCGCAAGAATCGGGAGGCGGCTTCTAGGGAATTAAGGTGCCAGTCATCTTAATTCCAAGATTCTAAAGGAGATAAAGGCTTCGTCATTGGAATTAAGTTGGCTGGCACCTTAATTCCCGGCACGTGAATTCCCCCGAATTCCTTTGACAGGGCCCTGGCCTGCTTGGTAGACTTATAAGTTGCCATGACCGAAAATCTCTGGACCCGCTGCAACAACTGCCAGAGGATCCTCTACAAGCAGGACATCCTCGATAACATGTCGGTCTGCCCGACCTGCGGCTTTCATTTCAGGCTGTCCGCGGCCGAGAGGCTCTTCCAGATCTTCGACGAGGGCAAGTTCGACATCGTCGATCATCAGATCAAGCCCCTCGATCCCCTCCATTTCGTCGACAGCCAGAGCTACGCCCGCCGGATCAAGGACCAGCAGAAGAAAACCTCGCTCCCGGACGCGGTGGTCAACGGGATCGGGACGCTCGGCGGGTTCAAAGTGGTCATCTGCGCCATGGACTTCGGCTTCATGGGCGGGAGCATGGGCTCGGTCGTGGGCGAGAAGATCACCCGGGCGGCCGAGCGCGCCCTGGCCGAGCGGATCCCGCTCCTGATCGTCTCCTGCTCGGGCGGGGCGCGGATGCAGGAAGGGGCGCTGTCGCTGATGCAGCTGGCCAAGACGAGCGCGGCCCTGGCCCGCCTGGAAGAAGCCGCGATCCCCTTTCTTTCCATCCTGGCCGACCCGACGACGGGCGGGACGACGGCGAGCTACGCCATGCTCGGCGACCTCAACATCGCCGAGCCGAACGCCCTGATCGGGTTCGCCGGCCCCCGCGTGATCGAGCAGACGATCAAGGAGAAGCTGCCCAAGGGCTTCCAGCGGTCCGAGTTCCTGCTCAAGCACGGCATGCTCGACGACGTCGTCCCGCGCAAGAACCTCCGCCCGACCCTCATCCGGGCGCTCCGCCTCCTCCTCAACCGGCCGCAGTGACGGGCGGAGCCATGACGGCGCGCGAGTGCCGCTCCTACCTTGAACACCTGGAGCGGTTCGGCATCAAGCTCGGCCTCGACAACATCCGCGCCTTGCTGGGGGCTTTCGGTAATCCGCATCTCGCTTACCCCTGCATCCATGTCGCCGGGACGAACGGAAAAGGATCGGTCTGTGCCATGCTCGCCGAGGCGCTGGCCAGGAACGGCCTGCGGGTCGGCATGTACACGTCGCCGCATCTCGTCCGGGTCGAGGAGCGGATCCGGGTCGGGGGGAAGATCGTCCCCGCGGCCGCCTTTCGCCGGCTGGCCGGCGCAATCAAGGAGCGGTCGGAGCGGCTCCTGGCGGAAAAAGGACTCGAGGTCCCGCCGACGTTCTTCGAGGTTTTAACCGCGATCGCGATGCTGTATTTCCG
>Ga0105106_10003877_pt1 | contig 10627 bp, 12 predicted proteins | sample PPLLaktember2015_5_FD_79109 | JGI IMG/M metagenome (GOLD analysis project Ga0105106, IMG submission 79109) | Freshwater sediment microbial communities from Prairie Pothole Lake near Jamestown, North Dakota, USA - PPLs Lake P8 Core (1) Depth... | ecosystem: Environmental > Aquatic > Freshwater >... | reverse complement strand
TTTATCATCTCGAAGACTGCTGTATCCGTTTATTTTTCTGTACTTATCTTCCGGATTTCTGGTGTAATCTTTGTTCTGGATCTGTAAGTTCTTCAGGAGAAAAGGCTCAAACAGTTTCTTTGCGTACAGTTTTGCTAAAATGACATCTTTCAATGCAAGCAGATGTATTACATCATTGAGTGCATAATCAATGGCCTCTTCGGATAACGGCCTGTTTGTCCAATTATGTTTCTGAAATTTTTTTTTCTTTTCCAGAAATATTCCAAGTTCAGATGCAACTACTGAATGAAGATCCTTCTTGTCATAATCAAGAAGCTCAACAGCCGGCCTTAAATCCAGTATCGATTTTATTTCTATATTGGAAGTGTTTTTAAGTAAAGATAAGTCGCTCCCGGCATCATACATTACTTTCAGGATGCCCGTATTTTCAAAGAGCAGTTTAAGGGAATCGTGATCTACCCTTAAGGGATCAATGATTATATTGTTTACTCCATCGAAGATTTGCGTCAAGCATAATTTTTCTCCGTAAGCATGCAAATTAGATTCCGCTTCTATATCTAAGGCGATTATATGAAGCCCTTTATCTTCAAACCTCCTCAGGTATGATCGAAGTTCGGACCTGCTTGAAATATTTATGTAATTCATAGATGTCTCTTCTCCCTTCTACTTCTTCTCCAACGTTCCATCATCAATTCCGCATGAATCAAAATTCTCAAGAAAAATCGGGAACGGCTCATCATTGCAAAGACTATACAGCTTTTTCACGAAATCCATTACATACGCTGCGGAGCGATGGTTCATGTGTGCGTCTTTGTCGGCAAAGATTATGAAATTAATAAAACTTGTAGGGTCATTCTTTAACTGAAGTGATTCGTAGAGCAGAGTTCCGGACTCTTTTTCCCTTACGTTAGAGATAAGTTCATTTATTGCCGTCTTCGCTTCATCAAGTCTGTCTTCCTTTACTTTGAAAGGAATCATAACATATTCTTTCATTAGCATCCTCTCTTTATGTTGAATTTTATGATTGAGACTCAAAACTTATTTTAATACAAAAGAGCGGATACTTGGAAGTGAGGAAGATCGGGAGCATGCAAAACTTGACACAACTTTCCCAAACTGTTACGCTTATACATAAGAAATAACTGCAGTACACGGATGAGAACTACGTCATTGTAATCCCCTCGAATACACCCTGGCTTTTTTCCCCCGAACGCAGAACAAAAGAAAGAAGGAGTTTTATGGAATTTAATGAATTTGATTTACACCCCAATGTTGCGGCCGGGGTAAAGGCCGCGGGTTATGTAACGCCGACGCCGATTCAGGCGCAGGCGATCCCGCCGGTTCTCAAGGGACACGACGTAATGGGACTGGCACAGACAGGAACAGGCAAGACAGCGGCCTTTGTATTGCCCATCCTGCATCGGCTCATGCAGGGACCGCGCGGCCGGGTTCGCGCCCTGATTATCGCGCCGACGCGCGAACTTGCAGAACAGACCCACGAGGCGTTTGGAAATCTGGGACAGCAGACCCGTCTCAGGAGCGCAACCGTTTACGGAGGCGTGGGCATTAAACAGCAGATACAGAAATTACATAACGGTGTTGAGATAGTTGTGGCCTGTCCGGGCCGTTTGCTCGATCACATCAATCAGCGCACTATTAACTTGTCTCATCTTGAGGTGCTTGTGCTTGACGAGGCAGACCGTATGTTTGACATGGGATTCCTGCCTGATATCAGAAAGATAATCAAGTATGTTCCGGCAAGGCGGCAAACGTTGTTGTTCTCTGCAACCATGCCTGACGATATCCGGAGGCTGGCCCACGAGATACTGCACGCTCCGGTTACGGTGCAGGTTGATCACACCGCACCAGTGAATACTGTTGCACACGCACTCTGTCCTGTTGATCAGCACCTCAAAACCGCTCTCCTTCTCGAACTGCTGCGCCATACCGCCACTGACTCTGTACTGATCTTTACCCGTACCAAGCACCGCGCAAAGCGCGTGGGACTGCTGCTGGAAAACGCCGGTTATCGTGCAGCTTCCTTGCAGGGAAATCTCTCACAGAACAGACGGCAGGCAGCGCTTGACGGATTTCGCGATGGCTCGTATCAGATCCTTGTGGCAACAGATATCGCGGCGCGCGGGATAGATGTTTCAGGCATATCCCACGTCATCAACTACGACATGCCGGATACCGCCGACGCATATACGCATCGTATAGGGCGAACCGGCCGTGCCGCAAAGACCGGCGATGCCTTTACGTTCATTACCCGTGAAGACGGGGAAATGGTCCGCTCCATCGAGCGTATCCTTGGTGAAAAAGTAGAGCGCCGCATGCTTGAAGGCTTTGATTATAAAAAAGCAACACCTGTGCGCGATACCGAATTTGCCCGCTCGCCGCGTGAGCCGCAGCGTCGAAGGGAGCATGCCGTTGCTGCTCCAAAACGGAAGGAGCATAAGACAGAAAGGACAGAAGTCAGGAAGTTCAGAAGTACAAAAGTCCCAAAGGCGTCAAAGAGAAGTTTCTCCCGTTACTCTTTTTCGTCAACAGAAAACGTTAATCGGGCGCACAATCCTGCCATATAACAGTATTGCCCTTTTCACTTATGTGAGCTTGAATCGCCTCTCGCCTCAGAGCATTGAAATATCCGCTGTCGTCGAACGGTTGGTGGTGCGGAGATTTGAAGACAGGAAAATTAGAAAGGCATTTGTTTTATAATGTAATCTCGTTGCTGCCTGCCAATGCTTCTCTGTTTTGAATTAGCAGTTTAGGCCCATCCTTAAAAAGAATTTCCATTTTACTGGTTTGAATTATAGATAAGACTATTCCGATTCCAAATTGAGAATGGTCTATTACCTCATCTTTTTCAAAATTGCCATTTATACTATATTTTCTGGCATTTGAAAAATCACCGCCTGTTAGCCGTGATATATGTTCATTGTAATTTGTCTCTTGTGCTTTTGCTTTTCGGGAAGTGCCCTTTGTTTTGGTCCGGCTTTTTTCAGATGGGTTGGTACGATAATTATGTTCACCACTGCAGGTATTACATTTAACTCTCTTGGGCAAATTATCTACCATGGCAATAATTGTGTGACCCAGGTCCAATTCGCATTTTGTGCACCATGACTCAATATATCCACCAGTTGTGTAATTGCTATTCATGTTTTTACCTTTCTCCTTACCTTATCCTCTATTTTTCCGTTAATGATGGCGTATCGCCGGAGAATTCCAGGGCGATATTCATCGAGTCCTGCACTTCAGGTTCCTGAGAAGCAACTTTAACGTTGTTTTGGCGTTTCAATCTTTTCTCTTCCTGTTTTTTTTGTCGCATCAGTTCTTTTTTCCGCTTATTGCTGCTATACATGCCGGAACGCATTGCCATAGTTGCCTCCTCGATTGATTAAACGTTTTAAAATGTTTATTACAGTTAGAATTAAACAGCCAAATTACTAAAGAGAGGTCAAAGATTTAGAAGGAAAAAGATTCAGTGGCCTGTTGAAAAAGCAGGCCCTGGCTGAAGGGGCCTGCTTCTCGGATTTACTGTTTTACGATATTTACTGCCTTCAGTCCCTTATCGCCTTTAACGACATCAAAGCTTACAGCATCGCCTTCAGACAGGTTTCTGAAACCATCGCCCTGAATTTCAGAATAGTGCGCAAATACATCGGCGCCACCATCATCCTGGGTTATGAAACCGAATCCTTTGGACTCATTAAACCATTTTACGGTCCCTTTTGCCATTGCTGACTTACCTCCTTACTTAATAATGTTAATCCCGACGGAATTAGACCATTACAAAAAAAGGCCACAAAGCTTTAAGTCTTTGTGGCCTTGCTTGTGTCAAAAACTCATAAAACTTCTTGTTAATGATGACATCTTTTAAGCAGAAAAGTCAAATTGTTTTTTACTCTTTGGGGCAGCCCTTTAATTACGGGTGATCGGATCCCCCCATTGCACTTCTGTGCTTTTTTTGAGTAGACTGGATTGAGGTTGAATAAAATGGATTACTTTATTTCTGCGGTTACCGAGCAGGGGATCAAAAAAGAAAAACAGAAGGCCCGGGAACTTCGTAACACTCAGTGGTGGAAGCGGAAATGTGACGAAGGAGAGTGTTATTATTGCGGGGGGAAAATGTCGCATAATGAGCTGACAATGGACCATATAGTGCCCATTGTCAGGGGAGGAAAATCCGTAAGGAACAATGTGGTCCCGGCATGTAAGGATTGCAATAACAAAAAGAGGCATTTACTTCCGGTTGAATGGGATGAATATCTGAAACGTTTAAAGTAGAAAAATACCGATAGTAAAGAGTAGTCAGCAGACAGTAGTCGGGGGAAGAAAACAACATCTCATATCTTTGCGTCTCTTAAGGCTTCTCCGCAATTACATTTTCTTTTTGGAGGAACAATTGCAAATGTCTCTTTCAGCAGAAGCTTTATCTTTTCAGTTGCCGGCTTCATTGCTGACATTACCTCAGAGACAGTAAGTTTATTTTTGCTTATTCCTGCGGCAAAATTGGCGACAACGGATATGCCGGAATAACATATTTCCAGTTCTCTTGCAAGTGATGCCTCAGGCATTCCGGTCATACCGACGACATCTCCTCCAAGGATACGAAAACTTTTAATTTCTGCGGCGCTTTCAAGACGCGGACCTTCCACTGCAACATATGTACTGCCGTCTTTAACAGGGACTTTGGTGCGTTTCCCTGCCTTAATCAATATCTCACGCAGTTCAGGACAATAAGGCTCTGTAAAATCTATATGAACAACACCGTCTTTTCCGTCATAGAATGTCGAGCTTCTGCTTTTTGTCATGTCTATTACCTGATCCGTGATCACTATATCACCAGGTTTCAGTCCCTTTTTAATACAGCCGACAGCGTTGATAGATAATATCCTTTCAACCCCAAGTTTCTGAAAGCCCCAGATATTTGCCCTGTAATTGATCATGTGGGGAGGGATATCGTGGTGTTTGCCATGACGCGGCAGAAAAATAATCTGAACATCCCCGATCTCACCTGTCAGGTATTCATCTGATGGTTTGCCAAAAGGAGTTTTTATCTTTTTTCTGCCCTTATGAACAAGACCTTTTATTTCATATAATCCGCTTCCTCCGATTATGCCTATTTTTGACATATTGTTCTCCTTTGTTAATAATATAAACTTGTTAAGATATTAATAATGTCAGATAAATTGAAAGGATTCAAGGGGTCAAGGGTTCGAGGATTCAAGTGATTAAAAAAACAAGGGTACAAATTCAGTCTGTGAGTTTTTTCACTTGAATCCTTGAACCCTCAAATCCTTGACCCCTGTTAAAAAACTATGATTAAAATTCCCGAAGAACTTTTATCTAAGATTCTCAAAAAAGCGCTCTCAAAAGGAGGCGATTATGCTGATATATATATAGCACACGACAGACCGCTTTCAATACAGCTTGAAGATGATAAGATAGAGAAAATCGTCTCCGGCATCGATTCAGGTATCGGTGTAAGGGTCGTCTTTGGCGGCAAATCAGCATATGCGTACAGCAATGATTTTTCTGAAGCCTCTTTATTTAATATTGCCGACGCTGTCAGCAGCGCGGTCAGGGAGAACAGGGGAGGAAAAACGGTTTTTGATCTGAGAGCGGTCAGGCCGTCAGTGGATTTTAAAATCAAACAGTATCCTCATGATGTTGCGATAGAGAAAAAAATACTCCTTGTTGAAAATGCAAATAAGGCTGCAAAAGGTATCAGTCCCAAGATAAGGCAGGTGTCGGTAATTTACAGGGATTCCGTTCAGAACATCTGTATTGCAGCGTCGGATGGAACCATCGCGGAAGACGAACGCATTTATACACTTGCGCTTATTCAGGTCATTGCTTCTGACGGCGAGACCCTCCAAACCGGATACGAGCCTGTTGGGGGGCTAGCAGGATTTGAGATTTTCGATGAAAATCCTTTTGAGGAAATAGCCGTTAAAGCTGCACAAAAGGCGGTAAAGATGTTAAGCGCCAGGAAAGCTCCCGGAGGTAGAATGCCGGTTATAATCTCTGCCGATGCCGGCGGCACAATGATACATGAAGCTATCGGACATGGGTTAGAGGCGGACCTTGCACAGCAGGGACTATCAGTATATACAAACAGGATAGGACAGCAGATCGCCTCACCTCTTATAACCATTATTGATGATGCAACGATACCCAATAAAAGAGGTTCTTTCAGATTTGATGATGAAGGTGTTGTTTCTCAAAGGACTGTTCTGGTGGAGAAGGGTATTCTGAAGGGTTACCTGCATGACAGAATAACAGCAATGAAGGAAGGAATATCTTCTACAGGGAATGGCAGAAGACAGTCCTATAAAGACAGGCCCATACCGAGAATGAGCAATACTTTTATCGCGCCAGGCGATGGAGACCCTGAAAAAATTGTCAGATCGGTAGATAAGGGTTTTTTTGTTAAAAAGATGGGCGGGGGTCAGGTAAACACTGTTACCGGAGAATTTGTTTTTGAAGTATCCGAGGGCTATCTTATTGAGAAAGGTCTGGCAGGTGAACCGGTTAGGGGAGCAACACTTATTGGAAACGGTCCGGAGGTCCTTAATTCAATTGATATGGTGGGCAAGGACCTGGGTTTTTCCATAGGCACCTGCGGTAAAGATGCGCAGGGAGTGCCGATTTCTGATGCAATGCCTACAGTGAGAATCCCCGAGATGGTCGTTGGCGGGGAAGTCTAAAATTGTGCATAATATAAACACAATAGATGTAATTATGATACAGTCCTAAACGAAATCTCCTTGTTTTTAAAACAAATTTCATTTGGTATCTAATTTGCTTATATTAATTTGATTTGTGCCAATTTAGGGTACCAGCAAAGGTTGGGAAAAAATTATTGCAACTTAAAATAAAAGAATAATATTGACTTATTATTAAAATTAAAATGAGATTACAGAACACAATCAGTAAAGAAATTTATATAACAGGCAAGGGACTTCATACAGGAAGCGATATTAATATGAGGCTCAGGCCGGCTCCACGTGATACCGGCATAATATTTATCAGGACTGATATGGGTCATACCAGAATCAAGGCAGGGGTGTCTTCTGTAGTTGATACGGCCTTTGCTACCACTCTTGCATCCGATGGAGTCAGGGTTGGAACGGTCGAACATCTGTTAGCTGCTTTTTCAGGTCTTGACATTGATAATGTTTATGTTGAAATAGACGGGCCTGAAGTGCCGATAATGGATGGCAGCGCATTGCCTTTTGTAAAAAAGCTTATGGAGACCGGTGTAGCAAAACAGGCAAAGTCCAAGTCTTTTTTAAGGATACTGGAGCCGATAGTGGTAACAGAAGGACAGAGTCAGATAGCTGTTACTCCTTATGAAGGCAAAAGAATAACATACCGTCTTTTTTATACGCATCCTGCTTTTGGAGAACAGAAGCTGGGAGTTGATATATCAACAATGAGGTTTGCTACGGAGCTTGCGCCAGCAAGGACCTTCGGGTTCTTAAGGGATGTTGAGATGTTAAGGGCCAAAGGCCTGGCAAAAGGGGGGTCCCTGGATAATGCAATTGTGCTTGGCGACAAGGAAGTATTAAATGGAAACAGGTTGAGATTCAGAGATGAATTTGTAAGACACAAAATCCTTGACGCCGTTGGTGATATTTCATTAATGGGATATCCGATCTATGGACATATAATTGCAGATAAATCGGGTCATACTCTGCACATAAAACTTCTTAAAAAGATACTTTCATGCAGGGACTCATGGGAGTTTGTCTCCGAATCTGTCGCTATGCCGGTTGCTGCCGGTATGGCAGCACAGATTTAATCTAAGAATTTCTCAAGATTTACTTCTATATTCAAAGTCATTTACCCTGGAAGAAACTTTTAAACAAGTCAATGACGATTCAAAGAGCGTCATTCCCCGACTTTGTCAGGGTTTAAAACCAAAAAAAGAGCTGTCCCATCATCTTACTGACGGGACAGCTTAGTCTCTAAGCACTTTTCGAAAAGTTATTTCTTTTTCTTTGCAGGTGCTTTAGTAGCAGCTTTCTTTGTTGTTGCTTTCTTCTTTGCAGCGGCTTTCTTTGTGGCGGCCATTTGTTTTTACCCCCTTTCTTCCCCCATTAAACGGGAGAAATTTAAAGTCTTCCTAAAAGCAGGATCTTTTTTGCATTTAAAAGTTTTTTTAGATTGCGGTCTCCGCTTTTTTTGTTTGTCTTATACTCTGCCTGACTCATTATTGTATAGCGAAGCTCTCTGCCAAATCTATTTTCAATATCTCCGAGTGTTTTATCTATATTAGTTGCATCAGAGACGACAAATAAATCTAATGAAGGGAGATTTGTATCATCTACGTACGGTCCGAATATAAATGCGGTTTTTGTATCTGTAGCTGTGAGGACAGATTTGAGTGCGCCGGGAAGTCCCAGGGATTTTGCGATCAGGCCTTTTAATTCGGGGAAGAGGGAAGAGTTTCTGTTGGCTTTAAAATATTTGAGATTGCCTTCCCTTTCACTTGTTACAAGATCCATCTTTTCCAGTTTATCGAGTTCTCTTTTTATTCCGGAAGCATTCTTGTTTGTTAATCTTGCAATCTCTCTCATATAAAACTTTTCTTCAGGATTGTTGAATAAAAGTGACATGATGTCAGCTCTGATTCCCGATGTAAAAAGTTTTTCTAACATATCTTGTATTTAATTTATACAAAAAAAATAATCTTGTCAAGTAAAAAATGCAAATTAGAAACAAATAAATACTTTTTGTAAACAATTTTATTGTTGCTGATAATAATACTATTGTTTACAAATGAGAAACAGCTGACAAACTGCAAGCTGACAGGCATGCAAGCCGACAAGTCATCAAGCTGGTATGCTGACAAGCCTTCAAGCTTTCAGCTGTTTCTTGTGATATAATTTTCATATGAAAGAAGCAATGTTCTATGAGAAGCTTGAAGGACAGGATGTAAGGTGCTCACTTTGCGCTCACCATTGTTTAATATCAGAAGGGAAAAGAGGCATTTGCGGTGTCAGGGAAAATACGAATGGTATGCTTTACAGCCTCGTATACGGGAAACCTGTTTCAATGAACATCGACCCCATTGAAAAGATTCCCCTGTTTCACTTTTATCCCGGATCGACATCCTTCTCAATTTCAACAGTCGGCTGTAACTTCAAATGCAAACACTGCCAGAACTATGATATATCCCAGTATCCGAAAATACATCCCGGAAAGGTGCCGGGTGAAAATGTTACACCGGAAGCTGTAGTTGGTGCGGCTGAGAGAGCAGGGTGCAGAAGCATTTCCTATACTTATACCGAGCCGACAATATTTTTTGAATTTGCATATGATTGCGCGCGTCTTGCAAAAGAAAAAGGGATTAAGAACGTTTTTGTCAGCAACGGCTATACCGGGCCTGAAGCAGCAAAGGCTATTGCTCCATTCCTTGATGCCAACAATATAGATTTAAAAGGTGATGATGCCTTTTACAAAAAAATATGCGGAGCGAGATTACAGCCTGTGCTGGACACCATAAAACTTATGAAAGAACTCGGGGTATGGATAGAGATCACTACTTTGATCATACCTTCATATAATGATTCGGAAAAGATCATAAATGGTATAATAGATTTTATTTTATCAGTGGATCCTGCCATCCCATGGCATGTATCACAGTTTTATCCGACATATGAGCTCCTGGACGTTCCCCGGACACCGGTTGATACTTTAAGATGGGCGAGAGAGACCGGGCTAAAAAGAGGCATTAAATATGTATATACCGGCAATGTCCCGGGCGAGGGGGGAGAAAATACGTACTGTCCAAAGTGCGGAGAACTTCTTATAGAGCGTTTAGGGTACAGGATCAGGCAGAACATGATAAAAAAAGGGCACTGTTTTAAATGTGAGACCATCATTGATGGCGTCTGGGGGTAAGAAATATGACTAACAAGCTTAAGGATGAGATATTGGAGCTTCTCTGGTCCATGAGAGAGAAGGGTTCAAAGAGTTATGCCGATCTGGTAAGCGGTATTAACGACAGCGGGGCTTCCGATGCCCTGTTAAAAATGGAAAAATCAGGCCTTGTTGCGGTCTCCGGTAATGAAGTACAATTGGCTGAAAAAGGCGAGGCGCGTGCAAGAGATTTAACCCGCCGCCACAGGCTTGCGGAAAGACTTTTTCATGACGTCCTGGAAGTAGGGATGCAGGAGAGTGAGGAGACCGCATGTGAAGTCGAGCATTTTCTTTCACCGTCAGTTACTGACAGCGTCTGTTCATTTCTGGGTCATCCACCCACATGTCCGCATGGAAAACCTATTCCACGCGGGGAATGCTGTTCCAGATACAAGGCGGAGATGAAACCTCTCGTCATGAAATTAAAGGAGCTTGATATCGGCTCGAAGGGAAGGATTGTATTCATAGCGCCATCCGAGAATTCAAGACTCGAGAGACTTGCATCAATGGGTATTTTACCGGGCAGTATTATAAGGCTTAAGCAGAAAAGGCCTTCATTTGTGCTTGAGATCGATGAGACCACGCTGGCCATAGACAGTCTGATCGCGGAAGAGATCTATGTGAAGGAAAAAAGATAAAGGGCGTGGAACTGTTTTCTCAACGGTGCAAAGCAGAAAGTCTTTTCTTTGCA